>Ga0193729_1000011_pt1 | contig 104689 bp, 112 predicted proteins | sample U1c2metaG_FD_143036 | JGI IMG/M metagenome (GOLD analysis project Ga0193729, IMG submission 143036) | Soil microbial communities from a riparian zone of the East river system, Colorado, United States - U1c2 | ecosystem: Environmental > Terrestrial > Soil > Riparian zone | place: USA: East...
CGCCCATTGCGCAAGATTCCCCACTGCTGCCTCCCGTAGGAGTCTGGGCCGTGTCTCAGTCCCAGTGTGGCTGATCGTCCTCTCAGACCAGCTACGGATCGTCGCCTTGGTGGGCCGTTACCTCACCAACAAGCTAATCCGCCGCGGGCTCGTCCTCGATCGGAGGCCGAAGCTACCTTTTCCTTCAGATCCGAGGATCCAAAGGGCCATCCGGTATTAATCCGGGTTTCCCCGGGCTATCCCAGTATCGAGGGTTGATTACCCACGTGTTACTCACCCGTTCGCCGCTGTCCCCAGGCCCGAAGGCCTGGTTCTCGCTCGACTTGCATGTGTTAAGCGCGCCGCCAGCGTTCGTCCTGAGCCAGGATCAAACTCTCCGTGAAGATGGATTGCCGGCAACAATCACCGGCGATCTTTTTTCACCTTGAGCTTGTGCTCAAAGTCCATCCCTAGGAACAGGGATGTGACAGGTTCATTCGTTTCCTCCCCGATCCCGAAGGACCGGTGAGGTCTCGACGTAAACGCACGCTGCTGAGTTTTCAAAGACCGTCGCTGCTAACGGCGTAAAAAAGCCTCCGACTCGCGCCAGAGGCCCAGGGAAGCTCGGAAACTTTCGTCGTATCCGCTGCGTCCTGAGGGCGCTCCAGTTGTCGAGTTATGGGGACGTCTTACACCGCCCTTGCGGGCAGCCGAGGCATGATAGCAACCCAGGCCGCCCCGTCAAGCGGCGCGAAACCGCATGAATCGCCGCTTCCCGGCCTGAATGAGGGCGCCGTCGAGGCTGGCCCTCGGAACGTCGATCCCGGTCGCGGGCTGCCCGTCGATCTTGACCCCGCCCTGGGAGATGAGACGTCTCGCCTCGCTCGTCGAGCCGATCCCGAAGTGCTCGACGAGGAGCTCAGGCAGGTGAACGGGATCGCCGGCGGGTAAAGGCGCCTCCTGGACCGCTGCCGGCGCCTGATGCTCGCGGACGACACGCGTGAAGTGATCTTCGCCGCGCTTCGCCTCCTCTTCCCCGTGCCACCGAGAGACGATCCGTCGGGCGAGCTCGAGCTTCCATTGCATCGGATCATCGGGATGCGGGCCGCCGCCTACGAGCATCTCCCACCATTGCGGCAAAGCCTTGTCCGGAATCGACATGGTTTTCCCGAACATCTCTTCCGGCGCTTCGTTGATCGCGATGTAGTTCCCGCGTGACTTCGACATCTTGTCGTCCCCGTCGACGCCGACGAGGAGTGGGTATGTCATGACCAGCTGGGGGTCGAGGCCGTAGTCCTGCATGACGTCACGGCCGGCGAGCAGGTTGTAGAGCTGATCGGTGCCACCAATCTCGATGTCCGCCTCGATCGCCACCGAGTCATACGCCTGCATCAATGGATAGAGAAGCTCTGAGATCGAAATGGGCTCGCGCCCGGCAAAGCGCTTGGCAAAGTCGTCCCGCTCGAGAATGCGTGCCACGGTGATCGTTCGCCCGAGGCGCACGACCTCGGCGTAGGAGAGCTTCCCTAGCCACTCGCCGTTGAACCGGATCTCCGTCTGCTCTCGATCGAGCACACGAAATGCTTGCTCTGCGAATTCCGTCGCATTGGCATCGAGCACCTCGCCGGGGAGCACGGGTCGTTCGCGGGAGCGACCCGACGGATCGCCGATCCGCGCGGTGTAGTCGCCCACGATCAGCACGACGGTGTGGCCTTCTCGCTGAAACTCCGCCAGACGGTCAAGGACGTAGGCAAATCCGAGGTGGATGTCCGCCGTAGTGGGGTCGATACCCAGCTTGACACGCAACGGACGGCCGAGCTCGAGCTTCCGTTCGAGCTCCCCTTTGGGCAGCACGTCGACCGCGTTCCGCGTCAGGTCGGGCACACTCATGGCAGCGAGTCTATTGCGCGATTGAGTCGAGATTCTCGATCTCGATCGACTCGATCTCGTCCGCCAGTTCGAAGCCCGACACTTGCGCGAGGAACGAGAGGTGCGCCTCTGCAGCGCGCTTGATGTTCCCGGCCTTACGAAAGCCGTGACCCTCGCCCGCGAAGGCGATGTACGCGTAGGGAATGTTACGGCGCCTCAGGGCGTCCACGATCACCTCGGCCTGAGGGGGCGGCACGACTTTGTCGTCCAGGCCTTGCAGGAGGAGAAGCGGATCCGAGATCGAGTCGGCATGCGTCACCGGAGACCGCTCGCGATACAGGTCGACCGCCTCGGGCCAGGGCCCGACGAGGTACTCGTCGTAGTGGGACTCGAACTTGTGCGTCTCCTCGTGGAACGTCACGAGATCGGCCACGCCGTAGTACGACACTCCCGAGAGGAACTCCTCGCGCACGGCCATTGCCATCAGCGTGGTGTAGCCACCGGCGCTACCGCCGGTGATCTGGACGCGTCCAGAGTCGACGTCTCCGCGTTCGCCGAGATAGCGCGCGGCGGCGGCGCTGTCCTCGACGTCGACCTCACCCCAGCGTCCGTGCAGACGATCCCTGTACTCCCGGCCGTAGCCGGTGCTGCCGCCGTAGTTGAGGTCGACGACAGCGATACCGCGGCTCGTCAACAGCTGAACCTGGAGGTCGAGTGATGGCGTGACGTGAGCCGTCGGCCCTCCGTGGACGAACACGACGAGTGGCGGCAACTCGTCGTCGGGCCCGGAGTATTCGGGATTCGCCGGCGGGTAGTAGAAACCGTGAGAGATCAGACCGTCGGCGCCGGGGAAATCGATCGCCTGCGCCTGCGAGATGTAGCGCTCGTCGAACTCAACCTCGGTCGAACGGCGCAGGACCTGTGGCTTGCCGGATTCGAGGTCGAGCTCGATGACCGCAGCCGGCTCGGTCGGAGTCGACGCCGGAAAGACGAGACGCGTCCCGAGACTGCGGAGCGACGGTGAGGAATAGCTCGAGTAGGGAAGGTCGAGCCGCTCGAGCTTCCCGCTCTGTGGATCGAACAGTTCGAGACTGTCGATCGCCGCCCGCGTGAAGATGCAGGCAATGCGTCCGTCGGCGAGGAAAGCGTACCGCGAGAGATCGAAGACCCATTGCGGATAGCCGAGCTCGGCCTTCTCGCCGGTCAGCGCCTGCACCTCTCCCCTCCGCTCGACGTACAGATTCGACCAACCTGTGCGGTCAGACACGAAATACAGCAACCCGTCGCTGCTCCACTCGGGTTGGAAGATCGATTCCTGCTGCGAGCCCGCCACGCGACGCCCGTTCGAGATGGATCCGTCGGCGGCAAGATCGGCGACGCAGAGATCCGTCCCTTCGAACGGCATGTGCGGGTGATCCCACGCAAGCCACGCGAGGGAGGCGCCGTCCGGGCTCGGGCGCGGCGCGGCGTAGAAGTCGCGCCCTGTCGCGATGACGCGCGGCTCTACTGAGCCGTCCGTGGGTAGGACGACCAGTTCGTTGACAGGCTCTCCCTCGCCGTGCTGTTCGCGGACGCAGACGATCAGCTTCCCGCCTGCGAAGACCCGGCCGTCGGCGTAGCGCAGCGCGTGCGGCTCCGGAGACTCCGTCGTGATCGGGTGCGGCTCGGCGCCCGGCTCGTCGATCCGATAGAGGCGGCTGTCGTCGAAGCTCGAGCAGAAAACGACCCGGCCGTCTCGGAACCAGGCGCCGCCTCCGTACTCGTGTACTCGCGTGCGCACGTTGAACTCGAAGGGGACGACGTCCACCGGCTCACCGCCGTGGGCCCGGAAGACCAGTGCGCTCCTCCCTTCTTCCTCGGGCCGGCTTTCCGTCCAGTAGACCCCCTCCTCGCTGATGTCGAGGTAGGCGAACGAGACGCCGCCTTCACTCGCGACGAGGCCGGTCGTGATCGGAGAAGCCCAGGACCCGTAAGAGGCGGTCGTTGCCACCGAGCGCAACGTATCGAACCAGACGACCCGAGCCCGTGGTTGCCGGTCATGAGAACAGCCAGTCAGAGCTAGAATCTGGCGCTTGCTCCGCCGCAGACGCAGCACCCGCGCGCCTGCCTCCAGTGCGTCCCCGTCGAACGGACGCCGCCGGAGGATCCGCAAGCTCCGCCTCTCAGCTCTCCTCCTGCTCCTCCTAGTGCTCGGAGCGACGGCGTTCACGTTCGGGCTCATCACTGCGGTCGCGAGCCAGATCCCGACGTGTGATCCAGCCCGGGTCCCGCGCGAGGTAGACGGACACATCTACGCCAACGACGGCCACACCATCCTCGCCACGCTGCGCGGCTCTGAGAGTCGCATTCTCGTCGGCACCAACGACATCGCGCCGATCATGCAGCAGGCGATCGTCGCGGTCGAAGACAAGCGCTTCTACGAGCACCACGGCGTCGATCTGCGCGGCATCGGCCGCGCGATCTGGGCGGACATCACGAGCAAGAAGGTCGTGCAGGGCGGATCGACCATCACGCAGCAGTTCGTCAAGAACTCGTGTGTCACCTCCGCGCGGACGATCAGCCGCAAGCTGAAGGAGGCCGCGCTCGCCTGGCAGCTCGAGCAGCGTTGGAAGAAGTTGCGGATTCTCACGGCTTACCTCAACACCATCTATTTCGGAAACGGCGCTTACGGTATCCAGCGCGCCGCGCAGACGTACTTCAACACGAGCGCCTCGAGATTGACGCTCCCGGAGGCGGCACTGCTGGCCGGGATCCCCGCCGATCCCTCGCGGTTCGACCCGGTGACGAATCCGCGGACTGCGCGAGCGCGGCGCCTCGAGGTCTTGAAGACGATGCTCGCGCAGGACGAGATCTCTGCGCGCGACCTCAATCGAGCCAACGGCACGCCGCTGCCGAAAGCGGCAGACGTCCATCTGCCCGGGATCCAAGGACCTGCGCCTTACTTCGTCAACTACGTGAAGCAGCAGCTGATCGAGAAGTACGGGACGCGGCGCGTCTTCGGCGGTGGGCTCAACGTTCAGTCGACGATCGACCTGCGGCTGCAGAAGCTCGCGCGCCGCGCCATCGAGACCGTCCTCAAGGAACCGAACGGGCCGTCTGCCGCGCTGGTGTCGATCCGTCCGAGCACAGGCGAGGTAGTTGCGATGTACGGCGGCGACAACTTCAGACAGAGCCAGTTCAACCTCGCCGTTCAGGGCGAGAGGCAACCGGGCTCGTCCTTCAAGCCTTTCGTCCTCGCGACGGCGCTCAAGCAGGGCATCTCGCCGGTGACGACCTTCCCGTCGAAGCCGGTTCTGATCTTCATCGGCGACAAGTACTGGCCCGTGCACAACTACGAGAACGCCTACATGGGCTCGGCCGATCTCGCGACCGCGACCGTCGTCTCGGACAACAGCATCTTTGCGCAGCTCACCCAGCTCGTCGGGCCGGCGAATGTCGCACGGACGGCACACGAGCTCGGGATAACGCGACACCTGAATCCCTATTTTGCGATCGGGCTCGGCGCAGACGCGGTCAGTCCGCTCGAGATGGCGCGCGCGTTCTCCACCTTCGCGAATGACGGCCGCCGCGTCGACGGCTCTGCGTTCGGGAACCGACCTCGCGCGATCGCGCGCGTCGACAACGCGCAGGGAAAGGTCGTCGAGAACAACCGGCCCGTGAACCGAGTCATCCTGAACCGCGATCAGGACGCGTTGTTGACGAGCATCCTCGAAGACGTCGTCCGTTCTGGCACGGGCAGGCGGGCCGGTCTGGCGGACCGGGTCGTCGCGGGAAAGACCGGTACGACGGAGAACTACGGCGATGCGTGGTTCGTCGGGTACACCCCGCAGCTCGTAACGGCGGTTTGGGTCGGCTACCCGAACACGTTGAAGCCGATGCTCACCGAATACCACGGGCAGGCGGTGGCCGGTGGAACCTTCCCGGCGGACATCTGGCACGTGTTCAATCAGCTCGCGCTCGCAGGCACGAAGCCCGAATCGTTTCCGACGTACTCGTACCAGTACTCCACGGCCAAGCGCGTCGTGTGGCGCGACGGCGTCCTCCAGCTCGACAACGGCCACTGCCGCGACACCGAGTTGGTCTCCTATTTCGTGGGGCGTGGTCCGGGTCGCACCGCGAACTGCAAGATCAACGAGGTCGACGTGCCTCTGGTCGTCGGGATGTCGCTCGCGCGCGCAAGGATCAGACTCGGCGCGCAGCCTTTGACTCCGAACGTGGTCTACAAGCCGGCTCGAGCGAAGCAGCGACTCGATCTCGTCCTCGATCAGTTTCCGCGAAAGGGACGTCTCTCGTCGTACGACAAAGTGACACTCGTCCTCGCTAAGCCCCTCCACGGAGTGGTGCCGAAGGTGACCGGGCTGTCACTGAACGATGCCCGCCGTCGGCTGCGCGGGCGAGGGCTGGTGGCGACGGTGGAGCGTTTCGCCGACGGTCGCCCGGGCCGAGTGCTCGCCCAGATGCCGGTCGCCGGCGTCGCCGCCGCGCCGCGCATGAAGGTCATGCTCGTCGTAGGAGGCGGCTGATCTCCGTGGTCGGGAGTTAGGACTTCGCTTCGCTCGTGGATTAAGAGCTCCGTGCTCCGCGCGGAACTGCACGGCTGAGGTACGGCGAGCCCGCACTCATGTAACGCCAGTTCAGCTCCTGTGCACGCGTGATGCCGATGCGCGGGCCCGTGACGATCTCCGGAACCTTGTCGCGCTCGACGAGCTTGAACGGAGGGACGTCGAGCGCGAGACCGTCGTGCTCCCGCGTGATCGCAAGTGCCTGGCAGAGCTTTCCCGGCCCCGAGCACAGGTCACGTACGTCCTCCGTGAGGCGTCGGCCCCGTTGGAGGTCCAGGCCGACCGTCGGTTCGAGCGCCCGAATCAGCACGGCTTCGGGCACGCCTTCCTCACGGCAGACGAGATTGAGGCACCAGTGGATGCCGTACGAGCGGTAGACGTATGCGTGCCCCGGCGGGCCGAACATCGCCGCGTTGCGCTCCGTTTGGCCCCGGTAGGCGTGACTGGCCGGATCCTCCTGGTCGTACGCCTCGACCTCGACGATCCGGCCGCCGACCCCGTCCACGAGCAGCGTCACGCCGATCAGGTCCGGTGCGACCTCGTGGACGCTACGGGCGAAGAAGTCACGCTTCAGCATTCGCCTGGGCGTCATAGCGGAGTAGCGCCGGAAACGCCGCCGCCAGGAGCAGGCAGCCCCCGACGCAGGCGACGCCACCCGAGACGATCGAGAAGCGCAAGCTGGTCACCGACGCCAGCGCGCCCGCCTCGAGGTTGCCGAGCGACGGCGCGGCGGCCACCTGCATGAACTCGATTCCCGAAACACGCCCGAGCATCTCCTCGGGAGTGATCCGGTAGAGCATGACCGAGCGCAGAATCGCGCTGATCTGGTCGCCGAGGCCGGCCAGCGCCAGCAGCAGCAGCGCCAGCCACAGCTGGTGCGCAAAGCCGAAGGCGGCAATCGCCACCCCCCACAACGACGCGGTGATGACGACACCGAGACCTTGTCGGCGCACCTGACGCAGCGGCCCCGAGAGCAAGGACACGAGGAGGGCGCCTGCGGCCGGAGCCATGTACAAGTAACCCACCAGCGACGCATCCCCGAACCGGTGCGCGGCGATCGCCGGGAAGAGTGCGCTCGGCATCCCGAAGATCATCGCGTTGGTGTCGACCAGAAAGAAACCGAGGATCACCGACTGGCTCCGCACGTAGCGAAAGCCGGCAACGATGGAGCTCCAGCTCGGTCGGTCCGCGTCCTCTCTCGCTACGAGCCGCGGCAGGAGCGCGACCGCGGCAATCGCCCCCACATAGGAAAGGGAATCTCCGAGGTAGATCCACTTCAGGTCGACGAACTTGATCAGGAGCCCGGCGATCCCCGGCCCGCCGACCGCGCCGAACTGCGACGTGACGCTGTTCAGCGCCGAGGCCGCCATGAAATGCGACTCGTCGACGAGTTGCGGCGTCATCGACCGCTGTGCGCCCACGCCGATGCTGAACGCGGCGGAGATCACGAACTGGAAGACGTACAACGGCCAGACGCGCGGATGACCGAGGGCGGCGTTCGCCGCCAGCCCGAGACTGCCTGCCACCATCCCGACCTGCTGCACGAGCATCACGCGGCGCCGGTCGAATGCATCGGCGATCGCCCCTCCGATCACGGTCAGAGTCAGAAGCGGCACGAGGTGCGTCAGCGAGATGAGCCCGACGGCGAGCGTCGAGCCGGTCAGTTGATACATCTGGTACGCGAGCGCGACCTCGGCGATCTCCGTCCCGATGAACGAGATTCCCTGGCCGAACCAAAGCCGCCTGAACGCGGGCTGACGACGCAGCGGAGTGACGTCCAGCGCGAACCGAGAAGCATGCTGAAGCAGACTGCGGCGCTCGCCGGCAGCGACCCCGGGCTCGTCCGTCAAAACAGCTTCGCGTCTTCCGTACCGAAGCCGAAACAGATCATCCGGGTCACCTCGCCCACGCGCCGCATTATCGCGTGTGGACACGTGTCCACGCCGTCGTCACAAAAGGGTCACGACCCACCCCCGATTCGGTGAGTGTGGCCGCGCAGAAGCGGCCCTTCCGCACACGCGCGCGAGCGACGATCCTCGAAGGGCATGCTCCCGCGCGTCTCAACGACGACTACCTCGATGGAGGGATCCCCGGCGCGCCCCGCTCGAAGTGGGGACGCAATCATCTGGCGCGCATTTGCCGTGGGGGCCGTGCTGCTGGGGGGCGTCTACTTCTTCCTCGGCGCCAACGGCCAGACGATCATCTACCAGGTCTTCAGTGTCTCGGCACTCGTCGGGACCGTGGTCGGGATCCGGCGCTACCGGCCCGCCCCCGCGCACCACTGGTGGCTCTTCGTCGTGGCGCTCGCGCTGTGGTGCGCCGGAGACGCGTACTGGGACTGCTACCGATGGATCCTGCATGCGCAGGCGCCGTACCCGTCTTTCGCAGATCTTGCGTTCTTTCTGGGCTATCCGTTCTTCATCGCCGGTCTCCTGACGCTGGCGCGCGGCTGGGGCCGGCCCCGGATCGGGGACATCCTCGACGGCCTGATTGTCGTGGTCGCCGCGGCGATCCTGACGCACCTCTTTTTGCTGGGACCGATTCTCGGAACCAACTCGTCATCGCTCCTCGAGACCATCACCGCACTCGGAATTCCAGTTGCGGACGTCGTACTGGTCGCCGGTGTGATGCTGATCGTCCTGCGCGGCCGAGTCGCAAGCGTCTCCCTGCGGTGCATCATCGCGGCGATCGTTGCGACTCTCGCCGCCGACGGGATCTACGCCTATCTGAACCTGAAAGGTCTCTACGCGATCGGCAACCCCATCGATGCGGGCTGGCTGCTCTTCTACGCACTCTGGGCAATTGCCGCATTGCATCCGTCGATGGCGCGGATGGCGTCCCTCCCGGCCGCGAAGTCGGAGACGCTGTCGCTCTGGCGCGTCGGCACTCTCTCAGCCGCACTCGTCGCCGCGCCTGCCGCGATCATCGCCGAGACCGCAGTGGGCAAGCAGATCGATGCCTACGACCTCGGCGGCGTCGCGATCCTCACGACCTTGCTCGTCGGGACGCGCGTCGTGCTGCTTCAGCGCGAGAGAAGAGCCGTCCAGGCTGAGCTCGCCGAGAGCGAGCGGCGGTACCGCAAGCTGTTCCAGGAGGCGGAGCACGGTCGCGAGGCACTTCATACGCAGAACGAGCGGCTACGCGAGGTCGACGGCCTGAAGGACGACCTGATCGCTCTCGTCTCGCACGAGCTGCGCACACCGTTGACGTCGATCGTCGGCTATCTCGAGCTCGTTCAAGACGACAAGGATGAGCTCAAAGAGGAGCACCGAGAGCACCTCGAGGTCGTCTCCCGCAACGCGCATCGCCTTCTAGGACTCGTCTCGGACCTGCTGTTCGCGGCGCAGGTACAGGCGGGACGTGTAACCCTCGAGAAAGATCTCGTGAGCATCCCGGAGCTCCTCGACGAGGCCGTGGCGGCTTCACTCCCGACGGCGACGAGCCGTCAGATCGCCGTGACCGTGCATAGACACGATGCCGCCGAGGTCATCGGCGACCGGCAACGGCTCGCCCAGGTGATCGACAACCTTCTTTCGAACGCGCTGAAGTTCACACCCGCGAACGGCTCGGTCGGAGTCTCGGTGATCGCCCGTGCGAACACCGTTCTGATCGAGGTCGCAGACAGCGGCCTCGGCATCTCCCCTGCGGATCAGAAGAAGCTGTTCACCCGATTCTTCCGCACAGAGAAAGCGATCCGGAAGTCCATCCAGGGAACGGGCCTCGGCCTCTCGATCGTCAAGGCGATCGTGGAAGGCCACGGCGGCGAGATCACGGTCGAAAGCGCCGAGGGCAAGGGCGCGACATTCAGGGTCACCCTGCCGCTCGCCGCGTCAGTCACCCAACCGGTCGAGGATGCCGCATGAACGAGAACGTGCAGAGCGAGGAGGAAGACGCCACGACGACGATCCTGATCGCGGACGACGACGAGGACATTCTCGATCTCGTCCATCTAGGGCTCTCGGGTAGCGGCTACGAGATCCTGCTTGCGCGGGACGGCGCCGCAGCGCTCGCCACAGCACGTGAGCGAAAGCCCACCTTGGCGCTGCTCGACATCGGCATGCCCAAGCTCGACGGGTTCGAGGTGACAGCGTCGCTGAAGGGCGACCCCGCAACGAAGGACATCATCGTGATCCTCTTCACCGCACGCAGCGAGGCCTCGGATGTGGATCGAGGCTACGAGGCGGGCGCCGACGACTACATCATGAAGCCGTTCACGCTCAGAACCCTTCAGAGCCGTGTCCTCACCGCGCTCGACAAGACGTCTCACGCGGAATAACGACTACACGGCGTTCAAAACTGCTGCGCTCAGGACCTCGACGACGCGGTGCTGGTCGGCCGTCTCGATCTGAGTGAAGAACGGCAGCGCCAGCGTTCGGTTCGACACGTCCTCTGCCACGGGACAGAGCCCCGGTGCGAACCCGTACTGCTCTCTCATGTATGGCTGCAGATGGATGCACGGGACGTACTCGGCCGTCGCGACTCCCTCCCGCCTCAGTGCGCTCATCACGGCAGCTCGATCGAGGCCGGCAGCGAGCTTCACGACGTACACGAACCACGAACGCTTGTGGTCCGCGTCGGCTGCCCACGGCACTTCGACGCCGTCCACGTCCTCCACCAGCTCGCCGTAGAGCTGGGCCGCCGACTCACGGAGCTCGAGGATGCGGTCGAGCTTCTCCAGCTGCGCCAGCCCGATCGCAGCCTGCACGTCCGTCCAACGGTAGTTCAGGCCGAGCCGAACATGATGAAACCAGCCCCCGCCGCCGTCATACGAGCGGCCCTGGTTACGGAGGCTACGCAGCAACTGCCACTCCTCTTCGGAGTGTGTCGTGACGACTCCGCCTTCGCCGGTCGCCATCTGCTTGTTCGGATAGAACGCAAAGACTGCGGACGTGCCATGCGCGCCGAGTGGCCGGCCCCGATACTCGGCGCCGAGCGACTCGCAGGCGTCCTCGATCAGCTCGAGGCCGTGCTCGTCGGCGATGGCGCGGAGCTCGACGAGCTCGCACGGCAGACCGAACATGTCCACCGCGACGATGGCTCGAGTGCGTTCCGTGATCGCGGCTTCGACCGCGGCCGGGTCGAGATTGAGCGTGACCGGATCGACGTCTGCGAAGACCGGCGTTGCGCCCTCGAGAATGAAGCAGTTCGCCGAGGAGACGAATGAGAGCGGTGACGTGATCACTTCGTCACCGGGGCCGAGACCGGCGATCTTGCAGAGCAGGTGCAGTCCAGCCGTGCCACTCGAAAGCGCCGCCGCGTACGGCGCGCCGACTCGCTGGGCGACCTGCTCCTCGAAGCGATCGATCCACGGGCCGAGCGATAGTCGGCCCGACCTCAGCACCTCGAGGACGAGCTCCTCCTCACGCTCGTCGAGCCACGGCCGGGAGAGTGGGATCTCCCGGACTGCTTCGGTCACGCCTCGGCTCGCGCCGGTGCTGTCGATGCGTACTCGAGCCAGTGCGACCAGCGCTCGCTGCCGCCACGGACCGTGTCGAGGTACGCCTTCTGGATCGCCAGCGTCACGGGACCAGGCGGGCCGATGAGTTGATCGTCGACCTCGCGCAACGGCGTCACTTCGGCGGCGGTGCCGGTCATGAAGACCTCGTCCGCGAGGTAGAGGTCGGTGCGGATCAGCTGCTTCTCCACGACTGAGTGGCCGAGGTCCTGTGCGATTTGGATGATCGTGTCGCGCGTGATGCCGCGCAGGATCGATGCCGAGAGATCGGGCGTGTAGATCGTCCCGTCCTTGACGATGAAGACGTTCTCGCCCGAGCCGTCGGCGATGAAGCCGTCGTCGGTGAGCAGAATCGCCTCGTCGTACCCCGCACGGTTTGCCTCCATGACCGCGAGCATCGAGTTGAGATAGATGCCCGTCGCCTTCGCGACGTGCGGGATGACGTTCGGCCCGACCCGGGTCCAGGACGAGATCTTGGCGCGGATGCCGTTCTTCAGCGCCTCGGGCCCGAGGTATGTCCCCCAGGGCCAGCTCATGATCACGACATCGACGGGATTGCCTGTTGAAGCGACGCCGAGCTCGCCGAACCCGAAGAAGGCAATCGGCCTGATGTAGCACTCCGCGACGCCGTTCGCGCCGATGAGCTCCATCGTGGCCGACCGAAGCTCCTCGACGGTGTACGGAAGCTCCATGTTCAGAACCTGCGCGGAGTTCTGGAGTCGCTGCAGGTGCTCGGTCAGTCGGAAGACGGCACTGCCTTTCGGCGTCTCGTACGCGCGAATTCCCTCGAACACGCCGGAGCCGTAGTGCAGCCCGTGTGACCCGACGTGGATCTTCGCGTCGGCCCAGTCGACGAGCTCGCCGTTCATCCAGATCTTCTCGAGTTCCTGCATGAAAGAGCTCTCCTTTACGGACGGACTGGACCGGAGTCGAATTCTACCCGCGGGCCCTGTCGGCGACTTCCCCCGTTCTAGCCTTCCCGAAGAAGATCTGCCGTCAGCGCTTTCGTCACGCGAGCGATCTGCACCGGAGACAATCCAAGGACGTGACGCGGCGAGCCCGCCTCGAGCCAGACGGCGTCGGCGGCCAGGATGGACTGGTCCATGAACACGCGAGCTCCCGAGAAGGGGAAATCGGTCGCAGGCGCTGAGCGTGCCTCGTCGGAGCCGGCGGCAGCGGCGAGCTTCCGCGCGTCGACGCTACGGCCGGCGGGAACGAGGGCGACGACGACGACGCCTCCCGCCTCGAAGCCGTCGGCGCGCAGCTTCTGGCCCGCCGGCGGCTCAGCGCCTGCCAGGAGCTCCTCGAGCCGTCCCTCGACGGCCGAGGCTCGCAGGAACGCCGCGATGCGCTCTACCGGCTCAGGCCACATGCCGCGCAACCAATTTGACGACTTCGACGTTAATGAACTGGCAGTCAATCGACGGGAGACGAGGATGGCCGAACGCGAAGTACGCATCGCGCACACTGAAGCGCTGTTCAGGGACGTCAACGAGAGAATCGCCGAGAGCGCCGACCGGTTCAACGCTCGCGATGCCGAGTTCGTCTGCGAGTGCGCAGATCCCGCGTGCGCGGAGCGAGTTCCTGCGACACTCGACCAGTACGAAGAGGTCCGTTCGGACGGGACGCACTTCCTGCTGTCCCCCGGTCACGAGCTCTCCGAAGTGGAACGAGTCGTGGAGCGACCGCACAGGCGACTTGTCGTCGTGGAAAAGTTCAACGCGGCCGTGGCGCGAACCGTTCGCCGTCTCAATCCACGCGCCGACGCTGTGTAACTCACTCCAGCGAGATGAAGCGAGCGTCGTCGAACTCGGAGTGGATCTGCTGAACCAGCTCCGGCGGTGCGGCTGAGTCGATCGACAACGCCATCAGCGCCTGCCCGCCCTGACGTGTGCGCGACACGGTCATGTTCGCGATGTTGACTCCCGCCACGCCGAAGAGCGTCCCGACCTTGCCGATGACGCCGGGAACGTCGTCGTAACGAAAGACGACGAGCAGCGGTGCGAGCTCCATGTCGAGCTCGAAGCCGAGCGCGCTGACGAGCCACAATCGGTCGTCGTTGCCCATCGTCGTGCCCGCCACGCGGAGGGCCTGGCCGCCGGACACGGCTTCGACCCGCACGAGGTTGGTGTAGTCACGCGCCGAGCGGCTTCGTTCCTCACGAACGTCCACGCCACGCTCGGCGGCGATCATCGGCGCGTTGACGTAGTTGACCGGCTGGTCGGAGCGTCCCTGGAAGGCGCCGTTCAGCGCCGCGACCGTCAGCAGTCTGGTGTCGTACTGGGCGAGCGCACCGAAATAGGTCAGCCGCAGCTCCTCGACCTGCCCTTCCGCGAGCTCCATGGCAAGACGCCCGAGCTTGGCTGCGAGCGGGATGTACCCGCCCAGCACCTCCAGGTCCTCCGCGCCGATGACGGGAATGTTGACCGCGTTCGACACGAGGCCCCCCTGAAGAGCGGCCGCAACCTGCTCTGCGATGATCACACCCGCTCGATCCTGTGCCTCCTCGGTCGACGCAGCGAGATGCGGCGTGACGACGACATTGTCCAGCTCGAGCAGAGGTCCCGAATACGGCTCCGTCGAGAACACGTCGAGTGCGGCGCCTCCGACCTTGCCCGACTTCAGCGCGTCGAGCAGGTCGTCCTCGTCGACGAGCGCGCCCCGTGCGGCGTTGACGATCCGGACGCCGTCGCGCATCTTCCCGAATGCGCTCGCGTTGATCGACTTGCGCGTCTCGTCGGTCAGTGGCAGATGGAGCGTCAGGAAGTCCGCGGCGGCGTAAACCTCGTCGTCGCTTTCGACTCGCTCGACTCCGAGCTCACGAAAGCGGTCGGGGGGGACGAAAGGGTCGTACGCGACGACGCGCATGCCGAGCCCGGCGGCCCGGCGGGCGACCTGCTGGCCGATCCGGCCGAAACCGAGGACGCCAAGCGTCTTGTCGGCCAGCTCCACCCCGCCGTACGCCTTCCGCTCCCACCGCCCCTGCTTGAGCGCCGCGTGGGCCTGGGGGATGTTTCTCGTCAGCGCGACGAGCAGGCCGATCGTGTGCTCCGCCGCGGAGATGACCGTCGACTCCGGTGCGTTCGCCACGACAATGCCGCGCCGGGTCGCCGCATCGACGTCGACGTTGTCGATGCCGACTCCCGCGCGGCCGATCACCTTCAGGTTGTCCGCGCGCGCGATCAGGTCGGCGGTCACTTTCGTCGCGGAGCGCACGATGAGCGCGTCATAGCGGCCGATCGCTTCGGTGAGATCTGAGTCTCCGTCGACGTCGACTTCGAAGCCGCGGTCGCGCAGGAGGCGAATGCCGGCCTCCGCGATCTCTTCGCGGACGAGAACCTTGCTCAAACGGGGGTGTGCTCGGCCCAGGCTTCGAGCGCGCGGGTGACCGCAACGCCGCGCTCGATCTCCGCGCCCGCGTCCGCCAGGACGAGCTCGACCGCCGCCAGCGCGGTGGTGATGTCGAAGATGTCGAACCAGCCGATGTGGCCGATGCGGAAGATCTTGCCCTTGAGATCGCCTTGCCCGTTCGCGATCGTGATTCCGAAGCGGTCGCGCAATCCGTTGACGACCTCCGTCGAGTCGACGCCGTCCGGGGCGCGGATCGCGGTCACGACCGCCGAGCGCTCTTCATCCGGGGAAAACAGCTCCAGCCCCATCGCCTTCGCTCCTTCGCGACATGCTCGGCCGAGCCGAGCGTGACGAGCGAACGCTGTTCCGAGACCTTCGCCCAGCAGCAGCCCGAGCGCGACGTCGAGCGCACGGACGAGCGGAACAGCCGGCGTGAACGGGGCGTCGAGCTTCGCCTGCCCCTTGCGGGTGCGCTCCCAGTCCATGACGTAGCGCGGCGAGCGGGCTCCGGCGGAAGCTGCGAGCGCCGCGGGAGAGATGGATGCAAAACCCACGCCGGGCGGGCACATGAGTGCCTTCTGGGAACCGGAAACGACGACATCGATTCCCCAGAGATCGGTTTCGAGCGGCACCGCGCCGAGGCTCGACACCGCGTCGACGACGACGAGCGCGTCGGCTTCTTTCGCGACGGCCGCGAGGGCCTGCACGTCGCACACGACGCCGGTCGAAGTTTCGGAATGCGTGAGATACACGACCTTCACTTCGCCCGCATCGGCGAGCGCAGAGCGCAGGTCATCTGAATCGGGTGTTTCCCCCCACTCCAGCCGCGCGTGCACGAGGTCGGCGCCGAAAGCCTTCACCATTCCCGCCCAGCGTTCCCCGAAGTTCCCGGCCGAGAGCACGAGCTGCCTGTCCCCCGGTGAGGTCAGGTTGGCGACTGCGGACTCGAACGCGCCCGTCCCCGACGTCGTGAACATCAGGACGTCGTTGCGGGTTCGGTAGACGTCCTGAAGCCGGACTAGGCAGCGCTCGTAGATCTCGCGGAAGTCGCGCTCGCGGTGGTGGATGATCGGTTTCGCAAGCTCCGCGAGGACCTCCGGTGGCACCGGAGTCGGCCCCGGAGTGAGCAGGTAGCGCTTCTCGGCCATCTGGTCTGAGCGTAGCTCAGGAGTCGGCGGGAAGACGCCCGCTTGAACGCTGTCGCCGGTCGGGTAACACTCGGCGCTCGCGGCGCCCGTGCCGGCCCGGCGCCCGAAGAGGAGCGCAAGGTCGTGATTGCCTGTTCACGGACATCGCGGGGTCGACCGCAAGCGCCGAGCAGATGGAGTCAGAGGCTGTCCGGGCCAGGCTCGCCCCTACCACGGACGGGTGGGCGCGGAACTCGAGAGCTGCGGCGGCACGGTGGAGAAGTTCATCGGGGACGCCGTCGTCGTGGCGCAGCCACCTACCGACCAACGACGGGGATCTTCGAGTTTCGCGAGGCGGAACCCGTGCAGGCAAAAGGAAAGGCGGCGCCGATTCCACTTCGAGGCAATCGACACGAGGAATGACTAACTTCTCCTGCTACGGGGCAGTCTTATCCCTTCGACACAACCAGCCGACCTCGGCTGCGGCACAGTCACGAGGCGGCGTTGATCCGGGGGGATCACTCAGATGCGTTCCAAACTCACTCTCGCATTCGCGTGCGCCTGCGCCCTTGGGGCGGCGCTAGCGGGCGCTGCGACGATCCGCGCGGACTCGAGCCCCGAACCGCCTCCGGAGACAACCACGACGGTGGAACTGCAGTGGACCCAGCGTGACATCCAGCGTCAGATCGACAGATACCGCCACGAAACGTGGCGCTGGCAGCGCACGATGGGGCGCGACCTCACCCTCAGCCTGAAAGACCCGCCTGCGAACGTCGAAGCGAAGATCTCGGTCTGGAAGCAGGTGGCGCTCGATACGCGCTGGCGCGCCCAGAACCCACCCCACAAGCGCCAGTGGTTGTGCATCCACCACTTCGAGGGAGCCTGGAACGATCCGAATCCGCCCTACTACGGCGGTCTGCAGATGGATCTGACCTTCCAGCGCAGGTACGGCGGAGGCCTGCTCTCACGAAAGGGGACGGCGGATCACTGGACGCCGCTCGAGCAGATGTGGGCAGCCGAGCGGGCGCACCGCGCCGGCCGCGGGTTCTATCCGTGGCCGAACACGGCGCGCTACTGCGGCTTGATCTAGTGCAGGCGCTCGACGTTGTCGGTGTCGTGCGCGCGGACTTCCTCGAGCTCCCCCTCCGGGGGCGAGGTGTCCTCGTCGCCCGGCAGCTCGAGCAACTCGACGAACAGCGCGCGGTAGTGACGCACCGACTGGCGGAGGTCCTCCGTCGAAGCCTCACCGCGCTCACTGGCGCGGGCAATGCCGTTCGCGGTCCGATACTTCTCGACGAGATCGGGATGCTCGACCGAGATGTCGGCCGCCCGCTGTTCGAAGTCGTCCACCGGGTAGCCACGGTCCCGCATCACCCGTTGCACGAGGTCGTCCGCCTCTGACACCGCCCCCGTCGGATCGTCGACGAAGCGACCCTGCGTCGCCTGCCACTGCTGCAGATAACGCTCCCGCGCCTCGTGTGACAGCGGCCGTAGCTCGAGCGCGTCATGGCGCTTCTCACGCTCCCTGAGCTCCTGCTCAGCCTCCCGACGACCACCGGCCTTGTCGACCGTGCGGTCGTACTCTCGACCAAACCGTTCCTGTAGCGAACGCGACCGCCGCGTGCGGAGAGCGCTCGCAATGACCCCGAGAACGACGATGGCGACTACCACCGCGATCACGATCCAGACCCACGTGTTCATCTCGACTCCTTCCGGTTGCTAGGGAAACCGAAGGGGTTGATCGAGAGGTACCCGCGAGGGGCTGGGCGAAACTACGCCAGTTTCTTGCGCAGGAGCTCGTTGACGATCTTCGGATCGGCCTTGCCCTGGGTCTCCTTCATCACCTGGCCGACGAAGAAACCGAGCAGGCCTTCCTTGCCGCCCTTGTACGCGGCGACCTGCCCGGGATTGTCGGCGAGGATGCGAACGACGAGCGGCTCGAGCTCGTCCGTGTCGGCAACCAGAGCGTCGCCTAGGTAGGTCTCGGCGCGAAACTCCGGATCCGCGCTCTCGGCCAGCGCGCGCGTGAACGTGTCCCGCGGGAGTGTCGAGCGCGCCGCGATCAGCTTCGCGAGCTCCGCGCCGTTGACAGCCGCCGCATCGACTCCACTGGCGACGAAGTCGTTCATCAGAACGTTCGACGCAGCCTTCGCGTCGATTCCGTCCAGCGCAACCTGCTCGTACAGCGCTGCAAGGGCAGACGAGCCGTTCAGCACCGCCGCGTCGTAGTACGAAAGCCCGTACTGCTGTTCGAAGCGGCGGATGCGCGCCCCGGGCAGCTCGGGCACCTCGGTACGCAGCCGCTCGACGACTGCAACCTCCGGCTCCACGGGCACCAGATCGGGCTCCGGGAAATAGCGATAGTCGTCCGCTTCCTCCTTGCGCCGCCGCGGCGTGACCGTGTCCGACTTCACCTCATAGTCGAGCGTCTCCTGCACCACCTCGCCGCCCGATTCCCACGTCTCGATCTGCCGGCGAAGCTCCGCGTCGATTCCGCGGGCGATGTGGTTGAACGAGTTCATGTTCTTTAGCTCCGTGCGCGTTCGGTAATCCGTCTCCCCCACTTCGCGCACGGAAACGTTCGCGTCGGCGCGCAGCGTCCCCTTCTCCATTTCCGCATCCGAGATGCCCAGCTCGACGATGGTCTGGCGCAGAAGCTGCAGGAAGCGCTTCGCGTCGTCTGCCGAACGAAGATCCGGCCGCGTCACGATCTCGACGAGCGGCGTACCGCCGCGGTTGAAGTCCACGTTGGAGTGCGCCGACCCGACGATGCGGCCGGTTGCTCCGCCGACATGGATCGTCTTCGCCGCATCCTCTTCGAGATGTGCACGTACGATGCCGACTTCGACGTCACCTTCGGAGCCCGGCACGACGAAGGAGCCGTCAACGCAAAGAGGCTCGTCGTACTGAGAGATCTGGTAGCCCTTCGGATTGTCCGGATAGAAATAGTTCTTGCGGTGGAAGACCGCGCGCTTCGCGATCCTGCAGTTGAGCGCATGCCCGAGCTTGATCGCCCACTCGACCGCAGTCTCATTCGGAACGGGCAAGGCGCCGGGAAAGGCCAGGCATACAGGACATGTGCGCGTGTTCGGCTCGCCTCCGAAGCCTGCCTCGCAGGAGCAGAACATCTTCGTGTTCGTCTTGAGCTGCACGTGGATTTCCAGGCCGATGACCGGTTCCCACTCAGGCACGAAGAAACTCCTTCGCTCTGAGCAGCGGCACCTCGATGTCGCCGCGCACCTCGAAGATGGCGAGGTATTCCTCCAGCAGGCCGTGCATGCGGATGAGACAGAGCTCTCGTTCGCCCGCCTCGAGCGAGAGCCGAACGTCGTCGATCTGCACCGCGCGCGACCCGTCGAGCACGCGGGGCTGTGTCCCGAAGACCCGCTCGACTGCGAGGACGAAGTCGGCCGCCCTGTCGACGATCGTTCTCACTCTGGCGTGTCCTTCCGAACGGCCCCGGCCAGCGGCGCCGCCGGATGCACGGGCACAGCCCGTGCATCCTGAAAGAGGCACTGTAGGCAGCGCCTCAGCGCAACCGCTCCGGGACGGTGTCGAAGCCGATCGCGCGCTCGAGCGCGTGGCCGGCGCGGAAGAGCGTGTTCTCGGAGAACTGCGACCCGATGAGCTGCAAGCCCACCGGCAACCCCTCGGAGAGCCCGCACGGAATCGAAAGCCCCGGCAGCCCGGCCATGTTCGGCGGGATCGTCAGCACGTCTGTGAGATACATGGCGAGTGGACTCTCGGCCTTTTCGCCGATCTTGAAGGCGACGGTCGGAGACGTCGGACTGACGAGCACATCGAAGCGCTCGAACGCGGCGGCGAACTCACGCGCGATGACCGTTCGGACCTTCTGCGCCTGGCCGTAGTACGCCTCGTAGTACCCGGCGGAGAGCGCGTACGTCCCGAGCATGATGCGCCGCTTCGGCTCGTCGCCGAAGCCGGCGTCTCGCGAGCGCGCGACCATCTCGTAGTAGTTCTCAGCCGGGACGCGTAAGCCGTAGCGCACGCCGTCGTAACGGGCGAGGTTGGACGACGCCTCCGCGGGAGCGATCAGGTAGTAGCAGGGGAGCCCGTACTCGACGGAGCGCGGAAGCTCACACTCGCCGACGTCCGCGCCGAGCTCAGTGCAGAGGTCGATCGCGCTGCGCACCGCTTGTGCAACGCCGGCCTCGATGCCCTCTGCTTCGTTCAACTCCTTCGGAACACCGACGCGCAGACCCTTCAGGTCCTCCGCCTGCGGCAACTCGACCGGAGGCACCTCGACTGTGGTCGAGTCGCAGTCATCGCGCCCGCTGATGATCCCGTAAAGGAGTGCGTTGTCCCGAACGTTCCTCGTTACGGGTCCGACCTGATCCAGACTCGAAGCGAACGCGACGATCCCGTACCGCGAGACGGTGCCGTAGGTCGGACGCAGTCCGACGTTGCCGCAGAGCGCCGACGGCTGCTTGATCGACCCGCCCGTGTCGGAGCCGAGCGCCCACGGAGCCAGGCCAGCGGAGACGGCTGCGGCCGACCCGCCGCCCGAACCGCCGGGAACACGAGTGGGATCCCACGGGTTCCGCGAAGGTCCATAGGCGGAGTTCTCCGTCGACGAGCCCATGGCGAACTCGTCGGTGTTCGTCTTTCCGAGCAGCTGCAGGCCTGCCGCCTTGCAGCGATCGGCGACGGTCGAGTCGAACACCGGCACGTACTCCTCGAGGATCTTCGAGCCTGCAGTGGTGCGCACGCCCTTCGTCGAGATCACATCCTTGAGCGCGATCGGGACGCCGTCGTTGTCGTCGCCGTCGACCAGCGTCAGGAAGCAGTTCAGCTCCTCGTTGTGCGCGTCGATCGCCTCTCGGTAGACCGCGCGCAGCTCGGCGCCGGAGACTTCGCCGCGCTCGAGCAACCCTTTTGCTTCTTCTGCGGTGAGCCGGAGCGTGTCGATCATCGGCCGACCTTCGGCCGATGATCTGTGGACGGGGCGAAGGGGGAAACCGGGAGGTTTCCCCTCCTGTTCTCCTCGGCCCACGCGGCGATCTCAGCGGCGCGGGGGCTGAGGCGATCCCTAAAGAAGGGAGCTCGTGAGGGAAACATGGTTTCCCTCACGGGAGCGAGCCGCAGGCGAGCGACGATCACGCTGAGGACTCCTCGGCCGCGCCCGTCGGCGGCACGCGGAACAGATCGCCGTCGCGCTCCGGAGCGTTGGCGAACGCGTCCTCGAGCGGCAGCGACGGTCGCGCCACGTCCGGCCGGAAAACGTTCACGATCGAGAGAGGATGGGACGTCGGCGGCACGTCCGAAAGATCGAGCTCCGACACCTTGCCGACAGCGGCAAGGATGTCGTTCAGCTGCTCGGTCAAGCGCGCGATCTCGTCTTCGCGTAGCTCGAGCTGCGCGAGTGCTGCGACGTGCAGGACATCTTCTCTTGAGATCGCCATGAGCTCCTTCTGATCAAACTAAGGCGCCGACTCGGCGGCGCCGCCGAAAGGCCGATCGGGCTCTGCCCGGTCGGCCGTCTTAACGAGCGTGTGGGTGAGACTCCATTCGACCAGACATCTCCGCGTAAGACAAAAGGGCCCCCTTTCGGGGGCCCTTGACACTTGGTTCCGAAAGGAAAGCTAGACAGGCTGGACGTTCGCGGCCTGAGCGCCCTTGGGGCCCTGCACGACCTCGAACTCAACTCGCTGACCCTCGGTCAACGACTTGTACCCCTCCTGCGTGATGGCGGAGAAATGAACGAAGACGTCCTCGCCACCCTCACGCTCGATGAATCCATAGCCCTTCTCGTTCGAAAACCACTTCACGGTGCCCTGAGCCAACGACTTCCTCCTTCAAAACATGCGACGGCCCGGGCACCGAGCCGCCACTACTGATACAGCGGGCCGGAGTTTAGCTCAGATGCGCGGGAACGCAAGCTGCCCGCGCCGGTACCGAGCCGCCCGGACTGCGTTCCCGAGCAGAGCCGCGACAGTCATGGGTCCCACGCCTCCCGGGACCGGGGTGAGGAAGGCGGCTATCTCGGCCACGTCTTTCTCCACATCCCCCACGAGCCCGGCCTCCGTGCGCGTGATGCCGACGTCGATCACCGTCGCTCCCTGCTTGATCATGTCCGCGGTGATGACGCCGGGCAGACCGACGGCGGCCACGAGCAGATCGGCGTCCAACGTGTGCCGCGCGAGATCCTCGGTACGGGAATGACAGATCGTCACTGTGGCGTTCGCCTGCAAGAGCAGCAGCGCCATCGGCTTGCCGACGAGAGCGCTCCGCCCCACCACGACCGCGCGCTCTCCCGCGATCGGGATCTTGTACTCGTTCAGCAGCTGCATCACGCCGAGCGGCGTCGCGGGAACGAGTGTCTGGCGGCCGAGATAGAGCTGGCCTGCGCTGAAGGGATGCAGCCCGTCCACGTCCTTCATCGGGTCGATCGCCAGCATCACACGTGCCTCGTCGATCTGATCGGGCAAGGGCGTCTGCACGAGGATCCCGTCGACGAAATCGTCCTCGTGGAGGTGCTGGACGAGCTCGACGAGTTCGTCTTCCGTCGTCGAGGCAGGAAGCCGGTGGTCGATCGCCTCGATGCCCGCTTCGTCCGCGGCCTTGTGCTTGAGGCGGATATAGACGTCGGACGCCGGATCGTCGCCGACGAGCACGGTGGCCAGCCCGACGTGGCCGAGCTCGGCGACCTCGTGCTTGATCTCCTCCCGCAGCCGCGCCGCGAGGGCGGCGCCATCCATCAGCGTCGCGTTCACCGTGTTGGCACGCTTAGGGGATTGTCAGCTCGACGCCGCTGACGTCCAGGCCGAGCGACTCGGCGAGGCGAACGCCGAGCTCGAGGTCCTCGCGCAGGCGCTCGACGTCGCGTGCTTCCATCGCGCGCCCGATCCAGGCGCGCTCGCGCGGCCGCCACAACGCGTGGGCGGCGAACACCGGCAACAGCCGGTTGGCGGCGTCGACGAGCTTCTGGTTCATCTTCTTCGTGAGGTTCTGCAGGAGCACACGCTCGTAGGCCATGCCGGCACCGTGGTGGATGCCGTCGTCCGTGGCGAGGCGTCCGCAGAGATCCTCGAGAACGGTGCCGCGCGCCGAACGGGCGATGAGTCGGAACCTCGAGATGATCAACCGCTCGTAGAAGACCTGCATGAGGAAGACCTTCTCCTCGAGCGTGTCCGCGTCGAGCGTGGTCTTCGCGAGCTTGTCGAGATGCGGATCGCGCTCGGCTGTTCCGCCCGCCTCGGTCACGAGCTTCAGCCACGCCTCGGTGTGGCGCGACTCGTCCTGCACCATCGTCGAGTAGTAGAGCTTCGCCTCGACATCCGGCGCCATGTTGAGGAGCTGCGACGCCATGTCGCAGGCGAGCATGTCTGCCTGGAGCTGTTGCGTGAGGACCGAGCGCCACATGTCCCTGCGCCGAGCCTGGCTCTGCGGCGACCCCTTCGCCTCGGGTATGGGAGGCAGCTCACCCCACGGGAGATCGCGCACCTGCCACTCGCGTCGCTTCGCGAGCTCGTAGAACCGGAGAACGTCGGCGAAGGCATCGCGACCTTCGTCCTTCATCTCGATCAGGTGGCCCGTTGCCATCGCGGGGGCATTATCCCCCCAGGCGCCGCCGTAGCGGCGCCCCCTAGAGCCCGTGCGGGCTTTGCCCGTGTGGCCGTCTAAACCCGCTTCTCGGAGAGAAGACATCAGAAGCGTCTACTCGCTTGGCCGTAAGCTTTCTTTCATGGAGTTGAAGCGCTGGCCGCGGAAGAACGACCCGGAGTCGATCGAGGCGCGTCAGAAGGCGCTTGGACTGAGCGACGGCGTGACGCGAATCGACCTTGCGCCGTTCGTGAACGCCCAAGAGATGCTGACCGGTGCAGCCGTCATCCCCGTGTCCGTGGTGGGCCCGCTCGAGATCGAGCTCGGCGAGTATGAGCTCGAGGAGCCGTTCGGCCGCGTCTCCGAAACGGGTCGCACGAAGGATCAGGTCTTCGTGCCGCTGGCTCACACCGAGGGCGGCCTGTCGGCTTCGCTTTACCGAGGGGCAAGAGCCGCGGCCGAGTCCGGCGGCTTCAGAACGTACGTGATCGGGGACCGAATGACCAGAGCATCCTGCTTCGTCTGCAAATCGACGGAAGAGGCCGTGCAGCTCGCCCGGTTCCTCGACGCGCACGTTGCGGAGATGCGCCGGTGGCTGGCGGAGCGGAACGAAGACTGGATCTCGAAGTTCGCGCGACTGCGCGACGTCGAGACGCATGTCATCGGCCCCATGTGTCACGTCCTCTGGGCCTTCACGACCGGCGACGCGTGCGGGCCCAACATGATGACTCGCAATGCGTACGCGCTGAACATGGGCTACGTGATGGAGCACGCGCCGGTCACGCCGGAGCGCGCCATCCTCGAAGCGAACATGGGCGGTGACAAGAAGCCGTCGCACCGCTACTTCGAGCGAGGCGGACACGGGAAGACCGTGCTCGTCGAGGCCACGCTCACGGAGGAGGCGGTGCGCCGCGTCCTCCGCACCACGATCGACGACCTGCTCGAGCTCTCGTATGTCGGGACACACGGAGCGGTCGCATCGGGCATGCAATCCGTCGCGTTCACGCCGGCGTCGGCCATCGCCGCGATCTTCGCAGCGACCGGACAGGATCTCGGCATGGTCGGGACGAGCTCGATGGCGCACGGCACCGCAAGGCGCGTGGACGGCGGCATCCAATGCGGCCTACGCTTGCCCGGGCTCGAGGTCGGCACAGTGGGAGGCGGGACGATGTTTCCGCACGCCCATACGTGGCTCGAGCTGATGGACTGCGCGGGCGTCGGCAAGGTGTACCGCTTCGCGCAGATCGTGGCGGCGGCGACGCTTGCGTTGGAGATCTCGGCCAGCGCGGCGATGGCGACCGCTGGTTCCGAGAACTTCTTCAAGGCGCATCACGAACTGGGCGGTTTGCGCTCTTCCTAGACTTGAGGCAGATGCCTCAAATGCCGATATTCGAGGAATGCGAGGTGTCCTCGTCGCCGCGGTTCTCCTCTTCGCCCTGATGCTCGTGATCAAAGACGGGCGCGCTTCGCGCAATCTCGGCCTGACCGGCCATTGTCAGACGATCCCTGCACCGGCCGGCCAGGAAGGCGTTTGGGAGGCGTGCGACCCCGGCAAGCTCGAAGGCGCGCCGGATCTGAGCAGGCAAGGCTGCAAGTCGGTGAAGCTCGTCGGGAAACGCGAGTACTGGCGCTGCCCCGCGAGCATCAAGAGCAGCCATAACACCTAGCCGCGAAAAGTCCGGCCCCTGCCGCGAAAAGTCCGGCTCGCTGCGCGAGCCAATGATGACTTTTCACGGATTGTTGCGAGTCGTTACGTCTGCGGCCACCGCCGGCTAAGCCGGCAGTGGCGGCGAGTTGTCAGCGCGTCCCGATCTCCATACCGAACAACCGCGGCAGCGCGGCGCCGAGCCTTGCCGGTAACGGGGCCCTGCGGTTCTCCTCATCTGCACACTCGCAGGCGAGGATCGACGAGCGCACCAGCGCGCCGCCGAGATGCTTCAGTGGTTCCGGCGGCAGGGACGCCACTCGACGTGATGCGAGTGGCAGCGCGGTCCATTCATCGTCGCGCTGCAGCACGAGGGACGCGAGGATCTGACCGCCGAGCCACGTCGGCCCGACACCGTGCCCCGAGTAGCCGAGGCCGTAGTGGATCCGCTTCCCCTTCACAGTCCCGAAGAAGGGGAGATGGTCAGCGGAAACGTCAATCGGTCCGCCCCACGCGCGTTCGATTCGAGCGGCGGCGAGCCCCGGCAAGAGACGACGCAGGCCGTGCTCCGCTCTCGCCGCCGTCGCGTCGTCGGTACTGAACCTTGCGTCCACGCGTCCGCGGAACCCGATCGGACCGGAGCCGCTGCCCATCAGCACACGCCCGTCCGCAGTCGTGCGGAAGTAGTGGAGGAACATGCGAGCGTCGAGCACCGCCTCTCCACCGGTCCAACCGATCTCCTCCAGCAGCTCCGGAACAGGCTCCGTGAGAACGACGTACGAGCCGAAGTTCGTCACGTGGCGCGCCACCGGCCGCCAGCCTGTCGCAGCCGCATTGACGGCGACGACGATCTCCGGTGCGCTAACGCCGCCGCGCGGCGTTGCGACCTGCCCGGCGCGTATGTGCAGCGCCGGTGTCTGCTCGTAGAGCACGACTCCCGCGTCCAGAGCCGCCCGGCGCAGCGCGTGCACGAGCCGCGCCGGCTGCACGGTCGCACCGTCCGGGAAGTAGACGCCGCGACGGAAGACCGGCGAGCGGATTCGCTCGGCGACTCCCTGCGCGTCGAGCGGCAGCGCTTGTTCGCCAGCGCCCACTTCGGCGGCGGCGGCAACCGCACTCTCAACCGCCCCGTCCTGGGAGGGCGAGGCGGAGACCATCAGCATCCCTGATTCACGTAGCCAGACGTCCTCCGCGCGCGACTCGCAGAACGCGCGCACGGCAGGCACGATCCGCTCCCCGGCTTGCGCGAGCTGCAGCGCTCTCTCGCGTCCGAGCAGCGGCAGCAGATCGGCGAGTGTGGCCCAGTAGCCGTGGAGGAACCCACCGTTGCGGCCGCTCGGCCCAGCCCCGCAGGTCTCCGACTCGACCAGCACAACCTGCAGAGAAGGATCCCGCTCCTTGAGCGCCAGGGCGGTCCAGAGCCCTGTGTAGCCGCCGCCCACGATGCAGACATCGCCTGAGGTGTCACCTTCCAGCTTCGGCGCCGGCGCTTGGCGCCCAGCCTCATCGAGCCACCACGGGGGGAGGCGCGGAGCGACCGAAGGAGTGGTCACGCGGCGGCGGCTACTCGTTGGCGGCGCATCTGAACGAGGACGTTCACGAGCATCCCGATCACGGCGACTGCGAAGATCGCCGTGCCGATCACGTTCACCTGCGGCGGGGCACCGACGCGCGCCGCGCCCCAGACGAAGAGGGGGAACGTCGTCAGCGAACCGGAGTTGAAGTAGGTGACGACGAAGTCGTCGATCGAGATCGCGAAGCAGAGGAGGAGAGCGGCGAGGATCGCCGGCGCGATCAAGGGCAGAGTCACCTTCCGGAAGGTTGCCCATTCGTTCGCCCCGAGGTCCATGGCCGCCTCCTCGAGGTGGCGGTCGAACCCGATCAACCTCGCTTTCACCGTCACGACCGCGAAGCTGATGCAGAACATGACGTGCGCGATCAGAATCGTCCAGAAGCCGAAGACGACGTTGAGGTTCAAGAAGAGCGTGAGCAGCGACGCGCCGAGGACGATCTCCGGTGTCGACAGCGGGAGGAAGATCAGGATGTTGGTGGCGCCGCGGCCCCGGAAGCCGTACCGGACGAGCGCGAGGGCGATCAGCGTTCCCAGGATCGTCGCGACGAGGCTGGCGAGCAGCGCGATCTCGAGGGAGAGGACGACTGCGCTACGGATTCCGGGGACGCCGTCCCAGTATTTCCAGTTGTCCCACGTGAACCCTTGCCACGTGTAGTTGAAGTTGCCGGTCGGATGGTTGAATGAGAAGGCGACCACGATTGCGATCGGAAGCAACAGGTAGGCGAAGAAGAGGAACGAGTAGAGCGTCAAGACGTGGTGCCGGACGAAACGCCAGGCCGCCGCGAGCAGATCACGCTTCGGCCACGTAGCCACCGCGCCGGCGCTCAAACCGGAGTCCCCGTCAACTGCTCCGTCCCGACCGCGCGCGCATACGCGGCGACCGCAACCAGGATCGCTGCCATGAGGATGAAGGACATCGATGCCGCGGCCGGGTAGTCCGTCAGCTCCAGGAACTTCGACTGGATGACGTTGCCGATCATGTGGTTCTGCGGCGCGCCGAGGAGCTGCGCGTTGATGAAGTCTCCGGCGGCCGGGATGAACGTCAGGAGCGTGCCCCCGACGATGCCCGGGAGCGAGAGCGGGAGTGTCACGCGCACGAACGCCTTCCAACGGCTGGCGTAGAGATCCTGTGCTGCCTCGAGCAGCCTCTGATCGATCTGCTCCAGGGACACGTACAGAGGCAGAGCCATGAAGGGAAGGAAGTTGTAGGTGATGCCCATGACGACCGCTGTGGCCGTCGCCAGGAGCCGCCCACCCGCGCCGAGCAGGTGGAGCTGCTGGAGCGTGCGAACGACGAACCCGTGATCGGAGAGGATGGTCTCCCAGGCGAGCGTCCGGATCAGGTACGTCACGAAGAACGGCGCCACGATGAAGAGCAGCAAGAGGTTCTTCCACCGACCTCCACGGAATGCGATCCAGTACGCAACCGGATAGCTGAGGAAGAGCGCAAGCAGCGTTGCGATCCCCGCGTATTCGAGCGAGCGGATGAACTCGCCGTGGTAGTCCCGAAGCGCGGTCCAGTAGTTGCCCCACGCCCACGAGAAGGAATAGCCGATGTCGAAGTTCCCGGACTGGAGCGACTGGTAGGCCAGGAAGCCGAGCGGCACGACGAAGAACACGCCCAGCCACAGCAGGCCCGGCGCAAGCAGCAGGTATGGCGTCAGTTGCCGATTGCGGTGGAGAAAGCCCACCGGGACCTAGCCGGAAATCAAGTTCTGCCAGGCGGTCAGGTACTTCTGATTGTTCAGTGCGTTGGAGTCGAAGATCTTGACCTTCGAGAGCGTCTCCTTCGGCGGGAAAATGAGCGGGTTATTCGCGACGGAGGGGTCGTACTTTTTCGCCCACTCGCCGGCGCCTACGACCGGCGGGATGTAGTAGATGCCGGTGATGTTCCGTTTCGGATCCCCGGCCTCCATCCCTCCCTGGACCTTGGGATCGTAGACGTAGTTCATGTAGACGCACGCCGTGTAGACGTTGCCGCCTTTCGGGATCAGCATGTTGTCCGTCCACAGGGCGCCGCCTTCCTTCGGGACGTTCCAGTGGATGTGCTTGTTGCCGATCTGAGCGATGTCGCCCGACCAAGACATCGCCGCCGCAAGGTCGCCCTTGGCGAGCAGCGGCGCGTAGTCGTTTCCGGTGAACTGCCGGATCTGCTTCGAGTCGACCGCCTGCTTGATCCGGTTGAAGGCGGCGTTGAACGACTTGTCCGTCACCTTCGTCGGGTCGTCGCCGTTGGCGAGCATCACGATCGTCAGCGCATCGCCCATCGAATTGAGACAGGTGATCTTGCCCTTCAGCTTCGGGTTGGTCAGGAGGTCGCCGACGGAGAGCACGGGATCGCTGAGCTTGTCGTTATAGGCGATCCCCGTCATCCCGGACTGCCACGGCAAGCTGTACTCGCGGTTCGGGTCGAAGCTCGGGTGCTGCTGAACCGGAATCAGGTTCTTGATGTTCGGGATCGCCGACTTGTCGAGCTTCTCCGCCCAACCCTTCTTGATCATGAGCGCGAGGTAACGGTCGTTGTCGGTCAGGACGACGATGTCGCGGTCGATCGACTGGCCGCGTGAGAGTGGTCCCTGGATCTTCCCGAAGTACGAAGCGTTGTCGTTGATGTCCGTGGTGTAGTCGACGTGGACGCCGTACTTCTTCTGGAACTCGACCAGCGACGGATAGCTGTGCGTCTTGTTGTTCCGGTCCATGTAGAGCGTCCAGTTCGAGAAGCGAAGCGTCTTCGCGAGCGTGTGTGACGTGGTGCCCGATGCGGCCTTCTTCGAGGTTCCACCACAGGCGGCGAGCAGGCCGGGGACGGTCAGGATGGAACCGCCGGCGGCAGCGCGCTCCAGCAGTTGGCGGCGGGTGAGGTCGTGGCTCATTCGGATCCCTCCATGGAATCGACGACGAAAGTGGATTCTGGGCTCCAGCTCAGTATGAGTCGTTGCCCCGGGGCCGCGCCGTTCAGACCAGGCGACGCGTTCTGTCGATAGACGGTCATTTGTCCGCACTCGGTGTCGACGATGTACTGCGTCGCAACACCGACGTATGCCTGCTCGACGATGGTGCCGTCGAGCGTGTTCTCCTGCTCACCCCCGAGCTCGATCTTCTCCGGCCGGATGCCGACCGCGACCTCGCCGGTCCGCCCAGCGAGAGCCCGCGGACGCACGCGCACCTCCGGACCGCCGTGCAGCCGTACCGTGTCCGACCCGCTCACCGTTCCGGCGATCAGGTTCGAGGCGCCCAGAAAACCCGCGACGTAGGCAGTCGCAGGCGTTTCGTAGAGCTCCGTCGGTGTCCCGAGTTGCTCGATCCGGCCGCGGTTCATGACCGCGATCTGGTCGGCCATGGTCATGGCCTCTTCCTGGTCGTGGGTGACGTGGATGAATGTAATGCCCACGTCGTGCTGGATCCCCTTCAGCTCGAGTTGCATCTGCTTGCGCAACTTGAGGTCGAGTGCGCCGAGCGGCTCGTCCAGCAACAGCACCTTGGGCTTGTTGACAAGTGCACGCGCAAGCGCGACGCGTTGCTGCTGGCCACCGGAAAGCTGACGCGGCTTGCGCTTCCCCAATCCCTCGAGCCCGACGAGCCGGAGGATCTCGTTCACCTGGCCGGTCAGCGTCCCACCCCGGATCCCCTGACGGCGGAGCCCGAACGCAACGTTCTCGAAAACGGACAGATGTGGGAAGAGCGCATAGGACTGGAACACCGTGTTGACGTCCCGCTTGTAGGACGGCAGCCTGCTGACCTCAGCGTCGCCCAGATAGATCTGTCCCTCGCTCGGCTGCTCGAAGCCGCCGATCATGCGGAGGGTGGTCGTCTTCCCGCAACCGGACGGGCCGAGCAGAGCGAAGAAGCTTCCGTGCTCGATCTCGAGACTGAGCCCGTCCACAGCCGTGACGTCCTCGAACCGTTTCGTTACATCGACGAGCCGGACGTCGGCGGAGCCCGTCATCGATCAGGGCGTACGCGGGCGGGGACTTCCCGGAGCCGTTCGGGCCCATGACCGCCTGCACCGTTTAGACGTGTCCAGGCTTCGGCAAGGACGTCGCCGAGGATCGAGACGATCTGGTCGAACTCCTGCTGTCCGGCCACTAGCGGCGGCGAGATCTGGATGACCGGGTCGCCGCGGTCGTCGGCACGGCAGATCAGCCCGCGCTCGAACAGTCTCGGTGACAGGAAGCCGCGAAGGAGCGTCTCGCACTCCTCATCGTTGAACGTCTCGCGCGTTTCTTTGTCTTTCACGAGCTCCACCGCGTAAAAGAAGCCCATGCCGCGCACGTCGCCCACGATGGGCAGGTCGAGAAGCTGGTCGAGCGTCTGGCGGAAGGCGTCCTGCGTCTCCGCCACGTGCTCGACGATGCGTTCGCGCTTCATGATCTCGATGTTCTTCAATGCGATCGCCGACTGCACAGGATGCCCGCCAAAGGTTATGCCGTGGGTGTACATGTTCGTGTCCTTCATGAAGGGCTCCATCACCCGGTCCGAGGCGACGACCGCACCGATCGCCCCGTAGGACGAGGACAGCCCCTTCGCGATCGTCATCAGGTCGGGGCGGATGTCGTAGCGCTCCGAGCCGAACCACGCGCCCACACGCCCGAAACCGGTGATCACCTCGTCTGCGCAGAGCAGGATCCCGTAGCGGTCGCAGATCTCTCTTACGCCTTTCCAGTAGCCCTCCGGCGGGGTGAACGAGCCGCCCGCGTTCTGCACCGGCTCCATGATCACCATGCAGACGGTGTCCGAGCCCGTCGCATTGATGGTCTGCTCGAGCTCATCGAGCAGGAACGCGGTGAACTGCGCCTCGGTCTCGTTGGGCGGCCGGTGGTAGCGATTCGTGTTGCGGACGTGCAGCACCTCCGGCACGAGCGGCTCGAACGGCGCCCGGATCTCGGGGATGCCGTTGATCGAGAGGGCACCCATCGTCGTCCCGTGGTAGGCGACATGGCGGGAGATCGCCTTCCAGCGCCGGCCGTCGCCTCGGGCGGTGTAGTACTGCCGCGCCAGCTTCCACGCCGACTCCACCGCCTCCGACCCGCCGGAGACGAAGAAGAGCCTGTTCAGGTCTCCGGGAGTGAGCGATGCGACCTCGGACGCGAGCTCGATCGCACGCGGATGCGCGTAGCCCCAGTTCGTATAGAAGGGCAGCTCGCGCATCTGCGCCGCCGCGGCCTCGCCGACCTCCTCGCCGAACCCGTAGCCGATGTTGACGGAGAACAGGCCAGCGAGGGCATCGAGGTAACGCTTGCCCTTCGAGTCCTCGAGGTAGCAACCGTCGCCGCGGACGATGATCGGCACCTCGCCGTCCTTGTAACCGCCCATCCTCGTGAAGTGGAGCCAGAGGTGGTCGCGCGCAGCGCGTTGGAGATCGAGCTTCTCAGGTGCCGTGGTCGTCAATTCGCCTCCTCAACTCGCGTGCCCCAGTCGTACAGCTGCTTGACCATCTGCAGATAGAGGAATGTCTCGGTGGAAACCACGCCGTCGAGCGCGCGCATCCGGTTGGTCAGCTCGAGGAGCTCGCGACGGTCCGTCGCCACGACCTCCACGACGAGGTCGTACTGGCCGGCGGTGACGACGACGTAGTCCGCCTCGATCCAGCTCGCGATCTCGTCGGCGACGGGCTCCGGGGAGCCTTTGGTCTTGACGCCGACGAGCGCCTGCTCGAAGCCGAGGCCGAGCGGGTTCGTCACGCCGACGACCTGCAGGATGTCTTCGCCGCAGAGCCGCGCGTACCGCGCCCGGATCGTCGCCTCCGAGACACCGAGCCGCGAGGCGATCGCCCGGAAGGATTCCCGCCCGTTCGCCTGGAGCGCCTCGATGATCCCCTGGTCCAGGGCGTCGATCCGCGGGGGGGCGCTGATCGGTCCCCGGCGAGGCTCGGCCACGGCCGGCTGAGCGATGGTCCTTCGCAAAGCGAGGCGATTCGTACCACGCGCTGCGCATTCGGTCAATGTAGGGCCTGACTTGAACTCGCATTGCGAATGTTGGATGCTCCCCCTCGCAAACCATCCGGGGAGGACAGGGAATGCCTAGACCACCGCTGGCGCAGCGCATCGAGGACGCGGACGCAGAGGTCGTCGCGTCCCTGCCCCTGCCAGGCGCGACCCCTGCGGCGGCAGTGCGCCTGACCAGCTCGCGCCACGTCGTTCGGCTCTCGTCGAGCGCGCCGTCAGTGAGATCCTGGGAGACTTGAAGCGCACGTAATGGCCGTCAGCGAGCACACTGCATCGGACAAGGTCGTCGCCGATCGCGAACGGTACGTCGCTCGCGGCGTTGCGACGACCCCGCTCGTCGTCGCCCGTGCCGAGGGAGCGCGGATCTGGGACATCGACGGCCGCGAGTACGTCGACTTCGCCGGCGGCCTCGGGTGCCAGAACACCGGGCACGGCTTCGCGGCCGCGGCCATCCACGAGCAGGTCGACCGGTATCTGCACCAGTGCTTCATGGTCGGGATGTACGAACCGTACGTCGATGTGTGCAGACTTCTCGACGAGACGTGGCCCGGCAGCCGGGAGACGAAGTCGCTGCTCGTGAACTCGGGCGCCGAAGCCGTCGAGAACGCCGTGAAGATCGCGCGGACAGCGACCCGGCGGCCCGCCGTGATCGTGTTCGACCACGCGTTCCACGGCCGCACGAGCCTCACGATGGCGATGACGGCGAAGGTCGTCCCGTACAAGCAGGGCTTCGGCCCTTTCCCCGGCGAGGTCTACCGCGCGCCGGCCCCGTACCCGTTTCGCGGCGTCTCATCGGACGATGCGATTCGCGGGCTCGAGTTGCTGCTGAAGCAGGACGTCGATCCCCAATCGGTCGCCTGCGTCGTGCTGGAGCCCGTGCAGGGTGAGGGTGGCTTCGTCGAGATGCCGGCGGACTTTCCACGCCGGCTGAAGGAGATCTGCGAGGCGCACGGGATCCTCTTCGTCGACGACGAGGTGCAGGCCGGGGTCGGACGAACCGGCCCTGTCTGGGCGATCGAGCACTACGGCGTCGAGCCCGACCTGATCGTGTCGGGCAAATCGCTGGGCGGCGGCCTGCCGCTCGCCGGCGTAACGGGCGCGACCGAGCTGATGGACAGCGTTCCGCCCGGCGGGCTGGGTGGGACCTTCGGCGGAAACCCGCTCGCGTGCGTCGCAGCGGTGGAAGTTCTCCGCGAGGTCAAGGGCGACGCGTTCCGCATGCGCGCCGATGAGCTCGGAGGGCGCATTCGTGCCCGCCTCGAGCAACTCGCGGCGAGGAATGCTGCCGTCGGGGAGGTGCGCGGCCTCGGCCCCATGCTCGCTCTCGAGCTCACGGAGCCGACGCCCGACCTGGCGAAGGCCGTGACCTCAGCGGCACGTGACCGCGGCCTGGTCCTCCTTTCTTGCGGTATCTACGGAAACGTCATTCGCATTCTCGTCCCCCTCACGATCGACGACGCGCTGCTCGAGCGCGGACTCGACCTGCTGGAGGAATCGCTTGGCGACGCCCGCGCTGGCTGAGTCCGAACCGACCGCGTATCCCGTGCCTGCGGCTGAGATCGACGTCCGCCTCACCGGCATCCGCAAGACGTACGGCGACGTCGTCGCGGTCGACCGGGTCGACCTCGAGATTCCCGCGGGGGAGTTCTTCACGCTGCTCGGGCCATCCGGCTCGGGCAAGACGACGACGCTCCGGCTCATCGCCGGCTTCGAGCGTCCCGACGAGGGTCGCATCGAGCTCGGCGGCGCCGACGTCACGAACCGCGCACCCTACGAGCGGGACGTCAACACGGTCTTCCAGGACTATGCCCTCTTCCCGCATATGACCGTCGCCGAGAACGTCGGGTACGGCCTCCGGGTCAAGAACGTCTCACGTTCGGAGCGCAGACGTCGTGTCGACGAGATCCTGACGGTTGTGCGCCTTCCCGAGCTCGGCAATCGGAAGCCGGTGCAGCTCTCAGGTGGCCAGCGCCAACGGATCGCACTCGCGCGCTCCCTGGTGAACACGCCGAAGGTTCTGCTCCTCGACGAGCCCCTCGGCGCGCTCGACCTGAAGCTTCGGCAGGAGATGCAGATCGAGCTCAAACGCATCCAGCGCGAGGTCAGCGACGTCGGCATCACTTTCGTCTATGTCACCCACGACCAGGAGGAGGCGCTCACGATGAGCGACCGCCTCGCCGTGTTCAACGAGGGCCGGATCGAGCAGATCGGTGTGCCGGCCGAGGTCTATGAGCGTCCCGCCACCGAGTTCGTCGCCGGTTTCGTCGGCGTCTCGAACGTGCTCGAGCGGGATGGCAGGAAGTTCACGGTCCGTCCGGAGAAGATCCGGATGCACTTCGAAGAGGCCGGCGACGGCGAACTGGGGCGCATTCGCGAAGTCGTCTACGTCGGCATGTTCACGAGGTACGTCGTCGAGCTCGACTCCGGCGGCGAGCTCACAGTCGTCAAACAGAACCTCGAGACCTCCTCGCACGAGGCGCTCGAGTCCAGGGGCAGGCGGGTGCGCCTCGAATGGCGCCCCGAGCACACCTTTGAGATCCAACGAGGAGGAGAAGCATGAGGAGGATTCGCAGAATTCACGTGCTCGTCGCGGCGCTCGCAGCGGCGCTGTGCGTGCCCGCGTCGGGAGTCAGCTCCGGCAGCGCGGCGGGTTCACTGCCGACGAAGATCGGCAAGGGCGAGGGATCGCTGAACCTGATCGAGTGGCCGGCGTATGCGGACAAGAGCTTCGCCAACAAATTCGTCCAGCAGACAGGGTGCAAGATCCACCGCAAGGATGCGGGCTCGTCCAACCAGATGGTCGCATTGATGCGGACGGGCGGCGGAGGTGGCGGTGGCCAATACGACCTCGTCTCAGCCTCAGGTGATGCCAGCCTGCGCCTGATCTTGGGCGGAGACGTTCAACCGGTCAACGTCAATCTGATTCCGAGTTGGAAGGATTTCGTCTCGGTCTTCAAGTCGCCTGCACACAACACCGTAAAGGGCGTGCATTACGGGGTCTCAGTGCAGTGGGGCCCGAACACGCTCATCTACAACACGAAGAAGGTGAAGCCTGCCCCGACGAGTTGGAGTGCGCTCTACTCGTCGAAGTACAAGGGCAAGATCACCGTCCCGAACAACCCGATTCAGATCGCGGACGCGGCCCTCTACTTGATGAAGTCGAAGCCGAGCCTGGGGATCACCGACCCGTACGAGCTGAACAAGTCTCAGTTCGATGCAGCGGTATCGCTCCTCAAGCAGCAGAAAAAGTTGCTCAAGCGGTACTGGAACTATGCCGCCGACGAGATCACGTCGATCGCGAACGGTGACGTCACGATTGGGGCGACGTGGCCCTACCAGACGCTTGCCCTACAGGCCAAGAAGATCCCCGTGAAGGAGATCATCCCTAGAGAGGGAGCGACGGGGTGGGCCGACACGTGGATGCTTGCCAAGAAGGCTCCGCATCCGAACTGCGCGTACCTCTGGATGAAATACGTCACCACCCCTCAGGTGGAGGCAAAACAGGCGCTCGTATTCGGCGAGACTCCGGTCAACCCGAAGGCCTGCCCGTTCATGAACAAGATCGAGGCCGGGTCATGCGCGAAGTACCACCTGAACCAGCCGCTCTCGTTTTACAAGCGAATCCACTTCTGGAAGACGCCGGTCCCCGACTGCGGTAACGGTAGCAAGGACTGCCAGGACTACAACGCCTGGCAAAAGGCGTGGGCACAGATAACCGGCTAGCGACCTAGCGTGGCGGTTGACGTCGTCAAGGCGGGCTCCCCTTTCGTGGGAGCCCGCCGCCGCCTGTCGTCGGCCTTGTGGCGCCGACGCTGGCTCAAGGCCGGGCTGTTGCTCACGCCGCCGCTGGCGGCGTTCGTCTTCGTCTATCTTGCGGCGCTCGTCTCGCTCTTTGTCTCCTCCTTCTGGAGCGTCGACGCGTTCACCGGCAAGCTCATCCATCACTGGACGCTTCAGAACTTCTCCGATCTACTCCATTCGAACGGCACGTACCTGCGCATCGCTGCGCGGACGATGGGCATAGCCGCGGCCACGACGATCACCGACGCGGTGCTGGCGTTCCCGCTCGCATACTTCATGGCACGACTCGCCGGGCGGCGCGCCCGTGGCCTGCTCTTTGTCCTCGTCCTCTTGCCGCTCTGGTCGAGCTATCTCGTCCGGATCTACGCTTGGCAGACGATTCTCTCGCACGACGGAGCGCTCAACTGGAGTCTCAATCGGATTGGACTTCCGGACGCGAACCTCGCCTACACCAACTGGGCGATGTGGATCGTTTTCTCGTACGTCTGGCTGCCGTTCATGATCATCCCCGTCTACGCTGCAGTCGAGAGGATCCCGGACAGCCTCATCGAAGCGTCGGGCGACCTCGGCGCACGCGGCGCTAGGACATTTCGCAGTGTCGTCCTCCCACTCGCCTTGCCCGGAGTGGTAGCCGGCTCGATTTTCACCTTCTCGTTGACGCTCGGAGACTTCATCACGCCGCTCCTCGTCGGCGGGAAGAGCTCGAGCTTCATCGGAAATGTCGTGGAGGACTTCATCGGGATCAACGGCAACATCCCGTTCTCGGCGGCGTTCGCAACAGTTCCGGTGCTCATAATGGCGGTGTATCTACTGATCGCGCGGAAGCTCGGCGCGTTCGAGGCGCTCTGATGGAAGGGAGGACTGCTCGGGCCGCTCTGCTTTGTTGGAGCCTGCTCGTCGTCCTCTTCCTGTGGATCCCTCTCGTCATCATCGCGGTGTACGCGTTCAACGCGTCGAATATCCAGGTCTGGCCTATCCCCGGCTGGACGTTCCATTGGTTCCGCGTCGCCTGGCACGACCCCGACGTTCGATCCGCGATGTGGCTTTCCGTCAAGGTGGGGATGTTGGCGACGGCCATCTCGCTGGTGCTCGGGACGATGGCGGCGTTTGCGATCCACCGGTTCCGCTTCTTCGGCCGGGAGTCCATCTCGTTTCTGCTGCTGCTCCCGATCGCACTTCCCGGGATCATCACGGGAATGGCGTTGAATTCCTTCTACGTCTTCGCCGGCGTCAGCTTCTCGATCTGGACAATCGTGATCGGCCATGCGACCTTCTGCATGGTCGTCGTCTACAACAATGTCCTCGCACGGTTGAGGAGGACGCAGACCTCCCTCGTAGAGGCGTCCATGGATCTCGGAGCGGACGGCTGGCAGACGTTTCGCTTCGTCGTCTGGCCGGTTCTTTCCACCGCGCTCGTCGCAGGCGGCCTGCTGGCGTTCGCGCTGTCCTTCGACGAGGTGATCGTCACGACCTTCACAGCTGGGGCCCAGACGACGCTCCCGATCTTCATCCTCGACAATCTCCGCCAGGGACAGCAGCTTCCGATCGTGAACGTCGTCGCCTTTGTAGTGATTCTCTTGACGATCGTCCCGGTCGCGATCTCCCAGCGCTTGACGCGAGACACGGGCGTGCTCCGGCGCAGCGCGCCAGTCGTCAAGGATGCGGAGAGGCGCGAGATCGCCACGGTATAGGCTCGGAACACTCGGATAGGAGGAAAAGATGAGCGTCACGGTGTCCCATCACCAGAACCTCGTCGGTGGCGAATGGGTCGACGCGGCCGGCGGCGAGACCATGGAGGTGCTGAATCCGGCCACGGGCGAGACGATCGCCGAGGTGCCCCGCTCGAGCGCCGAGGACGTCGACCGGGCCGTGCAGGCCGCGAAGAAAGCTCTACCTGAATGGCTCGAGACGACCCCGGGCGAGCGCGCCGAGATGCTGCTGAAGCTCGCCGACGCGCTCGATCAGCATGCCGAGGAACTGGCCGAGCTGGAATCCCAGAACGTCGGCAAGCCCCTTTCGGCCGCGAGGGACGAGATGCCGGTTTCCTCGGACAACATTCGCTTCTTCGCGGGCGCTGCGCGAGTGCTGGAAGGCAAGTCCGCGGGGGAATACATGCGGGGGTACAGCTCGTGGCTTCGCCGCGAGCCGATCGGCATCGTCGGCGGCATTGCACCCTGGAACTACCCGCTGATGATGGCCGTGTGGAAGCTCGCTCCTGCTCTGGCGGCGGGCAATGTCCAGGTGCTGAAGCCGTCCGAGCAGACGCCGCTCTCGACACTGCGGTTCGCACAGCTGGCTGCGGACATCCTGCCGGCAGGCGTGCTGAATGTCGTCACGGGCGACGGCGTGCCCGCGGGCGAGGCAATCGTCAAGCATCCGGATGTCCGGCTCGTGTCGCTCACAGGCGACGTCGAGACGGGCAAGATCATCGCGCGCACGGCCGCGGACACGCTCAAGCGCGTGCACCTCGAGCTCGGCGGCAAGGCGCCTGTGATCGTGTTCGACGACGCGGATCCCGCGGCAGTCGCAGCAGGGATCAAGATCGGCGGCTACTGGAACTCGGGCCAGGACTGCACGGCAGCGTCACGTGTCGTCGCCGGCCCGAAGATCTACGACAAGCTGCTGGAGGAGCTCGTCCCTGTCGTCGAGTCCCTTCACGTCGGCGACCCTGCGGAGGGCGACGAGATCGAGATGGGGCCGGTGATCTCGAAGTCCCAGCAGGAGCGCGTGCTCGGATTCCTGGAGCGCGCCAAGAAGGCCACCGTCCTCACCGGCGGCGAGTCGAACGGGAGCCGCGGCTTCTTCGTCAAGCCGACCATCGTGGTCGACGTCGGCCAGGAGGACGAGATCGTGCAGCGCGAGGTCTTCGGTCCAGTTGTGACCGTGCAGCGGTTCGCGGACGACGACCAGGCTCTCGCCTGGGCGAACGACGTCAACTACGGCCTCGCGGCGTCGGTCTGGACGCGCGACATCGGGCGGGCGCTGAATGCGGCGCGCAAGCTCCAGTTCGGGACGGTGTGGATCAACGACCACATCCCGCTGGTGAGCGAGATGCCGCACGGAGGCTTCAAGCAGTCCGGCTATGGCAAGGATCTGTCTGCGTACTCCCTCGAGGACTACACCCAGATCAAGCACGTCATGGCAAAGCTCGACTGACTTGCGGAATGCAAACGGGGCGGCCGCGGCCGCCCCGTTTGCCGTTCAGAAAGCTGAAGCTCTTACTCCCCGGCGGGTCGCTCGAACGGGGGCCTATCGAGCAGAGAATGTCCCTCGACCTCGGGCTCTTCACTTGTCGCCTCGAATGGGGGCTTCTCGAAGGGCGGCTTGTGCGCCAGATGCGCGTCGACCTCGGGCTCTTCACTTGTCGCCTCGAACGGGGGCTTCTCGAAGGGCGGCTTGTGCGCTAGATGCGCGTCGACCTCTTTGTCCTTGTCCTCGGACGAAGTCTGAGTCTTCTCGTCTTCCACTACTCCTCCTTTCGCCGCCGGATCGGCTCCGGCGTTTCGAACTACTAGACGGGTGAACGGGTCAAGTTCTTCCATGTCTTCTCTACATCTTCCCTTTCTTCTCAAAAAACGCAAACCATTTACGATCGGCCGATGCTCAAGGCCCTCTGGGAGCGGCTTGCCGAGTCGCGTCAAGCGTTCTCCTCGGTCTTCACGAATCCCAACCTGAGGCGGGTTGAGCTCTCATGGGCCGGCACCGTCTGCGCCTACTGGATCTTCATCGTCGCCCTTTCGCTGTACGCCTACGACAGGGGCGGCGCCGGAGCAGTCGGGCTGGTCGGGCTCCTTCGCGTGCTTCCGTCGATCATCGCGGCCCCATTCGGCGCCTTGCTCGGCGACCGCTATCGCAGGGAGCGGGTCATCGTCGCGATCAACGTCGCCCGCAGCATCACGATCGTCGGCGCCGCTGCGGCCGCTTTCGCCGGTGCGCCAGCAGGTGTGGTCTATGCGCTGGCGGGATTGATGGGACTCTTGCAGTCGACGTTCAGGCCGACCCAGGCGGCGCTGCTGCCGGTGCTCGCGAGAACTCCGGAGGAGTTGACGGCAGCCAATCTCGTCCTGACGACGATCGAGGGCGTCGGGGTCTTCGCCGGTCCCGCGATCGGCGGCCTACTGCTCGCGGTCGCAGGGACACACACGGTGTTCGCGATCACGGGAGTCGTCTTTCTTCTGGCCGCCCTTCTGCTCGTCGGCGTTCGCGCGGGTCCACCCTCCGTGCAAGTCCGCGTCCCCGGCGGGTTCCTGAAAGAAGCGTTCGCAGGGTTCGGCACCGTGCTGCACGACGCACGCTTGCGCCTGATCATCGGCCTCTACGGAACGCAGACACTCGCGGCCGGAGCACTGAACGTCTTCATTGTCGTGCTTGCACTCGAGACGCTGGGCCTCGGCAAGTCCGGCATCGGCTTCCTGAGCTCTGCCGTCGGCGTCGGCGGACTGCTCGGCGGCTTCGCGGCACTGGTGCTCGTCGGGTGGCCACGGATCGCATCCGGCTTCGGCCTGGGGCTCGCCCTCGTCGGCTTGCCGCTCCTCCTACTCGCGGCGTTGCCGCACACTGCGGCCGCGCTCATCCTCCTCGGCGTCGTCGGCCTCGGCACGACTTTCGTGGACGTTGCAGGGCTCACGCTCTTGCAGCGGGCCGTGCCCGACGAGGTCCTGACACGGGTGATGGGCGTCGTGCAGAGTGTGTTCGTCGGAACGCTCGGGCTCGGTGCGGTCCTCGCGCCCGTGCTGATCTCGGGGCTCGGCATCCGCGGGGCGCTGGCCGCGACCGGCGCGCTCCTGCCCGTCCTGGCATTGCTCGCCTGGCGGTCCCTGCGCACGCTCGACGAAACGGTTGCAAGAGCTCCCGCCAATCTGGAGCTACTCCGATCGATCCCGATCTTCCGTCCACTTCCCCCGGCGACCCTCGAGCAGCTCGTACGCGAGCTCGGGCCGCTGCACGTTCCAGCCGGCCGGGAGATCATCCGCCAGGGAGAGCACGGCGACCGCTTCTACGTCCTCACCGCGGGCGAGGTCGAGGTCCAGGTCGACGGACAGCCGACCCGGAAGTTGCACACAGGCGATTACTTCGGCGAGATCGCCCTCCTCCGCGACGTCCAACGCACTGCGACCGTGACCGCGCTGACCGACGTGGATCTCCTCACGCTCGAGCGGGACGAGTTCATCAGCGCGGTGACCGGCCATCCCGAGAGCGCTGAGGCGGCTCACGCCGTGATCGCGAGCCGGCTCGGATCTCTGCGGTCAGGCGTCGCCTCGCTCTAGGCCCTGACGATCCCCGCGCGCGCCGGCCCCAGTCGGAGGCCGACGACGGCCTCCGCAGAGGCAAGGCTCGGTGAGTATCCCGAGACAGCCGGGACGAAGGCATCGTGTGTCAGGGTCAGGAGCCCGCCGTCTTCTCGAGCCCGCACCGTTGCCGTGCGCGGGACGTCCCGGAGGAGGGCGATCTCCCCGAAGTAGTCGCCCGGGCCGAGCGTCTTCGTCGGCAGTCCGTCGACGAGGACATCCACCGAGCCAGAGTCGATGACGAAGAAGCGGTCGCCTCGCTCGCCCTGCTGCACGATCTCGTCTCCGGGCTTCATCTGTTTCTCCGAAGCCGCTCTCGCAAGCTGCTCGAGCGTCGCCTCCGGAAGGAGGGAGAGGAACGGGATCGCGCGCAGGCGCTCGAGCCGATGTGCCGGTACGAGGGCGCCGCGATCGAGACGACGCAAGACGGGCCACGTAGGAACGACGAGCAGTGGTAAGAGGAGCCCCGCCACGACGAGAGCCGCGCGAATCCCGAGCGCCGAGACGAGCACAGGCGCGACGATCGCGCCGAGCCCGACCGTCAGAAGCAGCAGGCTCTCGAGAACGCCGAAGACGCGCGCCAGGACAGCATCCGGCGCGAACCGCTGCAAGAGGGTCATGCCCGAGACGTCGGCAAGGGTGTTGCCGACACCGATGAAGGCGAGCAGCAGCAGGGCGAAGCCCTCGTTTCGCCAGACCGGCACGAGTGCCAGGGGCAGGCCGAAGAGCAGAACACCGAGGCCGAAGTTGCCCGCAAGCCGACCACGCCCGACCATCATTCCGGCGAGGACGGCGCCCACGATGCCGCCGACCCCCGAGGCCGCGTTCAGCCAGCCGACCGCCGCCGCCCCCGCGTCGAGAAACGACAGCGCGATCACGGCGATGAGCACTCCCAGCAGGCCGTCGACGAACGTCTGCGCAGCGAACAGTCCGACGAGCAGCGCGACCTTGCGGTCGCTCGCAATCGTGCGCGCGCCGGCGAGCAACTCGCGGAGGACGCTCTCACCCGACGGCCCCGGCAGCCTCTCCTCGGCGCCGGCCCGGATGCCGACGATCAGCAGCGCCGACGCGCCGACGAGTGCGGCCGTGGCCACGAAGACCGTTCCCGTGCTCGTCGCTGCGAGGAGCAGGCCCCCGAGAGCGGGACCGGCGAAGATGCCGATGCTCTCGATTGCGGCAGCGACGACGTTGGCTGCACTCAGCTCCTCCGGGGTATTCGTGAGAACCGGTGTGTACGCGGCCTCCGCCGGCCGGAAAGGGGTGCCCGCAACGCTGACGAGGCTCGCGAGCACGTACACGAGCCAGGGCGCGGACGCGGCGAATACCGCGGCCGCGGCCGCGACGATGAGCCCGGCCCGGATCAGGTCTGACGCCACCATGACGAGACGCCGGTCGTAGCGGTCGCCGAGGGCGGCCGCGAACGGGGAGGCCAGCGCCGCTGTGCCCCAGCGGAGGAGCCCGACGACTCCGACCGCACGGGCCCCGCCATGTTGGAAGGCGTAGACCACGACCGCCACGCCGTAGGCCCAGGCTCCGACGATCGAGCAAGCCCAGGCGAGCTCGAGGCGGCGCAGGGCCCGGTTCCGAAGCACGCCGCCAAAGGCCGTCTGTGCCTCCGCAAGTCCTGCCAGGAAGCGCCGCACCCGGCGAGCATCCCATGTTTGCGCTCCGCTGCCCGCGGGGGGAAGATAGGTGCTTCAGCACCCGTCTGGTGAGTGACTGCGTCAACGCAATCCTTCCATCAGGAGGCAGACATGGCGGACGAACAGCGGTTGGAGGAGCAGGAGAAGCTCAACACCGACGACGACGACTTCGAGGCGCACCGGCGCCGGATCGCCGAGGAGCCGAACGACACTGAGAAGTCCGACGACGGCGACGACGTCGAAGCGCACAGGCGCCGCTAGTCAAACCGATTTTCTTGACGAGAGCCCGGGTCCCACCCGGGCTTTTGTCTTTCTAGAGCAGCTTTTCCAGCTCCGCGAGCAAACGCAGAGCGCCCTCCCGCGAGGGGTCCTCGTCGCCGCGGCGCGCCTCGAGCGCCTCCGCGACGCGCGCGAGGACGCCGAGGTCGCCGTCGCCTCGCAGAGCATCCTGGGCGCGTCGCGCCCGTTGAAGCAGATCGAGGGCGATCGCCGCCTGGTTGGCGAAGAGCCCGAGGAGCTCCATCTCGGCGAGCGTGAACCTGGTGTCCTGGGGACGGTCGAGCACCTCGAGGACACCCAGCACCCGTTCGTCGTGGAGCAGCGGTACCGCCATCAACCCCTTCGGGACGAAACCCGTGCTCTCCGCCGTCTCCCGCGAGAAGCGCGGATCGGTGAGCACGTCCTCGATCACGAGCGGCTGCCTGCTGACCAGCACGAAGCCTGCGATGCCGGTGCTCGAGGGGAACCGCTTTCCGATCAGCGCTTCCGATGCCTCGTCCGCCGCAGCCTCGAAGACGAGCTCGTCCGCCTCTTCGTCCAGGAGCAGGATCGAGGAAGCCTTCGCCCTGAAGATCGCGCGGGCAACGTCCACGATGGACTGGAGGAGCGCCCGGTACTGGTCCTCCGAGCCCAACACACCTGCGGCCACCGCCGCTCGGAGCTCGTCACTCATTTGCCGCCGCCCACGTTCGTCGCAGTCAGGTAGAGGAGGCTCTTCAGCTGGAAGGGCGTCAGCTCGGGATGCTTCGAGAGGACGAGGGCCGCGATCCCTGCGACATGCGGGGTGGCGAAGCTGTTGCCGGTGCAGACGAGACGGCCGCCGCCGTTCCATGCGACCTCGACGTCGACGCCGCGGGCGAAGAACTCGACCGGCGGAGCGGGGTTGTAGTAGTACTCGTACGGGTCTTCCTGCTCGTGGCTCCCGACCGAGATGACGCTCGAGAAGCGCCACGGATAGCTCTCGACGGGCATGTTGTGAGCGGAGGCCACGAGCATCGTGCGACGGAAGTATGCGGTGTCCGCGAGCTCGTGCAAGAGGGACGCGAACTTTTGCTTGGTCGTCGAGAGGCTCATGTTGATGACGTCGTAGCCCTGCTCGATCGCCCAGCGGAGACCCTCCAGGAGGACGGCGCCACTACCTGTGTACCCGGCCCCGAGCACCCGCACGCTCACGAGCTCGCAGTCGGGTGCCAGCGAGCGAATCACCCCGGCGCACGCGGTGCCGTGCCCGCAAAGGTCACCCGCCGTGTCGCCGTCCTCGATCAAGACCTCTTCACCCTCCATGGAGATCGCGACCGACCTCTGCACTTCGCCGACCAGAGGGTGATCCGTTTCGATCCCGCTGTCGAGCACGCACACCCGAGCACCGGCTCCGGTCGCTCCGCCCCAGGCCCACTCGCGCGTGATCTCGCCCGGCCATTTCTCGGGGAGGGAGATCGATTGGACGGCCTCCGCGGAGAGGCTCCAGGCCGGAAGTTCCTCGGACATCCCTGCAGCGTACGAGCCTCGCCTGCGGGAAGACAAGAGGGGCCGCCACCGTCTAGTGGTCGAAGTGACTCCGTACTCACCTCAAGAGATCGCCCGAGACCGTCACGCGGACCTGCTCCGCGAGGCGACTCAGGAGCGGCTGGCCGCGGGCATCCGTGAAGGGGACACGGAGCGCGCGGGGATGGCGAGCACGTGGGTCCTTCGCTCGGCCGCCGCCCTGAAGGGCCTCGCGCGGCGGTCGGCGGTTCGCACCGCCTGATCTACTCCCGCGCCGCCCGCGCTGCTTCTGCGGCGCGGGCGGCCTCCTCCGCGGCCTTCGCCGCCCGGAGGACGCGGGGATCGTCTGCCGCGACGGTCAGGTTCACCGCGACCAGCTCCGCCGCAGCCTTCGCTGCGGCAGCTGCCAGCAAGGCGGCCGTGACAGCGTCGGCCCTGAGAGATGGATCGCCGTTCTCTACAACAGTCAGCGCCAGCACCGCGACGTCAGCGGCCGTCTGGGCGATCTGCGCTGGAGGCTCGGCCGCGTTCGCATACGCCTGGCCGAGGGCGAAGTCCCGGCGGGCGTCCTGCCCCTCCCCGCTCTCCAACCGCGCCAGGACCGCAGCCTCGTACTGGTCGGCGTCCGCCTGCGCGAGAGGAGCGGCACGCGCTGCCAGGCTCTCGGCTTGCGCGGCGATTCCGGCCGCCTCAGGCCATTTGTCCACGGACCCCCGCGCCACCTTGCCGAGGAGCCCGGCCGCCATCGCCGTGACGAGGGCCGCAACCGACCCGCCGCCCGGCGTCTTCCCCTCGGCCGCGACCTCGTCGAGGAAATCCCGCAGCCGCAGGTCGAGCAAGTCCATGCGGGGATTGTCCTACGAAGCGCTACTTGGACTTGAAGCGAACCTTCAGCAGTTCCATCAGCGCGGGATCGCGCTCATAGCCTTCGGCCTCGAGCGCAGCTTCGAGATCGGCCACGAGCCGGGCGCGGAATCCCGCGTCCGCCTCGGCGCGGGCCACGATCTCGTCGAGCCCGGCCCTGGCCAACGGCAACTCCTGCGCGGCGCGCACCCAGGCCTCGGGCGCCGGCGGTAGAGCCCGGATCAGGCGGGCAAGGCGCTCTTCGTCGAAGGCGGTCATCGAGTACTAGACGACCCTTCGGGCTGAGTTCTTCCCTCGAAGAACTCGCGGAGGCGGGTGAGACACCGGGAGATCCGGCTCGCAATCGTGCCGGCCGGGAGATCGAGGGCCTCGCCGATGGTGCGGTAGCTCTCGTCCCGCGCGAAAAAACGGTCGAGGATCTCGCGGCAGTGCTCTGGCGTAGCGGCGAGAGCTTCGTGGACGGTGAGCGCGTCCTCGAGCATCGTCAGGGTTTCTTCCGATCCGGCGAGCTCCATCTCCTCGTCAGCGGTCGGACGCTCGCGGGTGCTGGCGCGCAGGCGATCGATGCACAACCGCCGCGTCAGCTGAGCGAGCCATGGCCGAACCGCCGCGTCGTCCCGGAGCTTGTCGAGATGCTCGTATGCCCGAGCGAACACTTCCTGGAAGACGTCTTCCGCGTCGGCGTCCGGCAACCGGAACGCCTGGACGGAGATGGCGTACACGTAGCGGGAGAAGCGTTCGACGAGCTCGGCCCACGCCTGCTGGTCGCCGGCCCGGCAGCGCGCGACGAGCTCGCTGTCACTCAGCGTCTGGGCCATGCCACGGATTCTGACGGGTTTAGATCGTCACGCAGCGGGCTGCTGCCCGGCGTCCTTGCCGAGCTGCTTCGACCACCACTCGGATTCGCGGCGATCGAAGTTGTCCTGCAGCTGTGCGACGTACGAGGAGAGGTCGCTCTCACGCGTCGACAGAGCGGCCTCGAGCTCGGCGCCGGCCTGTTCGCGCTGCTCGAGCCGCTGCTCGCGGACCTCGAGCTCGGCTTCCATCTGGGCCTCGCGCAGGTTGAGGGCGGCATCGCGCTCCTCGAGCTCCTTGGCACGGCCGGCGAGTACCTTTTCGCGCTCGTCGAGCCCCTTCTCCTTGCCCTCGTAGCGACTGCGGGACGCCAGGATCGCCTGCTCGGCCTTGTTGAGAGCAGCCTCGCGCGCGGAGAGATCCTCGTCGCGCTGCTTGAGCCGGCGCTCTGCGAGCTCGTCGACCTCCGGTGTGCGCGCCTCCTCGGCAGCTCGCCGTGCGGTCGCCTCGAGCCGGTGGAGCTCCGCCTCGCGGGCGATCAGCTCGGTCTCGCGCTGTTCGATCGTGTCGAGCTTGGCAACCGCATCCTTCGCGACGGCCTCGCTCTCGGCCGCTCGGCGCTCGAGGTCTTGCATGCTCGCGGTGAGCTCGCTGGCGCGGGCCGAAAGCTCGAGCTCGCGTTGGTCCAACTCCCGGGCTCGCGCGACCAGACGCTCGTCACGGCCTCCGCCGGCGGCCACGTCGGCCTCCCGCTTACCCACCTGCTTCTCCCGCGCCTCGAGCTGCGCGCGTGCCTGTGCGAACTCGCGCGCTTCTGCTGCAAGCGATTCTTGCGCCGCTCGCATCTCCTCTTCCCTGGCCTTCGTCTTCTCCGCCGCTGCTGTCCGATCAGCCGCCTCACGTTCCAGCTGTGCGACACGGGTCTTGAGCTCACTGGCCTTGCTCGAGAGCTCGAGCTCACGCTCGTCGAGCTCGCGCGCCCGGGCCGCCAGCTGCTCTTCGGTTCGCCCCGCTCCGGCGGCGAGCTGCGATTCGTGCTTCGTGACGACGCTCTCGCGGGCCTCGAGCTGTGCCCGCGCCTGCGTGAGCTCCGATTCCGCATCGGCAAGCTTCGCCTGGCGTTCCGCGAGTGCCTGCCCGAGCTCCTGCGCCTCGTCGAGCTTCGCGCGGGCCTCCTGAACGGCGGCCATCTGCGAAGCGGTTTGCTGCTCGAGTTGCTCCATCCGAGCCGTGACATCGCCTGCCTTCTTCGACAGCTCGAGCTCCCGATCGTCAAGCTCACGCGCCCGCGCAAGAACTCGTTCCTCGGCGCTCGTCGTCTCCGACTCGATCTCGGTTTCGCGCTTCCCGAGGACCTTCTCGCGCGCGTCGAGCTGCACGCGTGCTTGAGTCAGTTCGCGTTCCGTCGCGGTCAGGGTCGTTGCGCGCTCCGCGATCCTCTTCTCGAGAGTCCGCGCCTGCTCGTCCTTGACCCGCGCCTTCTCTTCGCGCTCCTCGAGTGCGCGCATCAGCTTCGCCTGGCGCGCCTCGGTCTCCTCGGCCGCCGTCGAAACGCGGGCTTCCGCCTTTGCGAGGTCATTCTCACGCTTGGTGATCGCGGCAAGCTTGTCCTTCACCTCGGCAGCCGCAGCGGCGCGCTCGTCGTCGCCCACCTTGAGCTCCTGCACCTTCAGCTCGACGAGCTGCTCGCGCTCGGCGATCCGCGCCTCCAGCTTCGTGAGCTCCTCTTTCGCCTCGAGCAAGCCGTCCAGCTCGGCGAGGCGATCTGTCATCCGGCGCTCGCGCTCGTCGACCTCCGCCTGGGTCTCCGCCAGCGCGCCGGCCCGGCGATCGAGCGCGGCGGACTGCTCGGCGAGTTGCTGCTCGAGCTGCGCCTCCCGGCCCGAGGTGTCCACCTGATCGTTCAGAGACGAACGCAGCTGCTGCTCGCGTGCGAGCGACGCGTTCAGCTCGGCGCGGAGCGCCTCGGCCTCGGTCTCACCGGGGACGGGCGCCGCCGCTGCAATCGCTTCCGCCGGCGACCGCGGCTCCGCGGGCGTCTCGGCCGGGGGCGCGTGAAGCTTCGCCCTCAGCCCGGTGCCGAAACCGCCTTCGGTGCCATGTTCGGCGACTGCCACCGCTGCTCCCTTAGAACTTGAAGAGCGCGGAGAGGTTGAGGAACGCGGGCCCGAGCACGACGAGGAACATCGCCGGGAAGATGAAGATCACTGTCGGGAAGAGCATCTTGATCGGTGCCTTCATCGCCTTCTCTTCGGCGAGCAGCTGGCGCTTGAGTCGTGTGTCCCCGGCCTGGACCTTGAGGATGCGGCCAAGCGAGATGCCGAGCTGGTCGGCCTGGATGATCGCTCGGACGAAACTGGCCATCTCCTGTGAGGAGCTCCGCTCGGCCATCTTCTTGAGCGCTTCGCTGCGGCCCTCACCGATACGAATTCCGCCGAGCGCGAGCTCGAACTCTTCGATCAGCGGACCGTCCATGTGCTCCGTCAGCTTCTGCACCGCACCGTCGAAGCCGAGGCCGGCCTCGACGCTCACGGAGAGCAAGTCGAGCGCGTCCGGGAGCTCGGCCGACACCGCGACCTGGCGGGACCTGACGCGACTGTTGAGATAGAAGCCGGGAGCAAGCGCTCCGATCAGACCGAAGAACAGCGCGAGCAGGGGCATGTACTTGGGCGCGGAAGCGCTTCCGAGAGCGAAACCGAGGACGACTCCCCCGACGCCGAGGATGCCCTTGGCGCCGATGATCGTCGTCGGTGAGGTCCTCCGCATTCCGGCCGCCATGAGCTTCTCCGACACAGCCTCGACAGACATCCGCGGATTGATGCGGAGCACGAGCCGGGCTGTCTTCGCCACGAATGGATCGAGAGCACGCTCGCGGAAGCGCGGCATCTCTTTCCCGGTGACGGTGCGGAGACGGCCGTAGTTGGCCGCGCGGTGCACGAGGTTTCGCCGGTTTCGCATCGGCGTCGTGGCGAGCTCGGCGAAGAAGAACACTGCACCGCCGATAGCTGCGATTGCGAGAGTCAGGATCAGCGACATGTCATCAACCTCGGAAAGAGACGATTTTTTTCAGGATAAGAGAACCGATGCCCATCATCACGAGCCCGATGATCATCACGATGTGACCGGTGTGTGAGTAGTAGAGCGGGTGCATGTAGTTCCTGTTGACGAGCGTGATGATGCCCGCGAGGAAGAAGGGGATCCCGATTAGGGTGTAGGCCGACATCCGGCCCATGGCCGTGAGCGCGCGGATCTTGCGCGTGAACTGCTGCCGCTGGCGCACGGTGTCGGCGACCATGTCGAACAGGGTCGCGAGCGAGCCGCCGACCTGTCGCTGGATCGTGACCGCGGTGATGGCGAACTCGAAGTTCTTCGACGCCATGCGGTCGGCCATCTCCAGCAACGCGTCGTCCATCGACCGGCCGAGTGACGCCTCGGTCAGCACGCGCTTGAACTCCTTGTTCGCGGGAGGATGACCCTCGTCGACGACGGCCTGGAGGCCCTGCTTGAAGGAGTGACCCGCCTTCAGCGAAGCCGCGATGGTGATCAGAAGATCGGGGAGCTCGTCCTCGAAAGCCTTCAGACGCTTCCGCATCTTGAGCCAGACCCAGGCGGTCGGAATCAAGCCGGCCGTCACCATGAGCGCAACGAGGATGACAGCGGACGCTCCGAAGAGAAGGGCGAGCAGAGCCATGAGCACGGCCGCTCCGACGCTGATCCAGACGAACTCCACGGTTCGGAGCTGGACGTCGGCGCGTTCGAGCATCCGGCTGATCGCGCGCCACTGCTTCAGGTGACCTAGAGCCTTCTCGGTGGCGGCGAAGACGGAAGAGAAGGCCTCGCTGCGCCGCTCCTTGCGGTTCTTCTTCGCGTTCACCTTGCCTTCGCCGGTGTGCGCGACGATTCGGTTTCGCACCCACGAGCCGCGGATGCCGGCCAGGAAGAAGAGACACCCGAAGAGCACGAGCATCGCGACCGCCACGGCGATCGCAAGCGGGCCGCCGGGGCCGTAGGCGTTTCCGGGGAGGAGCTTCGACGGCTCAGGAGCGGTGATCGAATCGCCCACGGGAATCTTGGCCAGCTGCGTGGTCGAGCCCTGGCCGACGATCGACGCGGTAAGCCGGATGTTGTCGCCAGGCCGCGCGGCGGTCACGTACTGAACGCGCCATGTCTTCTTCAGCGCATCGGCGATCGACCCGTAGATCCGGCCGAGCTCGGAGGTGGACGCGGCGCCGTAGTACTGGCCGCCGGTCGCGCTAGAGAGCTGCATCAGGGGGTCCGGGGTGAATCCCGTACCCTCGATTCCGATCGAGTAGATCGAGGCGTTGGCTTCCTTGGCTGCCTTGATCGCGGTCGCGAGCGAGCCGGCGCTCGCATTGTCGGCCCCGTCGCTGAGGACGATGATCACGCGACCGGGCAGCGGGTTCCCCTTGAGCTGGTTCGCTGCGGCGATCACTGCGTCGTACAGCGCGGTGCCCTTGTGGCTATCCGTCGTCATGCGCCCGAGCGGGAGGTCGGCGTCGAGCTTGACGGTCGAGAACGGCGAGAGCGTCGACACCTTCGAGCCGAACGCGATCACCGACAGCTCGTCGGCGGACTGCTTCGCGGCCACGAATGCACGTGCACCCGCGGCGGCGTCCGCCAGCGGCCGGCCTCGCATCGACTGCGAGCGGTCGATCAGGGTCGCGATCGCCTTGACGCTGCCGAGGTTCTGCGCCTGGAAGCCCGCAACCGGGGTTCCGTTCTCCCAGAGAGCGGGCCTACCGCCGCCTGTGGGCGTATAGATGGATGCGCGGATGGTCGGATAGGACGTCGCGTCGACACCCCGCAGCTGGACGGCCGCAGCCGCGGCGGCCGGAACTGCGAGGAGGATGAACGCGAGCCAGACGACGGCGAGCCTGAATCGGCTCATTGAAACGCTCCCTTGAACTTCGATGCCTGGTGTCCCTGGCCGACGATCGGGGCGTCGGTGTCGTCGTCCTTGCTGAAGAAGCTCGGCTGCAGGACGACACCGTTCGCAGCCATCTTCTCGAGGAAGTTCGGCTTCAGGCCCGTGCAGCTCAGAGGCGAGAGCAACCGCACGCCGACGCCGCTCGAGGCGGTCTGCTCGTCCGGTGGCTTCGCATGGAAGACGTCCTGCAAGGTGATGACCTCGGATTCCATGCGGAGGACCTCGGTGACGTGCGAGATCCGGCGCGAGCCGTCGACGAGGCGCGTGATCTGCACGAGCAGGTCGAATGCGCTCGAAACCTGCTCGCGAATCGCTCGCAGGGGAAGCTCGACTCCGGCGGTCAGTACGAGAGTCTCGAGCCGCGAGAGCGCGTCGCGGGGGGAGTTCGCGTGAATCGTGGTCAGCGATCCTTCGTGGCCCGTGTTCATCGCCTGGAGCATGTCCAGGGTCTCGGGGCCGCGGACCTCGCCGACGATGATCCGGTCGGGGCGCATGCGCAGTGCGTTGCGCACGAGCTCGCGGATGCGGACCTCGCCCTGGCCTTCGATGTTCGGAGGACGCGATTCGAGCGTAATGACGTGCTCCTGCTGGAGCTGGAGCTCGGCCGCATCCTCGATGGTGACGATCCGCTCGTCACCGGGGATGAACGCGGACATCGCGTTGAGCGTGGTCGTCTTACCGGTGCCCGTACCTCCGGAGATCAGCACGTTCAGCTTGCCCTTGACGCAGGCAGCGAGGAACTGCGCGGCCTTCGGCGAGATCGAGCCGAAGGAGATCAGGTCGTTCATGGTGTACGGATCGCGTGCGAACTTCCGGATCGTGAGCGTCGGGCCCTTGAGGGCGAGAGGCGGGATGATCGCGTTCACACGCGAGCCGTCCGGCAGGCGTGCGTCCACCATCGGCGAGGCCTCGTCCACGCGCCTGCCGATCTGCGACACGATCTTGTCGATGATGCGCAGCAGGTGCGAGTTGTCCGCGAACGAGGCTTGCGTCCGCTCGAGCTTGCCCAGCCGTTCGACGTAGATCTGGTCGTAGGCGTTGACCATCACTTCCGTGACGGAGTCGTCTCGGAGGAAGTTCTCCAGCGGCCCGTAGCCGAGGATGTCGTCCGTGATCTCCCGGATGATCTGGCGTCGCTCTTCGCGTGTCAGCGGCGTCCGGTCCAGCACGAGCTGTTCGGTGACGGCGCGCGTGACACGTTCGCCGATGTCGCCGGTCGCCTCGCGCTTGAACAGCTCCGCACCCAGCGTGGCGATGCACGCGTGGTGGATGCGAGTCTTCAGCTCGGCATATGGGTCCTGTGCGGGAGACAGAGACGACGTTTCATGGCCCGGTCCCCCGGTGAGGAGCTCCGCCATTGCGGAGGAGCTCCCGTTGGAGGTTTTGAGACGGTCGTGGAGGCCCATGGGTTAGGACCTCGCGAGTGCCGGCAGGAGACGACGCTTCTTGCCCGCTTCCTTCTGTGCCGGGAAGAGCTCCCTCGCCATCGTCTTGATTGCCTTCGACACGTCCGCCGATTCCTCGGCGAGCACGACCGGATTGCCGCGGTTGACCGACAGCGGAACTGCACGGTCTGACGGCAACTCGAAGCGCACCTTCATCCCCAGCGCGCCTTCCACCTCGTTCGGCTTCATGCCGACCTTGGAGTTGGAGCGGTTGAGGACGATGCGGACGCGCTGCTTCGGGAACGAGAGGAGATCGAGCGTCTGTAGAGCCAGGCGCAGGTTCTTCAGCGTCGGCACATCGAGCGAGCAGAGCAGCAGCAGCTCGTCCGTACGATCGAGCGTTGCCAGCATCGGCCCGTGGAAGAACGGCGATGTGTCGACAACGATGACGTCGAACGCCTCGCGGGCAACCTCGAGCAGGCGACCGAGTTTGGCCTCCGTCACGAGCTCCGCATCCTCGGGGCGCAGCGGAGCCGGCAGCACTTCGAGCCCGCACGCGTGCTTGGTCGTGTAACCGGCCAGCTTCTCCGCGTCGAGCTCGCCCGGAGCGACGACCAGGTCGTAGATCGTCTTGTCGGGCTCGATGCCGAGCATGATCGCCGCGTCGCCGAACTGCAGGTCGAGGTCGAGGAGCAGCGTCTTGCGGCCCTCGAACTTCGCGCAGGCAGCGGCGAGGTTGGTCGCGGTGACCGTCTTGCCGGTCCCGCCCTTCGGCGAGAAGACCGTGACGATCTTGCCGTGCCGGCCGGAGCCGGTGTCATGGTGCCGTCGAGTCGTGTGCGTCGCCTTGCGGATTGCGAAGACGATGTTCTCGACGAGCTGCGGCAGGAGCAGGACGTCAGCGACGTCTGCATCCAGAGCCTGCTCGAGCAGCCCCGCGGACCCCCCCGACGCGAGCATCAGGATCGGGGCACGAGAGTGCTCCCGGATCGCTGCAAGCTCGTCCGCGGGCAGCGAAGCAGCCCGTGTCGCGTGGAGGACGGCGTCCAGGTGGCCGCCGGCCAGCGCCGCGGCGCCTTCGGCGACGTTGGTGCTGGCGCCGACCAGCTCGATCTCGGGGTGGCTGGCAAGCGACTCGCGGAGCTTGTCGAATCCTTCACAGGATCCGGTGGCGTAAACCCGCACGCGCTGGTTTGGTTCGGTAGCGGAGCTCATTACGGCCTCCTTCCGGGTCCGTCGAAGTACATCGTGTCGACTTCCTGAATCGTGTTGCCGCTGTCGACCGCGTTCACCGGGGGCCGAAGCGTCAGGTGCCAGTCGCCGTTCTTCTCGATCCAGAACAGCTTCTGGGACTGGACGTCCGTGACGCGGAGCTGAACGTTCTGCGACTTGTCGCCGGTGGTGACGGTTCCCCCGCCCGTGCCGCCGGTCGGCGCGCGCATGACGAGGATGTTCCGAAGAATGTCACGGGTCACGTGATGGTCGTCGCCGTTCCCGCCGTTGACCTTGACCGTCCAGTTTCCGAGCACGTCCACGTGATCGCCTTCTTTGAGCGTGCCGGCGAGCAGTTGGTTCGAATCGCCTGCGAGTTCGTAGGCGCGCTGTGTGCCCTTGATCTGAGCCCGGATGCCTTGCTCCGTCGGCGGAGCGAAGCGCCTGGTGCTGACCTGCTCGCCCTGGAAGACATCCTGGACGGCGACGTACTGTGCAAGCTGGTCCGGAGACGAGATTGCGCCCGCGACGACTGCCTTGCGGGGCACGGTCTGCTCCTTCAGCATCTTCTGGTCGACAACGTCCGCGCCTGAAGTACCCGCCGGGATGTCGCGCGCGGCGACGAGGACAGTCACCTTGCCTTCCCCGTTCTGCACGTGGCGCTTGTAGTTGACGACGTATGCGCTCGTCAGAATGGCGGCAAGTGCAGCCAGGGCGACGGCGATCCCGATGTTCTTGGCGCGATAATTCATAGTCCTTTCTCTTTTCCTTAGAAGGGCCTGAGGACTTGAGCTATTCGATGAGTTGAATCGACTTAACCCCAAAAGAACTTGAGGGGGGTGTGCCGCTGCCGCCGCTGCCACCGCTGCCGGCCAGAATCCCTTGCGCGATGAATTCGGTGAAATAGCCGCGGAGGGTGGCGTTGTTGCCGTGCACGTCGAAGCCCGTGAGGTGGAACCCGATCCAGCCGATGATCTCGTACTGGGCGTTCTGACCTTGCCCGTCGAGCTGCCTGAAAACTGGGAAGAGCAAGACCGTCCCGATCCGAGCCGTCAGGGCATCCTGGATGTTGGAGGACGAGAACTTGGCGCCTGGGTCCGATGGGTAGTTCCCGATCGGGAGATACTTGTCGAAGCCGTGGAGAATCCAGTTGGCCTCCGTGGATGAGCCCACGGTGCCGCCCTGGCCATCCAGGTCGAGCATGCCGAAGGCGCCCGGAGCCCCCAGCGGGTCGTAGTTCATCGTCGTCGGGTTACCCGGCCCGAAATCGGGCGTGCTGTCCCCGTTGCAGTTGTGGATCAACGGGTGGTTGCAATAGACAACCATCGGAGCCACGGCTTTCGCCTGGGCCGGCGGGCCGACGCGGACCTTCGCATGCGCAGAGATGTCCGAGCTGCCGATGCCGAGGATCCCGCTGAACACGCCCGAATCCGTCTTTTTTGCCTTGACGCTGATCGTGTCGTTCGCTGACACCGTCGAGGTCACGGTGATGTCGGCCCCGAGAACGTTGCCGCCGTTCTTGTTCGCGTAGTCGAGCGCCATCGACTGTGCCCCGCTCGAGTCATCGGGGAGCAACTGCGCGCCGGCGAGTGCCGCGGCGTCGGCCGTTCCCTGGAGTCGGCGCTGCGTTCGGTACCAGCTGCCGACGTCGACCACGAGCGCCGCCATACCCATGATCACGACGAGGGAAAGGGCCATGAGCACGATCGCCTGACCGTTCTCGCTCTTGCGGACACTCATTCGACTCGCTCTTTCATAGTCGTGTTGAGGGTGCCGCTGGCAACAACCCAGTCCAATAGCTTGATGTCGTAGGGATACGTAGCCGTGACGGTGACGTCCGACCCTGCCGACCAGTCCGAGCTACACGTGAGGACGAAATCTGTCCCGGGGTTCTTGAGATTCGTGCCGGCGGCGTAACCGGCCGCCTGGCAGTCACCCTGGGGATCGGAGGAACTACGGGATACCGCACCCTTGCGCGATGCAGCACGCGCTGCATCGGTGAGGGTGACGTAGTTGTTGAAGATGATGCCGAACTGGACGATGCCGAAAAGCACCACGAGCAGGATCGGCAGGACGAAGGCGAACTCCGTCATCGTCTGCCCTCGCTCGTCTTTGATTGTCTTCTTCAGATGCATTTCGGCTCCCACTTCGGAAATTTCACGGGGCCCTCGCCGCCAGGAGAGGGCCCCGCTGATGCTTGGGCGGCTACGTGAAGAGCCGCACCAAGCTGGTGACTGCACTCGCACCGTTCTCCGAGAACCTGGTGAGCGCGAGAAACGAGCTCCCGCTGATCACCGCCAGCGTGACCGTCTTGTCAGGCTTCGCCTGAGCGTTCTCACGCGAGAGAAACGCAAGAAACCCCTGGATTCGATGCCTGCGATGCTGCATGGTCAAACTCCTGTCCTCGGTTACGACTGCGAACTACAGCTTGGTGCGAACGGCGTCGAATGCGGCGGAGATGGACGTGGAGAGCAAGCCGAGCGCCACGACAACTGCGACCGCGATCACTGCCAGGACGACGCCGTACTCGGCCATCGTCTGACCCTCCTCGACGGCGAAGCGTGCGCGGAGGTAATGGACCAGATCCTTGAACGACATGGATTCACCCCCCTTCGCCATTTCGGGCGCGCGCTGGCGCGCAATGCAAAGTTGAGTGGTTGATGTTGAGTCGACTCGAAGTCGGTCAAAACTGCGTGACAAGCTGAGCGTCCTTTCTCTCTAAGGCGCGCCGCTTCGCCTTCCGTCAATCTCGGCAAAGACATCGCCTTACGGCCTGCTAGCGCGTATCCCCCGCGCGGGTGATCTGCGGTGCGTTCCCTTGATGGAGGGAGTTGGCTCGGCCCAGCTGGGATCGATAGTCCAAAAACCGTAAGCGGCTGCGGAACAACGCAGATTCCGCGCCCGAAGTGGCGGCCAGGGCGCTTTACCGAAGGAGCAATGGCAATGCCACGACGTTTCATTCGTAGAGACAACTGGGAATTCGGCGGTCAGCCGAGTCCCACAGAGGGCACGTCCGGCGAGCCCAAGTCGAGGAAGCGTCGGCTCGCCGCAACACTCGTTTTCACGACGCTCTTCTTCGCGGGCGCGTCACTCGCCGCTGTTGCCGGCAATCAGTTCAGTCCTCTTGCCGGCGAGACCAACCAGCAGGCTGCGGGCGACACGACGACAACCACCACCGACGCAGGCGCAGCCCCCGCAAGCACGGACGCTTCAGCGGCGGTCGCTGCACCGGTAGACGCCGGCGTTGCCCCGGCCGGTGCGAGCACCGACGCCACAGTGACGACCGACGCGACCGCAACCACGGCCGATGCAACCACGGCCGATGCAACCGCCACACCAGTAGACGACACCACTCCTCCGGCGAGCCTCAGAAGGCCGTCGACCGCCGGAACCGCACCAACTTCTGCGGCCAGTACCACTGCGCCGAAGCCGTCGGCGAAGCACACCGCGAAGGCCGCGCGCGGATGGAAAGCAACGAAACTGACCACGATCCTCCTGCCGAAGCTGAAGAAGGCACCGCCGCCCGAGATCGAGGGCCCGGCCAGCGCAGCAACCATCTGGGTCAACTCGCAGCTGCCCGATCCGACCCCGCCGGCTCTTCGGCTCTCGCCGAAGTTCGCCTCGAACCTGAAAGCGAGTGCAAAGGGCGCCGGCCTCGACTGGGCGACGATGCTCGGAATCCTCCGCGCGCGTGGCGCTGCCGGCCACAATCCGGCCGACCGCATCACGCTCCGGAAGCTCGCCGGGCGGCTCGCGTCCTACGGGCCCGCCAAGGGTGACTGGGCACGGATGGTCTCGTACTCCGGCGACACCACCTTCGCGGACAAGGCCGCAGCACTGGCCCGGTACGACCGCGCTGTTGGCCTGAACGGGCTGGTCAAGGGCCTCGAGGCGGCGAAGAAGTCGATTGCCACGCGGCTCCTCTCGGATCCGAACGTGTCGATCTACGAAGGAGGCCGGAACGACATCGTCCAGAACAAGGTCGACGTCCGCGTCCTGGCCGTGATCGCGTATCTGCGCGAGTCCTTCGGTCAGGTCACCGTATCTTCACTGATCTCCGGCCACCGCCTGTATGCGCGGCCCGGCGTGATCTCGGCGCACGTCTCTGGCCACGCGGTCGACATCGCAGGGCTCGGCGACACGCCGATCCAGGGCCATCAGGAGCCCGGCGGAATCACCGAGCGCGCTGTCCGCGACATCCTGTTCCTGCCGACGGAGGTCATGCCGCGGCAGGTCATCTCGCTGCTCGGCTTGGGCGGACCATCGTTCCCGCTGGCCGACCACTACAACCACATCCATATCGGGTTCTAGTGGCTGAAGTCGCGATTCGTCGCGAAGACGGAAGCATCGTGTGTGAGCGCTGTGTCCTCGGGGACACGGCGCTCACGCGCATGAAGGGGCTACTCGGCCGCCGCGAGCTCCCGAGCGGCGAAGGGATCCTGTTGAAGCCGGCCTCGTCAGTGCATATGGCGTTCATGCGCTTTCCGATCGACGCGGTGTTCATCGATCGCGAACTACGAGTGGTCAAGATCGAGTCAGACCTCCAGCCCTGGCGCGTTGCGGGAAGCCGTGGCGCGAAGGCGGTGCTCGAGATTCCGGCCGGCGAGGCGGGCCGGCGCGGACTCAAGGTCGGCGACCGTCTCGTCGTCGGCTAGGCGTCTTCGCGGACGTCGCCTGCGAGAGGAGCCACTCGGTCCGCAGCTCACGGGCCCGGTTCTCGAGATCCGCGAGCAGGCTCCCCACCTCGTCCAGCTGCGGACGCAGCTTCTCGACTCGGCGCAATTCGGAGGCGATTTGAGCAAGAGAGCTCGCGGGATTCGCATTCAGGCGAAGGAGGCGCCGCTCACTTGCCTGGAGCTGTCCACTCACCGCGCGCTGCCACCCTTCGGCCTGTTCCTTGAGGGAGCGCAACTCGGTCTCCGTCGCGGGCCGGCGGTCCAGCACCTCCTGGAGTCGTTTGATCAGGGCGAAGTCGAGCGGCTCTTGCATGGACGCTCGTGACAGCCTCTCAAATGCAGGCGGGAAGCGCCGAGGCAGTCGGCTACGCGGGCGGTCGCCCATCCGGGCAAACGCATTCGGCCACGTGAGATCCGTTTCCACCCGAGCGGGCCTCCCCATCCGGGGGAGGATCACGTCACGTGCGGTGCCGATAGCCGAAGCATCGAAGCTCCCGTCGTCGCCGCCCTCCCCATCGCTCGCCGCTCGCGCGCCCTATTCGTCCTGGAGGCGAACGGGCTGATCGTGGGCGCGGTCGCCGTCGTCGCGCTGCTCACGGTCGTGCTCGTGCGCGCCGAGCTGATCGGAGACTCCTGGCTGATGCTCGTGGGTGGACGGGAGGTTGCACAGCGTGGACTCCCCCACCACGACACGTTGTTTCTCTGGACGCACGGGCGATCGTGGATCGACCAACAGTGGCTCGCGCAGCTCTTCTACTACAAGGCCTACGTTCTCGGCGGAGTTCGGCTCGTCCTCATCGTCAACACGTTCTTCGTTGTCGGCGCAGCAGCGATCGCTTTCGTGGCCGCCCGGCTCCGCGGCGCATCGCCGCGGGCGATCTTCCTGATTGCCGTGCTGCTCCCGCTGATGTCGCCGTGGGCGCTGCAGGTGCGCGCACAGGCGCCGGCTCAGCTCTTCTTCGCCGCGACGTTCGTCCTGCTCACGCTTCGAGGTGCAATTACGTGGACGCGCGTCGGCCTGGTCGTCGCCCTGCTCGTGATCTGGGCGAACGTCCACGGTACGGTCGTGATGGGTGCAGGCCTCGCCATGCTTTGCGGGCTCTTCGCCGCGACGGCGGCGAGAGGGAGGCATTGCCGACCGGCACTGGCGCTCCTCTTCCTGAGCCCGTGGTGCATCTTCGCCTCGCCGTATGGAGTCGCGCTGGCCGGCTACTACCGGCATCTCCTCATGAATCCGCTCATGCCGAAGTTCGTCGCGGAATGGAAGCCCAGCGCGCCGGGCGTGTTGACGGCGGTCTTCTATGCAGTTCTCCTGGCCGGACTGGTGCTGCTCGCGAGGTACGGCAGGAAGATCGCTCTCTACGACAAGGTCGCGCTGGCGCTGCTCGCGGTCAGCGCGCTGATGGCGCTCCGCAGCATCATTTGGTTCGGGCTTGCCGCAGTGATCGTGCTGACCCCACTCGTCGATCACGTGCTCGGGACGACGCGAACGTTGACCGGAAGAATGCCGGCACGTGCCGGGCTCGCGGTCGGCTTCGTGGCACTCGTCGCCGGAGTCATCGTCTTCTCGTCCTCGAACGCATCTCTCGAGCAGAACTGGCCGCGCGCTGCTGCCGACCGAGTCGCTCTGGTTTCCTCGCAACCCGGCAACGGGCACGTGTTCGCCGACGAGACGTACGCAGACTGGCTGCTGTGGGTCAGGCCCGACCTGACGAACAGGATCGCCTACGACGCCCGCTTCGAGCTTCTCCACCCCGGCGAATTCATGTCGCTGTCCGACTACGGCAAGAAGCGCGGCGACCACTGGGACCGAGCCGCAACCGGCTACAACGTCTTCGTCTACGACACGGGCTCCGGCCACTGCGTGGGAACGTGCTCGACCGTGTACCGCGATCGCTACGTCACAGTCGCAACGCGCGGCCGTTCCTAGTTCAAGACACTTCCTGGAGCTCGTCGAGGCTCGGCGCAGTCCTGATCGACGGGCTCAGGGTCCCCCACAGCGCGAGCACCACACCAACCGCGGCGAAGACGGCGATGGTCGACCGCGGCGACGCGGCGCTGAGGAGAACCCCGGCGGTCAGCGGGCCGAGCGGCGCGATCACCAGCGCGATGATGGTCCACACGGATTCGGCGCGGCCGAGCAGCCGGTCGGGCGTCATCGCGATCCGGTAGCCATGCACGACCGAGTCGGTCGAAGGAATCGCGACGGCTGTGGGCAGGATCCCTGCGGTCAGGACGTAGACGCTCGGCCAGATGAGGAAGAACGCGCAGCCGAACCACGTCCAGAGCTCGAGCACCAAGACGGCTCGGATGGGGAGCAGGCGCCGCACAAAAGGCGACAGGACCGAGCCGAGCAGCAGGCAGGCGCCGAAGGCAGCCACCAGCGCTCCCACCTCGCCGCCCGACAACCCCTGCTGTTTGCCGATGACGACTACCGCGAGCAGCACGCCGGGCCCGATGAAGTTCGCGAGCCCGAAGAGCAACGCACATGTTCGCAGGAACGGCCGGCTCCAGACGAAGCGAAAGGCCTCGGCGAGCCGCGAGCTCAGCGACGCGAGGTGAGGCTCACGTTCCTCCTGGAACGGTGTTCGCATCGCGAGGAGCGAGATGGTCGAGAACGCGTACGAGACTGCATCGACGACGAACGGGAGCCCGCGTGCGATCCCGAAGAGCGCGCCCCCGAGCGGCGGTCCCGCGAGCCGCACCACAGCCTGCCGGCCTGTCTCGGTGGCCGCGGCTGCCGGGAGCTGGTGTGCCGGCACGACGGCACGCAGGGCGCCAGGTTGAGCACCGTAGAACACCGCGACGCCGATGCCCTCGACAAACGCAACGACCACGATCTGCCAGAACGCGACTCGGTCGAGCAGGATCGTCGCGGCGAGGCTCCCGATGGCGAGCACGCGTACGCCGTCGGCCGCGATCATCAGCCGCCTGCGGCTCCAACGGTCGGCCGCCAACCCGGCGGGCAGCGTGAAGAGCGCCCAGGCGAGAGTTCGAGCGAACGCAACGATTCCGGCTTTGGCCGGCGAATGCGTGACCGCGAGGACGAGCAATGGATACGCGATCGACGTCGTCGACGTGCCAGCGTGCGACAGCAGCTGCCCGATCTGCAACAACATGAAGTCGCGGTTTCGGCGCAGAGGGACCGCGGTCACGCGGCGACGCTAGCGAACGCGCTACACGACAGCGCCTGCTTCAGCGACGCTGACTTGAGGCTCCTACAGGGAGCCGCCGCGCGTCTAGTGGATCGAGGGGCAGGCCGCCGGCTGGGGTTGGTCAACCCTGATTGCGGTGCTCGGCGTCCCAGGCGGGAGGACGTAGAGGGTGTCCACGACGAACGGGACCGTGCCCTCGTTGTGGACGACGTGACGCTCGGTCGGCATCTGCGCGAACCCCGTCCCAACGCCGAGCTTCGTCGCCACGCAGTCCGAACCGACGGCGCGATAGATCGTGCCCTCGCCCTGGACGACGGCGACGAAGGTCGCGCCTGGATGCGTATGCCAGCCGCTCGACCCTCCGGGCTGAATCGTCGCCTGCTGAAACGCCGTGTCGCATGGGTTCGTCGGTGTGCAACTGATGGCTTTCACGATGGAGTCGACGTTGAACTTGACCGTCTTCGTGACAAACCCGCTCTTCGTCTTGACTCTGACCTTGCGCCTGAGGGCGACGACCGTGGGCGTTCCGAACGTGAAGTTCTGGACGAAGGTGCCTCGTGAGAGGATCATGGTCGCGAATCCCATGCTGGGCGTCGCCGAGGCAGTCTCGTCCGAGAAGATCTTCGGAATGCCGTGGGCAAGGAGGGCACCCGCGGTCACGAACATCAGCGACGCTGCGATTCCTGCCGGCAGCATCCAAATATTCCGTCTTTTGAGCATGTGATCCCCTTGTCTCGGACGTCGAAAGAGGACGTCACGAGGGTTCACGCGCCCGCCTCCGGCAATAGGCGCACACCGTGCGCAATTGTTACGAAAGTAGCATACTCACGTTTGTGGCACGAGATTGGTGGTGGCCGTGGTGGATCAGCTCGCTGCTCGACGTCGGCGTCGTCGTTCTGGCGGTGATCGTTTTCGTGCGGGCGGACCGTCGGCTCGTGCGACAGATTGCGACAGTCGTCGGAATCGGCGCGATCATCGCAGCCGGACTTGCTCCGGTGGTCATGAAGGGCAAGGCCTCAGACTCGCCGATGCGCACGCAGACCGGAAATACGATGATGATGACGACGCCCTAGCCGGTACGAAGCCGGAAGGCCTCGACCGCAGCTCCCTTGCCCTTCAAGGAAAGCAGTTCTCTCTCGGCTGACGCGTAGTCGTCCGCCACGGCGGCGTGCGTGGCGGCGTCGATAACGATCTCTCCCGGCTGTGCGCTGGACGTCAACCTAGCAGCGGTATTGGTCACGTCCCCGATCGCGGTGAAGTCCTTGAAGCCGCCGCCGCCGACGTTTCCCACGAATTCTTCTCCGCTCGCAATTCCGATTCCCACGTCGATCCAGTTCGACGCCGACTCGCCGTAGCCGACACCGTCCAGCAGAGACATGCCGGCCTGGACGGCTTTCGCTCGATACGACCGACCGGCGAGGCCCGGGACGAAGAGCACCATGACCTCATCTCCGGCGATCTGCCCGAGTAGTCCTTCGAACGGTAGAAACGCCTTCGACGCTGTCTCGTAGAAGCGGTTGACGAGCGCTGTCGACTCCATCGTGCCGAGCTGCTCCGTCAGCGACGTGTAGCCGCGCACGTCCGCAAAGAGGACCGACAGCGGGACAACGGCGCCTCCCTCCGGCGCGGATTCGACGCAGCGAGCACAGAGCTGCGGGTTCTTTCGTGACTGCCCGTAACCGCAAACCCGAAACGCGGCAGCGGAGATTCCTGTGAAGGGGGCATTGCAGAGCTTGCACCGAGTCGAGCCGGGCGCGATCGCGAACGCGCGGCGCCCGGCGCGTTGGGCAAATCGAAGCGGGGACTCACCGCGCAGAATCGCGGCCCAACGGTCGCTCATCGGCGGGAAGGGATGGTCCTCGACGCTCTCGCTCAAGCCATGCAGAGTAAAGGCGCCGACCAGATTCGAACTGGTGTACGAGGCTTTGCAGGCCTCTGCCTAACCACTCGGCCACGGCGCCGTGCCGCGGCCATGGTAGTAAGCGCAGATGGACGCCGTGACCAGAAACCAGAGCAAGCCGCCGCCGCGGCGGGCTTTGCCCGTCGCGGCCGCCACCGCTCTCGGAGAAGGCCCGGCCGGAAGTCATCATGCTCTGCGGAGCAGAGCGGACTTCTGGGCGCTAAGGCGCAGCCGAGCGGACTTTCAGGCGTTAAGGAACCCAGCGTTCGAGCGACGGCGTCAATTGCAGTTCGTGCGTCCACCCGCGCGGGCTCTGCTCGTGGAGATACTTGACCGCCTTGGAGACCTCCTCCATCGAGGCCGACTTCTCCGGCGGCTCGTCTTCGAGCCACGCCGCCGTCTTGTCGCTTTCGATCACCGCGTCGACAATGAGCAGTGCCGCGTGGACGTTGCGCTCGCGCAGCTCCGCCGCCTGAGCTTGGACCAGGGCGCGTGTCGCAAAGGCCGCCGCTGCCCAGGGCCCGCGACCCGGGTTGCCGCGGCGGGCAGAACCTCCGGTGACCTGGATCAAGGTGCCGCGTCCTCGCTCGGCGAGAACACGTCCACTCATGCGCAGGACATTGAAGATGGCCGGCAGCAACTCGCCGATGTAGGGCTCCAGCGCGTCGGGCGGCGCCTCGTGAATAGGGCCCCCGAAGCCGGGAGTCGTAGTGATCGCGTTCACGATCAGGTCGACGTCTCCAACGTCGCGAAAGACCCTCTCGAGGTCCTTGGGCTTCGAAGCGTCGGCGATCACGCCGACTGCGTTGGGAACGTCGTCGACCAGTACGCGGATCGTGTCCTCGCTACGCGCAACCCCGGCGACACGCCAGCCGTCGGCCGCGAAGTCGGTGGCGAGCACGCGGCCCAGGTTCCGTGCTCCGAAGACGAGGAGCGTGGGCACCGATGACCTAGGCGGTGACGCTCGAGAACTGCGGGATGATCTCGTCGCCGTACGCTTTCAGCGTGTCTTCCTGGCCGTGCGTCATCAGGTAGATGTTGAATTGGTTGACGCCGATCGACTCGAGCTCCTTCAGCTTCTTCGTCGCCTGCGCGACATTGCCGAGCACGCAGAAGCGGTCGACGATCTCGTCGGTGACGAACTCGCCGTGCGCAGCTCCGACGCGCGAGTGGTCCTTGTAGTCGTAGAACTTGCGCGCCTTCACGAAATCAGTCAGGTCGCGCGGGATCTCCGAGTCCTCGCCGTATCGCTCGATCAGATCCATGACGTGGTTGGACACCATGGCGGGGAACCAGCGCGACTGCTCGCGCGCGTCCGCGATGTCGTCCGAGATGTGACTGGGCGCACCGACGATGCACTTGAGCTCGCTCGGATCGCGGCCTGCCTCTTCGGCTGCGCGACGCGCCGTGCTCATGATCCACTCGATGATCACTGGATCGGCGAGCTGGATGATCACGCCGTCGGCGACGCGGCCCGCAACTGCAAGCGCCTTTGGCCCATACCCAGCGATCCACATCGGAATGTCCGGCAGCTCCTCGTGCACCCACTTCAGCTCGAGCTCCTTGTCGTTCCAGTCGACCGAGCGGCCGTTCATCAGGTCCTTGATCATCGAGCAGCGTTTTTCGAACTCCGCGACCTTCACCGGCTGGAGGCCGACTACTCGGCGCGACGAGTCGCCCCGGCCGATGCCCATCACCATGCGGCCGTTTGAGATGTCCTGCATCGTTGCGTACCAGCTCGCGGTGATCGTCGGGTCGCGGATCCCCGGATTCGTCACGAAGTGCCCGAGCTTGATCTTGCTCGTCTGGGCAGCTGCCAGCGGAAGCGTCGCGTAGGACTCCTCCCAGAGGATGTGCGAGTCGTACGTCCAGGCGTACTCGAACCCGTGCTGCTCCGCGAGCTTCATCAGCTCGATCATCCGCTGGTACGGCGGGTCAGGCAGGACGGTTACGCCGAAACTGAGCATCGATCCTCCCCGGTCGCTGGCAGGGGAACGAGCATACCGCCGCGAAAACGGTCGCACAGTGGTGTGGCCCTACCTCCTCTTCGCCTTCGCCGCGGGGGCCGCGTTGCCCGTGCAGTTCGGCGTCAACGCGCAGCTCGCGCATTGGCTGGACAGCCCGGTCCGTGCCGCGTTCATCTCGTTCCTGACGGGCACGATCATCCTGGCTGCGGCGGCGGCGCTCGTCTTCAAGCCCTTGCCGTCGTTGAGCCGACTCGGGCATGCACCGTGGTGGATCTGGCTGGGCGGCGCCCTCGGCGCGTTCTACGTGTCCGGCTCGATCGTTGCGGCGCCGCGGCTCGGCGCGGCGGCGCTGATCGCCGTCATCGTCGCCGGCCAGTCGCTTGCATCCGTTGTCGTCGATCAGTTCGGCTGGGTCGGATTCGAGCCGAAGCACGTGAGCGCCGGCCGCCTCGCCGGCATGGCTCTGGTCGGCGCCGGCGTCGTGCTCGTCCGCATCTTCTAGCCGCAGCCGCTCATCCAGCCCGGGTTCGGGGCCGATAGAGGAGGAGCCGCCGCCATGAAACCGACCCTCACTCACCGGGGCGCTCGGGTGCTCGCCTGGCTCGAGCACGAAAGCCTGCCCGTGACCGTCTTTGGTCTGTTCGCGTGCGGCCTCATCGTCCGTCTCCCCGATCAGCTCCGTCAGGACGGCTGGCTCGCGCTCGTCAGTGGGCGGCTCGTGGCCGATTCGGGCCTCCCGACGACGGACACGCTGACCGCCTGGACTGCGCACGTGCAATGGGTCGATCAGCAATGGCTCGGCCAGCTCTTCCTCTACCGGCTCGCCTCGGCGGGGAACCTCCGGCTCGTGATGCTCGTGCACGTCGGCCTGCTCGCAGGCGCGATGGCCGCCGCGCTGATCGCGGCGCGGTGGCGGGGCGGTTCGGCACGCAGCGTCGGGCTCGTCGCGGCGCCGGCGCTGGTCGTGATCCTGATGTCAGCGCAGATGCGCGTCCAGAGCATCGCGTATCCGCTCTTCGTCGCCGTGGCGTGGCTTCTGATCGCGGACGTGCGCGCGTCGTCACGACGTGTCCTCCTCGTGCTTCCGATTCTCGTCCTCTGGGCGAACGTCCACGGCTCCGTCGTACTAGGTGCACTCCTGACGACCGTGGCCGGCCTCTTGCTCGTCGCGCGCGCGCTACGGAACAGGGCGGGTGCGGGGAAGGAGGCGTTGCTGCGCGGAGCGCTCCTGGTGGTTGGCCCCTGTGTGTGCATCTTTGTCTCGCCCTACGGTTCGTCGCTCTTCCATTACTACGGCAGCACCGCCTTCAATTCGTCCTTCGGCCGCATCGTGAGCGAATGGCAGCACTCCTGGCCGTCGCTCGTGACCCTGCCCTTCTACGTCCTCGCCGCACTGTCCGCCTGGCTCCTTTTGCGCGACCGGCGAGCAGTCAGCGTCTTCGAGCAGATCGCACTCCTGCTGTTGTTCCTCGCGGGGGTCTCGGCGCTACGAAACATGGTCTGGTTCAGCTTCTTTGCGCTGATCGTCGTGCCGCTCCCGCTCGGGAAGCGTCTCGGTGAGGTCCGCGGCAAGGAGTCTCGGACGGTCAAAACCGTCCTCGCGGCAACAGCCATCGCGGCGGTGTCCGTCGCCGGTGCAGCCGCCGCCTCGCGGCCCGACTCGTGGCTCACGAGCTCGGTCTATCCCATCGCCGCCGCCGATGCCGTCGCTTCCGCAGCAGCGAAAGACCCCACCGCTCACATCTACTCGGACGTGCGCTTTGCCGACTGGCTCCTCTGGACGAGACCGGAGCTCGCAGGACGCATCGCGTACGACGCGCGCTTCGAGCTGCTCTCGAGCAGAGAGCTGGAGCAGCTCTACCGGCTGCAGAACCGACTGACGCCGGGGTGGCTGGCCCCTGTTGCGGGTCACGGCCTCGTCGTGCTTCCGCGAGTGCAGGGAGCAGCCACTGCGCGGGCGCTACTGGCGCACGGCGCGCGCTCGATCTACCGCGACCGTTCGGTCGTCATTTTGCTGCGCTCTCGCTAGCTCGCGGCAGCGACGCGCTCGATGGTCTTCGCTGCGAGCTTGTCGAGCGCCTGCACCGCCAGCTCGAGGTGTTCCTCCTTCGTGTCCTCGAGCCTCGTGTGCGACAGGCCGCGGAGCGACTGCACGAAGAGCATCACCGTTGGCACGCCTGCTCGTGCCACCTCTGCCGCGTCGTGCAGCGGGCCGCTCGGAAGACGATGCGACGCGCTCGTCACCTCGCTGATCGCCTCGTCGGCGAGCTCGATCAGGGCGTGGTCGAAGAGGATCGGCTCGATGCTCCAGATCCGCTGCCAGTCGACCTCGAGATCCTCGTCACGCGCGTATTCCTCCGACGCGTGCTTCGCGTCTTCGAGCATGCCCGCGAGCTTCGACGCGTCGAGGTGCCGCTGATCGAGGAGACAGTCCGCGGTTTCGACGACGGACGTGACGATGCCGGGTTTCGTGACGACGCCGCCCATCGTGCAGACAGCGCCCGCCCCCGTCTTGTTTGCGATCTCACGGATCTCGAGCTCCAGCCGGGCGGCACCGGCGAGAGCGTCGCGGCGCTTGTCCATCGGTGTCGAGCCGGCGTGCGCGGCCTGGCCGCGGAACGTGACCTGGTGGCGCTCGACGCCGAACGTCCCCAGGACGACGCCGAGGGGTAGATCCATCGACTCGAGCACCGGCCCTTGCTCGATGTGGAGCTCGAGGTACGCGGCTGCGCCGGTCAGCTCGCTGCGGGCGTCCAGTGCGGCGTCGAGGTCGACACCGTGCTCGCGCAGCGCGTCCGGCAGTGCGATGCCTTGAGAGTCCGTGCGCGCGCGAAGCTCATCTTGGTCCGCCATCGAGCCGGCCGCCGCGGAGGAGCCGAAGAGCGAGCGTCCGAACCGGGCGCCCTCCTCGTCAGCCCAGTTGACCAGGCGCACGGTGACAGGCGGCCTTCCCTCCTCGGCGATGCGGCGCAGCACTTCGACCCCGGCCACGACGTTGAGGGCGCCGTCGAGCCAGCCGCCGTTCGGCACCGAGTCGATGTGGCCGCCGATGAGGACGGCTCGGTCAGAGGTGCCGCTCAGCGTGAACCACTGGTTGCCGGCGGCGTCGACAGCCTCCTCCGCTCCGCTCCCAGCCACTTTCCCGCGCAGCCATTCGCGCGCTTGCTCCCACGTCGGCGTCCAGGCGACGCGCTGCGCTCCGTTCTCGTCTTCTGTGAGCTCCTGGAGCTCACGAAGCTCCTCGACTGTCCGGCGCGGCTGAAGCGGCACGCGGCGACTCTACTTCTCCGCCACTGGTGTGGTAAGCATCTTCCGTGTCGGCGATCGCAGTCGAACGTCCACGGGGCCGATACGTCGAAGGCGTCAGGCGCGGCACCGGCCGGGCGGCCACGTTCATGGTCGTGCTCGGGTCTCTGTGGGGCCTCTGGGAGGGTTACCGCTGGCTCTGGAACCACGAGGGATGGACCTGGCCGTTCGTGGTCGACAACACGACGATGCCGCATGTCCACGACATCTTCGCCGCGCTCGGCCGTCCGGCCCAGACGGGCGGGCCACCGCTCGGCAGCCTTCTGTGGCACTCCGCTTTGTTCACGGCGAAGGAAGCCGCTGTCGGGTTCGCGCTCGGTGCTGTCGTGGGCTTCGCCCTCGGCGTGCTGCTCGCGCACTCGAAGCTGGCGCAGAGAGGTCTGCTCCCCTACGTGGTTGCTTCGCAGACCGTGCCCATCCTTGCGATTGCCCCGATCGTGGTCATCTACCTCGGCACCCTCCAGGTCACCGCGTGGGTCTCGGTCGCGGTGATCGCGGCATATCTGACGTTCTTCCCCGTCACGATCAGCACACTGCGCGGCCTTACCTCGGCTGACCGCCGCGCGCTCGAGCTCATGCGCTCGTACGCCACCAGCCCTTGGCAAGTCCTCTGGAAGCTCCGTGTTCCGAGCGCGCTTCCCTACATCTTCACCGCTCTCAAAGTGTCCGCTACCGCCAGCGTCGTCGGCGCGATCATCGGCGAGGCGCCATCCTCGATCCAGAACGGCCTCGGCGGGGAAATCGTCGTCTTCAACCAGTACTACACACTGGATCCGACAAAGCTGTGGGCGACGAACGTCGTCGCCGCGCTCCTTGGAATCATCTTCTTCCTCGTGATCGTCGCAGCTGAGAAGCTCGTCGTTCGCCGGGCGCCGGAGAACATCGCCTGATGAGCGTCGTCGAGATCAGCGGGGTCTCGAAGACCTTCAGCGGCGGAACGATCGCTCTCCAGGGCATCGACCTGACGATCGAGCCGGGCGAGTTCGTTTCGCTCATCGGCCCGTCCGGCTGCGGTAAATCCACGCTGCTGCGGATCATGGGCGACCTGATCGAACCGTCAGCCGGAGCCGTGGTCGTCAACGGCAAGCCTGCGCGGCGCGCCCGAATCGACCGCGACTACGGCATCGTCTTTCAAGACCCCGTGCTCTACGACTGGCGCACGGTTGCGAAGAACATCGCCCTCCCGCTCGAGCTCGCACGTTGGGATCGCAAGAAACGCACCGCACGTATTGCCGAGATGCTCGACCTGGTCGAGCTGAACGGCTTCGCCGACCACCATCCTTGGCAGCTTTCGGGCGGCATGCAGCAGCGTGTGTCGATCGCCCGCGCACTGTCGTTCGACCCCGCCCTCCTGCTGATGGACGAGCCCTTCGGCGCGCTCGACGAGATGACGCGAGAGCGACTCAACAATCAGCTCCTGGAGATCTGGACGCGAAGCGGCTCGACCGTCGTCTTCGTCACGCACTCGATCGCCGAAGCCGTGTTCCTGTCAACACGCGTCGTGGTCATGTCGCCACGGCCCGGCCGGATCTCCGCGGTGTTGCCGATCGACCTGCCGCAGCCACGGACGGCGGCGACGCGTGAGGAGCCGCGGTTCTTCGAGCTCGTCACGAAGGTGCGTGACGCCCTGCACCTGGGCGCAGACATCGACAAGCAGCCTGAGATCCTGAGTCCTACAGAGGCGCGGTTGTGACGAGCGGGGCTCCTGTCGCGGTCAAGCCTCTCCCACGCGGCGGGCTCGGCCGGATCGTCGGCCGTCGGCTCACGAACTGGACTCCGGCCGTCGTCGTGCTCGTCGCGACGCTGGCGATCTGGCAGGAGGGGATCGACCTCTTCCACATCAAGAAGTTCCTGCTGCCGCAGCCCTGGACGATCGCGACGACGTTCTGGGACGAGCGACACGAGCTCCTCAGTGCAGGATGGCTGACGTTCCAGGAGGCCTTCGGCGGGTTCGCTATCGGTTGTGGGCTCGCGATCCTCGTCGCGCTTGCGCTGGCGCGCTGGCGGCGCGTCGGCGAGGCACTCATGCCGTACGCGATCGCGGCAAATGCCGTGCCGATCATCGCCTTTGCGCCGATCGCCGACGCGTGGTTCTCGCCCTTCTCCAAGAGCTCGAAGATGGTGATAGCCGCCGTGCTGTGCTTCTTTCCTGTGCTCGTGAACACGCTCCGCGGGCTGACTTCCGTCCGGCCGGAATCGCTCGAGCTCATGCACTCGTATGCGGCGAGCCAGATCGAGATCTTCCGCCGCGTCCGCTTTCCTACCGCGCTCCCGTTCGTGTTCACGGCGCTCAAGATCGCCACGGTGCTCTCGATGATCGGGGCGATCGTCGCGCAGTACTTCGGCGGCTCTCTCAACGATCTCGGCGTGCTCATCAACAGCCGGTCGCAGACATTCGCCTACAAGGAAGCCTGGGCGGGCATCTTCGTGGCCTGCCTGTACGGAATCGCGTTCTACGTTGCAGTCGCCGTCCTGGAGCGGCTGGCGCTTCGTTGGCAGCCATCGACATCCGAGTGACGAGGGGTCAGAATCGACCGTGGGTCTCAACCGAAAGGGGCGTGGATGAAACATCGTAGGTACTGGGTCAGGGGCATAGCAGCGCTCGGCGTGGCCGCTGCTGTCTGGGCTGGGATCGGAACGGCTGGGGCGTCGCCCGCCAAGCAGCACGCGGCAAAGCTGACGAAGGTGACGCTGCAGCTGAAGTGGGTAACTCAGGCGCAGTTCGCGGGCTACTACGCCGCAAAGGCCAAGGGCTACTACACACAAGCTGGGCTCGACGTCAACCTCAAGGCCGGCGGGCCGCAGATCATTCCGGAACAGGTCGTTGCCGGCGGCCAGGCTCAGTTCGGCGTCGACTGGTTGTCAAGCCTGATGACCTCCCGCGACAAGGGCATCGACCTCGTGAACATCGCTCAGGTGTTCACGCGCAGCGGACTGACGCTGATCACGTGGAAGAACACCGGCATCAACACCATCGCCAAGATGAAAGGGAGGACGGTCGCCAATTGGCTCGGCGGCAACGAGTTCGAAGTCTTCGCGGCCCTCGTGAAAAACGGCATGGACCCTGTCAAGCAGAAGGGTGTCAAGATCTTCCAGGAGCCCTTCACGATGGACTTCTTCTTGAAGCGTCAGGTCGATGCCGCTTCGGCCATGACGTACAACGAGCTCGCTCAGGTCCTCGAGGCAAAGAACAAGAAGACGGGGAAGCTCTACAAGCTCAGCGACCTCAACGTCATCCCGATGCAGAAGGTCGGCACCGGCATGCTCGAGGATGGAATCTTCACCACCGGCACGTGGATCAAGGACAAAGGGCACCAGGCGATCGCGAAGAAGTTCCTCGCCGCGTCGTTCAAGGGCTGGATCTACTGTCGCGACCACTGGCGAAACTGCGTGAACATCGTCCTGCAGAACGGGCCGGCCCTCCCACGTGGCCACCAGACATGGCAGATGAACGAGATCAACGCGCTCATCTGGCCGGCCAAGCTCGGAATCGGGATCATGAACCCGACGGATTACGCCCGGTCGGCGAAGATCGTCAAGACGTACGGGAAGCTGAAGAAGCTCCCCGGACACGAGGCATACCGAACCGATCTGGCGAAGGCCGCTGATGCGACACTTCGGAGCCAGGGAGTCGACATCACCGGCGCCGGCTGGAAGAAGGCGAAGGTCAATGTCACCGCGGGCGGGAAGTAGGAACTAGCCCGAGAGAGGAGATCCGCATGTCCGTTCTGATCAAAGGCGGCCGCATCATCACCGCGGCGGACGACTACGTCGGCGACGTGTACGTCGAAGGCGAGCGGATCTCCCTGATCGGCGAATCGCTCGATCTCCAGGCCGAGCGAGTGATCGATGCAGCCGGGAAGTACGTGCTTCCCGGCTGCGTCGACCCTCATACGCACCTCGACATGCCGTTCGGCGGAACGACGACGATCGACGACGTCGAGTCCGGTCAGATAGCGGCCGCGTTCGGCGGGACGACGTGCCACGTCGACTTCATCATCCAGCCGCACGGCTCGACGTTCGCCGACGCGATCGAGGAGTGGCGCGGCAAGGCGAACGGCAAGCAGGTGATCGACATGGGCTACCACATGGCGGTCACGGATCTGCATGAGGGCGGAACCCTGGAGGAGCTCGCCTCCCTGCCCGAGCAGGGAATCACCTCCTACAAGCTCTTCATGGCGTACAAGGGCGCGCTGATGGTCGACGACGAGACGCTCTTCAAGACGATGGAGGTCGCGGCGGAGACGGGCGCGCTCGTCATGGTGCACGCCGAGAACGGAGACGCGATCGACGTGCTCGTGAAGAAGGCGCTCGCAGCAGGACACACGGAGCCGCATTGGCACGCGCTGACGCGCCCGCCCGAGACGGAGGGCGAGGCGACCAACAGGGCGATTCAGCTTGCCCGCGTCGCAGCCGCTCCGCTCTACGTCGTGCACGTTTCGTGCCAGGAGTCCGTGGAGCCGATCCAGCTCGCGCGCGAGAAGGGCTGGGACGTCTGGGGCGAGACGTGCACGCAGTACTTCTTCGTCGACTACACGTTTCTCGAGCGCCCCAACTTCGAAGGCGCGAAGTACGTCTACACACCGCCGCCGCGGGCGAAAGAGAATCAGGACGTCCTCTGGAACGCCGTGCGAACCGACACGTTGTCGGCGATCTCCACCGACCACTGCGCCTTCCTCTGGGAAGGACAGAAGACAATGGGAAGGGACGACTTCTCGAAGATCCCGAACGGCGGGCCAGGCCTGGAAAACCGTCTGCAGATGATCCACGAGTTCGGCGCACGCGCGGGACGGATCTCGCTCAACCGGATGGTCGAGCTGCTCTCGACGAATCCGGCCAAGCTCTTCGGGCTCTATCCGCGCAAGGGCACGATCGCGGTCGGTTCCGACGCGGACATCGTCGTCTTCGACCCCGACAAGAAGGTCACGATCTCGGCGAAGACGCAGCGTTCGAAGACGGACTACAACCTCTACGAGGGCACCGAGGTCACCGGAACTCCCGAGGTCGTGTTGCTGCGCGGCCAGGTGGTGGTCGAGGGAGAGGAGCTCGTGGTCGAGCCCGGGATCGGACAGTTCGTGCGACGCGCAAAATTCGGAGAAGAGCTGAGGCCCGCAGCTACTGCGGCGGCCTGAGCGCGCGCAGAGCGAGCAGCTCGAAAACGACGTTCGCAGCCGCGAGAGCAGTCGCCTGTCCCGCTCCGTCGTACGCAGGCGCGACTTCGACGACGTCGCAGCCGGCCAGGTCGATGCCGCGCAACGCCCGCAAGAAACCGAGCGCTTCGGCGGTCGAGAACCCGGCGACCTCCGGCGTCCCGGTTCCGGGCGCGAACGCCGGGTCGAGGAAGTCGATGTCGAAGGACAGGAAGACCGGACGCTCCCCCACCTTCTCCCGCACCAGCTTTCCGTAGCGCTCAGGCCCGAGTGCTCGCAGCTCCTCGCTCTCGATCACGGTGAAGCCGAGCTCGCGCGCTCCTCCCAGATCGGACGCCGCGTAAACAGAACCGCGTATACCGGCCTGGACCGACGCCGCCGCATCGAGCAGGCCCTCCTCCACGGCTCGCTTGAACGTCGTCCCGTGGAAGTACTTCTGACCGAAGTACGCCTCCCACGTGTCGGCGTGCGCGTCGAGTTGGACGAGCGCGAGCGGCCCGTGACGTTTCGCGAGCACGCGCAACTCCGCCAGCGTGACCGAGTGGTCGCCGCCGAGAGCGACGGGAAAGACGCCGGCGGCGACGATCGGTTCCAGGGCCTCCTCCACCTGCGCGTACGTGCGCTCGGTGTCGCCGGGTGACACGGGCAGGTCGCCGTAGTCGACGATCGAAAGCGCGGCGACCACGTTCACCTGATGCACCGTGTGGTACGGACGGATGAGTGCTGAGGCCGATCGGATTGCCTCGGGCCCGAAGCGCGCGCCCGTGCGATAGCTCGTCGCGGTGTCGAACGGAATCCCGTAGACGGCCGCGTCGACTCCGGCGAGATCGGTGACATGCGGCGCACGCATGTACGTCCGGATCCCGGCGAAGCGAGGAATGACCTGCGCGTCGAGCGGCTTGTAGGGCGGGCCGGTCACCGCGCCTACGCTAACCCGCGCGCCTGGCAGTTGCGGTCTGGTCCTGCCTCAACACGTCTGGGGACTGTCCCTTGACATGTCCCGAGAGAGCGTAGGCCTGACATGAATGTTTCAGACGGGATGGGTGTACCGAAGCTGTGACTTTTCGTCCACAGCCGGCACGACCAGGCATGGCCGTTCGCCGTCGACGGCATAGGTTCGACGGCGGCACGCCGCGGTCCAGAACCTGGAACGGACAGGTCGTGCTACTAACGAGTCTGCGGGAACCCGAGGTCGACCTTCGACGTCGCCGGGTCCGGCCAGCGCGACGTCACCACCTTGCCTCGCGTGTAGAAGTTGATCCCCTCCGGTCCGTAGATGTGCGTGTCGCCGAAGAGGGAGTTCTTCCAGCCGCCGAACGAGTAGTACGCGACCGGGACCGGGATCGGAACGTTGATGCCGACCATCCCTGCCTGCACGTCGAACTGGAACTGTCGGGCAACGCCGCCGTCGCGCGTGAAGATCGCCGTGCCGTTTCCGTACGGGTTTTCGTTCACGAGCCGAATGGCTTCGTTGTAGGTGCCGACTCGCGTCACGCCGAGCACAGGCCCGAAGATCTCGTCCTTGTAGGCGTCCATCTCGGGCGTCACATTGTCCAGCAGCGACACGCCGAGGAAGAAGCCGTCGCCCTCCGGGGTGCTCTCGCGACCGTCCGCAACCACATCCGCGCCCTGATCGCGCGCGCCGTCGATGTAGGACGCCACCTTGTCGCGATGCTCGCGCGTGACGAGCGGCCCCATCTCGACGTCCGGCTCGAGGCCGTTGCCGACCTTGATCTTGGGGAGACGATCCTGGATCGCCTTGACGAGCCGGTCGGCCGCGTCGCCGACCGCGACGACCTGCGAGATCGCCATGCAGCGCTCGCCTGCCGAGCCGTAGGCCGCGCTCACGGCAGCATCGGCCGCCATGTCGATGTCGGCGTCCGGGAGGACGATCATGTGGTTCTTCGCACCGCCGAGCGCCTGGACGCGCTTGCCGTGCTTCGTGCCGGTTTCGTACACGTAGCGCGCGATCGGCGTCGAGCCGACGAACGACACCGCCTGGATGTCGGGATGCTCGAGCACCGCATCCACCGCGACCTTGTCTCCGTGGACGACGTTGAAGACGCCGTCCGGAACGCCGGCTTCCTTCAGCAGCTCCGCAACGAAGAGCGAAGCAGAAGGATCCTTCTCCGACGGTTTGAGCAGGAACGTGTTGCCGCACGCGAGTGCGGGCGCCCACATCCACATCGGAACCATCGCAGGGAAATTGAAGGGCGTGATGCCGGCGACCACGCCGAGCGGCTGGCGGATCGAGTAGACGTCGATGCCGGATGACGCCTGCTCCGAGAATTCCCCTTTGAGCAGCTCCGGAATGCCGCAGCAGTACTCGATCACCTCGAGCCCGCGCGCAACCTCCCCCAACGCGTCCGAGAGGACCTTGCCGTGCTCCGCCGTCAAGATTCGCGCAATGTCCTCCTGCCGTTCGTGGACGAGCTCGCGGATCTGGAAAAAGATCGCCGTTCGCTTCGAAAGCGACATGGCTCGCCAGGGCTCGAACGCTTTCTTTGCAGCCTGGACCGCGCTGTCGACGTCGTCCGGTGTTGCGAAGTCGACCGCACCCGTCTGCTTGCCCAGCGCGGGGTTGTAGACCGGGCCGCTGCGCCCCGAGCTGCCTTCGACCAGGCGGCCGCCGATCCAGTGCCTGATTCGCTTGACGTCCTGCTCTCGTTCGACGGGTGGTGTCGCTAGCTCGGTCATATCGGCCCTCCTCGCGTGACCCACTCAGCGTACCGCGGATAGGGTGCGGCGGAAATGAAGGCCTGGTGCGCATGTGTGCTCGCGCTGATTCTCGCGGGCTGCGGTGGAGGTGGGAAGAAAGCGGCTCCGCCGGCCGGGCCCGCACCGACCCCGGCGAAGGGCGCGGTCCCATGGCCCCCTCCGCCCGACCCGATGAAGCTGACGCGCAAGGCCGGGCTGACACCCGAGACCCACGAGTTCGTCTTTCTCCACGTCCATTCGCATCTCGACGTGTTCGTGAACGGCACACCGGTCAGGGTTCCGTCCGGGATCGGGATCGCGATCCACGACCCTGCCGTGAACCACGCCAAACTGACGGACGGCACGATGGCGTACGGCGGCATCAGCCCTCCCTGCGCGCAGCCTTGCATCTCTCCGCTCCACACGCACTACGACGACGGCATCCTGCACACCGAGGCGAAACAGAATCAGTTCAACAATCTCGGCGAGTTCTTCACCGAGTGGAACGTGCGACTGAACGACAAGTGCGTCGGCGGCTACTGCAAGCCTGCCGCGCCGATCTCGATCTATGTCAACGGCAGTACCTACACCGGCGATCCTCGTCAGATCCAGCTCGAGGACCTGAAGGAGATTGCGATCGTGATCGGAACGGCGCCCGCCCAGATCCCGACGACTTTTCCGCGGTAAGCTCAGATCGTGGCGATCCTCGAGACAAACACCGAGCTCGGTCGGCAGGTCGTAGCCGACGCCAAGCAGTACGTCCTCCATTCCTGGTCGGTGCAGGACGCCGTCGACCCGATTCCCGTCGCGGGCGGCGAGGGCCGCTACTTCTGGGACTACGACGGAAAGCGGTACCTCGACTTCGCGTCACAGCTCGTGAACGTCTCGATCGGACACCAGCATCCGAAGATCGTCGCGGCGATCAAGGAGCAGGCGGAGAAGCTCTGCACGATCGGCCCGCCAATGGCGACCGAGGCCCGGTCGACGCTCGCGCGGTTGCTCGCCGAGGTCACGCCGGGCGACCTCCAGATGTCGTTCTTCACGAACGGCGGCGCAGAAGCGAACGAGAACGCGGTCAAGCTCGCGCGCTGGTACACGGGACGCCACAAGATCATCGCGCGCTATCGCTCGTATCACGGCGCAACCGCCGGCGCGATCACGCTGACCGGCGATCCGCGGCGCTGGCCGGCCGAACCCGGGATTCCGGGCGTCGTGCGCATGCTCGACCCGTACACGTATCGCTGCCCCGCCGGACATCCCGACCCGTGTCCGGTGTGCACCGGAGCGCCGCACCTCGAGGAGATCCTCCAGTACGAGGGCGCGCACACGGTTGCCGCCGTCATCCTCGAGACCGTGGTCGGGACGAACGGGATCATCGTGCCACCCGACGGCTACTTGCAGGCGATCCGTGAGGTCTGCGACCGCCACGGCATCCTGCTGATCGCCGACGAAGTGATGGCAGGTTTCGGCCGCACGGGTAAGTGGTTCGGCGTCGACAACTGGAACGTCGTGCCGGACATCCTCACCGTGGCAAAGGGGATCAACTCCGGCTACGTCCCGCTCGGCGCGATGATCGTCCGCAAGCCGATCGCCGACTGGGCCCGCGACAAGTACTTCGCCGGGGGCCTTACGTACTCGGGCCATCCGCTGGCCTGCGCGTCAGCCGTCGCCTCGATCGAAGCCTTCAAGGAAGAGGGAATCGTCGAGAACTCAGCCGAGATGGGCGGCGTCTTCGCCAAGAGGCTGCGCGGACTGCAGGAGAGGCACCCCTCAATCGGAGACGTCCGCGGGCTCGGCTGCTTCTGGGGCCTCGAGCTCGTCAAGAATCGCGAGACACGCGAGCCGCTGGTGCCGTTCAACGCCACGGGCGACGCTTTCGCACCGGTCGCGCGCGTCGCCAAGGCGGCGCTCGAGCGCGGCCTCTACCTGATGACCCACTGGAACGTGATCATCGTCGCCCCACCGCTCACGATCACGCGTGACGAGATCGACGAAGGCATCGGCGTGCTCGACGAAGCACTTTCGATCGCGGACGAGTACGCAGCCTGACGGCTAGCGACGTCGACCTCATCGTCCTCGCCTACGTCGCCGGACAGGGCGTCCCACTCGAGGACGAAGAACGGAACGCCGCCCTTCGACGTGCGCTCTTCGTCTTCGCCGCCGGCGGCCCTCTCAACAGAGACCCGGTGCTCGAGGATCCGGCCGTTGTCGAGCTGGCCGGTGACCTCGACTCGGCGGAACGCCGAGCCGCGCTGGCCGCTGCGATCGAGCGCCTCGATGCGGATCCTGACGCGCTCGAGCGCCTGCGCGATTCCGAAACCGCCTGGCGGGCCTACGCCTGCGCTCTACTCGCCGCCGCGCTGGGTGAAGACGAAGACGAACCTTGACTGGATCCGAGTACAGGCCTTCAATACGCCCATGGCGGAAGAAAAGCGCTCCGGAGACGACCGGCGATCAGGCGCCGACCGTCGTTCCGGAAAGGATCGGCGCGAGCGTGACGCCGCCCCGCCGCAGGACGGCGACCGACGAGAAGGCGACAGCCGCCGGTCGGACCAGGAGCGGCGTTCCGGCAAGGATCGACGAAGCGGAAGCTAGCTCCACCCGGCGAGCGCGGTCACGACTTCGTCCATCGAGTTGCACACCTTCCCCGCCGCCTCGACGCAACCGAGGACGAACAGATTCAAACCGTGGCCTTCGTGCCGCAGCGTGCCACGAAGATCCGTGAGCAAGCCGACGATCCCCTTCTTCGTCGAGTCGGACTGCATGAGCGCATAGAAGATCCCGATTTCGCAAGCGGTGCCGTCGTCGACCATCGGTCCGTCGAGCACGGCGACCACGGCGTCCGCATCCGCCAGACCCTTCCAGTCCTTGGCGAAGATGGTCGCGGCCGCTGTATTGCCCGCGGCGAGCACATTCTCGTGCGGGACGAACACCTCGATGCCGTCGGCACGCAGCCGCCCCGCGCACTCGTCTATGAAGGACCGCTCGTACGGGGTGAAGAGCGGTCCAGCGAGGTAGACCCGCACCGGGCAACCTTAGCGGCCGCTCCCGTGACCAGCATCCGTCTTCTCCAGGCGAAGGGCCGAGGAGAACTGGGCCGCCTCGGCCCTTCGCCTTTGCCGTCAGACTCCGAAGGCTACTTCGGAGGCGCCATCCGTCCCCGAGCAGGCCGACCACCAGATCCGCAAGAGACAGCCCCGTCCAAGTTCGCGGAGACGGGTGGCACCGGAACAACGGTGACTTGAAGACGAAGCGGCGGCCTCGGGGCCGCCGCCGTCAAACTCTGCTCAGTCGCTTCTTAAAGCCCGCGCCCAACGAAGCCAAGCAGTGCGAGAACGAGCACAACGATCAGGATGATCCAGAGAATGCTCAAGAATGCCTCCTCAGTTGGTGGCTGTGTTCCTTCAACGGAGAAGGCAAGCGAACGGTTACTGGTGTGCGGGGAAGTCGTCGCCAAAGAGGTAATGCCCGATCTCCTATTCGCGGACAGAGACGACTTGCTCGCCACTTTGCTCAGCCACCTTCTTGCCGGCGGCCGTCGCGAATCCTGCGCTTCCCCAGTGGTGGGCTCTGTTGTTTGTGCCCAGGGGCGGCGTCTATGGCTCACGCCGCAACTCGACCACGAGGGGAGAACATCGGGGTCGAGGTAGTCCCTGGGCATGTGTGCAGTTCGCCACGAGCACGCGGCTGCCTCCTCCTATCGCAAGACACTCCCCAAAACCCGACGTTTCCAGCGCGTTGGCCTCTGGTCTGCATGAGGCAGGCGCCCACCGAGGTCGGGCCGGGGGTGTCCCCCCGGCCCGCGGATTGCTGGTTTAGCGACCGGTTTCGAGATGCTTCCGGACCGCTTTATGCAGCTTCTCCGGATCCTCGATCTCGTGCACCTCTTTCGGGACGTCCAGCTCGTGCAGGGTCTGGCCGGGACCCGCCATCAATCCCGCTTCGACTTCCCCGTTACCGTTGCCACCCCGAGCAGTGCCAATGACGTCGCCGCGCTCGTCGACGATTGCGGTGACCTTCATACCGAGCCACCTCCCTGAAGGTTGTAGAGGGCGGGCAGCGCATCGGCGTTTCGGATCGAAAGGTGGTACGACACCGTGCCATTGTTCTCGATCTTTTTCCCTTGGTTGTCGGCGATGAGTTGCGCTCCGGGCGTCTTGACGTCTGCTCCCCCGTGCTGCTCACCAAAGTTGGCGCCCCCATTGCGCGTGAACCACCAGTAGTGGGTCGCGCCGGGTGCAATCGTCGTCACCGGCCCGACGTTATTGAAAGACATAGCGGCTCCTTCACTTTGATTCGGGCGATGGTCACCCGTGGCCGCCGCAGGGCAGTGTCGGGTTTTGCAATCGGCCCCTCCTTTTCGAAGGTTGGCTACGTGAAAGTCACGCGGCGGCGGCGGAGCTGAGGGCGCCGCAGCATTAGCAATCGGCGGCGCCGGCGCGGCGTGATCTCCCCTTCGTGACGATTTTCCCACCTGCATTGAGCGATGTCAACATGTCGTCAGCACGCTTACGTGCCAACCGACCGCGTTGCCCCGCCCTGCCGCGAAGCTGCCGCTTCTTTCGTCCTTAACGGCCACACGGAAGGACGGCCTTCTCTCACCGCCCTTCTGCGTATTTTGCCATCGAGCTGTGTCTAAGTATTCGCCGCGCTGCCGAGCGGGCATTAGAGGGGGGCGCTTGCGCGCCCCCCTCTTTCGGCCTGCCTACGGGCGGGTTGTACTGCTGCCGTAGCGGCGATCCCATCCGAGGTCGCCGATCACGAACGAGAAAGCGAACACCGCCAGTCCCCACGACAACCAGTCACCTTGGTTGGTGTCGCTGAAGACGGCCACCAGGAACAGGAGCGTCGCCACAAGCAAGAGCAACGTCCTGAGTCCGAAGTTCACGTTCACGGTTCTCCTTTCCCAGGGAGATTCTCTGGGTTTCGCCATCGCCATCCCCATCCCTGCACGACCCGGAATCGGCCAGCAGAGTTCAGTTCGCCTCAGTTAGCAGGGGTTGCTCAGCTCTATTTCCGTCCGGGGGCGTACGAGGGCTGGCGCTAGTTCTGAGAAGGTGTTTCCTGTTGGCGTAGGCGAGGGATCGCAGTCAGAAGCGCGAACGCGTTGAGCCCCCAGACCGGAGCGGCCAGCATCATCGCCAGGGGCAGCAGTCGCTTGCGATCGGTTCGAGCAGCGTGGATCGTCACGGCAACGCTGAGGGGAATGCCGATCAACAGGTGCAAGGAGAGCGGCACGTGGAGCATCACTCGCAAGATCTCTCGCGAAGGATTGGCGAATTGCTCAGGATGGACGAGCAAGCGGAACCAATCAGCCCAAAGGTGAGGGGCGATCACGAACGAGAGACACGCGATGGCGCCCGTGGCAAGGACGGCGACGCCGAGAGAGCGCCACTCCCGGCGTACGGCGAACCAGAGCAGACCGATTCCGGGGGTCAGCTTCAGGAGGATCGGAAACGCCCAGGCGGCTGAGAAGCGAAAGCCGATCACCAAGGCGAGGGCGAAGAACGACCAAACGTTCCCAAAGACGATTTCGGGAAGACAGAGGATCACTAGCGGGATAGCCCAGGCGCGTCCGAGCGGGGCTAGAAGCCACGCGTACACACTCGTCGCCGCGGCGGCCCACAGCATGAAGAACGCAGGCCAGGGAAGCAGTGTCAGTGGCCAAATCGCCTGAGCGAAGGCCGGCGAATAGAGGTACGCATCGCGCTGCTCGGGAGCCGCTGTGTAGAGGGTGTGCCCGTGCCTCCACGCCGACCAGTACGCGTGCGCGTCCAGGCCGACTCCGGAGTCCAAGATGATCCCGAGCGCATAGAGCGCGAAGAGGGCCGCCGCCAACCAGAGTCCGTGACGCAGAGCTCGCAACCGGAGCGGCGTCCACCGCACTCCCCCGACCACGTGAAGCGGGCGGGAAGCAGCAGAAGTTATGGCATCAATCTGCCCGACCGACGCGGAAGCCGGGCTTACCAATACGGGTCGTCTCGAAGTGCCCACCCGTTCACTTTCGGCGTCCGGGCTCCGGCTCTTGAGCCGATTGGCGTTGCTGGTGCCCGCTTCGGTTCAGCACGAATCGCCGGACTGCCCACGCGCTCGACGGACCGGCGGTCGCGCTCCGCGTGTGTGTCGGGCAGCCGCTTGCAGAAACGCTTGCAATTTGGCGGTCTCGTTTCCAGTCGGGCAACAAAAAACCCCGCCTAGCGGGGCTTTGTAAGAGCGGATGATGGGACTCGAACCCACGACCTTCTGCATGGCAAGAGTCGGCAACCGTTCGCGCCCGTTCGCCCACGTTCGCTCAACCCGCACCGCCAGGCACTTCCGGCGACTCTGACCGAACAGCGACCGAACGCGAACGAACACCCAACCTTGCCATCCTTGCCACGCCGCCGAGGGTGACACTCTCGGTACCGAATTCGTCCTCTTGCGGACGTCGGGACCGAGGCATAGGGTTGGTGTCGTGCTGATTAGAGCAGCATCCTCGGAACGGTTTACGATTGCGCGGCCCGCACGGGCCGGCGCTCTAATCGTCGTGCTCGTGCGGGCGTTGCGCCAAGGGAGAGAGCGCGAATGGATCTCGGAGATCCCATCCGTGTAGTCGAGGTCGACCCGGAGCAAGTCCCGATCCCGGAGACCGCCCCGGAGCCTGAGCCGGTCGAGCAGCCGGAGCCGGAAAGGGTTGAGGTCTGATGACAGCCCTACCGGAAGCAGTCTTGAGGGAGCCGATCGTGGGGTGGCGTGCGTGGCGCGTCTTCGAGATCGACACGTTGCGCAACGGCCGGCAGTTCCGGCTGTGCGCTGTCGGCACTAACGGGATTCCGAAGGTGTGGGAGCCGCGCGCCGCGAATCGCGCGGTCTGCTCGGACTTCGCCTCACGCCACGAGGCGCCCGACCCTGAGCATGAGTGCGGCCTCTATGCGCTTCGCTCACGGAAACGGGTCGACAGGCTCGTGGCTGGCTGGGTCAAAGACGGCCAGGACGAATCCGCCACATGGGCGATCGGGCGCGTCTCACTGTGGGGCCGTGTCACCGAATGGGAGAAAGGCTGGCGCGGCGAGTACGCCTACCCCTACGCGCTGACCGTACACAGCGACGACGAGAGGATCGGGCAGGCGATACGCGACCTGTACTTGATCGACGTCGAACATGCCCCAGCGATCGAGCCACCGGAAACCGGAGAACCCAGCGGCCTTCTCGCCGAGGTCACGGAGCTCGCAGAGCGCATCGAGCAAGCCCAAGAATCATTGGAAGAACTGGCCGCCACACTCCAACCTCGATCACCGGCGAGGGAACGCACTCACCGCTGGGTCGCGTGGGACCTGCGCATCTCGAGTGAACCCAGCGATCCCCGCTTGCTCGAGGCGCTCAGAAAGGCAATCGCGGCGGACGGCGACGGTGGGGCGGTCCCAGCCTTCCAGGTTGCCGAGCAGCTGCCCACTGACGACGGCGACGATCCCACGCTGCCGCTCGCACAATCATGCGTCACAGACATCGCTCTCCTTCTCAAGGGCGCGGCGCTCCGAGGTGATGTCATCCAACTGAAGAGGCCGATCCGGTCACACAGAACGAACTTGAAGCGGCCCGCGACACACACCGGCAGTTCGCTCTGGACGCTTCCGGGGATCGAGCTATCGGAGAAACTGGCGAGCTCATACTCAATCTTCGAGAACGAGCCTGACCAGTTGGAGCAAGACATTCTGGCGGCGCTGACGAACGCGGTCGGAGAGGCAAACGGGGAGCCTGTCGGGATCGGCGCTGTTCTCTCCGGTCTGGAGATCGAGGCGATCCACAGCACAAGCGAGGGACGCACGAAGATCGGCGAGGTTGCGGCGAGACTGTCGAAACTCGAGAAGCGCGGCCTGGTCAAACATGACGGGTGCGGCTCGAAGCCGAAACTCTGGACTTCGACCTAGCCTGTAACCGAATGCCCGGTTCGGCGGTTCGCCTACATCGAGGAGTACCGCGAGTCAGATGTTGCGGCTAAGTTCGGTTAGGACCTCGCGGCTTCATCACTTGCCGAGATTCTCCCGGAGAGCCTCGGCTAACGCCGCGAGGTCGTCTTGCCGTGGACTCTGCGACCAGCCCACGTAGCCGAACAGCGGCCGGCCTTCCCCGTCGACGCCGAACTGCTCCCAGCCGGCGGGAATGTCGAGCTCATCGTCGCGGCCGACGAAGCGTGCCCACACCTCGGCCACCCGCTTGACGATGCCGGGCCCGTCGTGCGGAACCTGCACGGTTTTCTTCATGCGAACGCCGCCCACACTTCCGGCTCCACGGATACCGGCTCGAGGTTGGCGGCCGCCTCGAACGCCAACATCGCGGCGACACACCCGTCGATCAACCTGCCCGGCCCCGGCTTCTCGACCACATAGACGCCGCGGCCCTCATCGGAACGGCCGACTTGCCGCAGTCGTGCATTGAGGACGTGGCGGCGCAGGTCGTCGTCGCCGTCGTGGCTCAAGTGTCCCTCCTGCAACGCGAAGCGGAAGCGGTCAACGATCGCGGGCATCCGTCGTGTGCTGTTCGTCGGAACCGTGAGGATCCGGTCGGGCCAGCGTTCCTCCCAGCCGTCAAGCTCGGACTGCCACTGCCACGGGTCCGCGTACAGGCACGCGACGTCATAGACGCTGAACATGTGCTCGACCGCGCGGTGGATCCGTTGCCGGTCGATGCGCCAGTCGTCCGGCGCCTTCGCGGGGCGTTCGAGGATCTCGACAGGGAACAGCCAGCCGCCTTCGGTGCAGCCGATGAGCGCGGTCCCGTCACGCGAATGGGAACCGTCGAAACCAAGCGTGATCCGCGCCCCTTCCTCGAGCTCGCCCTCGACCGCTCTTGACCCCCAAACAACCGGGTCGACGGCGGCCATCGTGCCCGCCCCAGGGCAGTTGAAGAAGAAGCGGCTGACCTCCCCGAACGGGGCGCCCGGGTCGCGCACCTCCCGCAGCAGACGGTCAAGATCAACCCAGGGGGCACCCGCGTACACCTCGCCCAAGAGCGCCCGCAGCTGCTTGTCCGCCATTTCCGGTGACGGCTCGGCCGACGGGCGGCGCGCATTGAACAGGATGCCGGGATGGCCGGCCTCGAAGTCCGCCTCGGTCATCTCGGCGACGCTCCCCTCACCCAACTCCGGGGCATTCGCCAACTCCAACGTGCGGCCGTCCATCTTGGCGCAGTTGCGGCGCAGCACCCTCGCCAACTTATGCCCGCCGTTCGACTTCAAGAAGTTGTGTGTCTCGTCGAGCAGGCCGAACGTCAATCGCTGCCCCTCCCGTGCGCCCCACGAACTCGTCACCGCTTCCAGCTTCGCGCCAGGCGTGCCTTTCAAGAACAGCCGGCCACGACCGAGGTCGATCCCCAACTCACTAGCCGCTTTGCCGTCGTTCTCGGACAGCCACGCCCAAATCAGGCTGTAAACGTTGCTGGTCGCCTGGTCCTCCGAGCACGCGGCGATCTGCACCCACGGAACCGGCGGCGCGACCGGCCCCGCGAGCTCGGCCAAAGCGAGCACCGCGCCCAACGGTGACTTGCCCCAGCCCTTTGCGGCCTCCAACGCGGCCCGCCTGTAGACGTAGATCCCCGCCTTGTCGACCTCGTAGAACGAGACGACGAACCTCGCCTGCTCGTCCGACAAGACGAGCGGCTGCGACGGGTCAGACGGCGACGGCAGAAACCGATGCGACCAGGCGAGCACGTCCCAGCCGCGGCTCTTCACTTCGCCACCTGCAAATGTCTGTACGGGTCAACGACCGGTTTCGCCTCCGGCTCCGGTTGCTCGACCACCAGGCGCATCCGCAGCATCGACGCCGGGGTCAGGCCGAGCTCTGTCGCCAACTTCAGCACCGAGGCGTGCTCAGGCTTCCGTTCCGACAACGTCACGTACATCGCGACGACGCTCGGATCGGTCTGCGTCTCATGCCAGTAGGCCGCGACCGGCAACCGCCACAACCGGCCCCACAACGCAGGAGCAGAACCCGAGCCCGGCCACTTCGGAACCGCGACTTTGCACCCCTCACGCGGCAACACAGTCCACGATTCCAGCGCATTCCGGCGCCGCAGCTGCTCAGACGGCTTACGCGACTTCGGGACCCTTGCCGGCATCAGACCGATTTCTCAGTAGCCGTACATTTTGCGAGAAACCTGTCCGGGTCGTGGTTGTCCGGGGGGGTCGCCCCGGCCCGCACCCGCCCCCCTGGTAGCGGGGTGGATCGACCGCGGTTGCATTTGGCGTGGACGATCCTGTCGCCGATGCCGCCGAGCATGGCGCTGATGGTGTGGTCGAGGTCGAGCTTCTGCTCGGCGTGCATCGTCTCGCCGCAGAGGTCGCACGGCTTGCCGATCGCGAGCGGTAGGAGACGCGCGCGGCGTCGCTGATGCGGGGAGCCGTAGCCGCGTTGGGTTGTGGTCATGGCGCGTCGGTTGCCGCCGTGTAGGTCGCAGCGTGAGCCTCGGCTGGGCTTGCCGCAGACGAGGCAGGGGCGTCTCATGTTGCGAACCCCAGGCCGCCGTTGCGCCCCTGGATCCGTAGAAGCTCGCGTCGAACCGGCTCGGCCAGCTGTTTGCCTGCCGCCTCGAGGTCGTTGCCGATCACCGTGCCGACATGGACAACCACCGTCGTTGGGCTGCTGCCGGCTGGTGCGTTGACGAGAGCAGCACCCGTCAACCCGGCGAATGATGGTGCCGGGGCGTTCACTAGTGCGGCGCCTGACAGGCCGCCGGAGAATCCGCCGGCGAGAGCCTTCGCCAAGATCGAGCCTTGGGCAGTCATGTTCGCGACACCGGTTGTGGCGACAAAGTTGTCCACCCCGGCCTTCGCGTTCTGCACACCCGCAAGCAGAGCGGAGTGAACCTTCAACTGTCCTGCTGCGATTCCCTGCGCGATCCCTTCCATCATCGGCACCCCAACCTCGCGTGCAAAGACGAGTGAGGGGGAGTGGATGCCGAGGAAGCCTTTGGCGGCACCTAGGACGGAGCTGCCGGCGGCTTTGACCGCACCGACAGCGGCCCCGACGGCACCTTTGATGCCTGAGGCGATGCCGTGCATGATCGCCGCACCGATCTGCGCACCAACGGCCAGTGCTTCACCGACGAACCCTTTGACAGCCGACCACACCTTTCCGAACGCCCCGGTGACCGCTCCGACGATCGCGGCAAGACCAGACTTCAGGCCGCTGACGATGGCGTGACCCACCGCCCCCGCTGCACCAAGCGCCGCACCGACTGCACCACGGATCGCACCCACCACAGCGTTGACACCGGCCATCGTCACGCCCTTCACTGTGTTCCAGGCCGCCTCGAACGCCCCGGCAATCTGTGAGTGCCAGTGGATGACCGCGGCGATGATCGCGCCCAACGGACCAAGCACAATCGGGAGGAGCAGCGGCCAGTTCGCACGGAAGTCTGAGACGAGTTTGTAGACGACGAAACTCAGGGCGGCGATACCCACGGTGACCGCCGCCACCGGCAACAGGATCGGGGAGAGCGCAAGGTCGGCTATAGCCCCGGCCGCAGCGACAGCCAACAGCGAACCGGCGAGAACACCAAGGCCGATCGCCAAAGCCTTCGCGAGCGTGGTGTGTTTCCCGAGGAAGTCTGCGAACTCGGTGAGTTTCGACACGACCGCCCGCAGAGCAGGAAGCAACCCCGTCCCTATCTTCACCTCGAGATGGTCGAGTTGGGCGTGGAGCTGTTGCACCCCACCCGCAGCGGTGCCGGCGAACGCCGGCCCCATCCCATGCACCTTTTCGGTGACCGTCGCGATGATCTTCTGGTTCGTCGCCAGTTTGTCCGACAGCTTCGCGACCGCCTCGGCATGCCGGTATTCCTCCGTCCCGGTTTTCATGTTCGAGTTGCGCAGAGCGTCCATCTGCGTCGTCACCGGCACAACCGAAATGCCGAGCTGCTTCAAAGCGCGCGAAGAACCGGTCTGCGCCATCGCCAAAGCCCTTGTTGCAGTCGCCAGGTCCACATGCTTGAACCGCGCCAAGTCGATCGCGACGCTCTCCTCCTTCATCGCCTTGCCAAGACTGCCCGTCGCAATGACCAATGAGCCGAGGCTGACCCGTGTGTCCTCGTCAGTGATCCCGAGCTTCCGGCCGGCCGCCTCGTTGGCGAGGATCTGCGGCTCCAGCTTCTTGTAGCTCTCATGCACCGTGTTGAGAGCTGTCGAGAGTCGTGCCGTTGATGCCTGCGCGTTGATAGCCGCCTTCACGCTCTTGTCTAACCCGAACGCGAGCGTTCCGGCGAGCGCCAACCCAACGACACCAGCGACCTTCCCGAACTTCTGGAAACCACTGTTCGCCGTCGCGGTCGCCGCAACAGCCCCGTCCAGCTCTTTTTTGAACTGGGTCGCATTCCCCAAAATTTCCACATAGATTCCCGCCATCAGTTCACCGCCTTCGCGGCGAGCATCTCCCGCTCGATCTCGTCGGCGAGCTCACGCAGACCCGCAACGATCTCCTCGTCCGTCGCACCAGGATCAAGCGCCCGGACCGTTGCCCTACACAAATCCGCCGAACTAGCCTCCGCCGGGTCAACAGGAACGTGGAGTTTGAGTTTCGCGCTCCTGGTGCTTCCTTTGTGGCGGCGCCTCATGCCGTCAGTCCCGGCAGCGGCGGATGGGGCCGACGGGGGCCGAAAGGACGGGGCGGATGGGGCCGACAGGGGCCGAAAGGACGGGGCGGATGGGGCCGACAGGGGCCGAAAGGTTCCCCCTCGCGCGAACCCTTGTCCATGTGGTTCTCATTGGCTGGGGATAACCCCGGCCCGGATGTACTTGCTGGTGTCACCCGCCGCCAGCGTGTAGGTGGACCCTGTCGCCCCAGCGATCTCAACCAAATTGGTGCCAACGTTGTCGTCGGCGCGATGCCAGTAGTACCCGTAGCTGCCGGGGGTCGGTGTCCAGGTTCCAGGGTTCGCTGTCAGGGTTCCGCCGACGGCCAGGGCACCAGTGACGGTGGGCACAACGGTGTTGGTGAACCCGTTGAAGATAGGACCTGGGTAGCTTCCCGCGTTAGCAACGATGCCGTCGAGCCAATACGTGTAGGTTGGGCCACCTGATTGCTGCCCAACCTGGATCTCATTGGCCTGCGTCCCTGTGTTGGCGCTCGATCTTGTGATCGTGTCGCTCGCCGTCGAGGATTCCGGGCTGTTGAACAGCTTGACTTCGACGATCCCTACGGTCGCGCTGTGAACGACATGCCATTCGATCCGCACCCATTGGTTGAGGGAGATGGCGACGGACCCGTTGGTGGCAGCCACGGTGTCGCGAGCCGCAAGCGTTCCGTTTGTGTTGATCTCCCAACGAGAGGTGAGGGCGCCGGAGTTGTAGAACGCAAACGGGCCGCGTGTCGCGGACGCTGGATTGCCAGTCGCGTAGAGATAGACCCGGCCATAATGGTCCGTTACAGCCCCGAGAGCGGTCGTCCAGGACAGGTAAGTAGCGGAGGCGGTGTGGGCGAACTGCCCTGCAAGCGAGCCCGCGCCGTGAACGTGGGCATTGTCGTAGGTAATGGCCCCGCCCGAGATGGTCTCTGCATCCCAGGGGGTCGCGTTACCGGCGTCAGCGACAAGAACATTGTTGCCGCTTACCCCGGTTTCGAAGCCCGCTGTTAGTTGCGCCATTAGCGCCTCATGCCGTCAGCCTCGAGTCCCAGCAAGGGCGAGCGGGCCGCCGAAGGAGGACCTGTACCCGCCCGCCAGTTGCCGGTGTTCCGCGTGATGGCTGCGCCAACATCCAGCACGCGAACCTTTCAACGCTCCTCGTCGATCAACGGCAACAGCGGCCTCAACCGTGGCGGCCACGGTTCGGCGCTCTCTTTCGTGACCGACACCTGCCGGATTCCGGTGCCACTGGCGATCCACGCTTGGAACCGCGGTTCGTCGAACGAGAAGTACTCGCCAGCGACGCGATACTTGCCGGTGACGATCATCCCGAAGACCGACCGGCCGAGGACACGCGCGAGCTCTTGCCAACCCTCTTCGTCACCGTCGCTTCGGTCCGACCAATACGGGTGCGTGTGCATATCGCCGAGCAGCTTCAGGCCCTCGCTCGCGTAGCCCCGCTCAAGTTGGATGTCGCGGTGCATGACGACGCGTTCTTCGTCGCCTTCGGTCCAGCCGTCGATCGCTTGAACCTCGACCGCGCCGGGGATGCGGCGACCGAACAGCCACGCCCCCGTCTCGATCCCCGTTCGCAGCGGCAAGTCGTTGAGCTCGTCGAGCACGTCGCGGGACAGCCACACGGTTTCGGGGAGCACGCTCGAGCGGCGTCCGGCGTCTTTCATCGCAGCCGTCATCGCGAACTTCATCGACGCCTCATCCCCGTCATGGGTGTGACAGGACGCGCCACCCTCATAACCGGCTTTGTTGTTGATCGTGCAGCCGCTAACACCGGGCGGCATCGCGTTCATGCCGGCAGGCAGCGTCGCTGCTGAAGATCGGTCTTTAGGAACGGTCGTAGTGCCCTGCGCGGTTGTGCGCTCTTTGTTGTCGCGCTCGAGCATCACGATCGCGTCAGACCCGCTGATTCGCGTGGTCGAAAACTCGCTCCTATACCGCTCCTGCAGCCGTTGCAACGTCCCTTGGTCGCCCCGGTCACGCGCATCGAGAATAGACCGCTCGAGTTCTACCTGGCTCATGCCCTCACCCTTTCGGTAACAGCGTTATCTAGTTCACGCGCAAGCAGTTCCTCGACCGCCAGTCCGGGGATGCGAACGCCGCCGCCTTCCTTCTCGATCAAGAAGTGCTTTAGGTCGCCGCTGTTGACGAGCCTGTACACGGACGAGACGCTGATGCCGGTAAGCGCGGCAACCTCGGCGGGCCGGTACAGGTCGTGGCGCTCAATCTTCATCGGGCCAACTCCTGCTCGCGCTCGAGGTGCTCGCGTAGTGCCAACCGAACCTCGGCGGAAAGGCTCCGCTCGTTCTGCTCGGCCAACTCCGCGAGCTGCCGATGCTGCTCACGGTCGACGTAGGCACCCATCGGAACGCGCTTGGCGGTCTGTGTCTCCTGTTCACCCATCCCGGACGCTCCTAACCGTTGCCAGAAATGCAAAACGCATCGTATCATGAGCGGGCGATAGCACGCCACCCGTCTATGCTGGAGCAATGGCAAAGTCGCTGTTCGAGGCGCGCAGACAGGTAGCCGAACGGTTACGCGCCCAGGTCGACGCCGCGACCCACGAGCCCCACGACGATCAGCCGCACTGGGCCAAGATCGCGGACTCAAGAGCTCTTCGAGGAATCCCCGCCCTCAGCCGGCATGGGGGATCTAGTGCGCTATCAGGTTCACAGCCGGGCGAGAACCTCGGCCTGTTCGACGACGACGAATGACCGGCAGCAGGCTCGCCTACGACAACCACGGCCGGCTGATCTGCGTCGACGCCGACGGGCACCGCTGGCTCGTGATCGGGAACCTCGTCTGCTCAACCGTCACCGGTGACCTTGTTCTGTTCGGCTGGCTCGGCCGGTCCGGGCGTCCCGCAACCGCACGGGAGCAAGCGCTTGCGCGGGCGCCCTACGACTCGAACAGTGCAAACCGCCGGCGCGCGCAACCCGTTCCCGACGACGAGCTCGACGAGCAGGCCGCACTCGAGGCCGCGCGCAGAGAGCAAGAGCGCGAACCCGTCGACCTGATCGGCCGAGCTGCCTAGTTCGGCGCGGATCCTCCAAGAGCGCCCAGGGCCATCGCACATTCGCCGCAGTAGACGCCGGGCTCGATACCAGCCGGGTGTCCCGGCTCGATCACAACGATCACGTCCTCGAGTAGCTTCAACATCTCACCGCAGCGCAGGCACGGATCAGGGTCGAAGTGGACCGGGCCGCTCGTGAACAACGGTTCGCCAGTCACGCGCCGAAGCCCGCTTCGATCAGCTTCGCAGCGGCATTCTCGCGGCCGTCATCCGCAAGGCCCGCGTAAACCGCGGCTGTGACTTTCGCGTTCGCGTGACGTGCGAGCGCGGCGGCCTCGGCGAGAGACAGACCCGCAGCGAGCGCGAGCGCAACAAACGAGTGGCGCAGGTCATGGACACCGACCGGCTCACGATCCTTGCCGTTCAGCTTCGCCGCGTCACCAGCCGCGTTCACCGCGCGCAACAGGTTCCGGGCCCCTTGCGGCTTCCCACGAGACGTGGTGAACACAAGCGCGTCTTTGTGGATCCGCTTTAGCCCCTGCGCGGCGACGCGTTGGCGGTGGGCGCGAAGCTCGACCGCGAGTGCGGGCAGCATCGGCACGGTCGCAGCGGACGCCGCGGTCTTGAGCGGCACCCGTTCACCATCGGTGCCGAGTTGCGCCGTGACGCTGATTGACCCGGCTTTGAGGTCGACGTCGCCCCAGCGCAACCCAAGCGCCTCCGACAATCGCAGGCCCCCATAGGCGCAGGTCGCGGCGGCCGGACGGAACGTGTCGCCCATCGCGCCGAGCAGCCGTGTTAGCTCGTCGGCGGTCAAGTAGCGAGGCTCGGTCATCCGGCCAACGCCGGGGCGGTCGTCCCGGTCTAGATCCCGGACGACGTTGCGCTCCACAACACCCTGCTTCAACCCGTAGCGCATCAGCGCCGAGACGATCGAGATCAGTCCCGTTCGGCTGCTTGGAGACAGCTTCTTCGCGGCGAGCGTGTCGAGCAAACGCCGAATGTCGGCGACCGTCAACTCCGCTGCCGGTCGATGGCCGAGTTCCGGAAGCACATGCAGGTTCAACTGATCCTTGTAGTGCCTACAGGTTCGCGGTGAGCGTCTCCGTTTCGGATCGGTGTCGCCGATGCGGGTTTGCATGTGCGTCGTGAAGTCCGCCGCCAACTCGGTCAGCGTCAGTCCCGCCGCGGCCGAGCGGTGCTGCTCACCACGTTCGTAGTCCACCCTCAATCGGCGAACCTCGTTGATCGCATCGGTTTTCGTCCCGCTTTCGAGCCGATGTCTACGAACCTTGCCGTCGCGCCACAACGCAGCATCGAAGACGGTCGAGCCGTCAGCGACTGTTCGTTCATAGAGTCCGGGGACGCGTGTTGAGCCGCTGAAGACCGGCTTTCGCGTGGTCGCGCCGTAAGATGATCGGGTCATGGGAGCTTCGCCTCCTGTGTCCAGGTCCCGGGCTGTTAACGCAGCGCCGGGGCCATTTTTTGTGGTCGTCTCGGAGTCTACTCTCATGTAGAGGGTCATTGAAGACCGTCCACGCTTTTGCGACTCACATAGACCCGGCGACCCACATGCCTCGTCTCGAGCCGGCCACGACGGGCACGCATCCGAACCGCGTCCACGGAGCATCCAAGCCGCGTCGCAGCCTGGTCGAGCGTCAGCCAGGGCGACACGGATTCCGCGAAGGGGGAACGCTCCAGCACGAGCGCCGCGGCACGTTGCGCGATCCGCTCTACGAGTTCCTCGGGGACCGACAACTCGAAGTCGCTCACGCTGCCCCCGCCATCTTCAGGAGGATCTCTCGCTCGCTCTCCTCCGCAACCTGTTCTTTGCTCCAGGCGTCCGCGTCGACGTGGTGACGCACAACCTGATCGACGAGAGCCTGGAGCTTGTCGGGGGGAATCGCGTCGAGCTCTACGGCATCTGGTTCGCCCTTCTCCTTCGCCGGCCTTGTCGGGAGGTTCCAGAGCCCGATCTGGTGATCCGTGACGGCGAGCAGTCCAAAGGTGATCGGAGCATCACCGGAGTAGATCTGCAGCTTCTCCTCGATCTTCTCCGCGGCGATTCGGCCCGATTTGTCGGAGTCGTAGAGCGCGTACAAGAACGTCTCGACTCCGGCCTGATCCCAGGCGGTCTGGGCCTCTTGTGCGGCGTTGTAGCAGTACGTCTCCGAGGACTGGCCGCGGCTGACCATCAGCCTCACGCCCCAGGCGTAGGTGATCTCCGAGACGATGCTCGCGAGCGCGTCCTTCTCGAGCCAAAACTCCAGACGGGCCTTCTGCGAGCGCCAGAGGTTCCGCCGATAGGTCCGTGCGATCTCGCGGAGAGCGTCGTCGCTTGAGTTCCACGTCTCCGGCGCGTGTACCCAGCGGGTACCGTCGGCGATGAACTTCCAGGGGAGGATTCCCTCGCGGCGCATCAACAGGATCTGCCGCTGCACTTGCCTGTAACCGGCCTCGGTCTTCTCAACGACACCGCGGACGGTGAGCGCATAGAACGCCTGCCGGACCGTCATCACGTTGTACTCGTCCTGAAGATCCACTACGGATTCCCGGATCGCCTGTGCCTTGGCCCCAAGTGAGCCTTGAGGTCGACCCCCACGACGTTTCTTTGCGCTAGGACGATAAATCCGGCGTGCCCCGGAGGACGGATCGTTTGCGATGCGTTCCGCGAACACCTGCTCGAAGGTGTCCAAGATCTCGCGGAAGTCACTCACGCAGGCCCCTGATCTCGGACGGTTACGGCCATGAGCGCGAGCATGTGCGCGCAGCGAGTCTTCGCTGGGCAGGAGCACGACCAGCCGAACGCGGGTGTCCAGCCGACGTCGTAGATCGCCCCGCTGCCCCGGCAGACTGCGCGGATCAGGTCATTGTCGACCTGCTCGACGGTCAGCCTTGCCTCGCCGAGGTATCTGACGGCCTTGCTCGCCGCGCTCTCCCTCACGACCTGATCGCCCCTGGATCGTCGGCGAACAACTGTCGGCCACGCTCTGCACGCTCGGCGTCCTCTTTGGCGATCTTCTCCCTCGTCGCCTTGTCTCTTAGAACCTTCGCGGCCTCTCGGTCCTCGCGGCTCTCAAAGTGCCCGTTCGCCTTCGCCTCGAGCTGGTCGAACCGAATCGTGCCGAGCTCCGCGATTTCGTCGTCAGTCAGCCCTTCGAGATCACCCTCATTGGTGCTCTCACCCCCACTTTGCGGCTCAACAACCGACACAACCGCCACATCGCTCTGTTCATGCGGGTTTGCGGCCTCTTCAAGAACCGCCACAACGTCGTCTTGTGGCGGTTCTTTTTCGGCCGGTTTCTGGCTCTGGGAGCGGGTTGTGGCGGTTGTGTCGGTTGTCAGGGCGGTATCTGGGAGATAGCGCGCCCACGGATCATCAAATTGGGCTCTGTCGTAGCCCTTCGGCGTCGTGCCGTCGTCCATGCGGACGGTCTTGGCGACGATCCCGTACGGCCTCATTTTCCAGCCGAGCTCCCGCGTCTTGATGCCGGCGCCGTCGTTCCAGCCGCCCCACGGGCCGTCCTCGAGAGCATTGAGTGCCTCGGTGATCGCCTTGCACGACATCTTGTCGTCGGCGAACACATTGCGGATCCCGGCGAGCAGTTTGATCCCGGCCGACGCTTCGTCGCTGCGACGGTCACCGCTAGAAAGCTCAACTGCAGCGGTGCGTGCACGTTCCGGCCAGTCTCCCCCGGCCAGCTCGGCGATCCGAAAGAGGATCCGCCAGATCTGGTTGCGTCGGGCGTCGAGCCCCGGAAGCTTCGCCGGCTTGCGCGCAGGGTCACGCAGTACGTCCTGGGCAGAACCCGCCCACGCCTCCAGACGCTCGCGGATCTGCTGTGCCTCCTCCTCGAGCTCCTCAATGTCGAAGTCCTCGTGATGCTCGTCAGACCGGGGCGGCTTCATCGCGATCGCGATCGAGCGATGCGCCAGCGTCGAAGGCAACTCCCGGATGCCGGCGAGTGCCTTCGGGCAGTACGGGTCGAACATCATGATCTGGTCGCGCTGCGGACCGCCCATCCGGATCGCTCTTTTGCCGGCGCGATAGCCGCTGTTCAACACCATGCGGATGTCCTCGGCGGTGTCGCTCATCTTCTTGCCGAAGATCCCGTCGACCTCGTCGATCAAGAGCGTCGGCCGTTTCGCTTCGATCAGCCGGAACAGAGAGGGACCGGTGAGGTTGTCGACCGTCATCCCATCACGACCGAGCACCTCGATGACCTCGAGCGCGGTCGTCTTCCCGGATCCGGGGTCGGGACTCCAGAAGTGCAGGTAAGGCGTCGCGCGAGCTGTCAAGAACACATGGCTGTGCGCGATCCAGAGCGCAACCGTGTCGTAGTGAACGTCCTCCGCGACGACGTAACGACGGAAGAACAAACGCGTCTCCTCCAGCAGCGTCCCGATGCTGGTCGGGAAGCTGTAGACCGCCGCGGCGGCCTCCCGCAGAGTTTCCTCACGAGTCATGGGCCGTCCTCGCCTTCTCAACGTGGTAGTTGAAGCGGTCGAGTCGAGTCCGCTCGAACCAGGCGACGATGGTCTCGACATCCTTTCGCGTGTCTTCGCCGTCGAACGCCGCGTTGACGAGTTGTTGAAGCTCGGTTTGCTCGTCCCAGCGAAACCACCACTTGTCCGAGTTCGGGCGTCGCAGCTTCACGCGAGCTCCCAAGGCAGTCTGCTCGCCTCATGCGCCACGCGGATCGCCGCGAAGAATAGGAACGCATCGAGCTCACGCTCGTCGAGCTCGCCGGACAGCCTGATCGCGTCGAGGAACGTGTTTTGCGCGGCCTGAAGCCGCGTCAGACCTACCGGATCAGCGTCGTCTGAATCAGATGGTGGGGGGTCAGCACTTCCCCCGGACGAACTGGACGCAACTCGGCGAGCGGATGTGCGCGCAACAGGCCGGGGGCGACACTCGCGTGAGCCTCCGCGCCGCGGAAGATTATCCCGACGTCGGAACAATTCAACACGTCTGAAATTGTCCCGTATCTCGGCGTGGTTCTGTTGCCGTTGCACTTCCCGGACGCGCCGCGCTGTGTGGGCGATGCCGGAAGCGGTGGAATGCTCGCGCGGCATGAACACGACTGTGTTTTGGTCGTCGGGAATCAAGGCGACGTTCTTGCCGATGATGTGCGTGACTGTCGCCCAGCCGTTTCCGAATGGGACGCGCCGACCGATGATTGGATCGTCTACGTCACGCGCGTCGAGCACGTCGCTGTCCTTGTCGTGTCTATGGCCTGGTGAGCCATAGGTTGATCTTCTACCTCGACCCGGACGGATAGTTTCCTCGGAAACGACGACACCCGCCGAAGCGGGTGCCGACCACCAGTTCAGACACGAGCCTGGAACGCGACTCGATACCGAGGATAGACGAGTGCCCGGAAGTCGCGAGCCTTGCCATTTCCTTGCCATCCCGGTTTTCACAAGCGTGGGTGCACGCCACTTTGAAAAGAAAAACCCCGCGTATGCGGGGCTTTGTTGAGGAGCGGATGATGGGACTCGAACCCACGACCTTCTGCATGGCAAGCAGACGCTCTAGCCAACTGAGCTACATCCGCGGAACGGCCAAGTATAGCCTCGCTTTTCTGGCCGGCAGCGCCGCCGATCGCGCTCCGGCCGACGATCCGTACGTCTTAGTACTGTCTCGCCGGCCTACGCACGCTCAGCGCCACGCCGGAAAACCCAGGAGACCTCAGCTTTCCGCGTCCAGCGCTTCGTTCACGAGGCGGTCGGCGAGCTCGTTGTGGGCACGGCGGACGGCCGTGTAGCGCACTCGGCTGAAGCGGCGCTCGAGGTCGTTTGCGTCTTCCCACAACTCCTTGAGGGCTTCGTTCTTCACCTTGTATTCGCCTTGCATCTGCTTGACGAGCAGCTCCGAGTCGGACACGACCTCCAGCTCATGCACCCCTAGCTCCGCTGCCTTTTCCAGCCCGGCGAGGAGGCCGCTGTACTCCGCGACGTTGTTCGTCGCATGCCCGATCGCCTCGCCGTGCGCCGCGAGCACGTGTCCGTCCTCGGTTTCGAGGACGTAGCCGTATGCGGCGGGGCCGGGGTTTCCGCGGCTGCCGCCGTCGGTGAACAACTTCGCCTTCACAGCAGCGTGTAGACGTCGAACGCAGGCTCCTCATACGGATGCGCCTGACGCAACGCCGCGATCACTTCTGCTTGCTTCTCCTCCGGAAAGACCGTTTCGAGTCGCAACTCCGCGACGCGTTGCTCGCGCCCGGCCTCCCCGTGTGTCGGCGTTGTGCCCTCACCGCCGAGAAACGTCCCCGTTCCCTGCGTGTACCACGAGCAGTGCTCGTACTTGCCGATACGTCCGGCGCCCGCCTCGAAGAGGGCGGTGCGCACCGCGTCGAGAGCTTCGCGCGGCACGAAGACGACGAGCTTGCGGTTCAGGTTTCCGTGTCGATTTGCGCCTTCTGCAGCTTGCCGCTGTAGTCGACGTAGATCGACTTCCATTCCGTGAAGACGTCGAGGGCGGCCTGGCCGGCTTCGCGGTGGCCGTTGCCCGTGTCCTTCGTGCCGCCGAATGGGAGATGCACCTCGGCTCCGATCGTCCCCGCATTGATGTACGTGATTCCGGCCTGCAGGTCCCGCATCGCGCGGAACGCCTTGTTGACATCGCGCGTGAAGATGGACGAGGAGAGCCCGAACTTGATCCCGTTCGACACGCGAGTCGCCTCGTCGAAGTCCTTCACGCGGATCAGTGCCGTCGTCGGCCCGAAGATCTCCTCCTGCGCGATCCGCATCTGCGGATCGACCTCGCCGAAGATCGTCGGGCGGTAGAAGTTCCCTTTCTCGAAGCCGTTGCCGGTGGCCACCTCGCCGCCCGTGAGCAGCTTCGCGCCCTCGTCCTTGCCGATCTCGGTGTACGAGTGGATCTTCTCGAGCGACTTCTTGTTGATCACGGGGCCCACATCGGTTTCGTCCTCCCACCCGGCGCCGAGTCGGAGCTTTTCCGCCGCAGCGACGAGCCGCGACTGCAGCTGCTCGTAGACGCCGTCCTGGACGATCACGCGGGAGGCGGCCGTACAGCGCTGACCCGACGTTCCGAACGCCGACCAGATGATCCCGTCTGCTGCGAGCTCCAGGTCGGCGTCGTCGAGGACGATGATCGCGTTCTTGCCGCCGAGCTCGAGGTGGACGTGCTTCAGGTTCTCCGCGGCATTCCGCATCACCTCGACGCCGGTCTCGCGGGAGCCGGTCAGCGTGATCACCGGCACATCCGGATGGCGCACGAGGCGATCGCCCACCGCGGCGCCGCCGCCGTGCACGATGTTGATCACGCCTTCAGGCAAGCCGGCTTCGACCAGCAACTCGACGAAGCGCTGGCCGAGTAGCGGCGTGTCTGTGGCCGGCTTGAAGACGACCGTGTTGCCGGAGATGAGCGCCGGCGCGATCTTCCAGGAGGGAATGGCGATCGGGAAGTTCCACGGCGTGATCACGCCGACGACGCCGATCGGCATCCGAACGCTCATGTTGAACTTGTCGCGCAGCTCCGAAGGAGTCGTCTGGCCGAAGAGCCGTCGGCCCTCGCCCGCCATGTAGAGGCTCATGTCGATCGCCTCCTGGACGTCTCCCCCGGCCTCCGCCTTGACCTTTCCCATCTCGCGGGCCATCAGGTCCGTGAGCTCCTCCTTCTCCTCCATCATGAGATTCGCGAAGCGGTAGAGGACCTCGCCGCGCTTCGGAGCCGGCACGAGCCGCCAGTCCTCGAACGCCGCCTTGGCCGCCGCTACCGCATGGTCTACGTCCTCGGCGCTGGACCGAGGGAAGGTGCCGATCGCGTCGCCGTTCGCCGGGTTGAAGCTCTCGAACGTCTCGCCGGAGCCCGAGTCGCACCACTCGCCGGCGATGTAGTTCTGGAAGGTCTTCGTCCCCGTCAGCGCCACGGGGCGAGTCTACTCAGACGGAGCGTCCGTCTCGGGGAAGGTCCCTGGGATCCGAGCCCGGCGCCGGTCCCGGATCTGCCGCTGCTCTTTCGCGGCGTTCGTCGGCTTCTTGCCGGCCCGGCGATCGGGACCCTCGCGCCGGTCGATGATCACGGTGACGTTCGGGTTGTCCTTGTAGTACTCCACCATCTTGTCGAAGAGCTCGTCCTCGAGCTCCGGCGGGATCACGCAATAGATCACGCTCTGATTGTAAGAGCGATGCGGGTCGGCGCCAGAGCGTGCGTCAAAGAGGCGAGATCTCAGGAACGAGCCGACCATCCTGCTCGATGCGTGCGTTCCAGCGCTGGTAGCCGCTGTCGAGCTCCCCCATCTCGTGTCCACGCTCGGCCAGCCGCACCGGCTGCGCCGACTCCGGGCTGACTCGGTACTGGTACCAGGAGATGTCCCACGCGACCGTCACGATCAGCTCGCCGCTGACGCCGGAGAGGGGCACGATGCTCGCGCGCGGCTCGCCGAGGCTCTTGGCAATGCCGCCGACAGTCCGACGGTAATCGCTCGAGTTGAAGATGTCCGCGGCTTCGACCATCTGCTGCTCCGGGACGGACAACCGACGCAGAATGGGCTCAGCGACGACCGGATCGTCGGGCGGTTGACGTCTCGGATCGAACAGGGAGGCGATCCCGCGACGCTTTCGCCGCCGCTGATTCGGAACGGTGGGAGAGGTCGGACTGCCTTCCTTGACCCAGCCGTAGTCAACCGCCAGCTCCTGGCAGAGCGGGCAGACATCGACGAAGTCCTCGCCGTCGGGAGAGAAGCGAATCGCCCGCTCGCCCGTCAGGAGCGACCGCTCGCAAACGGCACAGATCCGCTTGACGGAGTTACGGGCCAATGGAGGCACGACGTGGACCCTAGCCCAGCTCTGCCAGGCTGCAACTGCTACCGTCTGTCTATACATGTGTCTTTTACATGTAGGTGGAGCTTGAGGGCCGGCGGCGGCCGGGGAGCGCGCTGCCGGCGCATGGTCCGTCCCGGACACTGGGGCGTCCGCGCACGCGTCGAGCGTTTCAGCGAGCCCGCTCTGCTCCTGTTGTTGCGCGAGCGGCCGACGCACGGGTACGAGTTGCTCGAGGCGCTCCCCGACCTGACCGGCGAGGCGCGCGTCGACATGGGAAACCTCTACCGCGTCTTGCGGGCCCTCGAAGAGGACCGCCTCGTCACGTCGCGTTGGGAGTCCGGCGAGCCGGGCCCGGCCAAGCGCACCTACCAGCTGACCGATGAAGGGAGGCGCCTGCTCGACGAATGGGCTGCCGCTCTTCGAGGCTCACGCGAACGAATCGACACTTTCATCGATCGCTACGAAGGGAGGTGAACCATGCACCACGGACGCAGACGACATCACCGCGGCCTCGGCCGCCGGTGGTATGACCGGGAGAACGTCCTCGAGCGGCTCGAGAACTATCAGCGCGACCTCGAGCAGGAGCTCGCCGACGTCTCCGACCTGATCACGCGACTCCAAGCCGGCGAACAGCCGGGACAGCCACAGCCGCAGAGCGTCTAACGCGAAGACGCGGGTCTACGCCGCCGCCGAAGGTGCAGCGCACTTTCGGCGGACTAGACCTTGGCCTCTTCCTTCTCCTTCTTGGTCTCGTCGATGATCTTCTGCGCGATGTGCGCCGGGACTTCCTCGTAACGGAGGAAGTGCATGTGGTAATCGCCGCGCCCCCCTGTCATCGACGTCAGCGCCTGGGCATACGCGAGGATCTCCGCCATCGGAACCTCGGCCTTGATGTTCGTCATGCCACCCTGCGGTTCCATTCCCTGCAAGCGGCCCCGCCGTGAGTTGAGATCGCCGTTCACCGCGCCGACCGCCTCGTCGGGCGTCGTCACCTCCAACTCCATGATCGGCTCGAGCAGCACAGGGTCGGCTTTCTCGTAGGCGGACTTGAAGGCCATCGACCCGGCGATCTTGAACGCCATCTCCGACGAGTCGACGCTGTGGTACGAGCCGTCGACGAGGAGGACACGCAACCCCTGAACGGGCGCGCCGGCGAGCTCGCCGTGCAGCATCGCCTCCTGGATCCCCTTGTCGACCGCAGGACGAAAGCTCTGCGGGATCACGCCGCCGACGATCTTGTCGACGAACTCGTAGCCCTGGTGGCCGTCGAGCGGCTCGAGCTGGATCACGCAGTCGCCGAACTGCCCGCGCCCGCCCGTCTGTTTCTTGTAGCGCCCCTGCGCGCGGGAGTCCTTTCGAATCGTTTCCAGATAGGGAACGCGCGGCTGATGTAGCTCGACCTCGACGTTGAACCGGCTCTTGAGTCGGTCGACCGCAACCTCGACGTGCATCTGCGAGAGACCGTTCAGCAGCTGCTCCCCGGTCTGCGGATCGCGCCGCATCTGGATCGTCGGATCCTCTTCGCTCAGACGCCGGAGCCCTGCCGCCATCTTCTCTTCGTCGCCCTTGGACTTCGGTGTGACCGCGAAGCTCATCACCGGCTCGGGGAAGCCGATCTGCGGTGTTTCGATCTCACGCTCGGCATCGAGCAACACGTCTCCGGTCTGCGTCTCTTTCAGCTTGGCGACCGCACCGATGTCGCCCTCGCCGAACTCCGTCACCTGCACGTGCTCCTTGCCTTCCAGCTGCATCAGCTGCCCGACGCGCTCCTTCGAGTGCGCGCGTGAGTTCACGATCGTCGAGTCGCCCTTGAGCGTCCCGTTGAGCACCCGGAAGACGTTGATCCGGCCCGCGAACGGATCGGCGATCGTCTTGAAGACGAACGCCGCCGTCTGGGCACCGTCGACCTTGATCGGCGCACCCTTCTTCGCCGGCGAAGGTACGCCTTCGACGAGGAGATCGAGCACGGCCGTCGTGCCGAGATTCTTGGACGCGACGCCACACGCGACGGGGAACACCTCGCCACGCGTGACGGCTTCCTTGAGCGCCTTCGCGACCTCCTCCGAGGAGAGCTCCTGACCTTCGAGGTAGCGCTCCATCAGTCCTTCGTCGGTCAGCACGACAGCGTCGAGGAGCTGCTCTCGATACTGCGCGACCTCGGCCTGCACGTCGGCGGGAATGTCGACGGGGCCACTTTCCCGCTGACCCTCGGGATCCATGTACGCCTGCATGTGCAGCAGATCGACGATGCCTTTCAGCTCGTGCTCTGCGCCGATCGGGATGTGGACCGCGACGCATTTGTCCGACAACTGGGAACGCGCAGCCTCGAGCACGCGATAGAAGTCGGCGCGCTCGCGGTCGAGCATGTTCACGAAGATGACGCGCGAGAGCCCCGCTGCCTCCGCGCGTTGCCAGTGCCGCATGGTCTGGACCTCGACCCCCATCACAGCGCTCAGGGTGAAAAGCGCGCCTTCCACGACCCGGAGCGCCGCGATTGCGTCGCCCTGGAAGCCGGCGTCGCCCGGCGTGTCGATCAGGTTGATCTTGCGGCCCTGCCATTCCACGTTGCAGATCGACGCGGAGAGCGACATCTGGCGGCGCTGCTCGTCGTCGTCCCAGTCGCTGACCGTGGAGCCCGACTCGACAGTGCCCAGCCG
>Ga0193729_1000012_pt1 | contig 99560 bp, 87 predicted proteins | sample U1c2metaG_FD_143036 | JGI IMG/M metagenome (GOLD analysis project Ga0193729, IMG submission 143036) | Soil microbial communities from a riparian zone of the East river system, Colorado, United States - U1c2 | ecosystem: Environmental > Terrestrial > Soil > Riparian zone | place: USA: East River...
GTCGCGGAAAGGATGTAGGCCAAGGCGGTGCCGTGGTTCGCGTTGCCGGTGTAAACATCGAGCGAAGCCGGAATGCCGAGCGGCCCGGTGAAATTCGCGCTGTAGCTAAGGAGGAAACCGCTCCTCCCATGCAGTTCCCGGACGGTGCAAACGACCGTCAAGTCCTGGATGGTTTGCGCGAGGCTATTTCCCGCAAAGGCCGGGTCGCCTCCGACACGACCCACAAACGGGCTGCCAACGATGGGCAGGACGACCGCCGCAAGCAGGGAGGCCACCGTGACTCCGCCGGGAACACGCATTCGCACCTTCGCCCGTCGACCGCGTCCATTACATGACCAACCGCGCCAGTCTACCCGGCGTTCGGCCCGGGATATGTCATCGCAAACGGGACGCTGTGGGCCGGAGCCGTCGAGGGACATTCCGCAACACTGGCGCAGCCAAACGGGCTAACCTCCGACCAACGTGAGCCTGGAGGAGTTCGCGTCGCTGCGTGATGTGCGCCGCGCTGTGCGGCAGCTTCCCCGTGAGCGCCGCAAAGACGTTCTGGCTGCAATTCGCGCGGGGCGAGCGGTAAACGATCCTCGAGACGCGGTTTTGGCGGTTGCTTGGGCTGAGCGGGCCAGCAAGGTTCGATGGCCAGGCTGGGTCATGCCCCGCGAGCGCCCTCACGGCAAGCGTCGCTGGCTATGGCTACTCCACCTCACATGGTTTGTCGGAACGGTGGTCGTGGCGCTGATCATCTCGTGGTCGAGCATTCCGCGAGTCTGGCGCTGGCCCCTTGTCGGTGTGCTTGCTTATTGGGCGATCGTCACTCCAACAATGATCGCGCGGGTTCTGCGCACCTACTGGAACGCGCCGGAAGCAGCCGAGAAGAACCGGCAGCTCCTAGTCCGAAGGCAATGATCCGCTTCGGGGAACATTCCCGAACACTCGCGCATGGGACCGTGGAAGGGAGGGACCTGCCGTTCGCCCCAGACGTACATCAGGCATGAGGCGATCCCTCGTTGCGCTCGGGTCACTTGTTGTGCTCGCTGCATTTGCGGCACAGACGGCAGCAACGAAAGACGTTACGTGGCTGCGCATCTGCGGGGAGAACGGATGCAAGCTGATCAAAGACCAGGGAATCGACGCCGCCCTCGGAACCGAGGCGGAAGAGTACGGGGCGAAGGTGAGGGCATCTGTGCACGTCCCCATGTACGAGGTCACCGTTGTCCTTCCAAGCTCGATGCGCGCGATCCTCCACACGGAAGGGCTCAAGGTTCCCAGAGAACCCACGTACTGGCTGCCACAACGGAGGATTCAGTTCCTGATCGCGACATCGCAACGCTCCGTTAGCGAGCTCTTCCTGCGAGCTGCAGCGGGCATAAGACCCTTCACTCCTACAAGCACTCACTCTTCCAACCACTGGAAATGGTTCACGGCCGCTGGCGCTGGCGGCGCGGCGGCGTTCGCAATGGTGGTCCTATTGATCCGCCGGACCGCAAGGGCCCGCCCCAGTCAAGCCACGCCGTAGAGGCCGCCCGGGGACTCCCGAACACTGGCGCAGAGGAAGGCGCGGGCACCTTGATCCTCGAATATCGGCGCTACTATTCGGCCATCGTCGCTCGAACAGCAGCTTCGTTGACCGCGACCGTCGCACTTGCGCTCGGCGTCGCTACCGCCGGGTCGTCGGCCTCGCCCCTCCGTTACTTGCAGGCTTGGGCCGGGCCATCGCACAGCCCGCAAATAGGCGTAACGGCATCCGGCTACAGTCCCCGACCGCGCATCGTGAAGCATCTTTCGCCGGGGACATACCAAATCTCCATTGTCGCTTCCGAGGCACTCGGCTTTCAGCTCACGGGGCCTGGATTCAATCGTCACACGCGTGTCGTGACACAGCAGATCCCTGGGTCGAATTACGCCACTAACACCCACTGGACGATTCGGCTACGGCGCGGCGTCTACAGGTATCACGCAATCGGGCCATACGCGGGCGGCTTGCACCCTGCGAGCGGCTCCTTTCAGGTGCCCTGAGACGTAGCTCGTCGGGAGACATTCCCGAACACTTTCCCACTTGTGTGCTCACGGATGGCACCTGTGGCCTACCCCGAATCGCACCGTGGCGCTGCGCTTGCCGGCCCTGAAGATGAGCGGGATACACGCTGGCGGTGAGCGGAGGAGGAAGCCACCGGCATAGGCATGTCCGATGTTCGCAGATCCGCCGCAGCCTTTGAACCGGAGTGAACTAAAGGCGCTGCCGCTATTACCCCAGATGATGGCTGCTCGCCCGCGCCAGATCTTCGGCACGGTCACGGTCACGACTTCTCCGCCTGCGCGGATCACGAGTCCTTGCTTGTGCCAGTAGGTCCACGGCTTCTGGCGGGTGGGAACCACCTGCTGCATGAAGGCTGGCGGCACCGCGACCACGCCGAGCACCTGCCGATAGCGATTTTCCGGGCGGTTGCTCCCGAAGTAGGGGAACTTTGTGTAATCGATGATGTCCGAGCAGGAAACGATGCGCCCGGCTGCTGATGAGGCAGACGCGACCGTCATTCCCGCCAATACTGCGAAACCCACGGCCAGGAAGGCAGACGTAAAGCGCATCGTCACGAAGTCTTACACCGCCCCACTGTCGTACGTTCCTCGGGGGACATTCCCGAACACTCGCGCAGACCAGCCGGCTCTATCCTCGGGGCGAGCGATGAAGCCTAAGCGCACTCTTCAAGCAGCTCTCGCGCTCGCTTTCGCGGGTGGGACGATCGCGTCTGGCTGCGCTGCGAACGAGCCCGACGCCTTCGGGATCCACTTTCAGAACGATCTCGGCCGCCCGGTTGTTCTCGCCCTGTGCCATAGCGACCACAGCGCCAAGTGTGAAACACCCTTACTATCGCGATCAGATTTCCCCGGGGAGCACCTACGCCGAGAACATCTCGCCGGATGTTCGAACGGAGTGGGCAATCGAATCGCCAAGCGGCGCGCTGCTGCGGTGCGTGGTCCTGTACTGGCGGCACTATCCAGGTTCCGACCAGCGTGTGAGCCTGTCTGGGGCTCCGCGCTGGGCCTGGCCCTGCCCACGAGAAACGACCGCGCGGTCTAAACTCGTAGACCGGCCGCCTCAAGGGACATTCTTGAACACTGGCGCAAGCGAGAGGCGCGTGCCGGGCCTGGTCTTACGTGTGTTTACCTAGCGCGTGATGCGAACGATCCGGCGCTGCGAAGGCGTCCACCGCTGGCCTGGCTGGGCCGTCGTAAAGAACGCGCCCTCGGGCGGTGCGCACCGCTTGCACCAAAAGCCAAGCGTGTAATCACCGGGTGGCACATGCGGAATCACAAAGGACAGCCGCGCGATTCCCGCCTGGTGGAGGCGGAGCGGTCCTAGGTAGATGATCCTCCGGTTGTGCGGCGGCCCGGTCGGTCGTTGCACAAGGCTCGACCGGGCGAGCGCCATCGGCACAAGATAGACCCGCACTCCCGAAAACGGAGCGTACCGGGTAGGTGACGAGACACGGACACGCTCGCCCCAGTGCGCTCGAGGCGAGGCAAACGAGAGAGCTAGGTCGGCATGCGCACAGACTGCAGTCGCGAGCGCAAGCACGATCGCAGTCAGCAGGGTCGCGGTGCGTCGTCTCATACGTCCACACCTACGGTAAACCCGGCGCGATGAGTCCGACCGGCCGCCGCGAGTCCTCCCCCGCCGCATAGAACGCCTCAGGGGACATTCGCGAACGCTGGGCCACCAGAGTGTGCAGGTCTACTATTCGGCCATCGTCGCTCGGATCGCAGCTTCCTTGGTCGCGACCGCCGTGCTCGCGCTCGGCGTCGTCGCTGGAGGATCATCGGCCACCCGCGTCCGTGATTTAGAGGCGTGGGCGCGCTTCACATGGCATCCGCCTGTTGGCGTAACGACGCACGGCTACAACTACGGGGGCGGCGTCTCGAAACACGTTCCGCCTGGGATGTACCGAATCACGATCCTCGCTACTCAGGCGCTTGGCTTTCAACTCATCGGCCCCGGCATCAATCGCCGCACACCAACGTGTCTTGGCGGACCAGGTTCCGTTCCATGCGACCAGAGAGAGTTCACTCCCGCGAACACGTCCTGGAAGGTGCGGCTCAGACGCGGCACCTATAGGTATCGGCTCGTCGGGCTGACGGGCGGCGTACGCCCGCCTACGTCAGGCTCCTTTCAGGTGCCCTGAGGACGTAACCCGTCGGGGGACATTCCCGAACACTGGCGCAGGCGACGAACTCGTCCGGTAGTCGAGCGAGGCTCCCGCGCACCTGATCGCCCTTCGGCCTATCATCCGCCGCAGAACCCGCTAAGCCGAAGGGGGTGCAGCACTTATGAAGAGGACGCTTGAGCGCATCCTCATTGCCGCCGCGGCTGCCGCTACCGCGTTTGCCATTTCAACTGCGGTCGGGCAAAGCACGAGCAGCCGAGGAGGCTTCATCGACATTCCTCGTGGACAGACAGCACGCTTTCTCGGGACAACCTCTACCTGTGTGAACCCAAAGGGACGGATTCCAGGTGGGCAGGTGGCGTGCGCCGTCCTCTACACCCCGCCGAGAAGCATGGCGCAGCTCGTTCCCGGCAAGTATCGCGTGACGCTCGCTCTCGGGTGCATCGACCTTGGAAAGTCGTCTCGGAGTGGCGCGCCGGTCAAGTCAAGTCGCTTCTGCTGACTGCTTTCGGGACACGCTCGGGACACGTTTCACGAGCGGGGCGCCGCGTTCCGGGTGGAATACCCCGACTAGCGGCGCTTTCTGATGGGCCCGGATGGATTCGAACCATCGGCCAACGGATTATGAGTCCGCTGCTCTAACCAGCTGAGCTACGGGCCCCGCTGCGGCCACACCGTACCGCGCATACCGAACGGCATCCGGTCTCGAGACGCAGATCCTGCAGGGCTTTGGACGGGCTGCCGGAAGGGATGGAAGGCTCATCCCGCGGGAGGCCCGGGGAACCCTGCCCAACGGTTCCCACTTGCGTAGCCCGCCGGAATCCTCAGAATAGGGGCGGTGAGGGTCTACCAGCGCGAGACCGAGCTCCGAACCGCAGGCGGGCTTGCCGTCCGGGACATCACCGATGAGGTCAACGAGGCGGTCGAGGCGAGCGGCATCACCGAGGGCATCGCGTGCATCTACTCCCCGCACACGACGTGCTGTGTCCGTGTCAACGAGTTCGAGACAGGCTTCATCGAGGACTTTTCGGAGTTGCTCCGCCGGCTCGTCCCGAGCGAGACCTACTACGCGCACGACGACTGGGACAAGCGCACCGAGAACATCTGTCCCGAGGACATGGACTTCGGCAACGGGCACTCTCACTGCATGGCGATGCTGCTCGGCACGGCAGGCGAATCGGTGCCTGTACGCGACGGTGAGCTCTGCCTCGGCACCTGGCAACGCGTGCTCTTCATCGAGCTCGACCGCGAGCGCGACCGGCGCTGGCTCGTTCAAGTCGTAGGGAACTAGACGCCGTCGTCGTCGGGGCAGGGCCGAACGGCCTTGCTGCTGCGATCACGCTCGCTCAGGCCGGACGCTCCGTCCGCGTCATCGAGGCGCAGGAGACGATCGGCGGCGGGACGCGCACCGCTGAGCTGACGCTTCCCGGCTTTCGGCACGACGTGTGCTCTGCGATCCATCCGGTTTTCCTCGCCTCCCCTTTCTTCCGCTCGCTCGAGCTCGAAGTCGACCTGATCGAGCCGCCCGCCGCGGTCGCTCATCCGCTGGACGACGGGACGGCCGCGCTCGTGCGGCGTTCGCTCGAGGACACGGCAACGCAACTCGGACGGGACCGCGACGCGTACCTCAATCTCCTGGAGCCCCTGGTCAGCCGCTGGGACGAGCTCGAGAACGAACTGTTCGGGCCGATCGTCCACCTTCCACGTCACCCGCTCGCGCTTGCGCGCTTCGGTTTTGCCGCGCTTCGCTCTGCAAGGAGACTCGCCGAGGGGCGCTTCGAGACTGAGCCGGGGCGCGCGCTCTTCGCCGGGTCGGCGGCACATTCGTTCCTGCCGCTCGAACAACGCGCCGGTGCGTCGTTCGGTCTCGTCCTGCTCTTGCTCGCGCATGTCTCGGGCTGGCCTTTCCCGCGCGGCGGCTCACAGGCGATCGCAGATGCACTTGCCGCGCGTCTGTTCTCCCTGGGAGGAGAAATCGAGACCGGGAATCACGTGTCGTCGTTCCGCGAACTGCCGAGCAGCAAGCTCGTGCTCTGCGACGTGGCGCCGAGGCAGCTCGTTTCGCTCGCAGGCGATCTGCTTCCACATCGCTATCGCCGCCGGTTGAAGCGTTGGCGCTACGGTCCGGGTGCGTTCAAGCTCGACTATGCACTCGACGGGCCGATCCCGTGGCGTGCGCCTGAAGTCGCAGAGGCGGGAACAGTCCACATCGGTGGCACGCTCGACGAGATCGCCGACTCGGAGCGCGCGGCGTGGGAAGGGAGGCACGCGGAACGGCCCTTCGTCCTGCTCGCGCAGCAGAGCCTGTTCGACGAAACGCGCGCGCCCACAGGCAAACACACCGCGTGGGCCTACTGCCATGTTCCGAACGGATCGACGTTCGACATGCGCGAGCGGGTCGAGGCCCAGATCGAGCGCTTCGCGCCCGGCTTCCGTGAGCTCATTCTCGCCTGCACGCCGCGCAACACGAGCGACCTCGAACGCGAAAACGCGAACCTGGTCGGCGGCGACATCGCCGGCGGCGCAAATACTCTTGGCCAGCTGCTTGCACGGCCGGCTCCCCGACTCGTTCCCTACTCCACACCCCTCCCGTGGCTTTACATCTGTTCCGGGTCGACACCGCCCGGCGCAGGGGTGCACGGCATGTGCGGCCACCTCGCAGCGCGAGCCGCACTCGGACGCGGTTGAGCTAACCAGCGGCGGTTAGTCGGAGCTCTCGACCTGGAGCTCGTACTTGCGCACGCGCTCGAAGCCGGCGGCGCCGAGTGCGCCGCTGTCGACGAGCCGGCACATCCAGCCGTGTCCGCTGACGGGGTCGAGCTCCTCCTCGTAGGTTCCGACCGAAACGAAGATGCGCCCGCCCCGAAAGTCCCACTCCTCGATCTCGTCGTGACCGGCCTCGATGTCGTTGCGAAACGCCTCGAGATCCTCCCGTAGACGCTGCTTCACGATGCTCAGCCACGTCTCTCGCGGGTCCACGTCCAAGTCGACGCCGCACTGCTCGAACAGGTCGTCCTCGATCTCCTCGAAGATGAGTGCGTCGACGTAACGCAAAGACTCGGGCCAGTCGGGTTCTTCTCCCGGCTCGAGTGCGACCAGTTCGACGTCGAGACCCTGCTCGGCTGCTCGCGCGATCGTCGCCTCGGCGCCCGCGGGCAGACCCTCGTCGCGCTCTCGTTCCAGGGCGTGCTCGAGCTGGTGGTCCGGAAGGTCCCCTTCGGCCTCGGCATAATCGCGCTCGGCGATCAGGTCGAGGAAGGACTCGCCGTCGTCGTCGCGCCGGAGCTGCTCGTCGACAACCTGCCAGCTGATCGGCTGGCCGGCTTCTAGCGTCGTGAAGGCGTGCCCGAGTCCTGGCGACCCTGGCCGGAACCTGCGGAAAGCGCCCAGCTCTTCGCGTTCGTCCGGGTGTCTCAGGCGGAGCCGGTAGCGCGCCGGTTTCGCGATCGCGCGTGGGAGTCCGCTCTCCTGTTCGGCGTCGAGGCTCTCCACCAGCCAGAACCGGCCAAGGAGCTGGACCACCTCTCCGGGCGCGAGCGGTTCGTCCGACGCATACTGCTGGACGCGCTGCTTCCCGGTCGGCGTGCGCAGTACGAGTTCGTATGTGAGCGACATGCGTGTCCTCATTCTGCGCCACCGGACGTCTGCTCGACAAGAGATGCTTACGTCATCGCCAAGCGAGCCCTCGATCTGATTGTCGGAGCGGCACTCCTCGCGCTGCTTTCGCCGCTGATCGCGATCCTGCTGGCCGCGATAGCGGTCGACATGGTCCTCTCGCGGCGTGACCGCGGTGGTTTCCTCTATCGAGAGCCCCGGATCTCGCGTGGCCAAGTGTTCGGTCTGCTCAAGTTCCGCACGCTCAGACGCGACGTGCTGGAGCAGATGCGCGCGGCAGGCGGGCACGCCAGGCTCTACGAGGCCGATCCGGACAATCTCACCTGGGTGGGCAAGCGCCTGCTCAAGCCGTGGTACCTCGATGAGGTGCCGCAGCTCCTGAACGTCCTCCGCGGGGACATCAGCCTCGTCGGCCCACGGCCGTGGCCACCCGAGATGGTGCAGCGGCAGGTCGCCGAGGGCCGGGACTATCGGAACCGCGTCCCGGCGGGCCTCACCGGCCCGGCACAGGTGACGAAGGGCGAAGGGATCCCCTACGCGGACCTCGACTCCCGTTATGTCGAGGCCTGCGGCTCGCTCTCGAGCTGGGCTCTTGTGCGTTACGACCTGCAAATCCTGGGCCAAACCCTCGCGGTGATGGCCCGTGGAGAAGGACTGAACTTTTGAGCCGTCCGTGCCGATAGGGGAAGGGTGGAAAGTGCGGCACTTCAGTTTCCGTGGCGTCAGCTCGGTGAGCTTCTGGTCGCCGAAGAACTGCTGACCGAAGACGAGCTCGAGCAGGCGCTCGCCGAGCAGGCGACGACCGGCCGCCTCCTCGGCCAGATCATCGTCAGCAACGGCTACCTCTCTGCGTTTTCGCTCGCACGCGTCCTTTCCGATCAGCACGGCGTTCACATCTCTCCCAGGGAAGGGGCGCCCGCGCCGCTCGCTGCTGTGCCATCTGAGCCCCAGCAGGCGTGGCGGCCCCTCGGGAACCTGCTCGTCGACATGGAGTTTCTGACGGAGTCGCAGCTCGAACGTGCGCTTGCCGCGCAGCGTGAAGAGGGCGGCCGGCTCGGCGAGATCCTGGTCTCGCGTGGCCTTCTTTCCGGCGGCGAGCTTGCGCAGGCACTTGCCGAGCAGCACGGCGTCGAGCTGGGAGCGCAGGACGCAGCAGAGCTCCAGACGCTCCTCCGGCCGGTCACGGCCGACGAGCCCGTCTACAAACTTTTCGAAGTGATCTTCGAGCCGGGCTACCAGCGGCGAACGGAGCTCTTCGAGAGCGCGAACTTCCTCGAGACCGCCGATTACGCATTCGAGTTCGTCGACCAACACGACCCGGCTGCACTGGAGATCCACCGCACGCACGGCGCAGCTCAGGAAACTGTCTGGAACTACAGCGCGAGCCGCGCGGCGGCGGTCAACGAGGAGCGCAAGGATCTTGTCCAGACGTTCGGCTTCGACCCCACCATCTGGGGCAAGAAGCGGTAGGACTCACTCGGGCGTGACGTACGCGCCCGTGATGCCACCGTCTACCACGAAGGTCGCGGCATTCACGTAGGACGATTCGTCGCTCGCGAGGAAGAGCGCGGCGTTCACGATCTCTCTCGGCTTCGCCAGGCGGCCCATCGGAATGTGCACGAGACGGCGTTCGGCTGCGGCCGGGTCGTCGCCCCAGATCGAGAGCAGCAGCGGAGTCTCGACCGGCCCAGGACAGAGCGCATTGACGCGGATGCCTTGCCTCGCGAACTGCACCCCGAGCTCGCGGGTCAGCGCCAGCACGGCTCCCTTGGAAGCCGTGTACGAGATCTGTGACGTGGCGGCGCCGAGCAGCGCCACGAACGAGGCGACGTTGATCACGGAGCCTCCGCCGCGTTCGAGCAGGTGCGGGATGCCGTGCTTGCAGCAGAGGTAGACGCCACGGGTGTTCACCGCTTGCACTCGGTCCCAAGCATCCGGCTCGGTCTCGAGAATCGACGCGTCGTCCCCGGGCGAGATGCCGGCGTTGTTGTAGAGGACGTCGATGCCTCCGTAGCGCTCTTTCGCCGTGTCGTACATCGCGTGGACGCTCTCCGGATTTGCGACGTCGACCTGAACCGGGAACGCATCACGTGCCTCGGCGGCGGTTTGCTCGGCGGCCTCGCCGTTCACGTCGGCCGCGCACACCTTCGCGCCCTCCTCGCTGAACAGCAGTGCGGCTTCACGGCCCATTCCGCCTCCCGCGCCGGTGATGACCGCGACCTTCCCGTCGAGACGGCCCATCAGCCGGTTGCGAGGTAGACGTTCTTGATCTCGGAGTAGCCGTCCAGTGCGTGCATCCCGAGCTCGCGGCCGAATCCGGACTGCTTGAAGCCGCCGAACGGCGTCGAGGGACGAACCGAGCTGTTGGAGTTGATCGAGAGCACGCCGGTGTCGAGAGCGCGGGCGACACGCAACGCGCGCGCGCCGTTCTCCGTCCAGATCGAGCCGGAGAGACCGTAGGGCGTGTCGTTGGCGATCTCGACTGCCTCTTCCTCGTCGGCGAACGGAATCAGCGCGGCGACCGGGCCGAACACCTCCTCGCGGGCGACGCGGTCTTGATTCGACGCTTCGACGAGCGTGCACGGGTACCAGTAGCCCCGCCCGTTCGGCGTGTCGCCGCGGAAGAGCGGTTCGCCGTCGACGAACGACGCGACTGTCTCGCGGTGCTGGGCTGAGATGAGCGGGCCCATCTCGGTCGATTCGTCGGCGGGGTCGCCGACCTTCACGTTGCGCGTCGCCTCGACCAGCAAGTCGGCGAAGCGGTCGTAGGCGGAGCGCTCGACGAGGATGCGGGAGCGCGCGCAGCAGTCCTGGCCGGCGTTGTCGAAGACGGCGTAGGGTGCTGCGGCTGTTGCTTTTTCGAGGTCGGCGTCCGCGAAGACGACGTTGGCCGACTTGCCGCCGAGCTCGAGCGTGACGCGCTTGATCGTCTCCGCCGCGCCTTGCATGACGCCTCGGCCGACCTCCGTCGAGCCGGTGAAGCCGATCTTCGCGACGTCGGGGTGCTCTACGAGACGCTGCCCGACAACGCGACCGGGCCCGACGACGACGTTGACGACTCCTGCGGGTATCCCTGCCTCGAGGATCAACTCGGCAAGGCGAAGGGCGGAAAGTGGGGTGAGCTCGGCCGGCTTGAGGACGACGGTGTTCCCGCAAGCGAGCGCCGGCCCGAGCTTCCAGCTCGAGATGTTGAGCGGGAAGTTCCACGGGACGATGAGCCCGACGACACCGAGCGGCTCGCGGAAGGTCATGTCGACGCCGCCGGCGACGGGGATCGTCTGTCCGTAGTGCTTGTCGACCGCGCCCGCGTAGAAGTGGAAGACCTGCGCGACCATCGCGACCTCGGCGCGCGCGCCGGCGATCGGCTTGCCGACGTTCTGCGATTCGATCCGTGCGAGCTCCTCCGCGTTCTCCTCGACGAGCGTCGCGAGTCGGCGGAGGAGCCGTGCCCGGTCGGTGGGCGCGACTGCGCGCCATTCCTCGAAGGCCGCCTTGGCGCGGGCGACCGCCGCGTCGGTCTCTTCGACACCAGCGGGCTCGAGCTCGGCGATCGTCTCCTCAGTGGCGGGGTTAGTCACGATCAGAGTCATCTGGCCCATTTGACCATGGCGGGGTCGGTGGCGTCACGTTGTCCCACGGCCAGGCGTCGGACACCTGGCCGTGGCCTGCGGCGACAAAGTCCCGAAAAGCGACCCGTGCCCGAGCCGGCGTCGTCCTGAAGAGCCCGAGCAGATCCCCCAGGGCGAGGAAGTCCGACGGGTGCTCGAGGTCCATGGCGGCCCGGTAACTGCTCCAGCGCCACTCGCCCGGCGTGGCGCAGATCCCGGCCCGGACCGGGTTGAGCACGATGTAGCGGACGGCCTCGAGAAGATGCTCGTCACTCTCGACCGGCCGCCACGAGTAGTGGTTGCAGAAGAGATGGCCGGTCCGCCCGTGCTTCCGATTCATCCTGCGCGCATGGCCGCAGTTGAGGAGCTGCATTCCGGCAGCGAACCCCTGCTCGGCCGGCCGCATGAGCAGGTGGTAGTGGTTCGTCATCAGGCAGTACGTCACGACGCGCCAGTTCTGCTCGAAGACGATGCGGGAGAGCCACCGGAGGAAATCGAGGCAGTCGAGATCGTCGCGGAGGATCGACTCGCCGTTGTTCCCGCGCGCAGCCACGTGGTAGTAGGCGCCCGGCTCGAAGATCCTGAGCAGACGTCCCATCGGTGACGACGCTACCGCGACGAATCGTCGACGAGCCCGGCTGTGGAGAACGCGTCACACTCTCGTCACGGTGTCCGACACCGGGACGTGGATGTAGTGGGCACGCCGAATTCGTCGGGTTCGACTACTCGTTCCGCGCAGCGCGATACTGCGCCGCTTCGCGGACCAGTTCCTCGAAGAGCCGCGCGTCGTCGCCGGCTTCCGGATGCCAGAGGACGCCCACCGCGAAACGACGGCCGGGATCCTCGACCGCCTCAACCGTGCCGTCCTCCGCATGCGCGGCGACGCGGAGGCCGTCCCCGATCCGCCCGATGCCCTGATGATGATGCGACTTCACCGGTGCATGCTCACCGAGGAGCGACCCGAGCCTCGTTCCACTCTCCAATGTCACGTCATGATCGGCGAACGTGCCCGGCGTGTGCTTGTGCTTCTCGTCGCCGACGACGTCGGGGAGATGCTGCACGAGATCACCGCCGCGCGCGACGTTCAGCACCTGGCTCCCGCGACAGATCGCGAGCACGGGCATGTCGCGCTGCAGCGCAGCCTGCAGGAGCGCGAGCTCGGCGCGGTCGCGTTCCTCGTGGATGCCGAACGTCTCGTCGTGCGCTTCCTGGTCGTAGAGACCGGGATCGAGATCGGAGCCGCCCGAGAACAACAGTCCGTCCAACGCCTGCAGTGTCTCCTCCACTCCGTCTTCGCTCGGAGGGACGAGCAGCGCGCGCCCGCCCGCGCGCTCGACCGCACGCACGTAGTCGACGGGAATGAGCGCGGCTTCGAGCTCCCAGTAGCTCCACTTCGCGGGAGTGACGTACGTCGTGATCCCGATGAGCGGCCTAGCCACGCTCGAACAGCCGCTCCCGCTCGTAACACGTCACGACCTCGTCGAACAATCGCTGCTCGGTGCGCGCGTAGTTCAAGTAATGGTCGACCACATCGTCGCCCAGCGCCGCCCGCGCAATCGTCCCGCGCTCGAGCGCCTCGATCGCCTCGCGCAACGTCGACGGAAAACGCTCCGCATCGGACTCGTAGGCGTTGCCCTCCAAGGGGGGCGGCAGCTCGAGCCCCGCCTCGATGCCGTGCAGACCGGCCGCGATGAGCGCGCCGAAAGCCAGATACGGATTGACGTCACCACCGGGAATGCGTGTCTCGATCCGCTGCGCCGCGCCGTCTCCGACGATCCGGAACCCGCACGTACGGTTGTCGTGACCCCAGGCCAGCGTCGTGGGAGCCCAGGAGCCGGCCGCGTAGCGCTTGTACGAGTTGATCGTCGGGGCGAGAAAGATCGCCATTTCCTTTGCGCCCGCGATCCAGCCCGCCAGGAACTGCTTGAAAACCTCGGGGCCGCCGGCGAACGCGTTCTCGCCGTCGCGCCACAGGCTCGTGTGGATGTGACAGGAGCTCCCGATCCATGAATGGTCGGGTTTCGCCATGAACGTGATCGAGCAGCCGTTCAGGTGCGCGATCTCCTTGGCGCCGTTCTTGTAGATCGAATGGTTGTCCGCCATCGTGAGGGCGTCGGCGAAACGGAAGTTGACCTCCTGCTGCCCGGGCCACGCCTCGCCTTTCGAGCTTTCCACCGTGATCCCCGCGGCGTACATGCCGTTGCGGATCTGACGGAGGAGCGGCTCGTCGTACGTCGTCGCGAGCACGTGGTAGTCGAGGATGTACGGCACGGACGGAGTGAGGTCGCGGTAGTGCTTCGCGTGCGCCTCCTCGAAGCTCTCCTTCAGCAAATAGAACTCGAGCTCCGACCCGATCATCGGCTCGTAACCGGCCGCGCGCGCCCGCTCGACCTGCTCCTTCAGCACCTGACGCGGCGACGGCCTGACGGGCGAACCGTCGTTCCACGTCACGTCGCAGAGAACGAGCGCCGTCCCCTCCAGCCAGGGAATGCGGCGCAACGTATCGAGGTCGGGACGCATGGCGAAGTCGCCGTAACCCTGCTCCCAACTCGCGATCGAGTAGCCGGGGACCGGATCCATCTCCATGTCCAGCGCCAGCAGGTAGTTGCAACCCTCGACACCGTGGTCTGCGATGTGCTCGTCGAGGAAGTACTGTGCATGCACGCGCTTGCCGAGCAAGCGGCCCTGCATGTCGGTGAAGGCGACGACGACGGTGTCGATCGACCCGCCTTCGACATCGCGTTTCAGGTCGTTGAGCGTCAGCATCGGCGAAGAACGGAGGGAGCCGGCTCGACCCGGCTCCCTCCCACTCCAATCGATCCTACGCCGCGGGTGTCGTCACAGGCGGACCAGTCCGTTCCCCGAACCGCTCCTCGATCCGCGCCAGCTCGTCCTCGGAACCCTGCACGATCGGGCCTTTGAACCACTTGTTTGCGGACACGAACCACCAGCCGCCGACGAGGAGCATCGTCCCGATGACGGCAATCGGCGCATAGTTCACGCTCAACCACGTGAACCCGGTCTTGAACGGGATTCCCGTCGGGGTGATCGGCATGATGAACAGCACCGAGATGAAGGCAACCCAGATGACAGCCGTCCAGCCGATCACCTTGTACCAGCGGCCGAGATTCCACTCGCCCGGCTCCCACGCGTCGCCCAGCCGAAGCCGAAGAAAGATCGGCAGCGCATAGGCGATGTAGAGCCCGATCGTCGCGATCGACGTCACCGCCGCGTACGCGACGTAGCCGGCGCCGACGCCGATGCCCTTCGAGAAGAACGCCGGGAACGCGCAGAGAAACGCCAGCACCGCAATCGCGAGCACCGCCATGTATGGCACCCGCGCCGCGTTCAGCCGCCGCCAGATCCGATGGCCCGGCGTCGCGCCGTCCCGCGAGAAGGCGTAGAGCATCCGCGAGGCGGACGTGATCGAAGACATCCCGCAGTAGAGCTGCGCACCGACGATGATGAACAGCAGGAACTCCGCCGCCCTCAACCCGAGTGCGTCGAGGAACACCTGCTTCACGGCGAAGAGGCCCGCCCCCGTCGTGGACTGGAAGCTTTGGATCGCAAACGTGACGCCGAGAGCCAGGATGTAGCCAAAGACCGCCGAGACGACGATCGACATGACCACGCCTCGCGCCGCGGCTCGACCCGCATCCTGCGTCTCCTCACTCATGTGTGCAGACGCGTCGTACCCGGTGAACGTGTACTGCGCCTGCAGGAGCCCGAGCAACAGCACGAACCAGAGCCACTGGTGCGAGAAGCCGCTGTTGTTGATCGTCTTCGAGAAGACCGTCCCCACCGACTGATGATGGTCGGGCTTGAATGCCAGGAAGCCGACGATGATCAGCACGCCGAGGACGTGCCACCACACCGAGATGTCGTTCAGCAACGCGACCAGCCGGACGCTGAAGATGTTCATCAACGCGTGCAGCCCGAGGATGCAGGCGTACACGTAGATGACCTCGTGCGGCGAGGAGTGGAACGTTCCCGGCCAAAGCAGGTTCAACAGCGCGTCGGTGAAGATCGCAGCGCCGTAGTCGATGCCGGCGGTGATCGCGATCTGGCCGATCAGGTTGAACCAGCCCGTGAACCAGCCCCAGGCCGGCCCCCCCATTTTCGAGGCCCAGTAATACAGACCTCCCGCGGTCGGATACTTCGACGCGATCTCGGCCATGCCGAGCCCGACGATGACCACGAAGACCGAGACGATCGGCCAGCCCCACGCCTCCTCGACCGCACCCCCGTAGTTGATGCCCGTCGCGTAGAGCGTGAGCGTCCCGGACAGGATCGAGATGATCGTGAACGAGATCGCGAAGTTCGAGAAGCCGCTCATCCCTCGCCGCAGCTCCTGGGCGTAACCGAGGGCGTGGAGCATGCGCCTGTCCTTCTCGTGCGCCGAATAATCGGCCACAGTTCCGCCTCCTAGTTGGGGTCGGCGGATTCTCTCGCGCCGGACGCCCCGGATCAATAGGCAGGCGCTAGTGGTTGCGGAAATCGACGATCAACCGGGCGGGCGACTGAGCCGTCTGGATACGAAAGTCAACCTTGCCCGAGAGCCCGATCGCCCAGCTGAGCACCGCCTCGAAGTCGCCTGTCCGCACGAGTTCCTGGACGACCGTTGTGCCCGCCGCCGAGCCGTCGATTCGCCTCGGGCCCTTGTAGACCATCACGCCCTCGCCGGTGTTGAGGTCGAAGCCGGAGGCAGGCTCCATCCGGACGACCACGACCGCGTTGCCCTGCACACTCACCGGCTTCCCGGATCCGTCTTCCTTCAGCGGCGGCTGCACGTACTCGACGCGATAGCCGGGCAGCCCATTCTGGAACTGGAAGACGACACGGTCGTAGCCCTCGTGCCGGCCGACGGCGATGCGGTTCAGAAGTGCGGTCTCGCTGCCCGCTGCAGCTGCGACGACGGGCGTCGTCCCCGCGCCCGCGAGCGGATCGGTACCAGTCGCGGTCGTCGTCGTGGTCCGTGTCGAGGACGAAACGGAGTAGCCGCCCGGCGGAGCGGACGATTTGTGGGATCCGCCACACCCCGAAGCAGCCAGCAACGTAGCGGCGGTGACGCCTGTCAAAAGCAGCCTGCCGATGCGCGCAGCCTACTGCTCGCGGAGGATCTCACCGAGCGGCAGACGCCGGAGCCGAAGGCCGGCGGCGACGGTCGTCAGCAGCGCGCCGAGCACAGCGGCCAAGGCGAGCCCGAGGAGAAAGAGCCACGGTGCGGCCAGGTGATCCGGTGGCGGATCGAAGACGTGCTGGAGCATCGCCACGAGCATCTCGGCCAGCAGCCAGCCGAGGAGCGCCGCGAGCGCGAGCCCACCCGCGAGGACGATTGCGACCTCGCTCCAGAGAAACGCACTGATCTCACCCACCGAGCTGCCGATCGAGGCCATGGTCGCGAACTCGTGCTTCCGCTCGGCGAGCCCGAGGACGACGAAGAGCGCCATCGCCGCCGCAGCGAGGATCACAGCGAACGCCTCCTCGATCTTCGCAATCCCGCTCATGTCGACCGTCGTGATCGAGCTCACCGTCTGCGCGTTCTGTGTCGTGATGTCCTTGACGCTTGCACCTGCGGGCCGAGCGATCGAGGCCACTCGCCTCGCGACCGCGGCTGCATCACCGTGCGTCTTGGCGAACACGACATTCGGGCCGGGATCGTGCGTCGACGCGAGCAGATAGGCGAGGTTGGCGACCATGAACGAGTCGCGCGGCGCCGACGGGAATTCCTGGACGATCCCGGCGACGTGGAACGGCGTGATGCGGAGCTTGCCGGTCGCGTGATCGAGCACACGGAGCTTGAGCAGGTCGCCGATGTTCAAGGAGTAATCCGTCACGGTCTCCTTCGAGACGAGAATGCCGTCCCGGTGCGCACGAAGCTGCCCGAGCAGGTGCTTCGCCGTTCCGCCGATGAAGTAAGAGTCGCGAAGCGACGTACCACTGGTCAGCGTGGCCGCGTCGACGCCGAAGGTGTCCTGCAGATCGGGGCCCACGTACGCGTACGAGTGGTCGAGCGCGGTCGTTCCGCCGACTCCTGGGACCCGAGCGATCTGCTGCTGCAGCCCATGCGTTTTCAAGGCTTCCGCAGGACCACTCACGACGACATCGGCACCGAGCGTCAGTTGCGCGTCGACGCGTGCCTGCTGGTCGTACGTCGAGGCGAAGACTCCGAGATTCACGCCGAACGCGAGCAAAAGCCCGACCAGCAGCAAACCACGGTTGATCGCAGCGCTGCGCCGGCCGGCGCTCGCGAGCAGGAGGCCCGACAGTGTCCGCGCCCGCCCGCCGGTCATCCGGCGTGCCACTCTCTCGAGCACGACGCCGCGCAGCCGGACGAGCAGCAGCGCGGCACCGAGCCAGAGGCCCGCCGGAGCGAGGAACATGTAGATCGAGAGCGAGAGCGTCGGGTTCGAATCAGGATTGACGACAGCCGAGAAACCGGTCCGCGCCGTCAGCCAGTAGACGAGCCCGCTGACGGCGAGGGCGGCAACGTCGACGTAGAGCTTCTGCCAGAGCGGCTTGCGGGACCTGCGTGGACGGCGCCCTTCTGCGACCTCGCCTCGCAAGGCCGCCGCACCGGCGCCGAGCCGTGCCGCCGCCGCGCCGAGCACCGCTAGCACGATGCAACCACCCACTGTCGCGACGACGTGCCAGAGCGTCAGGGGCCCATGTCCGACATGAACCAGACGTAGCGCGAGCAGAGCGATGCCGCTCCCGAGGACACCCGCGACGATCCCCACGAGGAGGCTCTCGATGCCGGCGAGCGCCACGAGCCCGCGCCGCGAGGCGCCGCGGGCGCGGAGCAGTGACAGCTCGCGACGGTCTCGCTCGACGGTTCCGAGCGCGGCGAGGTACGCGAGCCCGAGCGCGATGAGTGCGCCGGGGAGCGCCAGCATGATGTAGAGCGTCTCCGCATAGAGCGCATCGCCTGTCGCGGTGTTGAGGCTCTCGGCCAGGTTGTCGACGAAGTTCACCTGTCCCGGGAGTGAGCTCTGGATCCGGTTGCGGAGACCTGTGGCCTGTCGAAGGGCCTGTGCGGGCCCGCCCGTGAGTTGCGCCGGATCGACCTGTGCCTGCACCTGCCACTGCGTGCCCGGAACGGAGCCCGGGATGCCTGGGAGCCCGCTCGACGAGGCGATCGTCGGCAGCTGCGGCGCAAGCTTCTGCGCAAACGTCCCGCCCGTCATGACCGCGATCTCGGCGGGCGGTTGCGCGGGTGCCGGGCCGAGCAGCGGGTTCAGCGGCTGGAAGAGGATGTCTCCCGCGCTCACGGCCGAGATACCGCTGACCCGGAGCCGAACAGCCGGCTTGCCCGGCCGTGGTGTGAAGGACACGAGGTCTCCCGGCTGAGCCTGGAGCGTGGCCGCGAGCTGCTGGTCGAGCACGACCTGGCCGGGAAGGAGTGAGCCGCGCAGGAACCGGACGGTGTGGATGTGCTGCGAGTAGTCCTGCGGCACAGCGAGAATCGATCCGGAGGCCGAGCGGAAGATGCCCGTGCCGGGCTGGATGTGAGTCGCTCCTGCAAACGGGGCGGTGGCCACCGGCACCGACTCGAGCACGCCGTGCTGCTTTGACACCGCGCTCGCCGCTCGCTCTGCAGCTTGTCGCGAAGCAACAGGTGCCTGCCAGTCGAGCGGAACGCTGTTCACCGAGCTCGACGTCATCGTGCGCAGCGAATGCCCGATGAAGAGGATCATCGCGCCGACCAGCGCAACGGCGGCCGCGAGAACGACGATGCGCACGATCGTCCGCCCCGGTGTGCGCAGCAGGTTGGCGATTGCCAGGGACGCGAACGTCACGAGCTCTCCCCCACGACGCGACCTTCCTCCAGCTCGAGGACTCGATCGTGTCGGGCTGCAACGTCCTCGTCATGCGTCGCCGTCACGAGGGCAAAGCCGAACTCACGCTGAAGCGCATCGATGAGGTCGAGGATCCGCGCGCCGGTATCCGAATCGAGCTGACCAGTCGGCTCGTCGCACAGGAGGAGTACAGGGTGCTGGCCAAGCGCGCGCGCCAGAGCCACGCGCTGTCGCTCCCCGCCGGACATCTCGCCGGGTAGATGCTCCGCCTTGCCTGCCAGGCCCACGAGCCCCAACAACATCAGTGCGTCCGCCGGCGCGTCGGCGCTCGACGTCGTCCGAATTGCGAAGGCCACGTTCTCGAAGCCTGTGAACGTCGGGAGCAGATTCGCCCCCTGGAAGACGTACGCAATCCTCGAGGCCCGGATCCGGCGTCGCGCTTCCTCGTCGAGCGTTGCCAGCGGTCGACCGTCGAGCTCGACTTCACCCGCGGTCGGTTCCACCAGACCGCCGAGCGCATGCAGGAGCGTCGTCTTCCCGGAGCCCGAGCGGCCACGCAGAGCGAGCCGCTCCCCCGACCCGACGTCGAGCGACACGTCATCCAGCGCTCGAACCCGCCCGTCACCGCGGCCGTACTCGACCACGAGCCCGCGGCAGCCGGCGACGGTTGTCACGCGACTCTGCCGTCGCGGATCTCGATCACGCGGTCGGCTGTCGAGGCGAGCCTCGGCGAATGAGTGACGGTGACCACTGTGCTCCCGAGCTCATCGCGCAGGCGACGGAGCTCGTCGAGGATACGGCGTTCGTTCACCAGGTCGAGCTCGCCGGTCGGCTCATCCGCTAGGACGAGCGACGCGTCACGGGCGAGGGCCGCGGCAACAGCGACGCGCTGCTGCTCTCCGCCCGACAGCTGGGCCGGACGGTGCGTGGCTCTCGGCGCGAGATCGACCGTTCCGAGCGCGGAAGTTGCAAGCGCGCGTGCATCAGGCCTTCCGCCGAGGCGCACGGCCGTCGCCACATTTTCGCGCGCCGTCAGCAAAGGCAGCAGGTTGTCGCTCTGAAAGATGATTGCGATGCGCCGTGCCCGAAACGCCGCGAGCCCGGCCTCGTCGAGCCGGTCGAGCGGCTGTCCGAAGACGCGCACTTCACCGGCCGAAGGCTGCTCGAGCCCCGCGGCGAGCGACAGAAAGGTGCTCTTCCCCGAGCCCGACGGACCCAGTACGGCGACGAACTCACCCGTCTCGATGCGCAGATCCAGGCCGCGGAGCGCGACAGTCTCGGCAGGTCCAGACCGGTAGATCCTGAAGACGTCGAGAAACTCGACGGCGGCCGTCGCCCGCTCTTGCTCGCGCGGCGGCTCGCGATACAGGCTCGTTACTTCCAACGGAAGCTCTGAACCATGAGCCGGTAGCCGTCGACGTTGTCGACACCTACTGGCGATCCGAGGTCCACGATCGCGCGTTTGCCCCCCTGCGCGAGGTAGTAGCGATCGACGGTGAGTTGCACGCGCTTGTTCGTCACGGGATTTGGCGCGCTCTCGGTCGTGTAGACGACCTTGATCGCCGCCCGGCCGCTGATCTGAACGCGCTGTGGCGACGTGAAGCGAAGCGACGGAGTCGACAACTCGAGGGCCTTCAACTCGGCCGACACCTGCGCGAGCGTCGGGGCGCCTCCCGGCTGGATCACGGTGCGCACGAGGTTGTTCTTGTCGAAAAAGGTGACGCGGTTGCCGGAACCGCTCTGCGCCCAGCCCTCCGGGTACTTGATCGAGTAGCCCGAGCGAGGGTTGTCGAAGGCCACATAGACCTGGTTGTCCGGAATGTCTCCAGTCGCTGCCGCCTTTGCCTCGCCCTGCAAGGCGTTCGGGGACTGCAAGGCGGTGGTGGTCGGGGAAGAGTTCGTCGCCGTGGCCGCAGTGGTGGGGGGCGAAGCCGTCTTCGAGGAACCGCAGGCGGCGACCACCAGGCCAAGCGGGAGCAGAATCACGACGCGTTTCACGATTTCAACGTAACCCCGGCGTATGAGCGTCAAGTGAGAGCTCAGGCCCCGTCCTCTCATCCGACTCTCATGGCGGATCGGCACACTGATCGAATGCGCGTCTTGATCGTCGAGGACGAACTGAAGATGGCCAGCCTCCTCCGCCGCGGCATGGTCGAGGAGGGACACGCGGCCGACGTCGCCACGACCGGCGAGGACGCGATCTGGATGGCGCAATCCCATGCCTACGAGGCGATCGTCCTCGACGTCATGCTTCCAGGCCTGAGCGGGTTCGAGACGTGCCGCCAGCTTCGGAATGCGGGAGTCTGGGCGCCCGTGCTCATGCTGACCGCGCGTGACGGTGTCGAGGACCGCGTCGCCGGCCTCGACGTCGGCGCGGACGACTATCTGACCAAGCCTTTCTCTTTTGCCGAGCTGCTTGCGCGGCTGCGCGCCCTCGTCCGGCGCGGCGGCGGAGAGCGGCCGACGGAGCTGGCGGTCGGCACCCTCCGCCTCGATCCAGCGGCGCGGCGAGCGTGGCGGGATCAGACGGAGATCAGCCTCTCCCCCAAAGAATTCGCCCTGCTCGAGGCGTTCATGCGCCGCCCCGGACACGTTCTGTCCCGACTCCAGCTACTCGAGCACGCGTGGGACTTCGCCTACGAGAATCGCTCGAACGTCGTCGATGTCTACGTGCGCTACCTGCGCGAGAAGGTGGACCGGCCGTTCGGAACCGAATCCATCCAGACCGTCCGCGGCCTCGGCTACCGGTTGCAGAAGGATGACGCTGAGTGAACCGCCTGCCGATCAGGCTGAGGCTGACGCTCGTCTTCGCGCTCGCGATGGCCGTCGTGCTCCTGCTTGCGGGCTGGCTCGTCTACTCCCGCGTGTCGCACAACCTCGACAAGGCTCTCGACCTCCAGCTCCGCACCCGCGCGCAGGACGTCTCCGCGCTCGTGAGCCGGGCAGACGCGCTCGAATCGACTCAGGGCGCGCTCGTCGAGCACGGTGAGTCGTTTGCCGAGCTCTTGAGCGCGAAGGGCTCGGTCCTCGATTCGACCACCTTCACCGGAGGCAAGCCGCTGCTGCCTGCTTCGGATCTCAGTCGCGCGCTGCGCGGTCCCGTCTTCCTCAACCGAACGGCTGCTCCTGGGCTCGACGAACCGGCGCGGATGCTCGCAGTGCCGGTGCAGCGTGGGCACACCCGGCTGATCCTCATCGTCGGCGCGACCCGGGAGAACAAGGCAGAGACGCTCCGCGGCCTCCGCAACGGGTTCCTGATCGGCGGCCCCCTCGCGCTGATTCTTGCCTCGCTCCTGGGCTACGGGCTCGCCGGTGCTTCGCTACGCCCGATCGAGGCGATGCGGAGACGCGCCGCGGACATTTCGGCGTCGTCACTGGACGATCGGCTCCCGGTCCCGCCCAGCGGAGACGAAGTGTCACGCCTCGGAGAAACGCTGAATCAGATGCTGTCGCGCATCGGCGACGGCCTTGCGCGCGAGCGGCGCTTCGTCGCCGATGCCAGCCATGAGCTGAGAACACCACTCGCACTGCTGAAGACGGAGCTCGAGCTTGCACTCAGGCGGTCGCGGTCGACCGAAGAGCTCGAGGCGGCGATTCGTGGGGCGGCCGAGGACACGGAGCGGCTCTCTCGAATCGCGGACGACCTACTGCTGCTGGCCCGCGCAGAGCAGGGTCGCGTGCCGCTGCGGCGCGAGCCAGTCGACGTCGCCGACATCCTCGAGACGGTCGCAGGACGCTTCAAATCTCGCGCGCAGTCGGAGCGCCGAGAGCTGTCGGTGACCGGGGACGACGATCCGCTCGTCGTCTCAGCCGACCGTTCGCTCCTCGAGCAGGCGCTTGCGAATATGGTCGACAACGCTTTCACTCACGGCGCGGGCCGCGTGACTCTCGCCTCCGAACAGCGCAACGGCTCTGCCGAGCTGCACGTGTTCGACGAGGGATCGGGTTTCCCGGCCGACTTCCTCCACCATGCATTCGAACGCTTCAGCCGCGGGCAGAAGACGACGGCGGACGGCAGCGGTCTCGGGCTGGCGATCGTCGAAACGATCGCCGAGGCCCACGATGGAAGCGCAGGCGCTGCGAACGCGCCCGGCGGTGGTACCGACGTCTGGCTCTCTCTGGCGGCCGAACGCTAGCGATCGTCGCCGGACGCGGCGATTGCCGGGTCGGCTGCGTGCTCTTCGTCAGTCGAGTCCGACGTGCTCAGCGCCGGCGCCTCCACCGGCTCACCGTCGTATGAGTAGGTGCCGGCGGCCTTCGCGGCGGCTGCCGCTGCCTTCTTCTCTTCCTTCAACTCGCGCTTTTCCTTCACCTTGCGCTCGCGTGTCAACTTGGCCATCGTCGTCTGTCTCTTGGAGCCCAATGCAGCCCTTCCTCTCTGTCGATGGGTGCAGAATAGCTTGCTGAAGCCGCCGGACGCCGACGTACGGGTCGAACGCTGATCGGCTGCTCAGGCGCTGGGCGACGGTGCGAGAAGCTCGTAGTGTGCACGTGCCGAAGCAAGGATTCGATCGGCAGTGACGGGCATATGCGCGCTTACCCACATCAACGTGAGCTGCGCCACCGAGATCCGTTCCCGCCTCGCCTCCTCGGCGACCAGGAGATAGACCTTGCCGGCTTCAGCGGGCCCTAGCACGTCATTGAGGGCGCGGTCGACGGCAACGGTGAGACGCGTCGAGTCCGACGCAGGCAACACATGCGTGTGGCTTCGGCAGACACCCGGGAGTGTCGCGGTTTGTGAGTCGCGGTCGAACACGTCCAGCTGGTAGCCGCACAGAAGCGAGAAGCGCCGTTTCCGCGCAAGGTGGTTCCAGAGACTTTCGAGAGCGAGCGCGGCCTCACCTTCACCTCGGAGACAAAGCAGATCCACCATCTCGCCGAAGACTCGCATGCGTCGGCCCGGATGATGCTCCGAGATCGAATCCAGAACACCACCGATGATCTCCTCGAAGCGAACGGGTGACGGACGCCCACCCGACATGAACGTCGCGAGAGTCGCGTCTGCATCACGAACGGTGAGCAGCCCTTGCGCCTGGAGCTCGTCGGGATCGCAATCGCGCGCCGAAAGTGCTTCTGCGAAGAGGCTCCAGTGCGGGGGCGAAGCGACGACAAGGGCAGGGTCCCGGTCCTTGAAGCCGGCCGCCAGATACGACGCCACGGACGCCGCCAACTCGTTCTCGTCCCGGTAGATCTGAACTCCGTGGTCGCCCGAGGTCGCACCGCGCAGGAATTCGATCCAGCTTCTCGGCACGGTCTGATGGTAACCAAGGGCCGGCAAATGGAAACATGAAACACGGCGGGCTCGAGCATCCCCCGTTTCGGAGGACAGGAAGGTTCAAAGCGGGTAGGCCGCTCGGCCCACCCGCGGCGGCTGTCCGTAACCGATCACACAAGTGCGGCTCCTCAGTGGGCTCGCTCTCATCCCCGAAACGAGAGGTCCACTCAAATGCGGAAGTTCCTGCTCCTCACCAGCGCCTTCGCCGCCCTCGCAGGCCTGACGGCACTCCCGGCCGGCTCGGCGACCCCCACCAACTTCACGCTGGACGCGGGCCTTCTGTCCATCAGCACACCGACAGCCAGCGTCTCGCTCGGATCACAGGTCTCCTCGGTCACTGCGAGCACGATGTCCGGCCCCCTCGGCGTCGTCACCGTCTCCGACCAGCGCGGCGGCGCGACGACCTGGACGGTTTCGGTGATTTCGACTGCGTTTACTCCCCCGGCCGGCCCCGCCGACCCGGCGAGCAACGTCAGCTACGCAGCGGGCACGATCACGATGTCCGCAGGCGTGGTTGCGATTGGGGTTGCTGCATCGAACCTCACAGGAGTGACGACGGTCGTGACCGGCACGAGCACCGGCATCAGCTCGGCGAGTTGGAATCCGACCATCTCGGTGGTCATCCCGGGGAACTTCGCCCCGGGCGTATACGGCGCCACGATCACCCACTCTGTCGCTTAAGCGGAGGCGGACGGAATCGTGCCTCGACGCCTGATCGTCCTTTCGCTGTTGGCCGCGATCATCATCCCGGCGTCCAGCGCGCTCGCCACCCTGTCACAGAACACCGCGGGACCGGGTGGCATCGGAATTCGGATCGTCGATGTCCCACCGGATGCGGCGCGCAAGGATCCCCTTGCTCTGTCGTACGTCGTCAACCGACTCGCACCCGGCAAGACCATCCAGCGCCGGATCGAGGTCAGCAACGGCACCAGCTCGACGGCTGCTGTCGCGGTCTACTCGGCCGCTGCCGGCGTGCATCAAGGCAACTTCGTTTTCGGCCCCAGTCGCAGCAAGAACGAGCTCTCCAGCTGGACGTCGGTGAGCCGAGACGTCGTTCGCTTGCCAGCCGGTGCGAAGGCATTCGAAACGGTGACGATCCGCGTGCCGAAGGACGCTTCGTCCGGCGAGCGATACGCCGTCATCTGGGCCCAGGTCTCGACATCGGGATCAGGCGGCGTGAAGCTCGCGAACCGCGTCGGCATTCGCATGTACGTGTCGATCGGGTCCGGCGGCGCGCCTCCGTCGAACTTCGCCATCGGCAAGCTCAACGCGAAACGGTCGGCGTCCGGGCAACCGCTCGTCGTCGCGAGAATCCACAACAGTGGCCCGCGCACGATCGCCATCAGGGGCAACCTGACGCTTTCCAACGGCCCCGGCGGAGTTCGTGCCGGTCCGTTTCCGGTCATGCTGGCATTGCCTCTCGCACCCGGCAGCTCCAAGTCGGTGACGGTGCGGTTCGACAAACAACTCCCGCGGGGCCCCTGGCGAGCGCAGATGCGGCTCGAGGGCAGATCGATCGTGCGGGTGGCGGTAGCCACGATCACGTTCCCCAGTCGCGGTTAGATCCGTCCGCTAAGTCGGGGAGCGCGAGGGCGGCACGCCTCGCGTGTCATCCGCTCCTCATACGAAGGCGGCCCCGGAAAACATCCAGCGGTCAGCGAGAACGTGCTCATGGCTCGTTTCCTGATCATCGAACCCCACGCGGACATTCGGCGGCTCTACGCGGCTGTGATCCGAGGGATGGGCCACGAGCCGATCCTCTTCGATGGCGTTTCCACGGGAGTGCCGGACGTCATCCTCGTCGAGCCGGCCGATCCCGAGTCCTTCGAGGTGGCGCGGCAGTTCCATCACGACTACCCCGACGCTCCGATCGTCTTGCGCCAGCATCTATGAGCGGAGCCTTTTGGAGACGCGAGCCCTGCAATCCGTCACGTATCTCCTCAAGCCGTTCGTGCTCGTCGAGCTGACGGAGGCACTCGAGCTTGCGCTCTCACGTAGGCGCAGGCTCAGCTGATGGGTATGCACGAAGGGCTGGACATCCGCCCGGCTGCGAGACCCAAAGCTTCGACAACCAACGTACGTTGGCAAAGATTGGCGAGAAGTTATCCTCGAACCGGTGGCCGAACCGTTGGGATGGGGAGTGATGGGAACCGGCGGAATCGCCGAGACCTTCGCCGCTGACCTGACGTTCACCGACTCGGGTCGCGCAGTCGCGGTCGGCTCTCGCCACATGGATTCAGCGAAGCGATTCGCCGATGCGTTCGACATTCCCAATCGGCACGCAAGCTACGAGGAGTTGGTGGCCGATCCTGACGTCGATGTGGTCTACGTCGCGACGCCACACCCCATGCACCATGCCAACGCGCTGCTTGCGCTGCGCGCCGGCAAGCCGGTGCTCGTCGAAAAGGCATTCACCATGAATGCCGCCGAGGCACGAGATCTCGTAGCCACCGCCCGTGCGGAGGAGCTGTTCCTGATGGAGGCGATGTGGACGCGGTGTCTTCCCCACATCGCAGAGATCCGACGCCTGCTCGCCGAAGGAGCGCTGGGGGAGATCGTCACGGTCACCGCCGACCACGGACAATGGTTTGCGCGCGACCCCGGATTTCGACTCTTCGCTCCGGAGCTCGGGGGAGGCGCGCTGCTGGACCTGGGCGTCTACCCGGTTTCCTTCGCGTCGATGGTGCTGGGCACACCGGACCGGATCGTGAGCCTCGTCGATCCCGCCTTCACAGGTGTCGACGGCCAAACCTCGATGTTGTTCGGATACGCGAGCGGCGCACAGGCGATCTTGACGTGCACGTCTTCGGCCAAGAGCCCAACACGCGGAGCGATCGTCGGCACCGACGCGCGCATAGAGATCGAGGGCGACTTCTATGCGCCGACCTCTTTCACTCTCATCACGCGAGGCGGAGACCCGACCTACTTCGAAGCGGCGGACGAGGGGCGTGGTCTCTGGTACGAGGCCGAGGAGGTCGCCCGCTGCCTACGCGAAGGCCTCCTCGAGAGCCCGCTGATGCCTTTGGACGAGTCTGTCTCGATCATGGAGACGATGGACGACGTGCTAGCACAGTTCGCGGCGAGCTGACGATGTCGTCCGAGGGCAGCGCGAACGAACGCCTGCTCCGGGGAAGGTGTGAATGCGGCACAGTCCGCTACACGGTTGCGGATGCGTTCCTGTACGCCGCGAATTGTCACTGCTCGCAGTGTCGCGCGGCCACCGGCTCGGCGTTCAAGGCATTTGCCGGCATCGAGCGAGACAAGCTCGAGCTCACAGAGGGCAAGGACAGCCTCCTCATCTTCGGCGAGGAAGACCTGAACAACACGCGGTGCCGGGCGTGTGGTTCGTTGCTCTTCTCCGTGGTACGAGAGGGCGCCTACGTGCACGTCGCGCTGGGATCGCTCGTCGACGCTCCCAGCGTTCGGCCGACGCAGCACATCTTCGTTGGCTCGAAAGCACCGTGGTTCGAGATCACCGACGACCTGCCCCAATTCGAGGAGTACGCGACCTGACCGGACACCGTGGCATCATGGATCGGTACAGGATCTAATATCGACTGGGGGAGATTCATGCGTCTTCGATTCATCGTTTTGGTTGCCGCTAGCCTCGCGGCAGTTTTCTCGTTCAGCGGCTCGGCAGGCGCGATCATCGGCGGCACGCCTGACAACACGCACACGTACGTCGGTATGGCGGACAACGGTGTCTTCGTCTGCACCGCGACGCTGGTCAGTCCGCGGATCATGGTCACCGCAGCGCATTGCTTCTCCGACAGCACATCACAGTTCGGAACCGACACGGGCGGCCAGCCGCGGGTCGAGGTGACCTTCGACCAACAAGGGTTCGTCACGCAGCCCGCGCCCACGTTCTGGATGGGCACGTACTACTCCAATCCTGCCTGGTGCATCGGCTGCAACAACGGCCTGCCTGGCTTCGACACCAACGACGAGGCGATCATCGTTCTCGACACCGCGCAGAACCGTGGTCTTGCGGTCCTGCCGCCACTCGGATTCGACGAGACGCTTCGCACGGGCACTTTGCTCGACCTCAGCGGCTACGGCGTCCAGCACTTCGGGAAGCCTGATCCGTGCGATCCAAACTGCAAGAAGCAGCCCGATGCGTTCTTCACCCGGATGAAGGCGACCGCGAACCTGCTGAACGTCGGCAAGGGACAGCAGGGTGAGTTCGTCAAGATCTCGGGCAACACAGCGCAAAACCAAGGCGGCCAGTGCTTCGGCGATTCGGGTGGCCCCTTGTTCCTCGCCGGGACGAACACGATGGTCGCCGAGACGACGTTCGGCACAAACGGACAGTGCGCAGGTGTCGGCTACGACACTCGTCTTGACACGGCTTCCGCACAGAACTTTATTTTCGGCACCGCAAGCTCGCTCGGGCTCAGCATCCCTTAGACAGGCGTTGGAAGGGCGGTCGGGTCCGGGACTCGGCCGCCCTCAGCGCTTGGGCTGCACTGCCCAAGGGAGGCGGTCCCAGTACGACGGCCGCTCCCGCCGTGACGGCTCGAACCGCGCGTACGCCTGCCTCGGATCGGATGTCTCCTCCTCCGCGCTCGCGCCGTAGCGTGCAGCGAGCTCCGACACCGGGTAGCGCACCCGCCAGTCGCCCGACCGCGCACCGGCCATCAGGATCACGCACGGTCCGTCGCCGGCGCCCAGGAAGATGTGCTCGGTCCCTGCGGGACTGTGGAAGAAGTCCCAAGGGCGGAGGAGCCGTTCCTCACCCTCGACGAGCAGCCTGCACTCCCCCGACAGCACGAGGAATGCCTCCTGCTCCGACTCGGAGTGGTAGAGGCCGTTCGGCTCGCCCGGCTCGAGGACGTGGAGCCTGATGCCGAGTTGGGGGAACTCAGCCTTCGCGCTCTCGAAGCTGCATTCCGCGCCGGACGACTTCTTCTTGCCGTTCTCCGACGTCAACCACTGGGCGTCCCGCACGTTCAGGACGAACCAGCCGTCGCCGGCGGGAGCGAGTCCTGAGCCGGAATCCTCGAGCGGCGCCTCGGGCACGGCGCGAGTATATGGATGCTCTGCCGCGGCGCTAATGACGTGTAGGTCGATCGCATGCAGAGCTAGGATCGCGGCTCGTGTTCACCGTTGAGCAGCGGGACGCTCTCCGCGAGCACGTGCTAGAGCTCGCGGAGGAGGATGAGCGCGTCGTCGCTGGAGCCGCCGTTGGCTCGCTGGCCGTGGACGGAGGCGATCGGTTTTCCGACCTTGACCTCACTTTCGGCGTAGCTGATGACGTGCCGGTCACTGAGGTGCTCGACGACTGGACGCGCACGCTCATCGGCGAGCGGGACGCGGTGCACCTTGCCGACCTCGAGCGCGGTCCGACCACCTATCGCGTGTTCCTGTTGCCGGAGGCGCTCCAGTTCGACCTCTCGATGACGCCGGCTGCCCAGTTTCGTCCCGCCGGGCCACAATTCCGGCTTCTGTTCGGCGAAACGGCCGCGGGGGACTCCGAGGTTTCCACACCGCGGGTCGCAGGGACCCTCTTCATTCCCACACCGTCGGTCGCGCACGACCTCTTCGGGTGGGGCGTCATCTACACGCTCCACGCGCGCGCGTGCATCGAGCGCGGGCGTGTCTGGCAAGCCGAACATTACGTCGGCGCCGTGCGCGACCACCGCGCGGCTACGACGATCTTTCCGCTGAGACGCTCACTCGATTCGAACATGCGCACGTCGGCGCTATCGAGCCTGGACTGCTCCGGGCGGCGCTTGGCGCATCCGTTCTTGCGCTCATGCGCGAGGGCGCGGAGGCGCGTCTAACGCATGCAGGTGTCGTCGCGCAGCGCCTCGCTGAGCTGCGCTGACGAGCGGCACTTGGGCTCGGTTGCGGCGCAGAGGTGATGTCGTTCTTTACGCGGTCGCGACCAGCAGTTGTTCCGCCTCGTGGATCAAGGTCGTCGCGCCCGCCTTCCGGAAGAACGCGAGCGCTCTCCTGAGCTCCCTGTCGGCCTGCCCGTGCTGTCCCTCTGCGGCGAGGCGCTCTCCGGCGCGAAGGCGCGCGAGCGCCTCGATCAGCGGCTCATCGAACTCGGCGAACGCGTCCGCGGCGGCGGCGAAATCACCTGACGCGTACAGGCGGACGGCTTGCAGTTTTGGCGACGCGGGCACCGTCTCCGTCGCGGCAAGGAGGGCGTCGCCCCGTCCGGAATCGGCGAGTATGAGGCCAATCAACGGCATCGTCACCATCCAGAGTGCGATGGTCGGCAGGAGCGACACGAGCTCGTCGACGGCGGCGGGTGCCTGCGGATCTTGCAGCGCACGCAAGACGAGGACACGAAGCGCGAGCGGCTCTGCACGCTCGTCTGTTCTGCCCGAACGACCGACGGCCTCGATGAGATCGACCGACCCTCGTCGAGCCGCGGCGAGATCTCCGCGAGCCAGCTTGATGAAGGACAATTGAAATTGGAGTTCGGCGTCGCCGCGGTACTCGGCGAGAAACGCGTCCCACTCTCCATCGTCGAACAGGTACGTGAGCTTGACCTTGCGGTAGAAGTCGATCCAGTGGGGAATGCCGCTCTGCTCGGCCGCGCGCGCCCCGTCGTCGAAGAGCTGCCGCGCCCGCGCGGGCTCGCCGAATTGAAGGAGGGCGCCTGCGAGGTTGTTGTAGGCGAGAAGCACCTCCGGCGATTTCGCCGCGAGCGCGAGCTCGAGGGAGCGCTCGAGGTCGGCGAGGCCGCTGGCGTGGCCGAGCGTCGCCTTCGCGGTGCCGAGGCTGTTCAAGGCGTGCGCCAGCACCTCGTCGGAGCCGACGTCACCGGCGATCGCCACTGCCGCCTGGGCGGCTGTAACGGCCTCCTCGACGTCCCCGGTGAAGGTCCCGATCCGTGCGAGGCTCGAGAGAGCGTAGGCCTTCGCGAGCGACGGCGGCGACGCGTGAAGGAGACTGACGGCGCGTTGCGCCTGCTGGGCGGCGCGAGCACCGTCGCGGCGGTGCCAGAAGAGCTGCGCGAGGGCCGCCTCCGCCTCGCCGGCCTCCTCGACGTCACCCTGCGCCGCGAGCAACTCGCTGGCCTCGGACAGCACAGCTTCTGCGCGCTCGTCGACGAGCCGCTGCAAGGCCTTACCGTAGGCGAGCAGCAGACGAGGACGCTCGTCCGGCGACGGCGCCAGCGCGAGCGCCTGCTCGTAGAGGCTCGCGGAGCGGTCGAACGCGGCGATGCGCAGCGCGTGATCGGCCGCCTGCCGGAGCGCGATACGCGCGTTGTGCACGTCTTCCGGCCGCACATCGCCCGCGGCGCGAGCGAGCTCGAGCGCGCGCACGTAGTGGTCGACGAGCAGCTCTGCGTGGTCGCCACGGTCAGCGTGAAGTGACTCGATCCACGCCGCGGTCAGGCGGTGCCCGTCGGCCCTTGCCGCTCGTGGGATCTGCCCGTAGGCGACGTCGCGCACTAGGAGATGACGGAACGCGTACTCGTCCTCGCCCTCGACGGACGAATTCCGCTCGCGCCGCACGAAGTCCTTCCGCTCGAGGGCGTGCAGGGTCCGCCGGACGTCCGCAACCTCGGCCCGCAACGCGCCGGGCCAGAACACCTTGCCCACCACCGCTGCCTCTTGAAGCACTCGCTTCTCCTCGTCCGGCAATAGGTCGAGCCGCGCGGCGATGATGCCTTGAACGCCCTCGGGCAGCGGCAGCGCCTCGGTCGATTCCCGCTCCTGGTAGAGCAGCGCGTACTGCTCGGCGTAGAGCGGATTCCCACCGATCCGTTCGAGGAGCGCCGACTGCGTGTCGGCCGCGAGGAGCGTCTGCTCCAGCAGCGCCCCGATCAGCCGCGCGCAGTCGACCTCGGTCAGCGGCGACAGGGCGAGCGTGGATCCGTTCAGCTTGCCGCCGCCCCAGCCGGGTCGTCGCTCGAGCAGCTCCGGTCGCGCGGTGACGACGACGAAGATCGGCACACCCGACGCCCAGTCGACAAGGTGGTCGACGAAGTCGAGCAGGCCCTCGTTCGCCCATTGCAGATCGTCGAACACGAGCACCAGTGGACGCTGCTCCGCGACCGCCTCGAAGAAGCGTCGCCACGCCGCGAAAGCGTCGTCGCGATCGGCCTGGAGAGTCGTGACGGCCTCGATTCCCAACAATCCGCGGAGGTGCAGGTCGACCCGGCGATCGTCGCCGACAAGCTCGCGGACTGCCGTCTTCACGGCCTCGCCGACGGTGGCCGCACTGTCGGTCTCGAGTATGCCGAGCTGCGCCTTGACGATCTCGGCGAGCGCCCAGAAGCTGCCGCTCTCGCCGTAGGGGAGTGACCGGCCCTGCCGCCACGTGACGAGGTCGCCGTGCTCCTCGACGTGCTCGAGCAACTCGGACACGAGGCGGCTCTTGCCGATGCCCGGCGCCGCGACGAGCGTGACGAGCTGCGCAGAACGCTCCTCGCGCACGCGCTCGAGCAGCTCGATCAACAGGCGCAGCTCCCGCTCACGCCCGATCAGGGGAGCGTGCGACTGCCGGTTCGCCTCGGCGAGGGAGCGCGCCTCGAGGGCCTCCCACACCCGAATCGGCTCTGTCTTTCCCTTCGCCTCGACCGGAACTGCTTCGCGGTAGTCGATCAGCCCGCGGGTCGCGCGGTACGTCGTCTCGCCGGCGAGTATGCCGTTCGTCGGCGCCGCTTCCTGAAGGCGCGCCGCGGTGTTGACTACATCGCCGGCGACCATGCCCTCGCCCTCCTCGGGACGGGCATCGAGGGTGACTAGCGCCTCGCCCGTGTTGACCGCGATCCGCAGCTCGGGCCCGTCCTCGTCGTTCGCCCACTCGCGGATCGCGATCGCTGCCCGCACCGCGCGCTCCGGATCGTCCTCGTGCGCGGTAGGAGCGCCGAACACGGCGACCACCGCGTCGCCGATGAACTTCTCTACCGTACCCCCGAAGCGCTCCAGCTCCGCGCGCACACGGGCGTGGTAGCGCGAGAGCAACGTGCCCACATCCTCCGGATCGAGCCCGTCGGCGCGCGCCGTCGAGCCAACCAAGTCGCAGAAGAGGACGGTGACGACCTTTCGCTCCTCGCGCCTCGCGGGCATCTCGGCCGCAAGCGGAGCCGCGCACGCTCCGCAGAAACGGAAACCGTCCGGGTTCTCCTGACCGCAGCTCGGGCAGGTCAGCATGCGTCAAGCCTACGACGCCGGTGGGGCGCGCTGGTCGTCGGAGGGGATACGCCTTTTTTTATGGAGTCTCGTATCGAATGGAGCTGGTGTTCGGAAGATGGTTCTGAAAGCGCATTGGATTAGGGGATCGTGCGTGCGTCTCGAGAGGAACGCGGTCGGCTGGGCGGAGCGATGACTGTGAGGCTGTGAGCAAAGGATCCAATCAGACAATCGGCGGTTTGCCAGGCGAGGCCGGCGTGCTGCTGCTGCGGCCACGGCTACAGCCGTTGAGGGCCAAGCAGCGGGAGGAGGCCGTCACGGTGCTCGCCGAGCTGTTGCTGACGGCGCCGATGCCGGCTTCGCCGGTGTCGGCCGCCAAGGCTCCGGATCGAAACCGAATCGCCGGAAGTCATCATGCTCCGCGAAGCGGAGCGGACTTCCGGCGATGAGTGGAGGCGGCGGGAATCGAACCCGCGTCCGCGGACGCACCGGACAGAACGTCTACAAGCGTAGTCCGCGCTTTAGTTTCGACCGGCGGCCGGAGGCGGACGCCCTACCGACGGTCTAGCCATCCTTCAGTGTCGCGCTTTGGGCGATTGGCTCTCCCTCCGCGCCGAGCCCGTTAGTTGGCGCCGCTACCCGAACCACGGGCCGAATTCGGAGCGACGTCGCTACCTAACTAGGTTAGGCGGCGAGTGCGAGATTGTTCTTCGCACTTGCTTTGTTTGCCGGTGGATTTACGAGGCCAACCGGCGACCTCGGCTTGCAGCTCTGCCGGAGAACCGACCACGTCGAAACCAGGTCGCCCCCGTTGTTTTTCGCAATTTTAGCTGCTATCTGCGGGACTTGATGGCGCGCTGCATATCCCTGTCCGCCTCGCGCTTCGCGATGTCACGGCGCTTGTCTCGCCCCTCCTTGCCCCGCGCGAGTGCAAGCTCGACCTTGGCCCGGCCGTTCTTGAAGTAGAGCTTCGTCGGAACGAGCGTCAGGCCCTTCTGGGCGACCTTGCCCGCCAGGGAGTCGACCTCTTTCCTGTGCAGGAGAAGCTTGCGGTCGCGATCCGGGTCGTGGTTGGCGAGATTGCCCTGGTTGTAGACCGAGATGTGGGCGCCGACGAGCCACGCCTCTCCGCCGCGAACGTCCGCGTAAGCCTGCTGGAGCGAGGCGCGACCGTCCCGGAGGGATTTCACCTCCGTGCCGGTCAGCACGATGCCGGCCTCCACCCGCTCGAGCAGGTGGTAGTCGTGCCGGGCCCGCCGGTTGTCGACGACGAGCTTTTCGCCTGATTTGGCCATGCCAGCGAGTGTAGGCGGATGACGTGGACAGACCCCCGGATCGCTCCTACAATCGAGGCCTGTCGGCTTGGGAGAGAGACGTTTTTGGGTGAGGAGATTAGAGGTCAGAACGAGGGCTGTCTCCGCGGCCGTGGGCTGTTCGGTGCTGCTCGCCGCCGGTGTGGCATTGGCGCTCACGATCACTGCGGGCGCCTCTCTTGCGGGGCTCGCCGACACCACGACCACCGTGCCCGTGTCGACCACTCCTCTGCCTGACCCCGCTCCCCAGCCGGCGCCGAAGCCCAAGCCGACACCGAAGCCGGTCCAGAAGACAACGCCGAAGCGGACCTACACTCCCCCGACCAGGACCTACAGCACGCCGGCCTACACGCCGCCTCGGGCTCCTTCAACGACCACACACCCGACCAAGCCGCGGGTCACCTCGAACCACAAGCCTCGAAAGCCGAAGAAGGCGGCGGCCACGACGTCGACGACGGTGGAGACGACGACCCCGGTGCCCGCCGTGTTGGTGCCGGTGCCGCTCGGGGCGAAGAGCGCTCCCGGGCAGGCGGGCGCCGACCCTGCGATCACGAGGATTCTCTTCGTCGCAGGGGTGAGCTTCGCCGCTCTCCTCTTCCTGCTCGCCGCAACGGTGCCGGGAACGCCGGCGCGGTTCACGCCGGTCGGGCGGATCGTGATCGAGCATCAGCAGGATTTCGTGCTGGTCGGTGTCGCTGCGTTCGCGATCACCGTCTTCGTCTACCTGCTCACGGGGCACGGGCTGTGAGGCTCCGCGTCCTCCTTCTGCTGGGACTGGCCGCCGGTGCACTGCTACTCATCTCAGCGGGGAGTGCGTCGCCACCTCCGATTCGCGTCGACGTTCCGGCAACAACCGAGGCGACGAGCCTGAGCGCGACGAGCGTGACATACAGCGTCAAAGCCTATGACACCTCCGACCTCGCCACTCCTCCCATTGCCGCTACCTGCACGGGCGGAAGCGGGTCCGGGACTTTTCAAGTCACCGCGGACTTCCCGCTGGGGAATACCTCCGCGGAGTGCACAGCCACACTCGGAGATGGCACACCCGTCACCCAACCTTTCACCGTCGCCGTCGTCGACACGACGCCGCCGTCATTCGGGCCAGCCCCAGACGTGACGGATTCGACGACAGACCCGAGTGGGAAGATCGAGAGTTACTCCACGCCGACTGCCACTGACCTGGGCGAGTCGGTTACGGTCAACTGCAGTCCTGCGTCTGGAACGAAATTTGCGATCGGAACGACGCAAGTGGACTGTTCAGCGGATGACGGCAGGAGCAATACCGGGCATGTTTTCTTCAACGTGACCCTCTCTCTTACCGACGATCAGCCGCCGACATTTACGCCGCCCCTCCCCTCGTCCTCGACGACCGAGGCGACCGGCCCAGGCGGCGCGGTCGTCACGTGGACGATTGCGGCGACCGACAACGTCGATCCGAGTCCGACGATCAGCTGCGACCATGCGTCCGGCAGCACCTTTGCGATCATGACCACTACGGTCAACTGCAGGGCGACAGACGCCAGCGGCAACTTCACGGTCGCGCCGCCGTTCACTGTCACCGTGCAAGACACGACCCCGCCAGCCTTGACGCTTCCGGGCAATCAGAACGTCGAGACGGAGAACGCGAGCGGAAAGGCGGTCACATACAGCGTGACTGCCTCTGACATCGTCTCGGGATCGATCGCGCCGAGTTGCAATCACTCCAGCGGAGACACCTTCCCCATCGGCACGACAGCCGTTCACTGCACCGCGACCGACGCACACAGTAATACCTCGTCGGGCGCCTTCAACGTGACGGTCACACTGGTCGACCACACACCGCCCGTGCTCTCCGGATACGCAAACAAGAGCGTCGAAGCGAACGGCCCGGCAGGATCGGTGGTCAACTATCCGACTCCGACCGCCGTTGACGCGCTGGACGGACCGATCGGTGCAGTGACCTGTACGCCCCTCTCGGGGTCGACGTTCCCGCTCGGAACAACAGCTGTCCATTGCAGCGCGACTGACTCCCATGGCAACGTCGGTCAAGCAACGTTCAACGTCACCGTCCGCGACACAACTCCTCCGAACCTCATCGTCCCGGCAGCGCGCAGCATCTACGCCACGACACCAACCGGTATTCCCAACACGGTGTCCAGTGTCGTCTCATTCCTCGGCGCTGCGTCGGCCACGGACATCGTCGACCCGTCCCCCGTCATAACGAACAACGCGCCATCGTTTCTCCCGATTGGCAACCTGACGATCACGTTCGGAGCCCGCGACTCGAGCGGGAACACGACGTACAAGGACGTCGAGCTCATCGTGCTGCCGGAACCGCCGCCCGGAACGCCACCGCTGCCGATTCCCCCGAAGCCCACGCTCCCGGCCCAGCCGACGAAGGTCACCGTCACGCCGCTCGACGGCGCTGTGCGCATTCGTTGGAATGCAGGCGGCCGGGAGGTGATGATCACGAGATCGTCGAGCACCACCCGCTCGCTCAGCGCGATCGGCGACGAGCGCGTCGTCTATACCGGCACCGGATCGAGCTACACGGACCGTGGCCTCACGAACGGCGTCGAGTATCGCTACGTCGTCATGGCCGTCGACGCCTCCGGTAACCATTCAACAGGTGTCGCAGCCGTCATCGTCCCCAGGCGGAACCTGCTCAAGTCCCCAAAGGACGGTGCGAAGCTGCGCAAGGCGCCGCAGCTCATCTGGATCGCGGATGCCGAGGCGCAGTACTACAACGCGCAGCTGATGCTGAACGGCAAGAAGGTGCTCAGCATCTGGCCGGTGCGGCCCGCCTACGCGCTCAAGAAAAGCTGGAAGTTCGAGGGGCGGAAGTACACGCTCAAACCCGGCGTCTACACGTGGTTCGTGTGGCCCGGCTACGGCCCCCGCTCGGACGTCAACTACGGCAACCTCATGGGCTCCCGCAGCTTCCAGATCGTCCGCTAGCTCACTCGCCCCACGTCTCGATGATCAGCCCGAGGCCCGCGAGGACGAGGGCGGCGAGGACGAGCAAGATGATGAACAGTCGCTTCTTCATGTCCTGTCTCGACTACAGGACGCGCGAAGTCGTTACTGTTTTCCCTACCTCCGAGGGCGGGCTGCCTGTGAAAGCTCGACCTTGCCCTCCGCCTTCTCGATCTTCTCGACGAGCACCTTGATCGAGTCGCCGAGGCGATACGTGCCGCGCCCGCGCCGGCCGGCCATCGCCGTCCCCAGCTCGTTGACCTCGAAGTAGTCCCCCGCCAGGCGTCTCGCCGGGAGATAGCCCTCGAAGACGTCGCCGAACCGGATGAAGAGGCCGGACGCGATCATCCCGACGATCTCGCCGTCGAAAGGGTCGTCCCAGCCGCGCTCATACAACGTCGCCTCGAGCAGCCAGGAGAGGCAGAGGTCGTCGGCAAGGTGCTCGACCTGCGCCGCCTCCCGCTCCCGCGCCGACGTGTGCTCGGCAAGGCCCTCGAGGTCCGCCACCGGCGGATCGTCGGACAGCCCGAGCTCTCGCAGCAGCGCACGGTGCACGAGGAGATCCGGATAGCGCCGGATCGGCGTGGTCTTGATCTTTGACAGTAAATGCGGATGATGAGAGTAGACGGGACGGAGAATCGGCTCCGACCCACGCAAAGGTAGAAGGGAGGCCAGTGATGCCACACTTCCTTGGGTATGTGAGGCAGTCCCGCGAGAAGGACTCGGACATCTCGCCCGAGACGCAACGCGCGGAGGTTGAGCACTGGGCGTCCGCGCCCGGCAAGGATCGGCAGGTGGAGTTCCTTCCGCCCGACCGCGACTGGTCGGGCAAATCGCTCGAACGGCCCTCGATGCAGGAGGCGCTCCTGCGGCTCCGCGCAGGCGAGGCGGACGGGATCGTCGTCTCGAAACTGGATCGCCTGACACGCTCCGTCGCAGACCTCGCGGCGCTCATCAAAGAGATGCGAGACTCGAAGCCGCCGTGGACAGTCGTCTGCCTCGACCTCGGAGGCGAGACGGTGGACTTCTCGACCCGCACCGGCAAGATGATGGGCTACCTGACCGTGATGTTCGCGGAGTGGTACCTCGACGGCGTGACCGAGGAATGGGCGAAGGTGCGGCGGCACAAGATCACCGAGCAGGGCGCACACTGGGGCGCTCCGCCTCTCGGCTATCGGCGCGGCGTGATCGTCAACGCGAAGGGCAAGGAGCAGCCCGGCGCGCTCGTGGTCGATGAGCAGTGGGCTCCGGTCGTGCAGGAGGTCTTCCGGCGGCGGGCGCTGCCGAACGGCGAGCGGGCGTCCTGGCGCGACCTGGCCCTGTACCTGACCGAGGTCGGCGCGCCCGGCCTGTACGAGCGCGCAGCGGCAGTCCGCGAGGAGCGCGAGGAGCAAGGCTCGAAGTGGTCGGACACGTCCGTCCGCGCGATCATCGAGAACAAGGCATACCTCGGGCAGGCGAGGGCGGGGAGCCTCATCAAGGAGGGCGCGCATCCGGCGCTCGTGGACGAGTTGACGTTCCGGCGGGCGAACCGCAAGGGGACGCTGCACGGCAACAGCGAGCGCAAGGGCGGGCCGCTCCTCGGCGGCGGGCTCCTCCGCTGCGGCACGTGTGGGCACGGGCTCTACAAGTCGAGCATGAAGTCCGGCCACTGGTTCTACCGCTGCAAGTTCGCGAGCTGCCCGAACCGGGCGACCATCTCCGCGCGCAAGATCGAGGAGTACCTCGTCGCGCAGGCGCGCGAGCGGTTCCAGCCATTCGAGTACAGGACCGCCGACTCCGGCGGCGTGGACGTGGCCGGGATCGAGGCGGCGCTCACGGCCCTCGAAGTCGAGGTCGCGGAGGTCGAGGCGTCTGAGGCGTCCTTCGCGCGCAAGGCAGAGGCACTAACCGCGCTCGACGTTGAGCGGGATCGGCTCCTGGACGAACTCGCGGGAGCCGGGCAGACGACCACACGCGAGGTCGGCCCCGAGTACCTCGGCCTTCTCTTCCAGTTGAAGGGCGACTACGGACTGCGCAAGGAGCAGACGCCGGACGGTGGCTACCGGTGGGTTCCTGACCCCGAGGCGGAGGGCTACTGGCTCGACCAACTGCTCGATGTCCCGGCCTGCCGGAAGTACATCCGCGAGACGCTCGGCCCTGCGACGGTGCTCCCGGTGGGCGGCTCGAAGACGATCCCGGTCGAGGAGCGCGTGAGGCTCGCGGGCTAGACTCGAGGCACATACGGGGCGTGCCTCTCCCTCCTTCCCCTAGTCCGGCGCTTATCGCTCACGATCCCTTCGGGGGTCGTTTGCGTTGGACCGTCCCCTGCACTGCGGGCTCCACCCGCGCGCAGTGTCGCGGTACCGCGACACTGCGCCGGTTACCGTGGGCTTGTACATCCGGCGGACGTTCTGGTTGCGATGCGACTTGGGATCTGATACTCGCGCGTGCGCGTGTAACGAAATCCGCTCTTAGGAGCCGGCTCAAGCCCGGTGTCGTCTTTCGGCTCTTCTGCGACACCGAGCCCTCCCTCCGGCGTTGCCGCGCTCACGTCGCGTGCGCGGCGGCACACTTGTGCGTGGAAGCGCCGGAGATCGACGAGAAGTGGTGGCTCCGCGAGCCATCTGGCCGCGCCTCAGCCGACGGGCAAATCGACGCACTTGCTGACGCGCAGCGTTTGCGCGTCGAGGCCGATCAGCTGCGCGACTCCGGGATCGGCGATCCAGACGCGCCTGCCGACGACCGCCACCGCCGCCGGGATCCAACTGTGCGGGATCTTGCGCGAGACGGCGCGGTCGGAGCTCGGGTTGATTCGCGTCACGACGCCGCCGGCGCTTTGCGGCTCCGAGACGACCCAGACGTAATGCGCCCCGACGGCGACCGCGGCCGTCCAATGCGGAACGCGGATCGTAGCGACAACATGGTTCGTCTTTGGGTCGATGCGATCGAGGATATTGGCGGAATGCTGGTTACGTCCGCTCAAGACCCAGACCGAACCGGCGCCGACGGCGATCGCTGAGGCGTCGCTCCCGACCGCGATCTCAGCGACGGCCGTCCCGGTTTCGGGATCGAGCCGGCTGACGATGCCGGGGCCGTCGGTGACGACTACGCCGCCGCGCCCCTTGTGCCAGCGACCGATGCTGGCGACCCAGACCGAGCCGGCCCCGACCGTGACCGCCTGCGGCGAATGGGCGACGTGCGTCTCCCACCGTCGCTTGCCGTCGTGCGCGTCGACCTTGCGCAGCGTGTCCTCGGCAAAGCTTGGCAGCCAGACCGCGCCGTAGCCGATCGCCAACGTGTACGTCGCGTGGAGCAAAGGAATGCGCATACGCACGCGTCGCAGCGACGGATCGATGACCGTCAGCTTCCACGGCTGCAGTTGCCAGACCAGCCCTCCGCCCGCGGCGACCTGAGTCCCATAGCTCCCCGTCGCGACCGAGACGACTTTCTGGCCGGTGACCCCGTCGACACCGACGACGCGATTGAGGATCGTCGTCCATAGCTGAGCGCCCTCTGCGACGACGTCCTCCCCACGCCCGCCGCCGTCAGCACCCGCCGCGCGCACGAAGGCGAAGCCGAGAATGATCGCTAGCAGAGCGACAAGGATCACGGTTCGTGGTCGCACTCACTGAGTACGTCGAGCCGGGCAACTGCGGTCCCTGGCTTCGCCTCCTGTGCGAACCGGACATGCCAGGGCACGGCCGCGCGTTCGTAACCACTCCGGTGCTTGCTGACCGATGAGCAGGGTAAGCGCCAGGCGGACATCTGCAGGTTCCTGAGTCGCTGTGACGGGCGCGGTCAGATGACTCCTCCAGTACAAGGAGCTGATCGGCCGCTTGCCAGGCTGAACACTCACCCCCTTCGCAACGAGCGACGCGTGTCTTCTTCTGGCGGAAAGGCGACACCCTGTTAGGCGCGCGCGAGAAGCGTAGTCGACGCCCCGTGGTCAGGGGACGGCGAAGGGAACGGCGCGGAGAATTGTTGCCTGGCCGGGATTGACGGTCGCGCTTAGCGAAGCGGTGAGCGTGTAGTGGAGGCCGCTGCGCAGCGACCCGAGCCGGATTCGTTTCGCTAGGCCGCCAACGGCGCGGCCGCGCGAGCGATCCGCCACGCGGCTGCCGCGGCGGACGGTGACGACGTACGTGCAGTCGATGTCGCAGAGAAGCGTCGCCTCTGGCACTGGACGAACCGCGACGACGAGGCTTCCGCGCGGTCGCAGCGCGAGCCTTGGGCAGTGGGTGACGACGCCGCGATGGGCCTGTGAGATCGCCGCGCGCACCAGGCGAAGATCCGACTTGGCCGACCGGTCGATGTAGAACAGACCCGACTGCCAGCGGTTGAGATCGCGTTCGTCGATCGCATGGAAGAGGAACAGTCCGCGCACGTTCGGCTGGCAGAAGGCGAGCTCGACCGCCTGGCGGTAGTACGCGCCCTGCACAGCTTCTGGCACCGGCTTCACCGTTACCGGCTCCCGTCCCGTGTAGAGGCTCGCCTTCGCCGGCGGGATCTGGGCCTCGACACCGAACTCGTCGTAGTAGATCGGCAGCGTCGACCCCCGCTGCGCCGTCCCGGCGAAGACGCTGCCAAGCAGCGTGACCAGCTTGTCGTAGTCGGCGAGCGCGATCGTCGTCGAGTTCGGATGGACGCCGTCGATCGGCGCGACGCTCGAGTTGTCCTCATAGGGATGGAGCGCGAGCCCGTCCATGATCGGCCTCGTCCGGCTGCTCGCGCGGTAGGCCGCGCCGAGGTCGGTCAGGAACGCGGTCGGCGAGTGCGTCGGGCGGATCGAGTCCGGATCGTCGCCGCCGCGCGGCGAGAGCGCGCCGCCGAGAACGACGATCTGCGGCGAAACCGCCTTCAGCGCGTCGTAGGCGCGGGCGAGCAGTGCTTCGTAGGCCGGTGCGGCTGCATCGGTTCCGTCCGGGTTGAACTGCGGCAACCAGTAGCGGTTGATGTTCGGCTCGTTGCCGATCACGAAATACCGCACCTGCGGCAGCGCGCTCGCCAACGCCGCCGCATACACCGCGAACTCCTCACGCGCCTGCTCTGTCAGTGGCGTCGTTCGGTTGCCGAAGTTCATGACCGTCAGTAGGACCTGCACCCCGTCCAGCCGCGCGGCCTGCACCACGTTGCGGAGGATCTTCTGATCGGCCGCACTCGGCGTCGTCTCACCCGGCGCCCAGATCTGGGTCACCCGAACAGCGTTGAACCCCGCTCGCACAAGGAGATCCATCTCCACCTTCGCCTCGGCGAGCGTCGGCTGCCGCACGCTGTCCTCAGCCACCCCGATCAGCATCGCAGGGCCCCCCGCACCTGCGGACGGTGCCGGAAGAACGCACCCAAGCAGCACACAGGCGACGGCGAAACGCTTCATAACCCCGCCACCCAGGATAGTGCGAGCAACCCACGCCTGATACGGCGCAGACATCGAAGACGCTCTCCCGCGCCCGTGGAGCCCAAAATCGAGCGCAAGGAGGAAGGCAAGCTCAGCCAGTAATCAACAACGGCGAGCAGATCCAGGGGCACGGCGGTCGAGCCGCCGCCGATCGAACAGCCAGCCTTCTCAGCCGCATCGAAACCTCCCTCGGATGTCGCGCTTTGTTGGGACGGCGACAGCCGGCGAGAGCTGGGCGCGGTTAGTAGCGCGAGTTATCCGTAGTTCGGGCGCGAGAGATACTCAACTGATGACTGAACCGTTGGAGGCGGGATGAGGCGTTTCTTTCGCCTGCTGATCGGTCTCCCAGTCCTCGCCAGTGGCATTCTGATCGGCCTCTATGGCCTCTTGGCGCTTCTCTACCGCGACGAGGGCGGGGGCAGCACGTACGTCACGCTATTCGGACATCAGATGAACGCCCACCTCGTCGGCGTTATCGCGCTCTTGATCGCCCTCGCCGTGATCTTCGTATCCGTGTGGTTTATGAAGCGGCGCAACTCGCGTTTCGCCAAGCCCTCCCAGTAGTGCTTTTGTTACTGCCGCTGGTAACCCGGAGTACCATCGGGGCATTGAGTTCGTGGCCCTCCCGACTGCTGATTATCGCCGCCGTCTTGTTCGTCCTCGGCTGGGGCCTAGTCTTCGTCTCGGGGTACGGGGGTAACTCCACGGGCGGCTCGGAGCTGGTCTGGCGGGTTGGCGGGCTGATGGTGTACGCCTCTGTTCCAACCCTGCTGATGGCGGGACTTTTACGGCTCGTGCCCGCTCTGCGGTCAGTCGGGCGACGCTCAAGAAGTGGTTAGTGCAGTCGCCCGCTGCGTCCGTTGTCGCCTTTCCGCCAAACTGCGACAGCTGCGCGCTCGCCTATAACGGTCAGACAAGCCGAGCAGCCGTGATCGCTCTGTTGCCTTTAGCTCAGGATCGGCTTGCCGTTTCGCCGGGCTGGACAAGACCGCTTTCGTAGGCAACCACGACGGCCTGGGTTCGGTCTCGCAAGCCGAGTTTTGAGAGGAGGCGGCTGACGTGGGTGCGCACGGTTGCCTCGCTCAGGAACAGCTCAGCGGCAATCTCGGCGTTCGAGAGGGCTTTCGCGAGCAGCTTGAGCACGTGCAGCTCGCGTTCTGTCAGGTCGTCGAGGGCTGCCGGGCGCGTCGTTCCTGGCTGAGGGCGGCGGATGAACTCCTCGACCATGCGCTGCACGATCTCGGGGGCGAGCTGCGCCTCGCCCGCTGCGGTCGCGCGCACGGCGGCGACCAGTTGTGCCGGCGGTGCGTTCTTGAGCAGGAAGCCGCTCGCCCCGGCCTTCATCGCGTCGTACACGTGCTCGTCTGCGTCGAAGGTCGTTAACATCAACACGCGCGCGCGAGAGCCGGCCGCGACGAGGCGCCGCGTCGCCTCGATCCCGTCTGTCTCAGGCATGCGCACGTCCATCAGCACCACGTCCGGGTCGAGGCTGCGTGCCGCCTCGATTGCCTCGGCGCCGTCGCCGGCCTCGCCGACCACGTTGAGGTCGTCTTGCACTTCCAGGATCATGCGGAAGCCGGCGCGCACGAGCTCCTGGTCGTCGACGATCAGGACGCGGATCACGCAGATCCCGACTCAAGCGGGATCTCGGCCTCAACACAGAACCCGCCCCCGGGCCGCAGGCCGGCGCGAAGCGTGCCGCCGTACAACGTGACGCGCTCGTTCATGCCGATCAGCCCGTGACCGCTCCCGTTGCCGGCGGTCGTGACGCCGTCGTTTTCCACGGAGACGCCGAGGCGTCCGTTCCCGTAACGGATCACGATCTCGACGTGCGACGGTCGCGCGTGTTTGAGGGCGTTCGTGAGGCCCTCTTGGACGACGCGGTAGGCGGTCAGCTCGAGCCCGGCCGCGAGCGGGTGCGCGTCGCCCTCGACGAGCAACTCGACCGGGAGACCGGCTTCTCGCATCCGCCCCACGAGCAGGCCAAGTTGGTCGAGTCCCGGCTGTGGCGCCCGCTCCGGCTCGAGCTCCGGCGCACGGAGCATCCCGAGCAGCCGCCGCAGCTCCGCGACCGAATCGCGCGAGGTCTGCTGGATCGAGCGCAGCATCGGCCGCGCCCGCTCAGGCTCGCGCGCAAGCACCTCCTCGGCCGCCCCTGCCTGTACGCCCATCAAGCTGACGCTGTGGGCAAGGATGTCGTGCAGCTCGCGCGCCATCCTCGCTTGCTCCCGCTCGAGTGCCTCGAGCCGCTGCTGCTCGCGTTCCCGCTCCCGCCGCTCGCCTGCGACCAAAGCAGCGGCGCGCTCGCGGCGGCCGCGCATGTAGCGGCCGAGCAGCCACGGAGCGAGGCTCGCAAGCATCCACGGGATCGCAGTCACGTTGAACGCGCTGCCCGAGAAGGCATAGCCGATAACCACGCCGTACGCCACGGCAAGCGCGGCCAGCGCAGCGAGCGCGCGCTTCGACGCAGACGCGTACGCACCGAGCGAATACGAGAGGATCAGAATCGGCCAGTAGAGGAAGCCCGACGGCGGCTTGCCCACAACAACCGCCTGGAGCGCGATCGCGGCTGCCGTGACCAAGACAGCGCTGCAGGGCCAGCGGCGGCGAACGACCAGCGGCGGCGCGACGAATGCGAGCAGCAGCGCGTTCGTCAGCCGCGGCCCCGAGACAGTGTGGCGCACCCAGACATCGAGCTCCGCCGCGGCAGTGAAAACGGCCGCAAGCAACAGATCTCCCACAAGCGGCAGCGAGACACGGTCGAGTCGAAACCTCGCCATCAGCAGACGGTAACCCCACCAGCCGCGCCACGCATCATCCGCGCCGCTGATCCCGATCAGCGCCCAGGATGACCGGGCCCCTGCGGAGATCCGCGCTCACACGGACGCACTCGCGACAAGCGGCCGACGACACGACTCGAACAAGCTCCTACCTTCGCTGAAACCCCGAAAAGCGGGTCACACAACCGAAGGAGCAGCCATGCGCCGTCCGATCGCAGTCATCACAGTCGCCGCCCTCGCCGCAGCTGCAGCCGCAGGAACCGCGTACGCACACCACAACACCTCGTCCACCCAGCGCTTCACCTTCAGCGGCAAAACGATCCGAGGCAAGGACCTCCCGATCAAGGTAACCGCGGTCGGCCCGATCAGCGGCCACGGAACCGCCCGACTGATCGAGCATCCAAAGACCAGCGCCGGCACCTTTCGGCTCCCCAACGGGAACATCCACCTGCGCTTCGTCCACGGGCCCACCCAAGCCCACCCCAACCTCGCCACCTGCAGAGCCACCATCGACGCCCGCGGCACCTACACCATCACCGGCGGAACCGGACACTACACCGGCGCGACCGGCAAAGGCACCTACACCGAGAAGCGAGTCCTCGTCGGCCAACGAAGCCCAGCCGGAACATGTCTCGGCGGACCGAACTCGATGCCGCAGTCAATCACCGCCACAACACTCATGGTTGGAACCGTCAACCTCCACTAACCCCGATCCGGCCGCGACGGCTGCGGCCTCCTCCGCCGCAGCCGTCGAGCCCTCCTCAGCCAAGATCAGGCGAGAAGGTCGCCGGTCGACCCCCACTCAGAGGAAAGAGGTCACTTCACTCCGATCGGCGGATTGACTGACGACGCACCTCTTCTTGGAGGCGCCAGCGGGCGGTGTCGCGTTTTGGCGGAAAGGCGACGAGGACCTCAGTTCCTTGCCGCGGCCCACGCTCGATCGGATCATGCCGATTCTGCTGCCCTGGGATCCTCGTACCGTCGCGGCGCGCGCGCTACGTCACGTTCTTCCCGTTCCTCTTGCATACGTTTCGGGAGCTGCAGCTTCCGGCCTCGAACGACGTCCTCTCTGAGTTTGTCAAGCTGCGCGAGTTCGGAATTGGCCTGCGCGGTCCACCTGTGCCGCTGATTGCAGCCCGTTGCGACCACGGGGCTCCATAAAGGCTCCATCCCACGGGATTCGGAGTGCTCCGACGGGTTCTGTCTACTGCAGCCGCGAACGTCGCTCGCTGATGCGGCTACTCGACCAATCGTGGTGGAGCGTGTGAACGCGTGAGGCGTGCCTCGGCGAGATGTGCGAGGTGCTGACGGATTCGGCCCTCGTCAAATCCGAAAGCCTCCGCGTGGTGAAGCATCCGCGTTCGTGCCTGCTCGAGTGCCTCTTTCTGCTCGGGTGTAGCGGGAAGTTCTGCAGCGAAGGCGATCACGGCCCAAGCCGAGGCGGCTCCGTCAAGAAGCGCCGCGTCGTTCGTCGCGGGCGCACCTTCTGGCAGGGTCTGTGGGGCTACGACCATTGGAACCTCCTTCTACAGTCGGTTGAGGCGGTCGGTGAGCTGGGGGATTGCGCGGAAGACACGTTTGCGGAGGGCGCCGGCCGAGGGCTGCTCGGGTCGGCGTTCGGCGTCGATCTCCGCATCGGTCCAGCCCGCGGCCAGTTTGATGAGCTGTTCGAGCGCATCCTCTCCGACGATTGCCTTCACGGCGTTGGTCGTTTCCAGGAACGCGAGTCGCCGCTCCGTCTCCTCCGCGTCCCCGTGGGCGTCCGGGATGGCCACGGCGGCGGCGGGGTCGTCGACGGAGACCTGCTTCCGGGATGGGATCTCGAGCTTGCGGCTCTGCTTGCGCGAGGCGTCGGCGTTCGCGAGTTGGAGGGCGCGGTAGGCGTTCTGGATGGGCGGCGCCGCGACCGCGGCTCGATCGTCGCGTACGAGCCTCAGCATCGCATCCTGGGCGCGGTCCTCGGCATCCTCGAGCGAGGCGCCGTGACGGCGGCCGGTCGCGACGAGTTGCCGCGTCAGCGCCCGCCAGCCCTCGTCCGCCTGCTCGTGCCTCAGTGCCACTGTCATTCTCTTCGCTTTCGCCAGCCGGTCTCGGACACCTCGCGCTCGCGTCCGAATCTCGGCTGCGCCCGCGAAGGAACTAGCACGAGGTTAGAACTGCCCTCGGACGCCTCCGGGGCCAGAGACTGGAGGGATGACGCGATGTCTGACGAGCACGAGCACGAACACCACCCGCCTGGGCCGCCGAACCCGCCGCCCGGGCCGCCGAACCCGCCCCCGGGACCGCCGAACCCGCCGCCGCCGGGGCCGCCTGGGCCTCCCGATCCGCCGAAGCCGCCGCACCATCGGCCGGTCGGGTAGCGGCGTTGAATTGGGTCGATCGCTTCCCGGAGCGGTTCGCCTACGAGTTGGAGGACTTCGCGCGACGTGGTCTCGCCTTCGTCCTCGATGAGGCGACGCTGGGCCGCGAGGGCCGCGTCGAGCTGAGCGGCGCGCTCGAAATCGAAGGAGAGCCGGTCGAGTTGGTGGTGCGCTACCCGGATTCATTCCCTTACTTCCGGCCCGAGGTCTACGCACCGAACCTCGGGCTTCCCCGCCACCAGAACCCGATCGACCGTAACCTCTGCCTCCTCGACCGTTCGACACGCGCCTGGAACGCGTCGGAGACGGCTGCGCATCTCGTCGTTACGCAGGTTCCGCAGCTCCTCGCGTTGCTGCAAGCTGGCGGTGAGGCGCTCCGTGAGGGCGAGGTGCCGCAGGGAGAGCCGATCTCTTACTACTTCCCTCCGCTTCCCGGCACCTTCGTGCTGATTCCGAACGAGCTGCTGGAGCTGCGGCCCGAGGCTCGCTCCGGCGTTGGACGCATCGCTTTCCCGCCCGGTGAACAGGCATTGCTTCGGGTTCGTGGCCTCTTGCTTTCCGTCTCGGTGCGCGAGCGCGGCGGTCGGTCACGGCGGATCGCCGAGGCCGGGCCGCCGCTTTCCGACGGCTATGGGGGTGAGTCGATCGAGCTGGGGTGGGTGCGGATCAACGAGCTACCGGGCGAGCGCGATCCGCAGGCGCTTCTGGCCTCGGCCGAGGCGGCTGTGCCGGCTTCTACACGGCCGCGCTGGCAGCAGGTGGGAGACGGCGAGGTGGCGGTAACGGGGCTCGTCTTTCGAGAGGAGGTCGAGCAAGGCGTCTTCGGCGACCAATGGCTCTTCGTCGTTCGCACGCGTCAGCGGCGCGGGCGCCTCCTTCAAGAGGGGATCTACACGACGCGCGGCGAGCGATACTCGCGCGGCGACTTGCAGGCGCGCGTGCCGCAGCTTGCGGCCCTTGGCGACAGTTGCGTCGCGCTCGTCGGGCTCGGTGCGCTCGGTGCGCCGCTCGCGCTCGACCTCGTCCGATCGGGGCTGGGCGAGCTTCGGATCCTCGACTTCGACCTCGTCGAGGCGGGGACGACGGTACGCTGGCCGTTCGGCATCACCGCCGTGAACGCCCCGAAGGCGGAGTTCCTCGCCCAGGTGCTCGGACGCGACTATCCGCTCGCCAACGTTGTCCCCTTCCAATGGATGCTCGGTGAAGTAGCCCGCGGCCCGCGCGAAAGTGACTTCGACCTGCTGCGGCGTATGTTCGCGGGCGTCGACCTCGTCATCGACGCGAGCGCGGAGGTCGGCGTCCAGCAACTCATCAGCACGACTGCCGACGAACTGGCGCTGCCACAGCTCTATCTCTGGGCCACCGAAGGCGCACGCGGGGGTGTCGTCGCCCGCAGCTTCCCCGGCACGACAGGCTGCTGGTTTTGCCTGCAGCTCGCGCTGGACCGGCAGACGTTGCCGCTTCCGCCGCGCGACAACGCCGGTACCGTGCAGCCGCGCGGCTGCGGCTCACGCACGTTCACGGGCGCCGCTTTCGACCTGGCGCCGATCTCCGTGCACGCTGCCCGCGTTGCTGCCTCCTTCCTCTCTTCCGGCCGCCGTGCAGGTGACGAAGACGTCTTCGTCTGCGCACTTGAGGATGGTCTCTCGGCGTTGCCACCGCAGTGGCAGTCGGCGCCCCTCGGGCGACAGGAGGGCTGCCCGTGCTGTGGCGGCGCGCAGGCGGCGGCCTAGCAGGAAGCGTCTGGCTGCCCGAGGAGCTGCAAGTTGCATTAGAAGCGGATGCCGACGAGCACGATCCATGCGAGACGGGCGGAATGCTGATCGGTTATCCAAGCGAGCAGTCGCTTGTCATCACGCGCCTGGTTCCTGGCGGGCCTGGGGCGATCCGCGAGCATGCGCGCTTCGAACCCGACGGCGAATGGCAGCAGGCAGAACTAGAGCGCGTCTACGCCGAGTCGGGTCGGATCGAGACTTATCTCGGCGATTGGCACTCCCACCCGATCGGGGTGGCGCGGCCGAGCCGTCGCGATCGCCGAACAGCCGCGCGCATCGCTCGCGACCGCCACGCGCGCTGCAGGAACCCGCTCACGCTGATCGCCGGCAAGAGTTGGCGCGACGGCTGGGAGTTCGCGCCGTTCATCTACCGCGGCTGGCGCGGCTTTCTCAAGGTAAGTCTCGAAACGTATCGGCGCTGAGGGACGCCGCCGCGGGAGCGACCTCTCGCCGAGCGACGCAACGTGCTCGCCGAGGCCGTTTGATCACGTCGTATGCCACATACGCGAGATCGGCAACTGACGCCGCCCATCTGAGCCTTCAGGCCCAGGACGAGCGGTTCCATCATCGGTCACGCGATTAGAGGCGCGCGGAGACGCGTTACGCTCAGTTGTGTCTGTGTCCTGCGCATCGCTGAAGCGAACGTTTCCTGCCGACACCTGGCCGCGCGAGCTCGTCTGCGAGTTTGAAGAGAAATACATGCAGAGGCTGTGCCGCTTCCTCAGAGCAGAGCGAAGGGACTGGGCCACGTATCCGTCGGAAGAAGCTGATGTCTTCAGGGCGTTCTCGCTGACTCCGTTCAAGAGTGTCAAGGTCGTCATCCTCGGACAGGACCCATATCGCGACGCCGCACGAGCGATGGGCCTTGCCTTCTCCGTTCCCGATCCCAAGGAGGTTCGTCCGTACCCGTCAAGCCTCCGAAACATCTACACCGCGATCGAGTCCGATCTCGGCATCAAGTCAGCGACGGACGGAAACCTCACGCCGTGGGCGGAGGTCGAGGGCGTGCTTCTCCTGAACACCGTCCTCACGCGCGGAAAGGCGGGATCACACGCCGGGCGGGGCTGGGAGTGTTTCACGGACAAGGCGATCGAGCTTCTGAATAGGAAGCGGAAGGGTCTCGTCTTCCTCCTCTGGGGGAAGGAGGCGAAGACGAAGGCCAAACTCGTTGAGACCTCGCGGGGCCACAAGATCCTCTGCGCCGACCACCCTGCGGCCCCAGGAGGCGACTTCTTGAAGCGTCCCCGCGGTCGCGGCCACTTCTCGGAGACGAACAGGGTCCTCGCCGCCCAGGGCTCAAAAATCCATTGGTGACTCTGGCGTAGAGCCGGGTCCCCCGGGGCCTATCGGGGTCGCTGACGGCTGCTTGGCTCACCGCCGCACCGCGGTGTTGCTCGCCGTAAAAATCGTCCCTCGGCCTTGGCGTGTGAGGGCAGGAAGCGAGGACGAGTTCGTCAGGCGTTGGAGCGAGTGGGTCGATTGGACCTCCCGCGCTGCTTCTCCGCGATCTGGAAAACCCGCAGGCGTTCATCAGCTTCGGCTCATGGGCGAACATGGCGGCCGTCAGGAGTTGGCGTGCCCTCGCCGGCTACCAGGAACGGGTGGCACGCCTCAGCGAGGTACTCGACAGCTTCGAGCCACGAACGCTCGTGATCGTCGCCCGGCGCTAGACGCCGCCGGCAGGGGCAACCAAGTCGCGGTGCAACCCCACCGCTACCGCGAAACATCGAAACGCTGGCCGACAGGTGACGACCCCGAGGTCGTTGTCGCCTTTCCGCCAAAACGCGACATCCGAGGCCTACGCACCCCGGCCGAAGGCATGAGCGTGGCAAGGATGGTCGTGTTTCGGCGTTTCGGCGTTTCGGCGTCTCGCCGTTTGGGGATGGGCGGGGGCCTAGTAACCTGCTTGACGCGCGCATATATCAAGATTTGAGGCCGCGTGCGCCGTTGTGTCATTGCGCAGTGGGGGCCGTCATGCTGACCGGCCCCCACGCGTGGCGGTTGGGCGTTGTTGTTGGCGAGGTGGGGCTGGGCGTTACCCTGCTGCCTCGCCGCCTGCGATCGTTTTCTTGCCTGCGTTCAGCTGCGTCTGAGCGGTTGTGATGAGCGTCTCGTACATCCCGCGCTGGATCAATGCGCGTACGCCCTGGTCGGAGATGACGGAGCTGTACTCGATCAAGCTCGTGATCTGGCTTAGTTCGGACTGCTGTCTGAGGATCTCCTGAATGCGTGGTGCGGGGTCGCCCATATCGAACCACCGAACCGGGCCCTCGACGACCGTGGACGGCACGCGCGCGCCGGGCCGCTTGTAGATCGCGAACGCGTAGCCGCTTGTTCCTTGATCTTGCGTTACCTGCCAGCGGTCAGTGGGAGAGAGGTGCGTGTGTTCGCCGAACACGAGCCACTGGTCGAAGACCAGACTCGTTCCGGGGAAGAATTGGTGCGCGCTCACCGCTGCTTCACCGGCATCGGTATAGGCCGTGTCGTCATTGTCGGGCTGGGGGCCCCTGGCTCCGCTTGTCACGGTAAAGGGATCGTTGGTTGCATCCCAATCAATCCAGTTGCCCTCGGTTTCCAGCAGTGCGTCGAAGATCAAGGCCGGCGGACCGCCGTTGCCGCCGGTTTGGATGTACCAGGCGATGACCGAGCCGGGATCGGTTCCGGCCGGAAAGACCGGCACCGGTACCGGCGTCAACTCTCCGACGGGGTACGCGACCCCACCGCCTTGCGCGCCGGCGGCATTCCAGAACAGAAACTCGGCCGTACCGATCCAGGTTTGCGCGCTAACCGGGTAAGGCCCCATCGACTGTGACGGCCCATCGGGGCCGAAGAGCCAGGCCGTCCCACCAGCGTGATGCCGGTGGGTGTGTGCCGTCCACGTCTCAGCGCCGCTAGTGACCATCGACATGCTGATCCCCTTTCGTGGTCGCTTCCCCCAAGTCCATTTGCTTGGTGGTGCTCGCCCACGTGACAACCGCGCGACCGCCTCGTGGCAGACGTGTCAAGCGAGGTCGCGAACCTAACACCCCACGCCCGCTCCTAACAATCACCCGTTTGAGGGGTTGGCAATCGAGAGATCGAGCCGAGGATGGTCCGCGAGCCGGACCGAGCGGCCGGTTTAGAGCGACGATCTTCCAGACGGGAGCGTTTGTCGTGCTCCTGATGTCGTCCTCTGGCGGAAAGACGACAGTCAACGACTGGGCGATGCAGCCCGAACCCTTGACACGACAACCCCTAGATCAGCCGGGGCGCGGGCTGTTTCGCTCCCTGCCTGACCTACAATCCGCGTAGTGTTCAAGGGGTTACCGGCTGTCGCTGTGGTTTGTCTGATCGCCTTCGGAGTTGCGATGAAGATCGGTGCGCACGATTACGGGACGGCCCATCCGTTTTGGACCGTCGGAGCGCTACTCGGGATCATTGCCACCGCCCTCTCCTTAGGGTTTTGGGTTGGAAGGCGATCCCGGTGACGCATTTCGCCAAACCCTCCTAGTGCGATGCCGAGGATGTCACGGTGACAGCGTTCGAGGTACGGCGGGCGCGGCCGGAAGACGCGCGTCGGCTGGCTGAGCTGTTCGCGGCCGTCGCAGAGGAGCGCGACGGGATCGCGACGGAGCCGCCGGTCGATGTTGACGCCCGGACGAAACAGTTTGCGGAATCGGCCGAGGGCACGATCGTCGCCGTCGCAGCCGGCGACCTTGTGGGGTCGCTGCACGTTGAGGCGAAACGCTTCGGTGTCGGTGAGTTCGGGATGGCCGTCGCGCTTCCCTGGCGCGGCCGTGGTGTCGGGTCGGCGTTGCTCACCGCCGCGATCGAGAAGGCACGCGGTGAAGGGCTACACAAGCTCTCGTTGGAGGTCTTCCCACACAATCAGGCGGCGATCGCTCTCTACCGCAAGTTTGGCTTCGTCGAAGAGGGCCGCCGCGTGAAGCACTATCGCCGCGCGAGCGGTGAACTCTGGGACTCGATCGTCATGGGACTCCTCCTCGAGCCAGGGAGCACACCACGATCCAAGTAGATCGCGGCTCGCACGTTTCAGCTATGAAACGACGGACGTTCATCTCTCTCGTGATGCTCGCGTTTCTAGTGTCTGCGTGCTCAGCGAAACTTCTGTCCTAACGGCTGGCTACGACGGTGTCGAGGAGGGTAAGAGTCTCAGCCCGAACACCGAGAAGGCAAAGGAGCAAACGACCTTCTCGGAACGTAGCTGGGAGCGTGAAATCCAGTCGCGTGGCCGGCGCTATCCCGACAAGCGATTCTTGAACCCGTCAAAGGATGAGCTGATGAGCGATCTCCGCGCGCTCGCCCAAAAGCACGACTTTGAGCTTGTCTCGGTGCGGTTGCTAACGCCGCGACAACTCGCGCCGAAGATCGTTGCCCGCACGGAGCACGACCTCGACCTGGCGCACGCGAAACCTCGTCCAACAAACGCCGTCACGGCACCAGGAGTTCTTGTCGCCTTTCCGCCAAAACGCGACAGCAACGCGCTTCGTCGTCTTTCGGCTCACCTGCGACGCGAAACCCTCGTTCCCACCCGCCGCTTCGTCCGGGAAGCATTGGACGAGGTACTGGAGCTGCGGCGGATCAGTTAGCGGTGATCGGGGCTCCACATCGCCGATGCGCCTGTGAGGGTCGGGATCGCCGTTGGACGACCGGGTGATTTCTCATAGAGGGTCCGGAGGCTTTCGCCGGATAGGCCGTTCGGCCCATTGAATCGAGCGGGCGACGGTGGGAGGATGTTGGCGCGCGCATCGGCAGCCAGCCGCTCGGGTTAGGGGAGAGCATCCCGACTGCGGCCTAGCTTTGAGTGAGACAGTTGCCGATGCGCGCAGCCTTCTCGGCGGGCGGCGAAGAGGGAGCGGCGACTGCGGCGACGCCACCCCCTCCGGAGTTGCCGCCTTGTTCCGGAGCGCTGGGATGCGCGCGCTCCGTTTCCTGGTTTCGCACATCGTATCGTTGCAGGTTCAGCGATCGATCGTTGCGGCGGGATCAGCTGCCATGCCCGTGACGCAGCTCGTTGAGGGAGCGCGACCGATTCGGGGCGGCTCGGTTGTCGTAGAAGAGCCGAACGGCGACACGGGCCTGAAGTCCGCTCCAGGTTCGCTGCCGCCAACGGGTCAGAACGAGTACGTTCGCGTCGTGCCCGAAGATCTTCGGCTCGCCTGCGTGCTCGAGACGGTTCTGTACTACGGATCCGATCAGCAAGACGAGATGGAGCGGTTCTACGAGGACGTGCTCGGCCTCGAGTCGCTCGGCCTGGGACGCTGGAGCCTCGCGTTCCGGCTCGGGGAGGGTGTCGTGTTGCTGTTCGACCGAGAGCGGTCGTCGACGCAGGAGGAGCCGCCGCCGCACGGCGCCTCCGGATCGATCCACGCGGCATTCCTCGCAGCGCCCGGCGAGTACGAGGCATGGAAGGAGCGCTTGGCCGATCAAGGCGTCACGCTAATCGACGAGATCGCGTGGGACAGCGGCGTCCGCTCCTGCTATTTCAACGATCCCGCCGGCAACCTGCTCGAGATCGCAGAGCGCGATCTCTGGCCCGAGTAGGAAGCGTCAGGTCCGGTCGGAAAGACAAGCCGCTCGACGGCGTAAAGTTCATTAACCCCCTTCAAGGCTTTTGCTGGAGTGACGTTTAGTCCGAGTGTGTACACGCTCGAGGCTGCCAGCGGACACCGTGCGCCGCTTCGGCGCCGCGATTCGACGCAACGGGCTGCGCGCGGCGCCGGCCGCGGCAGGCAGTGGTTCGCGCTGCTCGTGTCGGAGTGCCTGGCTGTCGCGTTTTGGCGGAAAGGCGACAACGACTCTCAGGCGTGGCCCGCTGTTCGAACCACGTTTCACCGTTTCGTAATGAGTGCTTCGGAGGCGATGCGTGTGGAGGACGCCTCTCAAGGGTTGTGCCGTATGCGCGCAGCTAGCGTGAGCAGACGGGACAGTCGTGGCCGCGACCGAGCCCTAGTTGCAAGGCAGTTGTGTCAAGTCGGTCCGCCAGGTCGATCAGGGTTGACCAACTCGGCACTCGTTGCCCAGCTTCGACGCGGGAGATGTACGCATAGCTCACCGTCTTTGAGGCCAGCTCCCGTTGCGATAGACCGAGCTCCAGACGACGGGCCTTAAGTCGTCGACCTGTCTGTTTATCCGGTCGGAGCCCCTTCACGTGTTGAATCCTTATTCGGTTGTGCGCCTGCTGTGAAGCCGTAACACAAGGCAACAGGCGGAACGACAACCCGTCAGCCGGATGCGTGCTCGCGCGCGAGGAACGTCTTGAACGGATAGAACTCGGCCGTCTGGACACCCCGGCGGACGGAGGGATCCTCCGCCATCAGTCGCCTCGCTTCGTTCTCGTCGCCGACGTCGAGCACCACCAAGCCGAACGGCCCGTCATAGCACCGGCCTGCGAACCGAACCCGCCCCTCGGCGAATCGCGCCTCCAGCCACGCGCCATGCTCCTCGAACACGGCTCGCTCCTCGGGAGACGCCTGCGCCAGGAATGCCCTGTCGAACGCAGGCCGTAGCAGATACGCGAACTCCACGACCGAAAGTGAAGCAGCTCTAGGTTCGCGGACAGCTCGAGCTCGGCGCGCTCCCCCCACACGGCGCCTTCGAGCTCAGACTCGTCGAAGATCTGCGTCGGCTTAGGCCTAGGTCGCGCCGGGCGTCATCGCATCCAGCCTTCCACTTGCGGCCCTTCGAGCAACACGCAGGTCCCGTCCTCGAACCGCCAAACCGCGATGTCCGCCTCGACCGGCCCCTCGCACGTCAAACAAGGTTCAGCCGCGCCGAGATAGAGCACCGTGTGATGGTCACACGCAGGGCAGTAGACGTATTCGAGGTTGACGGTCACGACCTCAGCTTAGGCCGCCGTCCGGCGGATACAAGGTGCTCAGAGCTCGATCAACGCCGCGCTCGCGCGGTGTCATCACGCATAGGTGAACTGATCCGCGCCACCAGCCGCCGCGCCGAGCACTATCCCTGTCGCCTTTCCGCCAGAAGACGACATGCCGAGATACCGACGATTTGGAGCAAGAAAGCCCATTCCTTCAAGAACGGACCAACAAAATGAGCTACGCACAATCGGCGTAACCGCAAAGCTAGTGGCCATACCGGCTCGACGAGGCGAACGGCCCGAAGTCAGGACTTGTCGTCAGCAGCGAGCTGCGCCTCATCTCCGTCGTTCGAGATCGGATCACGTCCTGCACTCAGATGGTACGTGATCAGGGCCCTTAGAGCTGACTACTACGACGCAGTTTGAGTACCCGCGAGGCCCTCGGAAGTAGACGAACCAGGCCTTGCTGCCGTCAAACACCTCCTTGCTCTGCGCCGAGACCTTCAACGGTGTGCCGGGGTACTTCTTGCTCAGCGCGTCCGTCGCTTTCTTTTCTGCCTTGCTCGGCGTCAACCCCGCGTAACTCGCTGAGTCGCGTGCCAGGTCTGGCCACGGATAGACCGCCAGATGAATTAGGAGTACCGCGATGCCACCAAGAAACAAGAACGCAACGGCATGCAATCGGTCTTCAAGCAATCGCACGGTGTAGAACAGCGTGGTGAAAGGAGCGTCCCTCTTGCGCCAGTAGGCGGCCGCGTTGGGGATCAGTATCCATTCCACGGCGATGAGCGAGTAGAGGACGTAGCCAACCACCCAACGATCGTTGCTCTGAGCTGCGATCAAGCTGCCAGCGATTACGACGATGGTCGCTTGCGTGAAATAACCAAATGCTGACCACTCGCGACGCCCTTCTTTCCACGCGTTTTCATCCGTCACCAGTGCCTCGGTCGCTGGTCCAAGCTTTGCGAGTCGGCCCTGCTGTGTGCGAACCGTTGCCTGATCGTCGGTGCGCACGACGACATCACCGACTTTGAAACGTCCCAGCGCGTAGGCCGACGCAGCCAGCACGGCAACGGGCACAACCGCAACTACCGACCACTTGTCCTCCAAATGCCCAACCGTTCCTGAGATCGTCGGCCAGTAGAAGCCATCGCCGGATATCGCCGCCCAAATCTCCGGCACCCCAACGACGACACCCATCGCGGCCCAGACGAGGTAGCCGCACCCCTCACTCTTCGAGACCCGCTGGAAACGTGCCGCAAGAGGACGCCGAATCCTGGCCGGTACGGACTCCCAGGCCTGCCTCCATTGCGCTCCCCAGAACGACTGCCGGCGACGCACGGACTCCCCCTCGGCCATGTGACGAATGCTACGACGATGGTGGACGAAAGTCCACGCTCGGGACCCTCTCTCGTACGCTCCGAGCAGGGTTCCCGCGTGCCAACTCTGAGTGAGAGGTGCGAATAGGCTTCACACCGAAGCCGTTGCCCCGGCGGCGTCGCCACGATGACCAGCCAGGGCACAGCTCACGGACGCTTCCAACGCGCAGCGACGGCACCTGAACGCCGCGGAGATGGCCGCGCGGGAAATTGGAACCGTAGGCCTCTCCGACGCTCTGGCCCTGGCCCTGCTCATCGCGGAGCAGGCTCCGACAAGATGGCCCCGCGCCGCAGCGCGCTGGCATGCCCGGTTTGTCCTCGCCGCCAAAGGAATCGAGGTCGAAAACTCCGCGCTCGCACTTCAGCTCGTCAACGCACTCGGGGGAAAAGATGTTGAAAGCGCATGGCAGATGCTGCGCCTCCTCGCGGGGCGGTATGGCTTAACGCTCTAGGAAGGGAGCGGAACGCTTAGGCCGGATCGGCGGGGACAGCGTGGGCGAAGAAGTGGTCAAAGTCGGCGCGATCAACTAGCCAGCGCCGGTCATAGGCGTGCACGAAGTCTCCTTCGTGGACCTGGGAACGCTGCTTGTGCACTCGGTCCGCGCCGCCTCCGTCGTCAAGCTCGATTGTCCACTCCTGAGCGTTGAGCCTCGACAGCCAATAGTCGGGCAGATCATCCTCGGCGGTCACTAAGGACTCGTGGACATATTTGGCGTCGTCTCCTTCGCCAACACGAAGGTAGTCCTCAGACCTGTAATCGACGGTCTCTATGTGTTCGGGCAGACCCTCCGGGCGGTCGCCAACCCAGACGCCACCCACCGTGGGGATGGACCATGTTCGGTTCGGGGAAAAGGGAAACGGAATCGGCATTTGCCGCCCGTCTACCGGCCCCCCTCGGAACGGAACAAGCCTGAGCTCGATCTCCTCGGCCATGTAGGAGCTACTCGAAGGGCGGCGGCTTGCGGAGGTACGGCTTTGAATCCCAGTGGTGGGTGCCGTACACGGGGAACTCCTGCGCGAACGTGCCACGCATGTACGGCGTCATCACGAAGGTGTTGAGGTCGAGCTTGTACATATCCTCGTTGTCGCCGTGGTCGTTGCGGTCGTAGTAGTTGGCTCCGATCACGAAGGTGTTGGGCTCGGGCCAGGTGAATACGCTGCCGAGGAACTTGTTGCGCTCCGGTTCCTGGCGTTGGCCGATGCCGAATCCCTCCGGGGGGAAGTATCCGGGCTCGGCATGGGTCGCACCCACCATCATGGTCGGAAAGGTGCCGAGGAGGTCCCGAAAGACGTTCGGGGCTACGGGCCATGTTTTTGCCATCGACTCAGAGTAGCCCGGGAGGCTTACGTCCCGGGGCCCTTGCCTGGAGGCTCACCTACTCAGCGATGGTCGGAACGCGGCCCGACCGCGAGCCGCCAGACGGGCGCCGCGCTCGCGAACAACGCGACAACCCCCCACCCCGATAAACCCACAGCCATCAAGCATGTCGCCTTTCCGCCAAAACGCGACAGCGGCGCCTCGACCCAGTCCTGATCGGATAGCGCTAGCCGTTCGTGTTCTTTACACGCGCGCATCGCCGTGCGACACCATGATGGGCCGGTGAAGGCGGCGAGTACGCGGAACCAAACGTCGTGATGACGCGCATCGAAGGTCCAGTGCCGCGGCCGAAGAACGCCTCTATATCAAGAACGTAGTGGACTGGACCACTCCTGACCCGGCCAGGCGCGAGCCTCCTGGGCGCCCTTTCCGATGTCTCACCTGCAACGAGCCGATCGGGGAGCCACTCGCTGTGCTCGGATCGCTCCGCTGCCTCGCCTGCCGCGAAGCCAACACGCCCCTTGACCCCACACTCGTCACTGAGTGGCAAGCGAAAGGCGCCGAGTTCTAGCCCACGAAGGACGACGACGCCTTGGGCGAGAGCGACTCCAGCGCAAGTTCAAACCGTTCCCAACGCATATACCAACGCTCGAGGATCGAGTGCGACAAGACTCCAGTGCCCGCGCCGCGGACAAGGTTTCAAGGTTTCGCGCCGGATCAACGCCGCCAGAAAGCGAATAGTTCCCGTGCCGACGCGCGCCGGTACCGGCCGGGTCGCTCGCCGCGTTCGTGCGTGAGTCGATTGTGAAGCCGAACGCCTACATCTCCCCGGGCTATCCGAAGGGCGTGATGCCGCAGACCTTCGCGACGCGGGCTGGGCTTTCTCCCTCGCATCTTGAGCTCGAAACTGTTCATTGTGAAAAACGCCGCTTCAAGGCTTTACCGGAGCCACACCGACCTCCTCAAGGAGGGTCTTGTCGTGCTCGTGATGTCGTCTTCTGGCGGAAAGGCGACACGCTCCCTCTCTGGCGCTGATCCCACTAAAGCTACGGGTCCGACGACAGGCGCATCAGCAAGACGATCCGTGCGACCGCGCGGCCATAGACGAGGGATCAGCCTGCTCACGCCAGCCGTCGAAACGCCAAGCTTGAACATGCGCCGGCGCTCGAGCAGATCGACGCGGGCGGAGGCGTGTCCGCGTCACGCCACAGCGCTACCAAACAGAAGCCTTGCCGAACCAAGAAGGAGGGGTGGGGGAACCAAGGGTTCCCCCACGATCGTTAGATCTTCCCCAGCTTGCGCCACTTCGCGTAGATGTCCCTGAAGTCATGGTCGGCAGCGCTGACCGCGTCGGCGGCGCTCATCGTGCCCTGCGAGACCTGGGCGAACATCTTCGGAATCAGGAACTTGCCGAACACCTCGGAGAACGCGGCGTTCGTGTAGCCCGGATAGCCGGGGTTGACCGTGTACTTCTGCGCGATCGTCGTCAGGATCTGGTACTTGCCACGCGGCTTGTGCGTGTCAGCAGCCGCCAGCTTCTGGATCTTCTTGAAGGGAAGCGCTCCCGGGAAGGTCGGGAAGTTGTAGAACTTCGACGCCAGGAAGGCTTCCTTGTAGCTGATCTCGAGGTCGGCCATGAACTTCTTCGCCGCCGCCTTGTTCTGCGCGAACTTCCAGATCGAGTAGCAGCCCATCACGTGCTCGAGCCCGAGCCGCTGCACCGGGCCCCGGGGGATCGGATAGATGTAGAGCTGATCCGCGAACGGCAGCCCGAGATCCTCGGGCGTCCTCGTGGCCGAGATGGCATTGAGGATCATCGACCCCTTCCCCGAGTAGATGAAGTTGTTGTTCGAGGCCGGGTTCCAGCCGAAGATCTCGTCCGTCTCACCGTTCTTGAAGATGTCGGCCATGAACTTCACGGCCTCGATCGTGTGCTTCGACTTGATCGTGACGCGGTGCTTCGCATCCTGGACGTAAGCACCGAAGCACATCATGAAGGCAAGAAGCGCCATGTTCGAGTCGAGCTCGGCCGACTGGCCAATCCCAATCGGATGGCCGGCCGCCTTCAGCTTCGGCGCCGCCTTGCGCACGTTCTCCCACGTGGACGGTGCGATGCCGACACCGTTCCAGTAGTCGTGCCGCCAGACCACCGGGTCGGGGACGTAGTTGTCGGCGAAGGCGAACCACTTCTTCGTCTTCGGGTTATAGGTCGCTCGCTTGGCGAGGCCGCCGATCTTGCCGACCTTGCGTTGGACCTCCTGGACGATCTCGTTGTGATTGATGACCTGGTCCTCGAACTGCGCCTGGGGCGAGAGGTTGAAGAACAGGTCATGTCCCGAGCCGGAAGCCGCCTCCGCCGCTGCGCGCGCAGGCAGGAGCGTGTTGAGGATGTGGTCGACCTTGACCTGCACGTCGTTCTTCTGGCCCCACTGCACCGCCCACGTGTTGTCGAACCACTTGTCGTAGGCCGGGACGAAGTGCGCCCACTGGATAATCGTGAGGTCGCCCTTGAGCCAGCGGCCCTTGAAGCGAAGCGGCCCGTAGAACGCGCGACCGAGCCCTGACCCGGCAATGCCTACCGATGCGGCGCCGACCCCGGCCTGGCGGAGCAGCTCGCGCCGGTCATACCTCCCCTCTCGCCTACTCGGATCGTCGGAATGATTCATTTGACCCTCCTTTCTCGGGCCTAGCGGAAAGCTCCGCCGGTGAACCCTGCGATGAAGCGGTCGAGAAACGTGTTGTAGAGGAGCGCGAGCGGAATGCTCGGGATCAGCGAGGCGACCATGATCGCTCCCCATTGCGGCAGGTCGCCGCGGATCAGGTCGGTGTAGACACCGGTCGACAGTGTCCGGTGACTCGAGCTGGAGATGAACGTGAACGCGTACACGAATTCGTTCACGACGAGCGAGAACGAAAAGATCACCACGGTCAGGATGCCCGGAATCGAGATCGGGAAAACGACGCGGATCAGCGTGCCAAGCCGTGACGCCCCGTCGATCCGGGCCGCATCCTCGAGCTCCCGCGGAATGGTCTTGAAGAACCCCATCAACAGCCAGGTCGCGAAGGGCACGGTGAACGACGGATAGACCAGGACGAGCGACCAGATCGAGCCACGCAGATGGAAATGCAGGAAGCGGCTGGTCTGACGGTCGAGCTGAGTGATCACCGAAAACAGCGGCAAGAAGAGCAAGGTCGGCGGCACGAGGTAGGTGAGGAAAATGCCCACGCCCAGGCTCTGGCCGACTCCTCCCGATAGCCGCGCGAGCGCGTAGCCGGCCGGGACCGCGAGCAGCAACGTGATCAACACGACGACGACGCCAATGATGGCCGTGTTCTGTAACCACTGCGTGTACGGCGTCTCGTTGAACAGGAAGCGAGCGTTTGCGAGGGTCGGTCCCTTGTGGAACCAGTACGGCGTGTGTGAGAGATCGTAGAAGTCGCGCTGCTGCTTGAACGCGGTGATCAGCATCACGTAGAACGGGAACGCCAGGACGATCGCGAACGGCCCGACGATCAGGTACGACATCCCCTTCTCGCGGAATCCGCGCAGCACGGCCTCCACCGCTACGTCACCTCCGCGCGGCGCGCGACGATCAGCATCCCAATCGCCACAAACGGCCAACACGGGTAAGAGGAACAGGGAGATAGCCGCCCCTGCGCCGAGCGAGCCGGTCTCGACCCCGGTCTTGTACGCCCACGTGGTGATCATCTCCGTGGAGTTGGACGGCGGCGGGCTCGTCAACCGCAACTTCACCGCCGCCAGGCCGGACGAGACCTGGGTCGCCGACATCACCTACGTGCCGACACACGAGGGCTGGCTGTTCCTCGCCGCGGTGATGGACCTCTACTCGTGGAAGATCGTCGGCTGGAGCATGCGCGACGATCTCGAAGCGCCGCTGGTCGTCGACGCGATCTCGATGGCGATCACTCGCCGCAAGCCGAAGCCGGGCCTCGTCCATCACTCCGATCGCGGCTCGCAGTACGCCTCGATCGCGATGGGCCGCACACTGCGCGACTCGAAGATCATGGCCAGCATGAGCTCGAAAGGCGACCCCTGGGACAACGCCTGCGCGGAGAGTTGCATCTCGACGATCAAGAACGAGCTCGTCAAGCGGCGCACCTTCGCGACTCGCGACCAGGCGCGGCTCGCGCTCTTCCGCTACATCGAGAGCTTCTACAACCCGCTCAGGCGTCACTCGAGCCTCGAGATGCGCAGCCCCGACGAATACGAACACCGATACTGGGAGGACAACGCCGCGGCAGCCGCCGCCTAGAAAAACCGTGTCAACGGAAACGGGGCAACCTCACTTCGGCGCGGGCAGCTTGCAGCCTGCCGCCGGCAGCTCAACCCAATCCTCCGGCCGGTTGCGCCGACGCAACTGCTCAGGCGGCTTCCGCGGCTTCGGCAACTTCGACGGCAACGCTACTCCGGCTCCCCGGCGCGCTCGACGACCCTCAAGATCTTCTCCCGCGGCGCATGGCACTCGCCGCACACCCAGAACGGCTCCCCGCTCCTCACCCACGCTGTAGGCGGGTCGTCCCGATGTCTCGGCTTCATCTTCTCAACAAACAACATGTGCTGAGAGAACCGAACATGCGTAGCAGTCTCAATATCGAATCCACAACGAGTGCATGGCGGCGTCATTCTCGACAGTCTCTCTGTTTTTTCATCGTCAAATCGATTGTTTAGAGCCGTACAAATTGAGAGCCGTACAAATTGCGAGAAACCTGGAGCGTGCCAACCCGCAAAATCTGTTTTCCTAACAGGCAACGCCGGGGGTCAGGGCTGTCGAGAGCCGAAGGGCGACAGTGCGCCGCCCGACCCTCTCCCCGCGAAACCTCAAAACCTCGTCCGACGGACCCCGACGACACCAGAGGCTCTTGTCGCCTTTCCGCCAGAAGACGACATCGCCGAGATACCGACGACTTGGAGCAAGACAGCCCATTCCTTCAAGAACGGACCAATAAAATGAGCTACGCACAATCGGCATAACCCGCAAAGCTAGTGGCCATACCGGCCCGACGAGGCGAACGGCCCGAAGTCAGGACTTGTCGTCAGCAACGAGCTGCGCCAGCGACTGGGCTCAGCGACGGAAACCGCTTTTGGCGGATTTTGCAGGGAAATCGGATTCTGCAAAGAGCGGGAAATGGCCTCTCACTGGCCGTGCTCTTGTTAGGTTGAGTCTGAACCGTTATCCGGCCTTGAAGGGGGGTTTTTCAATGGCTACAACGGTCACACCGTCTCTCGTCCAGCAGTTCGCTTCGATGAAGCCGGCTGACTTTGCACGCACGATCGAGCCGAAATGGCAGGTCGCGCAGCGGCTCGTCAAGGAGATTGAAGGCGCCGTCGAGAAGGAGCACCTGACGCCGCTCGACGGAGCGCGCACGATCTCCGCAGTCGCAGCGACGCTGTTTGGCTACGACGAATTCATCCTCCGCGAGGTCTCGCCGGAGACGCTGCTCGCGACAGCGCCAAACAGGCGCTAGTTCCCGGCGGCACTGAAAAAGGGGAAGGGGGAAAACCTCCTTCCCCTTTGCTTCTCGTAGCCAGGCCGGTCGTGACGCCCCAGCCGCGCACGTCGTCGCTACTTTGGCGAAAGAGAGCGACACCCAGACAACCGCCGCTCATCCTAATGGGAGAGTGGCGCTAATCTCCGCCTCGTTCGATGGGAAAGCCGTTCGAGAAGCCCTCGCGGGAGTCCTTATGCTCCCGCCGCGCGATGATGCACCGGGTCACGAGCGCAGGACGGTTCCGATCGTGGTCGGCGTGATCGCTGTGGTGCTCGTCGCGATCGCGCTGCTGGCGCAGCGCTAAATTCTCTCCTCTTCGCGATCCGGCACGGTGATATCGGCTTCTTTGGGAAGCATCTCCGGCTCTGGAGCCATCACGCCTGGTTCACCCTCCGGCATCGTGGCCGGCTCGAGCTCTGGTTCTGGGCCTTCAGGTTCCGGAACTGGCTCAGAGTTCGACATCAGATCTCCCTTCGTCGTTTCGACATCAGCCCTAGTTCCCCCACGCACGCCTCCTAGAACACGGCGCCACTGGCAAGGCTTCGAGCACGCGGCTGCCCAGGTGGCTAGGAGGCCAATCGCGCGCCAACCTGCGGTTTCACTCGCGGATCGCCATGCGTATCCCTTAAGGCCTTTTTTCCGTTCTTAAGTCATGACCCGGGACAACCTGAAGCTTCTGCGGCGATGGACGCAGCGGCCCGAGGAGGCGTTCGTTCGCAACCTGCGGCTCCGCGCGCTTCCCTCGCCGAATTTCGCGCTCGCCTGCCGCGTCGCGGCGAAAATGCCGGCGCTCCGTAACTGATTAGTCGCAGGCGGACATGACGCGCTCATGCCGTAGCAGCGCAGGGAAGTTCGCGCGCGCCGACCGGCATCGAGTGGCTGATCGGTCCGCAGGCGTCGAGGTCCGGCCGCGTCCAGAACATCCCTTGGGCGGGTAGCCAGCCCCAGGCGTAGACGAGCGCGCCGGCGCCGTCTTGCACGCCAACGTAGACGCTCGTGAGATCGAACGAGCTCTTCGGGCGCAGCGCCATGACAAGCCCGCGGCCGTGATGCTTCAGGAACGCGGCCGGATGCTCGGTCCGCAGCGTCACTGCGACGGCGCCCGCCTGATGGCGCAGCTCGACGATCTGTGCGCCAGCCGAGGCAATCACGTCTCGGACGGTGGTGAGCGAAATACTCGCCCCTCCGACTGCTCCTGGCGACCAAGTGCCGCCGTTCGAGGCGACGTATGCGACGGTTCGCATCCCCAGCCGGTCAGCCTCGGCGGCATAGAGGTCGGCGAGTAAGGAGCTCTCCCATTGACCGCGTAGCGCCGGGCCTGCGTCAACGCGCAGCGTCACCGGCCCGACGTTCGGCTCAAGTCGGACCGACCGGATCCGCGTTTGTCCGAGGCGCCGGAGGACGCGCCCAAGGGCAGCTCGCTCACGCCCGGTTCCACCGGCGATCCGCGTCGTCGGCGTCGGCGCTGCCGACCACTGACGCACCTCGCCGGTCAACGCCAGTTGCAGCGTTCGGATCGAGGCCGGGAGATCGCATGACCCGTAACGGACCCGCTTGCCGCTCGCGAACACGATCACGACCACGGCGCGCCCCGCGCAGACTGTCGCCCTCGGCAGGCGCCTCGGAATCAACGGCGCGATCGACTCGAGCGGCGCCTGGCGCCCGTTCGCACGCGCCTGCGCAACGGCGACGAGCGTCCCAGAGCCACCGAGGTCGAGCGCGCGGATGCCGACGATCGCGTCATGCTTGGAGCCGCAGCCAACGGCGACCAAGGCGACCGAGACGACAAGCAGCACGAGGCGCATACGCGTGTTTTACGTCACCCGCCCCGATTTCGTCACCCTAGATCTGCACTCGCTCGATCAGTGCCCCCGGCGGGTCTCTAGTCGTTGTGCGTCTGCGGGAAGTTAGTGAGTCGGCAATCGGAGGCGGTCGAGTTGCCTTGGGTCCGCTCCAACCGCCGGTGCCGATGACGACGCCGTCCTTCCTAACGCAGGCCTGCGTTTGCCGCGGCGGCCCCAGGAATGAAGCACCGCGTGGAGAAGCGTCGCGCGCGCCTGGGTACAGTCGAGCAGCGGGCGGACGAACGCAAGCACGCGCTCTACCGATGTCGTGATCTGGCGGAAGCGCGACAAAGCGGCGACCTCGCGGTTTCTCTTGGAGGTTCTGGTGGGCTCCCCGTCTCCGGTCGGCATTGAGAACTACGGGTTGCCGGTCGCCCCTTGTGCTGTGGAGGGGTTGGCGGTGAGGGCGACGAGCTGGAGACCGCGCTTCCGGATGCCCCGGACGATCGCGGGCAGGGCGGTGAGGGTGGCGGAGCGGTTGCCGCCGCCGTCGTGGAGGATCACGATCGACCCGGGCCGCACGGCTGAGAGGACGCGCTTGGTGATCTCTTTTGCGGAGCTGCCGGGTCTCCAGTCGGCCGGGTCAACAGACCAGAGCACGACGCGTTGGCCGAGTGCCGCGGCGGCACGGACAAGTGCTGGGGAGGTGCTGCCGCCGGGCGGCCGGAACAGTCGCGGCTGCGCGCCGAGTTGGGACAGAACCTGTTCGCCGAGCGCGATCTCATCACTGAGAAGCTGCGGCGGCAGCTGCGCGAACGGCGGTACTTGCGGATGGTTGTAGCTGTGGTTTCCGACCGTCATCCCCAGCCGCAGCTCCTGCCGCACCAGATCAGGGTTTGCCTCCGCGAGATAGCCGATCACGAAGAAGGTCGCGCGAACCCGCAGCTTCGTCAGCGCCGCGAGAATGCGCGGCGTGTACTGCGGCGAGGGGCCGTCGTCGAAGGTCAAGGCAACGGCCCGCTCCACCCTTGCCGGCCCGCTCGGGCGGAACCGCACCGAGACCAGCTCGTGCGAGAGGGCGCCGCTGACGATTACCTGCTCACCCGGCGTGCGACTGACGGTGAACTGCGGGTCGCTCGGCCTCCCACCGGACACACGCACGCTGCGACGAACGAGCGGCTCCCGCCTGTCGTGACCGTCGACGACGGTGATCCGGTCACCGCTGCCTAACCGCGTCCCCGCAGATGCGCGGCGACCGTCGACGAGCAGTATCCCGGGGACCGCTCCCGCGCGCAGCACCTTCCCGTTCACGTTGACGACGTCACCAGCGCGGGGGTGTAAGCCGAACCGTGCCGCTGCCCCGCCCACCGTCGTCCCCTCGACCACATGCACAGACCTACCCGCGACCGTCACAGCCAACGAGCCACGGCCGCCTCCGCCGACAAGCCCGCGGGCAAGCAGCGTCACAGCGACCGCGGCGATGAGCACGATTGCACCAGCAACGCTCACTCTCCGCAACAACACCATGCTCCCTCGACTTTCGTCATCCCGAAGACAACTCTTCCCCGGCCGGTATCTCCCACCGACGATACGTTTCCCTCGCGGCGATCAGTCCCTGACGACGTCGCCGCCGGATGACGGGGAGCGACAGCGCTCCTTATAGGCGCAACCCTGGGAGCAAGCTCGAGTTACAGGAAGCGCCGGCCGCTACGACCTCGGAAACGTAGTGCAGCCCGTACACAGAACGGCGCTGGCCGCCTCGCCGGCGGCCACCTACTCGGTGCGTGAGCCTCGACCGTTTCGCCGGGTAAACCGACGCCGTTGTCGCCTTTCCGCCAGAAGGCGACAGCGACGCAATTCGAGCGCGAGCTGGTCGGGTGCGCACCCGACCAGCGCAATTCTCTGTAAGCCTTAGTGAAGTGAGCCGCCGCTCTATCGACCGGCGTGTTGCCGAGTCTCCTGATCACGCTCTCCGGCGCGAAGTAGCCATCCCGGCTTCTCAGTCGCTGCGCATGCGTGATCGCGTGCGAAGCTCCCGCGCCTGCCCGACTCTCAGCCACCCGCACAGAATGCCCAAGCTCCCACGCACACGGCCGGCCCATACTCGCTCTGGTGCCTTACATGGCGGAACGGTGGATCTCGGTCCGCTGCCATGCGAGCCGCCGGTCGCGAGTGAGGCGCGCGGTCACGAATATGCCGGCACCAAATGCACGCTCGTCGAAGAGCTTGAGGCGACGCGGCCTGAAGACGTAGAAGCCGTAGGCAGTGAGATCGGTCTCGGTGAAGTCGGGAAAGCGCTTCGTGTAGAGCGTTTCCGCCTGGTTGCCGTTCTCGCCTCCGACCTCACGCGCCGAGCCGAAGAGCTGGATACCCCGGTCGGGCGTGCCCCAGGTCTGGGTCGAGTCGTAGACGGCGATCGCGACCGAGTTGTTGGCGCGGAGGTTGCGCGAGTGTCGGGCGCGCGGCTCGGACAGCCAGACAATGTCGAAGTCGCGGCTCCAGGCGAAGTAGGCACTGTTGACGTGGGCGCTGCCGTCGGCGGTGACCGTTGCGATCGCGCAGAGCGTCGATGCATCGAGAAGCCGCCGTGCCGCCGCCGCCATCCGCCCCGCGGCTACGGGACGCTTTGATCGCTCGATCGTCATCGCTTGACGCCGATTGAACCCGATTCCTCTACGCCGCGGCGGCGTAGAGCGACACCCGCCTCGACCACGGACTCACTGTCGCCGCCTTTCCCTGGAAACACACCGCAACCCGGGTCACCGTCGCGTTTTGGCGGAAAGGCGACAAGGACTTCTGGTGTCATGCATGGGGGTCCTGTCGGACGAGGTTTTGAGGTTTCGCGGGGAGAGGGTTGGGTGGCGCACTGTCGCAATGCGCGACGAGCCTGGGCGGCCTGAGCGCCTGCCGGAAAGTCGAGCTTTCGGCCGGTAGGTTGCCGGGCAAGGAGGAGACGGGTGCTGCTGCCAGCCGCACGGGGGGTTCGGTCACTCAACGGTTTGGCCGTGGCGTCTTTGCTTGCGGTGACACGGCGAATCGAGCTGCCGTTGGTCGCGCTTTGGCTTGTGCTCGCCGGCGGCCTCGCTGCTCTCACGAGCCAGGTTGCCGATTGGTACGTGATGACCGATGAGCTGCTCTATGAGCGGCTGGCGATCAGTATCGCGAGGCTCGGTTCGCCGCTGCCGTACATCCACGGCGAGCTGATCGCGAATGTCAATCAGCTGTATCCGCTACTGCTGGCGCCGCTCTTCCACGACCGGCTTGTTCCACCGGCGCTGCGTGACGCCCATGTTCTGAACGCATTCGTCATGAGCTCCGTGTGCCTGCCGACTTTTCTGTTGGCGCGTGCCGTCACCGGGAGCAAGCGTTTGTCGTATGTCGTGGCGTCGTTGTGCGTCTGCATTCCTTGGATCCCGCTGTCCTCCATGCTCATGACCGAGGTGGTCGCGTATCCTGCGTTCGCTTGGGCGGTGCTCGCCGTGTACCGCGCCGCTGTGTCGCCGCGCCCTCACAACGACGTCGTGATGGTCGTCGCGCTGGCGGTGGCGACGTTGGCGCGAACGCAGTTCCTCGTCCTCTTCATCGTCGTTCCCATTGCGTTCTCTCTCCATGAACTGGCCTTCACGCGGTCGCGGTCCGGGCTGGCTCGAGTCCGGATCGCGGGGCGAAAGCTCGTGGAGACGCATCGGCCTCTTGCCGTGGCGTACGCGGTGCTGGTGGTCGCCGCACTCGTCCTGCTTGCAATCGGCCGACTCTCGAGCGCCTTGGGGACGTACTCGGTGACGGCCGAGGGAGACGTGCTTCCCAGCGGCATGGGCCGCTCGCTCCTGGAGCACCTGGCACCGCTCGGCCTCGGGCTCGGAATTTTGCCGTTCGTGCTCGGTGTCGCCTGGCTCTTCGCGACCCTCGTCCGGCCGGGGGCACGGGAGGAACACGCCTTTGCAGCGATCGCAATCGTCACGTTCGCGGCGCTTCTCGTCGAGGTGACGTCGTACGACCTGCGCTTCGGCCAGGGCAGGCTGCACGACCGCTATCTGTTCTACGTCGTGCCGCTCGTCTTGATCTCTTTCGCAGCGTTGCTGCGGGCCGAGTTCCGGCCGCGAGGGTCGCTCTTGGTCTCGGCCGGGCTGCTCGCTCTCGCCTTCTCATTCGTGCCGGTCGTGCGCTACGAGAAGTTCAACGTCGACTCACCGGTGGCGGTTCTCAACGGTGCGCTTCTGGACGCGGGCGGCTCCGTCGACGGCGCGCGTGTCTTCCTCGGCCTCGCGCTGCTCGTGCTCATCCTGCTCTTTCTGCTCGGCGTGGCATTTCTTCGTCGAACGCAGCTGGTCTTCGTGATCGTCCTTCTCGCCGCCGTTTCGATCTCCGCCGAGACTGGCCTCGCCTTCAACAGACTCTTGAGCGTCGACGGCACGAGCGGGCGGCCGATCACCCTTGAGCAGGGTGTCGTCTTCGACTGGATCGACCGGAAGGTCGGACCCGGGACGAAGGTGACGATGGTCCCCTACCCGATCCTCTACGGCAACTATTGGGAGAACGTCGCGTACTGGTGGAACGTCGAGTTCTGGAACGCCTCCGTGCAGCGCGCTGCCGTCTACGAGGGTGCGTTCACCGGAACGCCGGAGACGTTTCCGACGACGAGACTAATCTTCGACAGCGTCACGGGCAGGGCGAATGTCTCACCCAGCCGCTACGCGGTTGAGGGAATCGCGGAGACGAGATTTCGGTTAGCCGGCAATGAGCTGGGGGAGAACCGCGGGGTCGCGTTGACCGCCGCCGACAACCCGTGGCGCGCCGAATGGCTGGCGTACGGTCTCTACCGCGACGGCTGGACCGTCCCGAAGGTCGTGGCCAAGATCAGAGTCTTCGCGGCACCGGGGCAGACCGAGCAGACGATGAGGTTCCTGACGATTTCCGTGCGCGGCCCGAACGACGTACCGCCGCGGCCGTTTCGCATCGTCTCGAACACCAGCAACTGGGCGGCCGAAGCCGGCGAGCAACCGACCAGCAAGCAGGTCTCGGTCTGCGTGCCCGGGCGCGGATTCGCCGACGTCCAGATCCACGCCCCCCGTTACTCACCGATCTACGGGGATCCGAGGAGCGAGGCGAGCTTCGTCAGCTACGCGCGCTCCGGCGGCGTCCTCGTGACGGGCATTGCGCTCGCGGACGAGACGCGGCCCTGCTAGCCCCGTACGCCGAGCACGCCGGTTCGGTTGGCCTGAACGCGCCAGTGGGACGAAAGGCGTACACCGTTCCCTCGGTGTCCGCTCCTAGCACGGTTCCAGCGACCGTGATCATCGCGGCGACGGTGCTACCCGTCGTCGCGTAGGACCAAAGGCTGACGCCGTCGGCGGCGGCGAGCGCGTAGAACCCGCCCGGCTTGCCGCCGGTGGCAAACAGGACGTTCCCGACGACAAGCGGCTTCGCCTGGTTCCCGTCGCCGAGCGCCTTCGACCAGATCGGCCTGAAGCCGCAGCCAGGGTCGACGTGGAAAGCACGTACCCCGTTGCCAAGCCGCTTCCCGTCGTCGCTGTAGAGGACGGACTGCGCGGAGTAGATCATCTGCTTCGACGCCGACCAGGCCGGCTCGCCGACGAAAGGCGTCACCCCGTCGCCGAGCGGGATGAAGACGAGTGACCCCTGTGACAGGTGCTCGCGGTCGAGGATGTAGAGCGTGCCGTCTTTGTTGTTCGCGGCGGCCAGCGGCGGGCAGGCTTGCGGTTGGAAAAGCAAGGCGGCGGCACCGAAATCGGCGTCCCCGATCGGAGGAATGGGCAAGTTGGAGGAGTCGAGCACGCTCGTGAGGTCAGGGCTCAACGCGACGATCCTGTCCCCATAGCCCGCGTTGTCAACGAAGCAGGAACACTCGTCCGACCAGACATGTGAGTTGCCGACCCCGGTGTAGACGACCCCGCTCGTGGGATCGATCGAGACGCCGCCCCAACCCCAGATCCCGCCGAGGTTGTCCGGACCGGGTACCGGATCCCACGACGTAATCGCCTCCACCCCGTCGAGCGGAATCGCCAGCAAGCTTCCCTCCGGAAATCCGTCGGCGCCGCCGACGTCGCAGTACGAGGCGATCGGTATGTATAACCGGTCAGCGGCGATGCGCAGACCTCCCCACACGTATTCGATGTCGGGGCGTGACACAACTTGCCGCGGATAGCCGGCCGCCTCTTCGCCGCTCGCGAGCGAGAGTGCGTGCAGCCGTCCGCTAGCGCCGATCACATAGATCAGTCCACGTGCGAGGTCGATCGCGCCGGTGGAGGTGATACCCCAGCTGCCGCAGAGCTCCGTGGTGGTGGTCCCGAGCTCGCGCCGCCACAGCACCGCGCCGGTCGCAACGGATAGGGCGTACACGGACCCGGCTTCAGTCGCGACGTACACCACCTGCTGCCCGTCGACTCGAGCGGAGAGCGGCGACGCGTAGACAGCGCCGTCGAGACTCGCCTCCCACGCAGGAGCCAAGCGAGTGACGCTTCCAAGCGTCAGAAGGGTCGAGGGCACCGCGTTCCGGAGCTGGTTGTCATAGCCGTAGCTCGTCCAGGCAACCGGATCAGACGGCGGCTTCGGCTTGGGCTGCAGCTTTGGGCTGGCGCTCGCACCTGAAGGGACGACCAGGGATACCAGTAAAAGCCCGAGGACGCGGCGTAGCATGGGCCGCCGAGAGTAGCGCCTCCGCTCGGGCCCGCACGGCAGCCGCACTAAAATGAGACGTCAAACCGGCGCCGCTCGCGTCGCCGTCGACGGAGGCGTCCTCTATTCCAGCTCCGGGGGGCCGGGCATGGGCAGCCAACGATGTCGTGGGCGGACCACCCCACACGAAACGTCGAAACGTCACGCCGACAGGACGGCGAATCCGGCTCCGACCCCGAACCCACGAACGTTGAAACGTAGTAACGACGCGAGCACACTGTCGCCTTTCCGCCAAGACGCGACAGTTGCGCACTTTCAACACCAGCAGGCCGAACTAGGGCTCCTTGCGGCACTTCGCGCCTTGCGCTAAGAACTTCTGCGATGGCGCGACAAGGCGACGCACTCGAGAACCCTGTCACGGGTGAGCGGCTCGTGTTCCGCCGGACGACGGCCGACTCGGGCGGCGCCATGCTCTCGTTCGCCTATTTCCTTCCCGCGGGCGGATCGGTGCCGCTCGCCCACGTCCACCCGAGGCAGGAGGAGCGGTTCGAGGTCGTCTCGGGGAGGGCGAGGATTCGGGTCGGCTGGCGGCTGCTGCGCGCATCAGCCGGGGAGAGCGTCGTGGTGCGGCGAGGTACCGTCCACAGGCTCTGGAACGACGGCGAGGACGAGCTGCACGTGCTCGTCGAGTTCCGGCCCGCGTTGCGGACCGAGGAAGGTTTCGAGCAGCTCTTCGGTCTCGCGCGCGATGGCAAGCTCAGCAGGCGCGGCTTCCCTCATCCGCTGCAGATGGCCGTGATGGCGAAGGAGTACCACGACGAGGCGCAGTTCCCGCTCCTGCCGACGGTCGTGCAGCGGGCGCTGATCGCCCCGCTCGCAGCGATCGGTGTGCGGCGCGGCTACCGCGCGGTCGATCCTCGCTACCCAAGCGGGGCCCGCCCCGCACCGTGAGGGCGGGACAGGCTTCCGTGCCGATCAGTCATAAGGGGGCCAGGAACTTCGGAGCGATCTGATCCGCATGAGCGAGCTCGGCCAGCTCTTCGCTCAGCGCCCTGCAAGCGCCCAGGCGCTCTCTCGTCCCAGCGGCGGCATGCACTCACCAGGTCTGGATGCTCGCCGACGCCAGACCCTCGGCGCTGTCGCAGTTCCAACAAACCACGACACCCGCCTGGGACTAGTGAGTAGACGCGCGCGCGCGAGTACCACATCGGCCCATTCAACGTCAACCGACTTCGACCACCCACGCTGGCGCTGATGTCGCCTTCACCCCGCGGGCGCAACTCAAATCGATGGACCCCGTGCCCAACTTGCCAAACGACTTGCCAATCAGCCCGAAACAAGATGCCCGGGACGTCGGAAGCGGCTACCCTAGCGGCCTCGCCCTCTTAGCTCAGTTGGTAGAGCACCTCCATGGTAAGGAGGGGGTCTCCGGTTCGAGTCCGGAAGAGGGCTTCGTGAAAGTCCTGCACAGCGCCCTTTTCTGCCGCGCGACGGTTTGCATATGTTCCACAACGATCGGTCGTGGAGCACTTTCTGGAGCACCCAGGATTTTCGTAGGCCAGATTTGTCGCCTAGGTTGGCAACGGCCGCCTCGTTCGTAATGCCTCTCGATCGCCGCCCAGCCTGAACCACACGGCTCATCACCCGGAGGTCAGAGGTTCAAAATCCTGCCCCTGCAAGACGCTGGGTCGACGGTGAAAATCTTGCCCAACTCTTGCCTGGATCGTTTGCGCAAGTAGCAAGGCTGCCGAAATCGACGCATTCGTCGCCGTGACGGCGGCGCCCGGTTCGAGCTCACTGGCGGGTCACGCTACTGCGTGGTTCCGTGACTAGATTGCAATCGGCCGGTTTCCTAAACCGCGTGCACAAGTTCGATTCTTGTCGGGGGCATCCCCTTTAAGCAAGCCGATTACAGACGTTACGCCTGCTAATTGGCAAGCCCTCCCTCATCGGATCGCCGATGGTTGCATCGACTGACCCGGGTTCTCGGCCTTCGCCCGAGCTATGCGTTGGTCACGATAGGCCCTGCCGACGGGAGCAGTGGTGATGACACGACCCACGGGTTGGGTATCGCGTGCGGCAAATGATGCGACGGGTGGCCGAGCACAACGGCCGTTCCTGACGCGGTGCTGCCGTCTGCGGGTTGCAGCACCTTTCGTGGGTATGCCGCGCAGGAGATCGTGAACTCGTTCGAGTGGAGCGCGACCACGGCGGACGAGGTGAATCGCCACCGCTGCGCATCCGGGTTATGCGTGACGATGGGCGACCCGGCCTTGTATTTGCGGTCCTGTATCACCCCGACCGCCGCAGCGGGGCCGCCCACTCCGCCGGCGGTTAGCGCCGTCTGGTTGGCGGTCAAATAGAGACCGGCGAGCGTCCGGAGATAGAAGTACCCGTCGCCTGCGTCTTCGAACCGGAATTTCTGTGCGTCGGTTCCGTTCGGCGTGTACTGCCAGACGAGGCCACCGATGGATCTGCTCGCGCCCCGGACGTCGAGGCACATGTTCGATGCACCGCACACGAGGGTGTACGGGATGAACGGCCGGAACTGTGGGGTGTGGATCTGATTTTCCAGCACCTCGGACAGGTCGTGCGCCGCGGCGTAGCGGGCACCGAGGAAGGGGTAGTTGTTGGTCAGGAACCGACGCGAGATCGTCTTCAGGATCGACGTGTGGTCAAAGTGGAGGTCGTCCGAACCGAACACGGTGCCGGCCTTGATCCAGGGCGAGATCAGGAAGGACGGTACGCGCACACCGGTGGTCTGCAGCATTCCCGGAGCCACGGGCACGGCGTTTGGCGGCGGTACGTGGTCGTAGAAGCCACCGTGCTCGTCGTAGGTGATGAGCAGCAGCGTCTTGTCCCAGTTCGGGCTCGCGACGACAGTCTCGACCAGATCGCGGATGAACGGTTGGCTGTTGCGGATGTCTGACGGCGGTTCGTCGCAGAAGCTGTTCGGCGGGTAGTCGACGTAGTGCGGCTCGATGAACGATACCGACGGGAGGTTTCCCGACTTGGCGAGTGCCTTGAAGCCTGCTGTCGGGTCGTCGTAGCTCACGACGTGTTCGGAGTCGAAGGTGTAGCGCTCGAAGCGGCGGATGAAGCTGTAGTAGTGCTCGAAGCATCGCCACGTGACCTTGTTGTGGGTCAGGTGCTCGAAGATGGTTTCGGAGATCGAGGCGACGAGTGGGCTCGAGTTCGAGTATTCCCACGCGCCCCACTGGTCGATGTTCGGCCGGCCGGAGAGCTCGTAGAAGCGGTTCGGGAATGTAGGCCCGGGGTGCGAGGCGAACCAGCGGTGGCCGACGGCGAAGTCGCGGGCGAGCGCGTCGTAGGTGGGGACGTTGTCTGCGGTGTGAAAGCCCATTACGCGCTGCGAGGTCGCAGGCCCGCACTCGTCGGCCTGGGCTTGGACGAAGCCGTCCATCTTCCCGTTGTTGATCTGCAGGGCGACCATCTCGGGCCCGTTGGGTGGGCCGGGTGAGAAGATCGTGTCGCCGGCGGCCAGCGGGAACGAGACGCATTTGCGGCCGTTGTACATGTTGTACTCGTTGCCCTTGAGGCCGTCGACATCGTGCCGTGCCATCCCGCCTTTCTCGTACGGGAGGCTCAGGTATCCGAGCATGTGGTCGAACGAGCGGTTCTCCTGCAGCAACACAATGATGTGATCGATGTTCGCGAGGGTTCCTGGCGTGGTTTTTGCCGGCCAGTCTGGGGGCGCCTCGTTGCGGAAGCGCATCTGGGGGTAGTTGAACGTCAGCGACAGCACGCCGTTCTGGACGGTGGTGTTCGTCAGCTCGCTCGGGTACGGGTAGGGGACGAGCTCGGAGTTCCCGCTGGCGATCACATGACCGATCAGGAACGACGTCGCCTTGGCGTTGATGGAGTCCCGCGTGGTGACTCTGCTCCACGGATCGGCGGTGGCGTTGCTAAGGGTGCTGAAGATCTTGTCGCGAATGTAGTCCCGAATATGATCGCCCGGGTCGAAGACTGACGAGGTGTTGAAGCCGACCTGCACGACCTGTCCGAGCAGGCTCGTCTTGAAATCGTCGGCGTTGATGGTTTCCACCTCTATCGGCTGGCCGAGGAATGTTCCGGTCATCTTGTAGAGGGGGACACTCGTGCCGGGGACCGTCCCGATCTGGGTCGGGGTGATGCCGTTCAGGTCATCCACCCAGCCGAACAGGTCAACCGCCTTGGTCGCCGGGTGGTAGCGGAGGGTCAACCGCAGCGTGAGGCCAAGGTTGACGATGTCCATGTCGTAGGTGCCGGTGACCTCCTCCGGCCCGTCCGTCTCGAACTGCACGTCGACGGTGATCGGTGTCTGGTCGTCCTCGGGGTTGGCTGTGATCGCCATCGACTTGGTGTTGATGTCGTTGAGGTGGACCCCGATTCCGAACACGGTGGTGAACCAGCCGAGTTCGGAAATGGCGTGCGAATATGTCGTTTTCATCGCCCATGTGGGGTCGAGTGGCTGGCCATCCGGTGGCGGTGGGTCGTTCGCGACGCCCTGCATGTCCGAGTAGGACGGTGGGTTCTGGTCCCCGAAGTCCTGTGAACTGAACAGCTTGATCTGCACGAGCGGATCCGGTGATCCGGCGACTTGCCGGCTGTTGAACAGCTCGTTCAGTTTCTGGGCGACGAAGGCGAGCGACACGTCCTTGGTGGGTACTCGTGCCTGCCCGTCCGGCATGATCGGCGCCATTGGGTAGAACAAGGTCGGGAACGCTCGGCCGCTGTAGATGCCCATGTGCTTGTGGTGATCCTGATCCAGCACCACACCGGGCACAGTCCAGGAGTAGGGCTGACCGCCGAAGAACAACGTCACTCGGTAGTCAAAGATCCACTGGTCCTCATCGGGAACCCCGATGTTGATGTAGACAACTGGCAGGACCATGTCGCGCAGGTAGATGAACTGCGACGCCAGCGGCAGATCGATGCGCTTGTACGGGTTCCCGCCGTCATCGGTGGAGTCGGCGAACCTCTCGCCCTGGGCGAGGTCGGTGGCGATCGAGATGTCCTGGCTCTCCGTGGCACTGATCCGGTTGACGATGTGGATGTTCAGCGTCGTGTCAGAGTTCTTGTCGTCGTCGTGTGTCTTGAACTCGATCGTCGCCCCGGTGAGCCACTCGTTCGTGGCGGGCTTGGTCGCTGCGGGGGCGGCCGCGACTTCGGTGCAGATTCCGTAGTAGTTGCGGTTGTCCTGGTTGAGGACGATGCCCGCGAGGCCGTTCACGTTCGAGTTGAATGGCGGCAGTACGGTGCCGTCGTCGAGGGTGATCGTGAGCATGTAGTCGAACTTCCATGTGTCGCTGGAGTCGGCGAGGATGTGCACGTGCACCTCGGGCAGGTGGAGCTCCTCGAGAGGAATGGGCTTGGAGCGCAGCTGCAAGGTGACGGTGTTCGTCGACTGGTCGTCGAAGGAATTCCCATTGTTCGCGTTCACCGCACAGCCGAGGTAGGGGTTCTTGCCGTACCAGTCGGCGTCGTGCGCGCGGTACGACTCGATGTTCGCCTCGAACGTCGTCGCACCACCGCCGCTGGCGGAGTCACTGGCGCGGTTCTTGACGAAGACGTGCAGCAGGGAGTCGTCGTTCAGGTCGTCGTCAAGGGTGTGGAAGTCGATCGTGATCATCGCGACGACGGGGCCGGTGTGGTAGCCGAAGTCGGCGAGCGCGAAACTGGCCGGTTCGAACGTGCCGTCGCCGTTGCTCAAGGCGATCCAGACGCCAGCGTCGCCGAAGCCGATGATGTCGGCCTTGCCGTCACCGTTCAGATCGGCCAGCACACGCGGATAAAGCGCAACCCGCCAGCCCTCGTTGTAGGCGAAGTCCGTCAAGACCAGGTTCACACCGTTGCCGCCACTCACCGCGACCCACACGCCGTCGTCACCAAATCCGACGATGTCAGCCCGTCCGTCGCCCGTTACATCCGCGGTGAGCCGCGGGTGGTTCTCGATGCGCCAGCCCTGGCTGTATCCCAGATCCGCGAGGACGAACTGCGGTGTCGCGAATCCACCCGCGCCGTCACTGAGTGCGGAATACACGCCGGCGTCGCCGAAGCCGAGAAGGTCTGCCCGGTGATCACCGTTGAGATCGGCCACCATGCGCGGGTGCTTCGTGCCCTGCCAGCCCTTGCCCGGGTCGAAATCCGCGAGCACGAGCTTCGGTGCCTGGAAGCTGCCGTCACCATTGCCGATTGCAACCCACACGCCCCCGTCGCCATAACCGACGATGTCCGCCTTACCGTCACCGGTGATGTCGGCGACATAGCGAGGATGCTGGTCGACCCGCCAACCCTGGTCATAACCGAGGTCATTCACCACGAACTTCGGTGCCTGGAAAGTGCCGTCGCCGTTGCCGAGTGCGACCCACACGCCTGCGTCGCCGAAACCGACGATGTCCGCGTGCCCGTCACCAGTCACGTCCACCACATATCGCGGGTGCCGGTCTACGCGCCAGCCGTGGTCATATCCAAGATCCGCGATCACGAACCTCATCGGTCCGAACGTGCCGCCGCCACGATTCAGCGCGGTCCACACACCGGCATCACCGAAGCCGACGATGTCAGCGCGACCGTCGCCGGTCAGATCCGCCACAACTCTGGGGTGCCGCTCGATCAGCCACCCCGTGTGGGCGCTGAATCCCGCGAGAACCAGGTTCGGCGGTTGAAACGTTCCGTTGCCGTTGTTGAGTGAGGCCCACACGCCATCGAGTCCGAAGCCGACGATGTCCGCACATCCATCACCCGTGAGATCCGCCGCGACGCGCGGTTGTTCCGGACCCCAACTCTGACCACTCCAGCTCATTGCTCTCCCCTTAAACACGAGAAACTCACTGACTTGACCGGCGGCGCACCGTCGACCCCGACCGCACGGAGGTAGGTCACGTCGCCATTGTCCTCAAGCCGCAGGTAGCCTCACGCGCTACGGAAATCCCCGGCGGCCGATCGGGCCCCAAAAACGTCGGCCGCGACCGACCAGGGCGTGGTCGCCGAGAGACGGCCCGGAGCCCCGACCACCACACGCCTTGAGCCCCACGCAGACCCGAGCCGCATAGTCGGCGGCTTGCAGGCGCCCCGATAACGCCGACTCATCAGGCGGCCCCTTTGCCGCAGCAACAACGAGCTCGGCCTGCGCCACGAACGCTCCTCTTGTTGCCGAACAAGCGAGACTACGCCGGTCCCCGGCCTCTGTCAATCACAGCAGACCAGAGACGATCAGAGTCAACGTCGAAGCTTCCGTACGCTCCCTGATCACCTCCGCCGCTATCCGCCGCTCGGCCGCTTTCGCGGTCGACCGCGGCCACGGCCCATCCTCGCTCGGGGCGAGTACCAAGGTTCCGTGACCCTCACCGCAGGACTAGAGCCGCACGTCTGGCCGACGACGAAGGCGAGCGTTGACCAGATCATCGATTTTGTTGTCTATTTAGACGATGAAGTCTGTTGAGTACGCCTCGGTTCAGTACGCAGGTACTACGCTGCTTCTACGCACCTGCCTTCGAAAGCACGGTGTTTCCTAAACCGCGTGCACTGGTTCGATTCCGGTCGGGGGCACTAAAGAATCCCCTGCTAATCCGCGCGACGTGTTGCCAGCGGCAGCACGGCGGGCACCAGGGGCCACAAAGGGGGCCACCACGCCGACAAGATGCCGGCAGGCCGCCAGGGTTTACCTACCCGCCCCTACAGCCTTCGACGCCGCTTGCACGACGTTGCGGCTCCGGTGCAGCCCCTTCTTACCGGCGGGTCGGCCAGAACGGCACGCGAAGCCACAGGTGATGTGGGGAGGCTGGTAGCGCTCTGCACCGGAGGTGCGCGACCAAGTCGGCGTCCTTTGCGCAGCAAGTCAAACTGCACCGACCTGCGCAACCGAGAATTCTACCGCCGCAGTAACTCTTTGTTTCCACGACAGTAAACGTTCTTCGTTCCTCGAAGCGCTCAGCACTGTTACCCTCGCGCGGTTTAAGGCCGACCATCGAAGGGGCGGATGGAACGTATCTTCACAGCCCACGCCTAACGCGCCCGAGGCCATTCGAGCACCACGGCCACGCCCGCGCCCCGTCAGTCGGCCGAGCCGTCCGCCTCGAGATCGTCGTCGTGCATACGCCGCTGTCGCGTTTTGGCGGAACCGCGACAATCGTGCCCGCGTCGGACTACGCTCCAACGTTTCGCGGCGAAAGGGTTGAGCCGGATCTCCGACCAGGACAGCCCCCTCGTCGTCGGACTACCACGCCGTAGCTCGCCCGTCATAAGCCTGCGGGCCGAGGTGCGCACCCCACTGGCACCATACGTCCGTGGCCTCTCCTCAGTTCCCTGGTCTACCTGGCTGGACTCGTGCGACGTGCCTGGGGTGCGCCGGTCTCGTCAAGGCGACTCGTGATGCCCACGTCCTGGTTGGGGGTCGTCGAGATGGCACCGCTCTCTTTGCAATCGGCGTTGAGCCGCAGAACATCCTCGCCGAGGAGCCGGAGGCGGTGATGAGCCAGCCACTTCTACTTTTCGGGGTTGCCCATCGTGGGTGTCTTGCTCAGGCTCGCGAGCGGCTCCGTTCTGGACAGGTTGAGCTGCCGGCCGAGCTTCCCCTCATGACGGCCGACGAGATCGAGCAGCTCCCTGAGGAGTATCATCATCCGCCGACTGGGAAGTTCTGTCCCTTCTGCGGTTCGGACGAGGCACTCACCGTAGAGCACGTCTGGCCGCAGTGGATGTCCCGAGCACTGCGCGAGAATGTCGGCGCAAAGCAGCATGAGCGACCTTTCGCGGTTTCGGCTCCCGGGGCTAAGCGCGTCTCGCGCGCGATCGAGGTGGAAGCGCCCGCGTGCGCACTCTGCAATAACCAGTGGCTGTCGGTTCTCGAACAGGATGTCCGGCCCGTTCTGGAACCGATGCTTCTGGGCGAGGGACGGATCCTTAGCCGTACCCACCAACTGTTACTCGCAACGTGGGCTGTCAAGACGGTGCTGATGTTCGACGCGGCGACCGGAGCGGACGCGGTCATCCCTATGGGCTACTACCGCGAGTTCGCTCAACTCCGTGCGCCGCTCCCGAGCACCCAAGTCTGGCTCGGAGCGTACTCGGGTATACGACCAGGCCTAGCTTGGCGTCAGGCCCTCTGGCTCGACGTGCCTTCTGATGAGGCGCCGAATGCGTTTGTCACTACGTTCACCGCGTACCGCGTTGTCTTCCAAGTCGCAGGACATTTCGTCCGCGACGCATCGTTTCGCGATCGCCGCTATCAGTTCGCCTCAGGAGTCCACCGGATCTGGCCGGTTGAGCCTGGCTCGATCCGCTGGCCGTCTCGGAAACTCATATTCGGAGACGGGTCTCTGGAGGCTTTTGCGGGTAGCTTCAGCGACGGCCAACCCCAGAACGAAGAGGCGCGCTCGTGAAGCCCTCCGAGTTCCCTGAGGTAGCCGAGCGCGCACATCTACGTGACTTCCTTTCGAGACATTTCGACATGCAAGTCGAGGACGTTCGGTCGATGCTTCGGTTGCCGATTGAAGAACAAGGACTGAACGGGGGCTGCAACTTCGCCGCCGTCAACATTCTCTCGGATCTCGTTGCGGGATGTTCGGTTCTGTTCTACTGCCCAAGCATCGAAGGTCTAACGACTCCAGGCGACCGCGGTAAGAGGTTCAAGAGGTTGATCGAAGACTATTTCCATCTAACCCCCTCGTGCCAGCAGAGACCGCGAAAGCCCTCTACGCGGTTGTTCGAAATCCACTTACGCATGCGCTCGGCGTGGGCGAGGAGCGAGTCTCGGTGGCAAAGGATCGGCTGACAGCCGAACAAATCACCGAATTGGAGGAGGCGACTAAGCGACCCGCTTGGTGTCCGCCGCCGGTATCGAGAGCGGACGGCGTGTACACGGTGGATGCTCGGGGACTGTATTGGGCATTCCATCGCTTGCTTCACAACCTGTTCGCTGCACCGCAGCACGTGGGCTTAGCTAACCGGCTTGCAGGGGAAATCGGGTTCGGCTAGCGCGCCCGCTACTGGACAATGCTTGCGATCAACAACGTCAGTGCGGCCAAAACACAAGCCAGAACCAGAGTTCCACTGAAACTGACCCATGAGGGTGGCGCCGATCTTGTCGCGCTTTGGCGGAAAGGCGACAAGAACTTCTGGTGTCGTGCGGGGGCCTGTCGGGCGAGGTTTGAGGTTTCGCCAGCAGAGGGTCGGGCGACGTACTGTCGGCCCTTCGGCTCTCGACAACCTGGCTCCGCCGTTGCCGTGAGCCCCGCATCCTGGGGGTTCTGCTCAGAATGCGTTCGCGGCCGACTTCCACTCCCGGAGGCGCTGCGCGATGAGCTGGGCCCGCTCCTCCGCGCTCCCGCCGTCCAGCATCTGGAGGTCTGAGGGGTCGGCTCGAAGGTAGACGCCGGCGGTTCGGGCGTTCAGCCCGGGGTCGCGATCCGACCGTGTCGTCCAGTAGCCGGTGGCGCGGTCGGCGGTCTCCACCCTGATCTCGCCGGTGCCCTCGAGCTGGGGGGCGTTCGGGTGCCGAGGGCGCTCGCCCTTCCAGAAGTAGAGGATGCCGGCCGGATCCCTGCGCTCCTTCGCAGCCTCGCTCCAGTAGCGGGCCGACAGCGTGCCGTCCTCCTGCCAGGCCCGGCCGTTTACGTTCAGGGCACCGTCGCGGTCCCGCGAGATGCGCAGGAGGCTCACTGCCGACGGTTCGTCCTCGCTCCGCATGGTCAGCGAGAGCTGCCACCACAGCCCCTCGACCGGTCCACGGCGACCCTCGGTCTCGATCGCCTTGCGGAGCTTCTGGTTGATCGCGCGAACCTCGGCCGGGCTGGTGGCCGGGTCGTAGCGGACGGAGGTCAGCCCGAGCAGGTCGCTCGGCAGCTTCGAACCGTGCGCGTGGAGGATGAACGTGCGCCGGATGCCGAGCGCGCCGCCGAACAGCCCAGCCTCGAACACGACGTTGTCGCGCGGCGACGCCTGGCCGGACTGGGACGCATCCGTCGTGGTCCAGTCGTCCTGGGCAAACACGAACGCGGCGAAATCGACCTCCTGGGAGAGCTCGACCAGCCGGTCGAGGGTGGACCGCCCCGGGTTGAACGTGGTCGTCCAGGGCTCGACGTCGGCGACATCCTCGAGCCCGCGCGTGATCGCCTGGAGCAGTTTCGCCTGCTTGCCCGACGACCCGAGGAAGATGCGCGGCTTGTTCATGCGCAATTCATGATGACGGACATGGCGCACACCCGAGGCGAGCACGACTGTCGCCTTTCCGCCAAAAGGCGACATCTGCGCCCGAGTCGAACTTGTTAAGTGGGCACACGCGCGCGCGTGAATATCACATCGGTCCGTCGACGTAATCGTGAAGACGGGCAGAGGGCTTTAACCGACGCAGGACCGTTCACGCGACGATTCCAGCGGTCTAGTACGCAAAGAGTTGGACCCGGCGCCGAGGCCGTGTATGGGTACGGGAAATGCGTGTTTCACGTACTCATTCAACCGACGCGTCTGGCTGATCCCGACGCGTCGCCCGTGAAGCCACCCGGCGCGTTGATGGCGGTGATCACCGACGTCCGCGCGGCGAGCGACGGCCGCGGGATCGTCGCAGTCATTCCGCAATTTCGGGAGAAACCGCCTCGCCGGTGCTGTTCACGCCTCGAAGAGCCAGTGAGACTGGTCCAGAGTATGTGCGCACGCCAGGACATTCATCGAGCCCGCCAGCGCACTGAGCACACGCGCGCCGCTAGCGCTGGCGGGTGACCCTCTGCGGTTGCCCGTCGGCGCCACCGGTCGTGTAAATCGAGTGCGAGGCTGCTAGTGCGGCGTCAGCATGTAGAAGGTCGTGTAGCCGGTTCGGGCGCTTTGCGGCGACTCCAACTCCCTTACGGGCTTGTGGCAGACCGCCTCGATCTTGTTTGTTCCCCATCGTGCTAGTCGACGCACGCGGGTGGTTGATCTTTTGCCTCTACTTTCTCGTGCGTTTGCGTAGGTTCGACACCTCGTCGGCCCGCCAGCCAAGGCCCATCGCCCGAAAGCGGGCGGTCGCTTCGTCGAGGAGGCGATCGTCGGCGCGAGCCACCGCAACCGCCCGAAGCGCGAACGGCTGTACGTACGTCTGCGAGTTCACCCAGCGCCCCGCCTCCGCCTCGATCCGGTCGTGTGCGCCCAGTGCGACGAGCGCGTCAAGGAACGCTGCAGCGCTGTCGTCCAGGCGGACACGGTCTACCCCGGCCGCTCGCACGGCGGCGCGTGGCGTGAAATCGACCGAATCGACAAGTCGCTCGACCGCCGATGCGTCTTCGCGGGCGAGTGCAAGACGGAGCTTCGGACCCAAGTAGAGCGAGCGATAGGGATCCAATATCCAAGCCTCGGCTTCGGCCTCGAGGCGACCGGCTTCGACCTCATGGCCGAAGTGGAGGCTCGCCAGAGCGCAGTACAGGAGGCACGACGCGTTCGAGGGACACGGTGCCGCTGAGTTCGCTTCCACCGCGCGCTCGGCCTGCTGCGCCAGGGCTCGGAGATCCTCCCAACGACCGCCGATCATCGCGATCAGTAGCCGCGCGTGCATTCCATGCAGACGGTGATGGGGTGTCAAACCCTGCACCATTTCGTGCAGCAGTTCGCTTGCGCGATTCGCCTCCGAGAGTCGTCCGGAGGCCAGGTGGAGTGAGACAGCTGTCATGAGCGCGAAATGTCGGTCATCGGGATCGACGAGATTCGGAAGTAATTGGAGCCGTTCCTCCAGCCACGTGGATGCCTGCTCGAGGTCGCCGGCGCTCCATGCGACGTCGGTAAGCGCCGCTAGCGCGTTCGAGCGAAGCCCGACGTCGCCGAGCCCTTGTGCTATCGCGTGCACGCTGCGCGCGGCTGTCTCATCTTTCCGCCAGAGCGCAACTGCGGCGAGCGCCCTCGCATGCGTTGGCGAGCCTTCATCGGCCAGCTCGACCGCACGATCGATCCATTCGTCGACGATCTCCCGATCGGGTGGTCGCTTCCACATGCCGGACCTGCGCGCTGTCTGCAGCGCAAGCTCCGTGTAGAGCTCCCCCGAGGGGCCGACGAGGTCTATCGCCTGCTCGACCGCCGCACGGAACGCCTCGCCGTCGAATCTGAGTGCGTTCGCGCGTCCTATCTCCACCCAAAGCTCGGCCTGCTTCCCAGCGTCGGATTCGAAGGCGGCAGCTCGGTGCAGCAGCGCGATTCCATCTTCGATCTCATATCGTCCGATCGAAAGCGTCGCTGCGCGTTTCGACCATTCGACGGTCTTCGCGCGTAGCGCTGCTAGCTCCCGCTCGTTTCCGCTCCAGGCGAGGTCGACGTCTTCCGGCCGCACCGCTTCGGCGTAGTGGTGCGCGAGGAGCGCTGCGTGCTCGTCGCTCCTCGCGTCGCCCCCTTCTAGCCAGCGGGCGAAGCCCGCGTGCAGCTGCGCTCGCTTCGCTTTCGGCAGGCCGCCATACGCGACCTCGCGCGTGAGTGCGTGCTTGATCGAATACTCACGCTCGCCCGGCAGCGACGATCCGGCGCGTCTGCGAACGAAGTCCCGATCGGTGAGCAAGTCGAAGTCGGGCATGCCGCCGACGAGCTCATAGATCGGGCCTGTCCAGAAGACGCGGCCGATTACCGCCGCCGCCTGCAGTGCAGCCTTCTCTGTCGGCGGCAGCAGGTCGATGCGGGCGGCGAGTACCGCCTGCACTGTGTCCGGGACCTCGAATCCCGGGGGCAGCTCTACGCAAGACCAAGCGCCGCCGTGGCGCGCGAGCACGCCGCGGTCGATCAGCGTCGCCAACAACTCCTCGACGAAGAGGGGGTTGCCCTCCGCCCGCTCGACCACAGCGTTCCGCACCGACGGCGGCAGCTCGACGCCGAGTAGCTCATCGAGCAACTCGCCCGCGACCGTGGCTGGTAACGCATCGAGGACGACCGCACGGCTCGACCAGGCGGGCCGGCGCTCGAGCAGCTCCGGCCGCCCGGTCCCGAGCAGGAGCAACGGCCCGACCGCCTGCGCCACGAGCGAGTCGAGCAGCTGGAGCAGCTCCTCATCGGCCCAGTGAAGATCCTCGACAAGCACGACCGCGGGACGCTCACGAACAAGCTCGCCGAGAAACTCTGCCCAGGCATCGTGTAGACGTTCGCGAGCCCTGAGCGGGTGCAATTCCTCGCCCGGGTCGAGGCCGAGCGTCAAGCCCAGATAGCGACGGCCGCCGAGTCGCTCGGCCACCACGGCCGGCGGATCATTGTCGAGGATCCGGAAGTGCTCGCGCAGGATCTCGGCTAGGGGCCAGTACGCGGTGCCGTGCCCGTAGGAGAGGCAGCGTCCGGTGCGCTGGATGGGCTGCCGCGCCTGGGCGGCGAGCCACGCCCACACCTCTCGCGCGAGCCGCGACTTGCCGACGCCGGCGTCGCCGACGATGGTCACAAACCGTGGCTGCTCGTCGCGCGCAACCCGCTCGTAGGCGGTGCGAAGCTCGTCGAACTCCTCCTCGCGGCCGACGAACGCCTGGTGCAGGCCGCCAACGCCGCGCGGGCGCATCAGCGAGAGCGCGCGGACGAGCCGGCGCGAGACGACGCCGCCCGGTTTGCCCTTCGCCTCAATCGTGACAGGCTCCTCCAGTTCGAACGCGCCCCGAACGGCAGCGGCGGTTCGCTCGCCGACGAGGATTTCGCCCGCCGATGCCGCCTGCTCGAGCCGAGCGCCCACGTTGACAGCGTCGCCCGTAACGAAAGAGCTGCCTTCACGCGCCTGACCGACGACTACTTCGCCGGTGTTCACACCGATACGCAGCGCAAGTCCGTCGCCGAAGAGCTCGGCGAGCCGCCGCTGCATCGCGAGCGCGGCGTGCAGTGCCCGTTCGGCGTGATCCTCTAGCGCAGTCGGCGCCCCGAACGCAGCCATTACCGCATCGCCGATGAACTTCTCCACCGTCCCGCCCGCGCTCTCGATCTCCGCGGCCATCGCGTCGTAAAAGCGGTCGAGAAGCGCGCGTGTGCGCTCGGGGTCCTGCGAACCGCCCAGCGCGGTCGAGCCGACGAGGTCAGCGAAGAGCACCGTCGCGAGCTTGCGCTCCTCGGACTGCACCGGCCTCCGCTCCACGGGAGCGGCGCAACCCGGGCAAAAGCGCGCGTCCGCGGGAAGCGTAGCCCCGCAGTGGGCGCAACTGGTCACGCCAGGATTGTCGCGCCAATCGCCAGAACTCTCAATTCGGCGACGGACTCGTCAACCGCCCCACGGTCAGCACCTCGACGGCCCCTTTCATAAGCGGATCGTGGGGGTAAAGCGCGGGTTCGAGTCCCGTCACTCCCGCTTCGACAAGCCTCTCGCGAGCGGAACCGGTGGAGAGCGAGCTTTGACCGATCGGTCGGTCTCGGTGGGTCGTGTTCGCACCCCGTTCTCACCTCCAGCGGCGACGAGGGCGCCGACTTCGGCGGGACTAGTGGTCCACTGCAACCGTGAAACCACCTGAACACGACTAGAGTGAGCCCATGAAGACGATCTGGACGGGACGTGTGGCCCAGGCTGCTGGGAAGTACGGCGAGAACGCCCGATGGCCACCGTCTGCTGCAACGCCTGCCGGACCTGCGTCACGACGAACATCGTCGGCGTCGCTCTAGCCGGGATCACGGGTGCTGGCTACGCCGTGGCGAGCTTTGCCCGCAGGCGTCCTTTCGCCAAAGCCTCCTAGGACTCGAGGGCGAAGGCGACGGCATCGTCGACCGTGAGTCTCCGGCCGTGCTCGCACGCTTCCTCGAGAGTTGCGTCATCTAGCTGCGTGCGCAGCTGAGTCAGCGTCTTCTCGTTCACTTCTATGACCCATGAATGGCTGCCGCCGATCTCCTCGCGGAGAGCCTCCGCGGCAGCGAGCAGCTGGGCGGCGGTCTCCGCGCGCCCGGCGACCGAGAGCGTTTCGGCGAAGCGCGAGAGATTCTCGACGATCAGGCCGGGCATCTCGAGGTCGCTCTTGATACGAAGAGATTCAGCCAGCATCGACAGGGAATCGTCGATTCGGCCCTCGTCGCGGGCGATCTGCGCCAACTGGTCGAGCTCGGACGCGGCGATTCCCCAGTTGTGCTGAGCGCGTGCCTGGCGCAGGACGTCCTCGTGTCCGGCACGGCGGCGTTCGAGATCACCGAGCTCGCCGGACGTCCAAGCGACGCCGTCGGCCGCGACTAGGGCGTAGTGCTCTTCGCCGAGCTCGCGGAAGCGTGCGAGGCTCTCCTCGAAATAAGGCCGGGCGCTTTCCCAGTCAGCTTCCTCGGTTGCGGCCATGCCGAGCGAGAAGACGGAGTAGGCGATGCCCCACGCATCACCAAGCTCGCGATGCAGAGCGAGGGCCTCCTCGCTCCGCAGCCTGTCCGTCACAGGATCTCCCGTGCTGCCGGCCATCACGGCCGCTCCGTTCAAAGCCCTGGCGCGGGCCGCAGTGCGATTCGCGTCAACGTCAAGAAGGCGCTCCAGCCGAGGCCGGCCCTCCGCGAAGTGTCCCCGCAGATACCAAAACCGGTAGAGCGCCCCTGCCAGCTGCAGCGCGAGCTGGGTTTCGCCCGAGGCTTCCAGCCGGTCGAGGGCCGCGCGGAGGTTGTCGTGTTCGCGCTCCAATCGGTTGAGCCATTCCGTTGGGCTTCCCCGTAGATGCGGATACGCGTCTTCGGCGAGCGCCAGGAACCACTCCGTGTGCCGCCGCCGCCGTTCGTTGACCTCACCCGAGTCTTCGAGCTGTTCGGCTGCGTATTCGCGGATAGTCTCCAGCATCCAGAACCGCTCTGCCGTGTAGCGGACGAGGCTCTTGTCGACGAGTGACTGGAGCGAGTCGAGCTGGGCCTCCAGGACCTCCTCCGCAGCCTCGAGGGTGCAGCCGCCGGCGAAGACCGCCAGCCGGGCGAACAGCTGCTGCTCCTCGGAGGAGAGCAATTCGTGTGACCACGCGATCGTCGCCCGGAGTGTCTGTTGGCGCGGATCGGCGTCGCGGCCGCCCTTGAACAGGTCGAGGCGCTTGGAGAGCCGCTCCAGCATCTGCTTCGGTGAGAGCACGCTCGCCCTAGCGGCGGCGAGCTCGAGTGCGAGCGGCAGGTTGTCGAGCGCTTCGCAGAGCTCACGCACGGTGTCGTCCGGCTCTGTTCGTGCCCGGTCGCAGAAGAGCTCGACTGCCTCGGGCTCGGCGAGCGGTAAGACCGCGTACTCGACCTCGCCCCTGACGCGAAGCAGCTCGCGGCTCGTGACGAGTAGCAGGAGATTGGGACAGGTTTCGACGAGCGTTGCCAGGTCCGGCGCTGAGTCGGCCACCTGCTCGAGGTTGTCGAGGAGAAGCAGCAGCTCGCGCTCTCCGATGTGCTTAGCGGGGCCTTCGTTTGCGCCGAGTGTCTGCGCGATCGCGTCGGTTACAAGAGCCGGGTCTCTAAGTGTCGCGAGGCCGACCCAGAACACCCCCGCCTTGAACTCCGGCACGACCGCGGCCGCAGCTTCGATCGCAAGCCGTGTCTTGCCTGATCCCCCGGGCCCAGTCAGGGTGAGCAGACGCGCGCCGTTCTGGAGGAGCGAGACGACCTCATCGACCTCGCGATCCCTGCCGACAAAAGAGCTCGCGGGCCGAGGCAAGTTCGTGTTCGAGATCGTTTTTAGCGATGGGAAGCGTTTCGAGCCGAGCTGGAAGATCGAGACTGCTTCGTCGAAGTCCTTTAGGCGGTGCTCGCCGAGGTAAGTCGCGCCGACGTCGGCCAGGTCGCGCGTCTCCTTCGACAGCAGCACCTGGCCGCCGTGACCCACCGCTGCGATCCGTGCCCCCTTGTGCACGTCTTGCCCGACATAGCCCTCCTCCGACAGGTGAGGGCTTCCGGTGTGGATCCCCATGCGCACGTGGATCGGGCCGGAGCGCAGAGCCTCTTGTGCCTCGCGAGCCGCGTCCACCGCCCCGGAGGCTGTCAGAAACGCGACGAAGAACGCGTCACCCTGCGTATCCACTTCCACACCGCCGTGCCGGGCGAGAGACTCGCGCAAGATCACCCGGTGCTCTAGCAAGGCCGCGCTGAAAGCCTCCGCGCCCAGCTCGTGCAAGAGCCGCGTCGACCCCTCCACGTCAGTGAAGAGAAAGGTGATGGTTCCGGACGGAAGATCACGCCGCACACGCAGCATGATGCGGGACAGCGAGGTCTACGTCATAGCCCAGGCATGCTTCTCGCTAGCCCCCAGTTAACAGGTCAAGCTCCTCCTCTTAGGGGGCCGGGGCGGCCCGGAACGCGGTGCGCGGCTGCCAGGACGTGGCGGCAACGAGCAGGCCGCTGGCGCCGGTGAGTAGCGCGACGATCAAGATCGCGGTCTGCGGCGAGGTGGCGTCGGCGCCGATGCCTGCGATCAGCGCCCCGAGCACGAAGCCGAAGTCTCGCCAGAAGCGGTAGACGCCGACGATCCGGGCACGGTCGCGCGGTTGGCTGGCGTCCGAGACTGCCGCGAGCAGTGTCGGGTAGACCATCGCCGTTCCCGCGCCGAGTAAGAGCGCGGCGGCAAGCGAGGGCGCGAAGGCGCCGTCGCCGGCGACGAGCAGGCCGAGTGCGACGGCTTGGACGATCATGCCGGTGGCGATCAGCGGCTTGCGGCGGGTGTGGTCGGAGAGCCAGCCGGTTGCGAGCTGGCCGGCGCCCCAGACGACTGGGTAAGCAGCAGCGACGACGGCGATCTCACGCACGCTGGCGCCGTGTGCAGCCAGATAGAGCGGCGCGAGTCCCCAGGCCAGAGCGTCGTTGAGGTTGTTGACCAGTCCGGCCTGGCTACAGGCACGCAGGACCGGGTCGCGCAGGCTCGTCCGCACGAAAGCAGCGCGGAGAGTTGCTCGCGCTAGCCCGGCGCTTCCGTGTGCCTGCTGCTCGAATGCGACGTGACGGCCGGTGTCGTGCACGGCGAGCAGGCTGATCAGCAGTCCGGCTGCGGCGATCACGGCCGCGCCGACCCAGACCACGGTGCGGGGCGCATAGCTGGCGGCGAGCGCACCGGTAACGAAGGCGGATGCGGCGACGCCGAGGTAGCCGGCCGCTTCGTTCAGGCCGAGCGCCAATCCACGCCGCCGGGGGCCGGCCAGGTCGATCTTCATCACCACCGTCATCGACCAGGCCAAGCCCTGGTTGATGCCGAGCAGCACGTTGGCGGCGACAATGAACCACCAAGACGGCGCGAATGCGATCAGCAGCGGCACCGGCAGCGCCACGAGCCAACCGGCGACTAGCAGCCGCTTGCGCCCCACCCGCTCGGCCAGGTCGCCGGCGGCGAGGTTGGTCAACGCTTTAGCGGCGCCGAAGGCGACGACGAAGGCGAGAATCGTCGCACTGGAGCGCAGGCCGAAGTCGTGCTTGCCGACCAGCGGCAGCACGCTCCGCTCCAAACCGACCATTGCGCCGACGAGCGCGTTCAGGCCAACCAGCAGCGCGAACTGGCGGGCGTTGGCGCCCAAACCGAGCCGGACCTGCGCGCTCATACCGGTGTGCCGGCCCCGCCGTTGCGGTTGGCGGCCACGATCTGCTCCTGCTCGGCCGGCCGCGCAGGCATGTCGGCAAGCAGGGCGTCGGCGAACTCGTCCGGATCGGCGAGCGCGAGCATCGGGTTGTGGGCGCGCTCGAAGCCGATCGTGGAGATGGGGTTGCCGGAGAGGCCACGGCCGCAGACCGAGCCGGCGTAGTGACTCGGATAGAGAACGACCCCGTCTGGGAGTTCAAGCAGACGGCGCAGACTCGCATGCAGCAAACGCGCTTGGCCGCGCGCGTCGCCGGCGACGTGCAGGTCGGGGCGGCCGACGTCGCCGATCAGGAGCGAGTCGCCGCTGAAGACGAGCCAGGGCTCCTCGGTGCCACGGCGGCGGTCGGCGACCGTGTAGGCGTGGTGGGCGGGCGCGTGACCGGGCGTGGCGATCGCCGTGACGAGCGTGTTGCCGAGCTCGACCACGTCGCCGTCTGCGAGCGCGACATGCTCGAACTCGACGCCGCCGCCGGCGGGCAGGTAGGCGGTCGCGCCGCTGCGCTCGACGACCGCCGGCAAACCGGAGACATGGTCTGCCTGCACGTGTGTCTCGAACACCGCCACGATCGGCGCGGCCAGAGCAGCGGCCGTGGCAAGGTAGTCGTCAACGAGGTCGACGTGCGGGTCCACCACCGCGAGCTTTGAATGCGTACCACAGCCGAGCAGGTAGCTCGCACAGGCGGTCCTGTCATAGAGGAAGGGACGAAGTAGCACGAGATCTCTCCTTGTCAGCTCGTCTCGATGGGATGCCCGGCCCGTCGCCACTCCGGGAGGCCGACGTCGAGCCGGCGCGCCTTCAGCCCGCGCTCCTGCAGCAGCCGAACAGCGTCGTCCGCATAGACGCAATAGGGGCCGCGGCAGTACGCGACGATTTCGCGCCTCTTCGGCAGCTTCGCGGCCACCGAGTCGAGCGAGTCAAGCGGCGCCGACAGCGCGCCCGGGATGTGCCCGGCGCGGTACTCAGGCCCGGGACGAACGTCGAGCACGATCACGCTCCCCTTGGCGAGGCGCGCCCGAAGCTCGTCCGCCGCGATCTGCTCGACACCGTCGCGGTCGCCTAGGTAGTCGTCCGCGAGGACGTGCACCTCAGCGACGTGCCGCTCGGCCACCTCGCGGACCGCTGCCCACAGGTCACCGACCCGGTCGCTCGCAAGCCGGTAGTAGACCCGCGTGCCCTCTCGACGCGCGCGCACCAAGCCTGCGCGCAAGAGCAGCTGCAGGTGGTGGGAAGTGTTGGCGAGGCTCTGCTCGATCTCGGTCGCGATCTCATCGACCGAGCGCTCGCCCTGGGCGAGCACGTCCACGATCTCGGCCCGCCGGCCGCTGCCGAGCGCCTGCGCGACCGAGGCGAACGCATCGAACAGGGCGGACTTGGCAGCACCACGCATATCGTCAAATTATCACTTGAATACTTGGGCAGCAAAAGTTAGGCTGCGCTCGACCACTTGCGAAGGAGACGAGATGAGCACAACGGAAAGAGCGCTCAACACTCATGAGCTCGAGCAGCGCGTCAAGGAGATGTATCGCGAGGTCGCCGAGGAGCCGTTCAACGAATTCCACTTCGAGACCGGCCGCCAGCTCGCCGAGCGCCTCGGCTACCCCAGCGACCAGCTCGACGCCATCCCCGCTTCCTCGATCGACTCGTTCGCCGGGGTTGGCTACTACTTCGACCTCGCCGCGATCACCCCTGGGGAGACGGTCGTCGACCTCGGCAGCGGCTCCGGCACCGACAGCTTCCTCGCAGCACACCAGACAGGTGCCGACGGACGCGTGATCGGCATCGACATGACCGAGGCCCAGCTCGCCAAGGCCACCCGCCTCGCAGCCGAGTATGGCTTCGCGAACGTCGAGTTCCGCAACAGCTACATCGAGCAGCTCCCGCTCGACAGCGGCTCCGCCGACGTCGTCATATCAAACGGCGTCATCAACCTCTCCCCGGACAAGGCAAAGGTCTTCGCCGAAGCAGCACGTGTCCTCCGGTCGGGCGGCCGGCTCGCGCTCGCCGACATCGTCACCGCCACCCAGCTCCCCCAGGGCGTCACCTGCGACGCCGCGCTCTGGGCCGCCTGTATCGGCGGCGCCATGCAACGCGACGACTACCGCGAAGCGATCGAAGCCGCCGGCTTCCAGTTCGATGATCTGAAAGAGAACGACCAGTACCGCTTCGTCTCCGAGCGCGCAGCCAACGCCACCCAGAAGTACGGCGTCAAGAGCGTCTCGCTGCTCGCGATCAAACGCTAACCCCCCAGGAGAGGAGATCCTCATGGCAGGACAGAAGGTCGTCGTCAATCTCGCAACGGGCCTCGAAGACCCGGAGCGCGTCACCGTCGCCTTCCTCGTCGGCGGCGCCGCGCTCGACCAGGGGAAGCAGGTCGCGATGTTCCTCACCAAAGAGGCTGTCCGCCTCGCAACGCCCGGAGTCGCTGTCGGGATCGCCTGCGAAGGCTGCCCACCGCTGCCGCAGATCTTCGAGCAATTCGCCGAGAAGGGCGGCGAGCTCCTCGCCTGCCCATTCTGCGTGAACTCCCGCGGCATCGACGACAGCAACCTCGTCGCCAACGCACGCATCGCCGGTGCAACACCACTCTGGGAATGGATCGGCAACGAACCCGCAACGGTGTTCAGCTACTGATCGCCGTCGCCTAACGAACCGTACGCAGGGCACGCACCGTCATCTGGCCTGAACTGGGAATCCAAGGCACGTTCTCCCACTCCTATGACGATCCTTGCGCGCTCAGCGGCAGCCACTTAGAGAGCGCGATCACGGGGCAACGGTGGAGAACGGACAAAGGTCTGCGCGTCGGCGACTCGCTGCAACGACTCCGCCACTTTTATCCACGAACGAAAGTATTCCTCGGAAAACGCTGGACACTCCTCACCCGCCCGTTTGGGGGCACCCGCGTACCCACACTCCTCGCCACCGTCAAAGCAGGGCGGGTTACCACGCTCACCGTACGAAGCCCCTGGCTGCTGACTTGCTAGAGAAGACTTTGCGGCCGCGCCCAGATCATGGGTCGCAATAGCGCTCGGGTACGCAAACTCTTGGACCGGCCCTGTTGCTTGTGTATGAGTACGGACAACAGGTGTTTTCCGTACTGGCGCGAACAGCAGGCCGCTTTACGTCTCTCTTAGCACAGCGATTAGTCCTCGGCGGTAACTGTCGGGTGAGAGGACGCTCGCCCAGTCGAGTCATCTGTCACGTGCTCGAGTCGCACTCTCTCACGAGGTGCCAAGGCGGTCACACCGCATCACCGACGCCAGTAACGTGCGTCGAACGGGATGCGAGCGGCCGGGATCAGAGCACTCGGCGAGCCCGTCGAGATCCTTGAGGTGGCTGAGTTGCCGCCGCCTGGCGCAGAAGAGGTCCTGATCGACGTCGCCGCCGCTGGCGTTGGCAACTGGGACGAGCTTGTCAGGATCGGCAGCTGGCGGATCGGCGGCCCGGCTCCGATGGCGCTCGGGACGGAGGCGGCCGGGACGGTCGCGGCGGTCGGCTCCGGCGTGGCCGAGCTGGGCGAGGGCGACGAGGTGATCACACATCCGCTGCCGCTCCGGCGTCACGGGACGTGGGCGGGGAGGGTGCTCGCGCCGGCGGCGACCGTCGCGGCCCGGCCGCCAACGGCCTCATGGGAAGCCGGCGGAGCGTTTCCCATTCCGGCGCTCACTGCGGCCCAGGCACTCGACGAGGCTCTCGGGATCGAGAGCGGCGGCTGGGTGGCGTCAACGGAGCCGGCGGAGTCACGGGTGGCCTGCTCGTCCAGCTCGCCGCGGCTCGCGGCGCCCGCGTGATCGCGACCGCGAGCGCGAAGAAGGCCGAGCGCATCCGCGGCTACGGCGCGTCAGAGGTGCTCGACTACCACGGCGACTGGCCTGCGCTCGTTCGCGAGATCACCGGCGGCGGCGCCCCCAAGGCGGTCAACGCTGCGCGCGGACAGGCGGCCACCACGCTGAAGGCCGTTGCTGACGGCGGCCGGCTAGCCACGATCACGGGCGACCCGCCGCGGGAGGAACGGGGCGTCGCCGTTTCCGACGTCTACGTCCGACCAGACGGTCGGCAGCTGTCGGCCCTCGCGGAGCTGCTGGCCCGCGGCGCCCTTAGCGTGCCGATCGCGTCTGTCCGTCCGCTCGAACAGGCGGCACAAGCACTGCGCGAGGTAGTCGCGGGAGCGGACGGCGCGGTCGTCCTGTCACTCCGAGCCTAGCCCGACCCCTGGATGGTCGCGCCCGATTTGCGCAGCCCCGGCGCGGGCCAGGTAATCACCGCTCTGGATCCAGGGGTGATTCCGGAACGCTGGCGCAGGCGACGCCTCCGAGCAGGAGGGTGGTAGATGGCAAGATCTCCTGAGGAACGAAGTGCAACAGGGGGCAGCAGGGGAGCGGTGTGCTAGCGGTACGGCTGCACGATGACGGCTTGAAGGTTGAGGAGATCGAGACGCCGTCGCCGGATCCGGGCAGGTGCTGGTGCGCGTGCATGCGGCAGCGATTACACGTGGCGAGCTGGAGTGGCCGGTCGATCGACTACCGGCGATTCCGTCTTACGAGCTTTCGGGCGTTGTCGTCGGCAGCGGTGACGAGGTATATGCGCTCACGCCTTTCGATCGCAACGGCGTGGCTGCCGAGTACGCCGTCGTCCCAGCCGATGTGCTTGCACCGAAGCCCTTGCGGCTGAGCCACGTCGAGGCGGCAGCTCTGCCGATGGGCGGGCTGACCGCCTGGCAAGCACTGTTTGTGCACGGGCGGCTCGCCCGAGGCGAGCGGGTGCTGGTCACGGGCGCCTCGGGCGGGGTTGGGCACATCGCCGTCCAGCTTGCGCGACACGCCGGCGCAGCGGTCGTGGAGAGCGGTCCGGTCGATCTTGTCTTCGACACTCGTGGCGGCGAGGTCCCCGCTGGCGAGCGTGTGGTCACGATCGCAGAGGAGATGCCGGGCGCGATCTACTTCATTGTCGAACCCGACCGCGAGCAACTGCTGGAGTTGAGAACGCTCGCGGACGCAGGCGAGCTTCGCGCGGAGGTCGACTCGGTTTTTCCGCTCACGGAGGCCCGGGCGGCGTTCGAGCGAGTCGCGGGCCGCGGGAAGCGTGGCAAGGTCGTGCTCGAGGTTGGCACTGACTAGCCGGCGGGTGCGGCCGTGACCTCTGCCCTGGATGCATCGAACTCCGAGCGTCCACCGTGACGCCGCAAGGGCACAGCTCCATCTATCGAACGCCCAAGGACCACTGCCTGCACCATGAACAAGAAGAAGCGAGACTAGCTCGGAGGTCATTCCCGAACGCTGGCCCACCGCAACGCACACTCCCCGGGCGAACCTAGTGCGACGGAGGCTCGCTTTCGTTGCCCGTCCGCTTCTGCCAGCGATCCGCCGTCCCGATCGTTGTGTTCGAGAGGACGACCACTTGTAGGTCACCGCGGGCCATATGCACTGCGGCGCCTTACATGGTGCGCGGCCGCCAGGGCTCGTGCTCATGCGCGAGCCAGACCAGCTCGGGCTCGAGCGCGCGCACCCGCAGTTGGCCCTCGCTGCGCGGCTCGTCGAGCTCGCCGAAGCGAACGGCCACGTCGCCGCCGACGACGACCGGACGCCCGCCCGTCTCGACGACGACCACCTGCAGGCCACGCGTGTGGCCCGGCGCCGGGACGAGGCGGAGCCCGGGCAGCAGCTCGAGCTCGCCGTCGACCGGCTCGTAGCGCACGCCGGGCGCCTCGACCCACTCGCGGATCGTGTAGTCGTCCTCCGTGCGCGCGTCCTCGAGCTCCTGCCGCTGAACGTAAATCGGCCGTCCGGCGAACAGGTGGTTGCCGCCGCAGTGGTCGAAGTGCAGGTGCGTGTTGACGACGACGTCGACGCCGGCGAGGTCGAAGGCCTGCTCGCTCAGCGGGACGAGGCGGGGGTCAAGGTCGGCCACCTCCGGGCGCAGCTCCGTCATGCCGGTGTCGACCAGCACGCGGGCGGCGGGATGGTCGATGACGTGGACGTAGACCGGCCAGCGCTCGCCCTCGACGAGCAACTCGGCCACCAGCAGCGGCGTGATCGTGGGCGGCGTCATCACCAATCAACCTCTTACCGACGGTACGACTCCCGCCGCAAGGCGAAGTCATCGCTTCGCATCAATCGATGCCGAGGTCTCTCGACCAGCTAGCTCTTCGATGCGACGGCGCCGATGGCGCTCCGAGCGACGGGAACGGCGCTGACGGAACCAAACGCACCGCCCGGCCCACTCGCAGCCTCCCCGCCGGGGGACATCCCGCACGGTGGCGCAACCAGAGGTACGGACACCTGATCCCGCGCGCCTCGCGGACACCGGTGATCTTTGCGAACCGCAAGAATGGCCGCGTGGCGCTTCAACGGATGGACAACGTCGGCATCGTGGTGGAATCGCTTGATGCCGCTATCTCTTTTTTCGCCGAGCTGGGCCTCGAACTCGAAGGGCGAGCCATGATCGAAGGAGACTGGTCAGGGCGCGTCACTGGACTGCGCGACCAGCGCGTCGAGATCGCCATGATGCGTACGCCGGACGGCCACGGCCGGATCGAACTCTCGCGAT
>Ga0193729_1000013_pt1 | contig 95639 bp, 101 predicted proteins | sample U1c2metaG_FD_143036 | JGI IMG/M metagenome (GOLD analysis project Ga0193729, IMG submission 143036) | Soil microbial communities from a riparian zone of the East river system, Colorado, United States - U1c2 | ecosystem: Environmental > Terrestrial > Soil > Riparian zone | place: USA: East...
CTGGGTAAGAATGTGAGCGTCGCCTTGGTTGTGGCCCACGTCATGCTGAGGCTGCGGGTCAATGCCCTCGCAGGTCCGTAGCTCACTTCCTTCCAGCCGGGCTGGAACCCGAGCGCCCAGCGGCTGCCGATCTGCTTCGTCCGAACCGGGCCGAGCTTGAGCACCTGCCCGTCGCGCAGAACCGTGACCGTGACCGGCTTGCCCTTCGACGCGCGGATCAGCCTCGAGACCGTGTCGAAATTGGGCGTCTCGCCACCGTTCACCGCGATGATCGTGTCGCCCGAACGGAGTCCGACGGACGCCGCAGGCGTGTGGGCCTTCACGGTCTTCACGGTCCGGTCGGGGTCTCCCGGGACGCCGAAGATGTACCCGAGAGTGATGAGCAAGATTGCAACGAGGATGTTCACGCCGGGGCCGGCGAAGATCACTGCGATGCGCTTCCAGGTCCGCTGGCGCCAGTACGCGTCGGAGCTCAGCCCGTCTCGAAGCTCCTCGACGGAACGTCGCGCGGCCCTTCCCGCCGCGGGAGTGAGACTCGCATCCTCGACCGCGCGCTCGAGCTCGGGAAGCGCGTCCCGAGCGGTATCGAGATCGCCCGCTTCGAGCGCCCGCTTGACGCGCGCGACTTTCGGGAAGAGGCTCGGATCCTCGGCCAGCGCCGGCGCGAGCTGCACGTCCAGATCGGACGGCGCAGGACGATGCATGCCGGGGATCTTCACGTAGCCGCCGAGCGGGATCGCGCCGATCCCGTACTCGATTCCGTTCCGCACCACCTTGACGAGCGCCGGCGGGAAGCCGAGGTAGAACCGGCGGGGCTTCATTCCGACCGCGCGCGCGACGAAGAAGTGGCCCGCCTCGTGCACGAGGATCAGGCCTGCGAGGCCGAGGATGGCGATGAGAATGCTCATCGGCCGGCTCCCGGTCGATGAGCGGTGGAAGGGGCGTAAGGGGAAACCGGGAGGTTTCCCCGCTCTTTATCCTCAGCGTCCGCGGCGGCGGTCGCCACGCCGCGGACGGTGAGGCGATCCCTAAAGAAGGGAGCTCGTGAGGGAAACATGGTTTCCCTCACGGGAACGAGCCGAAGGCGAGTGACGCTCACGCGACGGTCACGCGACTTTTCAGCACCTCTTCAACGTGACCGCGAGAAGCCGCATCCGCGGCGACCAGCTCGTCGAGGTCGCGGGCGGCCGACCCGTCCGCCGCCGCCAGGGCGTCTGCGACGACGTCGGCGATCGTCAGGAACGGCAATCGCCCCTCGAGGAACGCTGCAACGGCCACCTCGTTCGCCGCGTTGAAGGCGCATGGATACGTACCGCCCTGCTCCCCGGCGACTCGGGCGTGCGCGAGTAGTGGGAACGTCTCCGGATCGGGCGGCTCGAACTCCAGGGTCATGCCGCCGGAGAGATCGAGCGGTGGAATCGGCGTGGCGCTGCGGTCCGGGTACGTGAGCGCGTACGAGATCGGTACGCGCATGTCGGGATAGCCGAGATGTGCAAGCGTCGCTCCGTCGCGGAAACGAACCAGCGCATGGACGACGGACGTCGGGTGCACGACGACGTCGATCTGCTCGTACGGGAGGTCGAAGAGGAAGTGCGCCTCGATCAGCTCGAGGCCCTTGTTCGCGAGCGTTGCAGAGTCGACGGTGATCTTCGGTCCCATGTTCCACGTCGGGTGCGCAAGCGCGTCGGCCGGAGTCACGTCTTCCAGCTCGTCTCGTACCCGGCCACGAAACGGTCCACCCGAAGCCGTGAGCACGAGCGAGTGGACCTGGTCGACCGAGCGGCCTTCAAGGCACTGGAACGCGCCCGAGTGCTCGCTGTCGACCGGAATCAGCCGTCCGCCGCCTCGACGTTGTGCGGCGAGCGCAAGCTCCCCGGCGGCGACGAGGCTCTCCTTGTTCGCAAGCGCGAGATCGACGCCGCGCTCGAGCGCCCACAGCGTCGCCGGCAACCCGGCGAAGCCGACGACCGCGTTCAGCACGAGGTCAGGCTCGGCCCGTTCGAGCAGCACGGTGAGATCGCCGCCCGTCTGCGTCAGTGGGGCTAGACCGTCGATTGCCTGGGACCCCGAAGCGGCGGCGCAGAGCTCGAGCCCCGGATGCGAGTCGATGATCTCCTGGGCCTGGCGCCCAATCGACCCTGTGGCGCCCAGGAGCGCGATTCTCTTCACCCCGGAAGTGTAGGTTCGCCGTGTTGATTCGCCCCGCGACAGCAGCTGACGCCCAGGGAGTCGCCCGGGTTCAGGTCGAGACCTGGCAGGCCGCGTATGCGCATACCCTCCCTGCTGACCAGCTGAGGGCACTGTCGATCGACGAAGCAATCGAGCGGCACCGGCGGTGGCCGCCGGAGTTCGTCGCAGAGCAAGACGGCGAGATCGTGGGCTTTGTCGCGGTGGGACCCAGCAGAGACCCGGACACGGACGGCGAACTGTTCGCCATCTACGTCCACCCCGAACAGTGGGGAAGCGGCGTTGGGCGCGCCCTGATCGAGGCAGGCGAAGAGAAACTACGCCGACTCGGGCACCAGGAGGCGATCCTCTGGGTCCTGGACGACAACCCCAGGGCGCGGCGCTTCTACGAGATCGCGGGCTGGGCGGCTGACGGCACGGCGCGAGAGATCCACATCTTCGGCTTCGACGTCGCCGAGGTCCGCTACTCCAAGCGACTCTAGACGGCGTTGAACGCGCGAAGCAGGTAGTACGACGCCACAACCGCGAAGAGCAACGAATCGATCCGGTCGAGGACGCCGCCGTGCGCCGCGAGGAGCCGGCCGCTGTCCTTGACCTGCATGTCACGCTTGAGAGCGGATTCGAAGAGGTCGCCGAGGGGCGCTGCAATCGCGATCACGGCTCCGAGCACGATCGACTGCCAGATCGAGAGGTAGTGCTGTTTGTAGAGGGCGACGAACGTGACGAAGATCGTCGCGGCGGTCCCGAAGAGAAAGCCTTCCCAGGTCTTCCCGGGCGACAGCGCGGGCGCGAGCTTGTGCCGGCCGATCAGTCGTCCTGCGAAGAACGCGCCGATGTCGCCGGCCCACACGGCCAACAGCACGGTGAACGTCGCGAGCTCGCCGTCGCTGGGAATCTTGCGTAGGAGCAGGAGATGAGCGAGGCAGAGCCCGACCCAGCCCGCGCCGAGCACCGTGGACGCAATCGCAACGGTTGCCGACTGCCGCGTCGTCGCGATCCAGTGCAGCAGGAACGCGAGCACCATGGTGCTGAGGAACCCCGCCGCTGTCCACTGGAGGCCGCCGAGGTGCGCTCCGACCAGCGACAGGATTGCGCCTGCATATGCCGCCAGGATCACCGGCCGCAGCGAGCGGATCATGAGTGCGTACTCGTGCAACGCGAGGATCGCGGCGACGCCGGCCAGCGCGAACAGCCACCACCCGCCAGCCCAGACGACGAGCAGCACGAGCGGCAGGCCGACGAGCGCGACCAGGACGCGCGAAACCAGAGGCGCCATTAGTGCGCGGGCACTATCTGCCGCCGAAGCGGCGCCTGCGGCTGGCGTAGTCGTCGAGGGCAGCGCGGAGCTGCTCCTCGCCGAAGTCGGGCCAGAGCGTGTCCACGAACACCAGCTCCGCATAGGCAAGTTGCCACAGGAGGAAGTTCGAGATCCTCAGCTCACCGGACGTGCGGATCAAGAGGTCGGGGTCGGGCATCTCGGGGGCGTTGAGGTAGGTCGCGAACGTCTCTTCGTCCACCTCTTTGCCGCCCGCCACTGCGCGGTTCGCCGCATCGACGATCTCGGCACGTCCGCCGTAGTCGAAAGCGATCCAGAGATTGAGCGTGCGATTCCGTTCCGTCTCGCTCTCAAGCGCTGCCATCCGCTGCTGCAGCCCGGCGGGGGCACGGTCGCGGCGGCCGATGAAGCGCGTGCGCACTCCCTGGCGCACGAGGTCGGGTAGCTCACGCTCGATGGTCTCGGTGAAGATCACCATCAGGAGCTCCACCTCGTCGGGCGGTCGGTTCCAGTTCTCGGTCGAGAACGCGTACACCGCGAGCGAGTCGACACCGAGATCGATCGCGGCTTCGACCGTGCGCCGCAAGGCCTTCGTGCCGGCCCGGTGCCCGGCGGCGATCGGTAGGCCCCGCTTGCGCGCCCAGCGCGCATTGCCGTCCATGATGATCGCCACCGCGTGCGCGATGTCCGGCAGCTCGGGCTCGACCGCGGGACGAACGTGCCGCAGCGTTCTGATTTTCGTTAGCAGGCTCACCGCACTCGCGGAGGCACTAGACCTCCATGATTTCAGCTTCTTTGTGCTTCAAGAGATCGTCGATCGTCTTCGTGTGCTCATCCGTCAGCTTCTGTACGCGATCCTCGGCACGATGCTCGTCGTCCTGGCCGACCTCGCCTTTGGCCAGATCCTTCAAGTGCTGGACCGCATCCCGACGAACGTTTCGCACAGCGATCCGTCCTTCCTCCGCGATCTTGCGCACGACCTTCACCAGCTCCTTGCGCCGCTCCTCGGTCGGCTGGGGCATCGGGAGCCTGATCAGCTTGCCGTCGTTCGAGGGCGTCAGGCCCAGATCCGATTCCAGCAGCGCTTTCTCGATCGCCTTAATGGAGCTCGGGTCGAAAGGCTGAATCGTCAGCATCCTCGGTTCGGGGACATTGATCGTCGCGAGTTGCTTGAGGGGGGTCTGCTGTCCGTAGTAGTCGATCTGAACGCGATCGAGGAGCGCGGCTGACGCGCGGCCTGTCCGGACGGTGTTGAACTCCGTCTTCGTGTGCTCGACGCTCGCATCCATGCGCTTCTGGGCGTCCTGGATGAATTGATCGGGCGTGGACATCAGCGCTCCTCCTTCGCGGGGGTCGAGATGATCGTGCCGATGCGCTCGCCGGCGATCACCCGGCGAATGTTCCCATCGGCAAGGGCGAAGACGTAGATCGGCAGATTGTTGTCCATGCAGAGAGACAACGCAGTGGTGTCCATGACCTTGAGGCCGCGCTCGATCGCTTCTCGATGCGTGAGCTCGGGGAGAAACTCGGCGTCCGGGTCGACGCGGGGGTCGTTCCCATAGACCCCGGTGGTGCCGTGCTTGGCCATCAGGATCGCGTCTGCGTTGATCTCGAGCGCCCGGAGGGCCGCAGCCGTGTCGGTCGTGAAGAACGGATTGCCGGTGCCGGCCGCGAAGATGACCACCCGGCCCTTCTCCAGATGGCGAATGGCACGTCGCCGAATATAGGGCTCGGCGACTTCCTTCACCTCGAGCGCGGAAAGCACACGAGTGTCGGCTCCACGATCCTCCAACGCGTCCTGGAGCGCCAGCGAGTTCAGCACCGTCGCCAACATCCCGGAGTAGTCGGCTGTTGCGCGGTCCATGCCCTCGGCGGCCGCGGACATGCCGCGGTAGATGTTCCCGGCGCCGACGACGATTCCGGTCTCCACACCCGAGGCCTGAACGTCGACGATCTCCTCGGCGATCGCGTCGATGGTCGCCCGGTCCATGCCGTACTCCTGATCGCCCATGAGCGACTCACCGGAGAGCTTGAGCAGAATGCGGCGAAAGACGGGGCTGCCGTCGCCGGTACCGACGAGCGCTTCCTCTGGCTGAACGGTCATCCCGTGAGGGCGAACCGCTCGAACTCCAGGACCTCGGCACCTTCCTCGGAGAGCGCCTGACCCACGGTCTTCCCGGTGTCGTGGATCCAGGGTTGCTCCGTCAGCACACGGTCGGCGAAGAAGCGCTTGTTGAGCATCCCTTCGACGATCTTCTCGCGCGCCTGGTCGGGCTTCGAGAGGACCTCGTCCGAGTTCGCGAAGATCTCGCGCTCCGAGCTCACCACTTCCTCGGGAACGTCGTCTCGCCCGACCCATTGCGGGGAGGAAGCTGCAATGTGCATGGCGATCTTCCGTGCGATGTCGCCTGATCCGCCCCGAACCTGCACGAGCACGCCGAGCTTGTTCGCGGGCGGGTGCGCGTAGCCCTCGATGAGCCCGCCGTTGACCGCCTCGAACCGTGTAGCGCCCGCGACGACGATGTTCTCGCCGAGCTTGCCGGAAAGCGCCTTTCGCTCCTCGTCGAGCTGCTCGGCCCCGGCCGGCCCAGCGGCCTCGACGGCCTCGAGCACCTTCTTCGCGAAGGTCAGGAACTCGTCGTTGTTCGACACCGGCTCGGTCTCGCAGCCGACGGCGACCATCGTTCCCAGCTTGGCGTCGTCGCCGATGCGGTAGCCGACCTTCCCCTCGGTCGTGGCACGTCCCGCGCGCTTCTCGGCGCTTGCCATGCCGCGCTCGCGGAGCAGGCGCTTCGCAGCCTCGAGGTCACCGTTCGTGTCCACCAGCGCCCGCTTGCAGTCCATCATCGGCGCGCCGGTCTGGTCGCGAAGCTCCTTCACGAGTGCTGCGCTGATGCCCGTCATTCGGCGGGCACCTCCTCGGGCGTCGTCTCCTCCGCCGGCGCTGCGGCTTTTGCGACCGGCTCCTCCTCGGGCGACACCTGCTCGGCATCGGCTTCTGGACCGGGGGCGGTTTGCTCCTCCGTCGATGCTCCGTTCTTCGTGGGTGTGAAGTCGGCGGGCGTTGCCTTCTGCTGCCCCGCTGCGATTCCGTCTGCGATCACGCGCACGACGAGATCGCAGGACCGGATTGCATCGTCGTTGCCGGGGACGACGTAATCCGCCTCGTCCGGGTCGCAGTTCGTGTCGACCAGCGCCACGACCGGCAGGCCGAGCCGCCGCGCCTCGCGGACTGCGAGCTGCTCCTTCTTCAGGTCGACGATGAAGACTGCGTCCGGCTGACGCTTCATGTCGGCCACACCACCGAGGTTCTCGTCGAGCTTCTCGAGCTCGTTGAGCATGGAGATGCGCTCCTTCGCCGGCAGCAGGTCGAGCTGACCCTCGTCTTTCAGGCGCCGGAGCTCGTGCAGCCGGTCGATGCGGTCGGAGATGGTGCGCCAGTTCGTCAGCAGGCCCCCGAGCCAGCGATGGTTGACGTACGGCATGTTCACGCGCTTCGCCTGCTCTTCCACCGCGCCCTGGCTCTGCTTCTTGGTGCCCACGAAGAGGATCGAGCCGCCACGCTCGGCGACGTTCCGCGCGAAGGCATGGGCCTCTTCGAGGAGCTGCAGCGTCTGCTGCAAATCGATGATGTAGATGCCGCCCCGTTCGGTGAAGATGAAGCGGCGCATCTTTGGGTTCCAGCGTCGCGTCTGGTGGCCGAAGTGGACTCCAGCCTCCAGTAGCTCGCGCATAGAGACGACGGACATCGGGATCAGGTCCCCTTTCTGGTTGATGTGATTGCTGCCGGTGGGGCCTGGCTGGAACCGGCATCCGTCGAACGCCGGCACCGCCACCCAGACTGATCCGCCGGGTCGGGTGCGAAAAACCGCTGCATCCTAGCGGCTAGGCCTGGCGTCTGGCGCGCTCCAGAGCCGCCTCCAGGTCAGCCGGCAGGGGCGACACTACGTCCACGCGCTCCTCCGTGAACGGGTGCGGGAAGGCGAGGCGGCCGGCATGAAGGAACTGGCGCTCCAGGTCGAGCTCGCGCGGACGGCCATACACGGTATCGCCTGCAACCGGGAGATCGACCGCGGCAAGATGCACGCGGATCTGGTGGGTGCGGCCGGTCTCGAGCCTCACGTCCAGGAGCGTGTGGCGGGCGAGTAGCTCCTTCACCTCGAAGTGCGTGACGGCCTCGCGCGGCTTGTCGGTGTCGAGGGAATGGCGCAGAGGATCCCGCCGGTCGCGCCCGATCGGCGCTTCGATGCGACCGGTGCGAGAGCGCGGCCTTCCCACGACGAGGGCGTCGTAATGCCGTTCCAGCGCGTGGGCGCGGACGAGCTTCTGGAGACGTGCGTGGGCCTCCTCCGAACGCGCGACGACCATCAGCCCTGAGGTGTCGCGATCGAGCCGGTGCACGATGCCGGGACGAGCGGCATCCCCCCCGGCGATGTCGTGCTCGAGTAGCCCGTGAACGAGCGTGCCCGTCGCGTGCCCGGAGCCCGGGTGCACGACGAGGCCTGCGGGCTTGTCCACGACCATGAGGTGCTCGTCCTCGTACGCGATGCGCAGATCCATCTGTTCCGGCTCGAGCACGGCAGGCTCTCGCTCCGGCGGCTCGAACTCCAACTCCTCCCCGCCCGAGAGCCGGCGGCTCTTGTCGAGCAGCCGTCCGTCCACGAGCACGCTTCCCGTTTCGAGTAGCCGTTCCGCGACGCCGCGCGAGCCGATCGCCGGTAGGGAGGCGAGGAAGCGGTCGAGCCGCTCGCCCGCCGCCTCGTCAGGAACGCGTTGCTTCACGCATGCGCTGAGGCCGGGATGAGTTGTGGTCCGCGGCCACGAGCGCCAGCAGCAGAGCCGCTACGCCTACGACGATGAAGGAGTCGGCCAGGTTGAAGGCCGGCCAGTACTTGAAGTCGAGGAAGTCCGTCACGTGCCCCAGCCGAACTCGGTCGGTCAGATTCGAGACACTGCCGCCGATCACGAGCCCGAGAGCGACGGGCAGAACGGGATGCCGCGAGCCCGATCGTGCAAAGAAGTAGAGCATCCACGCGACCGCGAGACCCGTCAGCAGGATGACGATCGACGTCGCGCTCGCGAACAGGCCGAAGGCGATTCCGGAGTTCGTCACGTGATGGATCGAGAACGGGCCGACGACGTGCACCTGGTCGTTCAGGTCGAGCCGGCTCGTCACGATCGACTTCGTCAGTTGATCCGCCGCGACGCCGGCGAGCGCCACCGAGCCGAGGCTCAACCACTGCGGCCAGCTTGCACCGAAACTCCGCTCGGCGACGGAGATCGGGGTCAGGCCGTCGGTGGTCGAGCCGACACGGATGTCCGCACTCCGCGACGGCAGCCGTTCCGTCAACGACCCTCCCGGTCGCGCTGGCAATCGATGCACAGCGTCGCCCAGGGGAGTGCTTCGAGCCGCTCGACCACGATCTGCTTGCCGCAGTTCGTGCAGATCCCGTATGTGCCTTCCTCGATGCGTTTCAGCGCGCCGTCGATCTCGGCGAGGACGTGCTCGGAATTCTCTTCGAGCGTGTAGTCGAGCTCGCGATCGTACGTCTCGGTCGCCGTATCGGCGAGATGATTGTCGTAAGCGGTCTCCTCGCCTGCGTCTTCGGCCAGCGTGCCGGGATTCTCGTCGTGGAGGTTCTGAATCGCCGCCGCGACGCGCGTGCGCTCCTCGAGCAGAGCCTCCCGGAATCCGTCGGTCTCGATTGCGTTCACGCGTCGCGCTCCTTTCCGCCCGTCGACGAGAGCCGCGTGGAAACCGCTTCCATGCAGGGAGTCTAGCTCCGTCGTCCGGTCAGGCTGCCTCTGCCTCGGCGGCCTTCTCCGGCGGCGCTTCGTCCACGAGCGCGAGAGCCGAGTGCAGGAGGGTCCTCATTCTCCGTACCTCCGCCAGCAGTCTGTCGTGGTCCGCGCGTGCAGCCCGCGTGATCGCGCGGGCCTCCGAGCGCGCCTCTTCGACGATGAGGTCAGCTTCCCGACCGGCCTGCTCCCTGAGACTGACGGCAGATTTCTCAGCGGACACCAGTGTCGTCCGCAGGAGCGCCTCGAGCTCGCGGTAGCGAACGAGGTCCGCTTCGAGCTGTTCGACCTTGTCGGCGAGATCGGCGCGCTCGCGCCAGACGTCTTCGAAGCTCGCGACGATCTCGTCCATGAGCGCGTCGACCGCCGTTCTGCTGTAGCCCCCGACGAGGCTCCGGTCGGGTTTGAGATGTCGGATTTCAACGGGAGTGAGCGTCACGGTCTCCCCCTTTCAGTGGAACTGGTTGAGGATGCTGACGATGACTCTGGACAGGATGTAGAGAAACACGACGCCGACGACGGGCGAGAGGTCGAGCGGTCCGAGCGTCGGCAGGATGCGACGCCACAGCCGGAGGTACGGGTCGCACACGTCGTACAGGAATCGCTGGATCCTGTTCAGCCACGTCGAGTAAGGAAGCCGCACCCATGAAGTGATGATGTAGGCGAGGATGAGCAGCGAGTAGACGGTGATAAAAACTTGCACGAAGTTGGCGACGTTGTCGACAGCGTCGTAGAGCAAGCCGAGCATGGCACCGGCGGCCATCCGATTCAGTTCGGCGTAAAGGCCCCTGTTCCCTGCTCAGGCCTGGTTGAAGAAGCCGCCACGCTCGAGGAGGCGCGCGCGCTCCTCCGCCGACACCTCGACGTTACGGGGCGTCAGCAGGAAGACCTTGTCGGCCACGCGCTGCATGCCGCCGTCGAGGGCGTAGGTCAGCCCGCTGGCGAAGTCGATCAGCCGCTTGGAGAGGTCCTGATCGGAGTTCTGCAGGTTGAGGATGACAGGAATCGATTCCTTGAACTTGTCCGCGATCTGCTGGGCGTCGTTGAAGCTGCGCGGCACGACCAGGTGGACGCGCACGGACGCCGGCGACGGGACGGCCGCGACGCGTGGCCGCAGGACCGTGGTCCTGTCGTTGCCGGGCTCGGGCTCGGTCCAGTCGTCGAACTCCCGCTCGCGCCGTCGTGGCGCCAGCCGGCGCACGTTCGGTCGCTCGGCATAGCTCCGCTGGAGGTCCTCGTCCGTGACGTAGGCCTCTTCGTCCCAGTCCTCCTCCTCGGCGATGCCGAAGTAGACGAGGGTCTTGTTCCACACGTCGGCGAAGCCCATCCCGCGCGAAATGTTACTCCCCGTACAGGATTGAGCCCACGCGGACGAAGGTTGCGCCCTCTTCCGCAGCGACCCTGTAGTCCTGGCTCGTCCCCATCGAGAGCTCCTTCAGGCCGTGCTGTTCGGCCAGCTCCCTCAGCCGGGCGAAGTAGGGGCGCGATCCCTCCGGATCGCGAGTTTCCGGCGGCATCGTCATCAGCCCGCGGACGTCGCCGTAGAGCTCGAGGAAGCGTGGCAGGTCGTCGGGAGCGATCCCTGACTTCGAAGATTCGCCGGCGAGGTTCACCTCGACGAGCGCAGGAACCTCAAGGCGGCTCGCAGCCGATGCGGATTGGAGCGAGTGCACGAGCTCGCAGTTCCGATTGACGACCGTCACCTTGTTCGACTGCAGGTGGCCGATGAAGTGCCATCGAAACGCGTCGCCGTACTCCGCGTGCTTGCGCACGAGGTCCTGGGCACGGTTCTCGCCCACGACCTCGACGCCTGCGTCGGCGAGCAGACGCAGGTCCTCGAGCGCGACGTATTTGGTCGCCGCCACCACTGTGACTGCGTCACCGACCTCGGAGCGGATGCGCTCGTAATTCGCGCGAATCGTCTCAGGTGACAAAGCCGATGACTCCCTGGCGCCCCGTGTCCGCGCCGTCGCGTCGATGCGAGAAGAAGCGGTTGTCACACGCCGTGCACACGTCGAGCCTCTCGACGGTCTCGACGCCGGCTTCGTGAAGAACGCGTTCGGCGGCGGTCCAGAGATCCAGATTGCGACCGTGCACGACGTCCGGGCCGAATCGTGTCCGGTACGCGGCAAGGATGTCCTCGCCGACCTCGTAGCAGCACGGGCCGATCCCAGGTCCGACGATCGCGGCGGTCGGGCCGTCAAGCGCGGCGGCACCCGCCTGCAGGACTCCCTCGAGGAGCCCCATTCGGCCCGCATGCAAAAGCGCCAGTGCAGGGTTGCCGTTGACACGCGCAAGCGCGATCGGGAGGCAATCGGCGCTGAAGGCCAGCATCGGGACACCGGGCGCGTCCGTCCAGAGACCGTCCCCGTTCTGCGTGCGCTCGCCCTCTTCGGCGCGGTTGACCGTGGCGCCGTGGACCTGACGGTTGAGTGCAAGCCGCTCGGGCTCGATGCCCACCGACGCGCACAGCCGGCGACGGTTCTCGTCCACGTTCGCCGAATCGTCGCGTGTGCTCCGGCCGAGGTTGAGCGACTCGTACGCGCCCACGCTGACGCCGCCCAGGCGTGTCGAGAAGGCGACCGTGTACGGGCCGGGCGCATCCCAATGGATCAGCGGGACGGTCATTGGGCGTCTGCCCAATGACCAAGGGAAGGGGCATCGGGGGAAACCGTGCGGTTTCCCCTCTTGTTCTCCTCAGCCCACGCGGCGATCTCAGCGGCGCGGGGGCTGAGGCGATCCCTAAAGAAGGGAGCTCGTGAGGGAAACATGGTTTCCCTCACGGGAGCGAGCCGCAGGCGAGCGACGGTCATGCCAGTTGAGCACGCGCGCGTTCGAGCAACTGATCGCGCGTGTTGAGTGATGGCTCGTCGACAACGGCGTCGAGGAGCGACTCGAGCGCCCGGCCCAGGGCCGGCCCCTCGGCGAACCCGAGTTCGATCAGATCCGATCCATCCACGGCGAGATCGGTCAGATGGTGAGGTTGGCTCCGTTCCTGCTCCAAGAGTTCGCGCAGCCTCGCGGCGGCCGCCAGCTCATCCTGAGAGACCTTCTTGCCGCGGAGGTCAGCCTCCTTGTGCGTGACGAGGTCGAAGGCGAGCTCGTCTCCGTGCTCGCGGAGGAAGCGCCGCGCGAACAGTTCGTCGACGTCCTCCAGCGAGAAGGCGTGCGCGCGCACGAGCCGAGTCACGTAGGTGCGCAAATTCGTTGGATAACGGAGTCGTCGCATTGCGGCAGCGGCAAGCTCAGCGCCGCGTTCTGCGTGCTTCCCGTTCGACCTTGGCTTGCCGAGGTCATGGAACAGCGCCCCGAGCCGTACCGCGAGCGGCGCGTCCGCGTCGGCTGCAGCCTGGACGACCGCGAAGATGTGCTCGTCGAGCGGCAGATGCTGCCTTTCGCTGTCTTGCTCGAGCCCGATCGACGGCTCGAACTCGGGCAGGAGCGCGGTGAGGACGCCGGTGTCCCGGGCCAGCCGCAGCGCCCGCGCAGGCTCCCGTCCGAGCAGGAGCTTCGACAGCTCGCCCAGTCCGTCGGAGTGCAGCCCACCCCCGACGCGCTCGCCCGAGACGAGCGCGACGCTCGAGGCCTCGGCGCGCATCTGTTGCAGAGTTTCCGCGTCCGGCTCGAGCCCGAGCTGAGAGACGAGGCGCAGGCCGCGAACGAGCCGGAGCGGGTCCTCGGCGAAGCTCCGCGGTCGCACGGTGCGCAGGACGCCGTTCCTCAAGTCTTCGGCCCCGTGGAAGGGGTCGATCCTCTCCCCCGTCTCCAATCGTCGCGCCATCGCGTTCACCGTGAAGTCGCGGCGGCCCATGTCGTCCTCGATCGAGAGCTTCGAGTCGGCGACGATCTCGAAGTCGTGGCGGCCTGGGCCGGTGCTTCGCTCGGCACGCGGCGGCGCGAATTCGATTCCCGCGGGCGCAAGTCGGCGGAGCTTCGGGTCGCGCGGGTGGAGACGCGCGCCGACGCGGCGACCGGCGACCTCGAGCTCCTCCACCTTTCCGTACGGCTCGAGTGCGGCGTGCAGACCTTCGTAGTCCACCCCGGGCACGACGAAGTCCGCGTCCTTCGAGTCGCGTCCGAGCAGCTCGTCGCGCACCGCGCCGCCGACGAGGTAGGCATCGAGGCCGAGCCCGCGGACGAAGTCCTCGATCGTCGGGTTCACCGCTACTGCAGCGCGATTGCCTCGATCTCGACGAGCAGGCCGGGCGGAAGTTTCGCGACCTCGAAAGTCGAGCGGGCGGGCGGCTGGTCGCCGACGTGCCTTGCGTAAACCTCGTTCATCCCCTCGAAGTCATCCAGGTTGGTCAGAAAGACCGTCGTCTTGACGAGCTTGTCCATGGCGCTTCCGGCCGCCTCGAGGATCGCGCGAAGATTCATGAGCGTCTGTTCGGTCTGCGCGCGGATGCCATCGCCAACGGGCTGCGGATTGTCGGGCTCGATCCCTACCTGTCCGGCCACGAACACGAATCCGTTCGCCTTGATCGCCTGCGAGTACGGCGCTCCCTGAAACGGCGCCGGCGCCGACTCGGTACGAACGACCTCTTTCATTGGCCCTGCCTCCTTCGCGGTCGACATGCCTGTTCGAGCGCAACGCCCAGTGCTTTGAAGATCGCCTCGAGCACATGCTGCGTGTCACGCCCCTCGACGAGCCGGACGTGAAGCGTCAGACCTGCGGCCTGCGCGAACTCGTCCAGGAATCGCGCCGCGAGGTCTCCGGCCAGTCCTGCAATGCGTGCCTGCGACAGATCGACGTTCGACACGAGCAACGGCCGCCCCGAAGCCTCGAGTGCGACATGCGCAAGCGCCTCGTCGGCGGGCACCACGGCCGACCCGTGGCCACGAGCGCCCTCGGCGCGCAGCGGCTCGGCGAGCGCCTCGCCGAGCGAGCGGGCGGCGATGCCGATCTCCGCCTCCGGCGCGCCCGGTGCAACTTCGAGCGCTAGGTCGAACGACGCATAGACGGCCAGCGCGGACAGCAGGTGGTCGAGCACCGGAACACCGGTGGCGATGTTGGTCTCGCCGCGTCCAGCGACGTTGACCCGCGCGCTCGCGCGGCCCTGTCCGGTCGCAGCCATGGTGAGGCAGCGTACCGCTATTGACAGCCCCGTCGACGCCGACCGGCGGCCGAGTCGTTTCGTCCTAGCCGTCGATGCGATCTATGTGCGCGCCGAGGGCACGCAGGCGTTCGTCGATTCGCTCGTAGCCTTTGTCGATCTGGTAGACGGCCCCGATCGTGGAAGAGCCTTCGGCGCACAGACTCGCCAGCAGCATGGCCATACCCGCGCGAATATCGGGGCTCTCCATCCGCTGGCCTCGGAGCTTCGCCGGTCCGGTCACAACGGCACGGTGCGGATCGCAGAGGATGATCCGTGCTCCCATGCTCACGAGCTTGTCGGTGAAGAACAGACGGTTCTCGAACATCTTCTCGAACATGAGGATCGTTCCCTGCGCTTGAGTGGCGACCGTCAGCACGACCGAGGTGAGGTCGGAGGGGAACGCAGGCCACGGCCCGTCCTCGATCTTGGGGACATGTCCGCCGAGGTCGTCCTGCACCACGAGCTCCTGGCGCGGTGGCACGCGAACGAGGTCATCCCCACGCTCGACCTGCACCCCGAACTTCTCGAACCCGTGCAGGATCGACACCAGATCGGCCTGCTTGACCCCGTCGATCGTCACGTCGCCGCCCGTGATCGCGGCGAGGCCGATGAAGCTTCCGACCTCGATGTGATCGGGACCGATCTCCCATTCGCCGCCCTGCAGCGATTCGACGCCGTGGATGCGGAGGACGTTCGACTCGATGCCTTCGATCTGCGCGCCGAGAGAGATGAGGAAGCGGCAGAGGTCCTGCACGTGAGGCTCACAGGCGGCGTTGCCGATCACGGTCTCGCCCGGAGTCAGGGCTGCCGCCATCACAGCGTTCTCGGTCGCCATCACGCTCGCCTCGTCGAGAAAGATGTGCTTGCCTCGCAGCGAGCCGCCGCGCATCTCGTAGCGGCTGCCGATCTCGATCTGCGCGCCGAGCTCCGCGAACGCGTGGATGTGCGGGTCCAGCCTGCGACGGCCGATCACGTCGCCGCCGGGCGGCGGCGCGCTCACGCTCCCGACGCGGGCGAGCAGCGGGCCGGCGAGCAGGAACGACGCGCGCATTCGGGCGCACAGCTCTTCGTCGAGCTCGTGCTTGACCACCTCGGCGGCGTGAACGTGAACGTCGTTGGGACCGGTCCAGTCCGCATCGGCCCCGATGTCGTTCAGGAGCTCGAGCATCGTCTCGACGTCGACGATCCGGGGAACGTTGTGCAGCTGGACGGGCTCCGCGGTGAGCACGCAGGCGGCAAGGATCGGGAGGGCGCCGTTCTTGTTTCCGGACGCCCGGATGCGTCCCTGGAGCGGTCGCCCGCCCTCGATGACAAAGCTCTCGGCCGCCCGACCGATCACGGCTGTCTGGGCCATCGCGGTAGCCTACCCAGGCCGTGGAAACGACACGCGAACGCGCCTGGGACACACTGACGAAGTACACGCAGAGCGAGGCGCTCCGGCGCCACGCGCTTGCGGTCGAAGCGTCGACCGCGTGGTACGCCAGGCATTTCGACGAGGACGAGGAGCTGTGGCGCGTCGTCGCACTTCTGCACGACTTCGACTACGAGATCCACCCGACCCTCGACCAGCACCCTCAAGACGGCGCGCCGATCCTGAGAGACGAGGGTTATCCCGAGGAGGTGATCGAAGCGGTGCTGTCGCACGCCGAGCATCTCGAGCTGCCGCGCGACACTCCTCTGAAGAAGACGCTGTTCGCCTGCGACGAGCTGTCCGGCTTCGTTCACGCTTGCGGGCTCGTACGACCGACGGGCATCGACGGGCTCGAGCCCAAATCCGTGAAGAAGAAGCTGAAGCAGCCGTCATTCGCCGCCGGCGTCCATCGCGATGAGGTGTATGCGGGCGCAGAAGGGCTGGGGCTCGAGCTCGACGACCACATCCGCAACGTCGTCGAGGCGCTGCAGCCGATCGCGCCCGAGCTCGGTCTGCGGACGGCAGACACGGCGGACGCGTCATGACCCCGCAGTTCGACTTCTTCGGACTCCCCGTGAGCGACATGGCCCGCTCGGTCGCGTTCTACCGGCGGCTCGGGCTCGACTTTCCGGAAGGCGCCGAGAACGAACAGCATGTCGAGGCGCCGCTGCCCGGTGGTATGCGCTACGCGCTCGATTCGGAGGACGTCATCCGTTCGTTCGACCCGGACTGGAAGCGGCCGTCCGACGGTCACGCTGGCGGCGGAGCCTTTCGCTGCGATTCGCCGGAGGAGGTCGACCGGGTCTACAGCGAGCTGGTGGACGCCGGCGGATCGGCGCACAAGGAACCGTGGGACGCGTTCTGGGGCCAGCGCTATGCGCAGGTCGAAGACCCGGACGGGACCGTGATCGACCTGTACGCAGCGCTGCCTGAGAGCTAGTCGAAGGCAGCAACAAGACGGTCAATGTCATCGCCGCTAGTCCACCAGCCGCACGACGCACGTAGCCACCCGGTGCTCGGCAGGTCGCGCACGATCACGCCGGCGTCGTAGAGCCGCACGGCCTCTGTCGCGGCGTCTTTCTCAGGAATGAACGACACGAGCGTGCTCTCGCCGCCTTCGGCGACGAGCTCGAAGCGATCGCGCAGAGCACCCCGACAGACCTCTGCCATCTCGGCGGCGCGCTCGAACCGCCACTCGGGCGCAACTGCGAGCGCGGCCTCGAGCCCCGCAAGGCTCGGCGTGGCCAGCCAGCCGGAGTCGAATCGCGCCGCGCCTTCCTTGGGCACGAACGTCCCGTCGGGCTCGAGCGACTTCTGGGCGAAGCCACTCGGGATGCGTACCGCGAGCTCGTCCGCAGCTCGGACGTAGAGAGCGCCGAGCGGCTCGGGACCGCAGAGCCACTTCTGGCACGACACTGTGTAGTAGTCGAGCTCACCGACGTCGACGGGGATCGCGCCGACCGACTGCGCGCCGTCGACGAGAACGTGCAGGCCACTCTCACGCTTCAACTCGTGCACCGGCATCACCTGCCCGGTCGTCCAGAGAACGTGCGAGAGCGCGAGCAGCCGCGTTCGCGGGGTGATCGACGAGAGGATCGTCGAGAGCGCGTCAGCAGTCGGCCGCGCCGCCACCTCGGCGACCCGAACCCGAGCCCCCGAGACGTGCAAGGGCAACAGCAAGCCCGGATGCTCGGAGTCCGTCGTGACGACCTCGTCGTTCGGCCCGAGCTCCAACCCCGACAGGACGATGTTGCAGCCGTCGGTCGTCGAACCTGTCAGCGCCATCTGCTCCGGCGACGCGCCGATGAGTGTCGCGAGCTGTTCGCGCACGCGGCTCCGCAACTCGAGCACGCTCGTGAACCAGCCGTGACCTCCCCGCCCCTGCTCCTGGTCGAAGCGTAGGCGATCTTCCATCGCTGCCAGCGTCGGCCGCGACAGCGGACCAAGGCTCCCGGCGTTGAGATACGCGAATCGCTCCAGAACGAGGAACAGCGCTCGAGCCTCGTCGAAGGTCAAGCGACTTCTCTCTCGACCGCCGCGTGATCCGAGAGCAGGCGCCCCTCGTGCCGACGCCTGTCGTCAGGCCAACGCGATGGCGGGGACGCGTCCCGACCTCGAACGAGGATGTGGTCGATTCCCGCCGGCGTCGGTCCATCGAAGCCCCAATCGGTTCCCGTCAGATCCGACAGCGTCCGCGAGTTGTGCACGCCAACGTTGAAGTCGCCGCAGAGAAGGACAGGCTCACCCGGCTTTGCCATCCCGTCAACGAAGACTGCTGCGCGCAGGAGCTCGGCATCCGTGACTCGCTTGTCCGCAAAGCCGGTCGCATGAAGGTTGCCGATGACCATCGTCTCGTCTGCTCGCTGGACGCGCACCGCGTGACACACACGTCGCTCCTTTCCCCAGGCGAGTCGCTCGAGGAGCCCGAGCCCGAGTTGCCGTGACTGTGCGCGGCGGAAGCCGAACGGATTCAGGACCACCTGTCGATGCTCTCGGATTCGCAGGCCCCAGGCGAGCAACATCGCGTTTGCCTGTCCGGTGAACGCCGAGCGGAGCAATCCGTGGTTGACCTCGGTGAGCACGCGGCCGAGCTCGGGAGTCGAGGGCAACGGCCCGAGGGTCGAGCGCTGCGCGACTGCTCCGATCGACTGCATCCCGCTCCAGTCGTCCAGACGCCCGAGCCCCCAGATGGGCACCTCCTGCAAGCACACCACGCCGGGCCCGCCCGAGCTCGCAAGCCGAACCATCTCGCTGAGGAACGCCTTTCGGCCCGGCGGCTGCGTGTTCCCGTGAAACAGGTTCCAGGTCCGGACAAGCAGGCGTTCTACTGTACTGCCGATGCGAGTCGTCCTCTCGGACCCGCCCGCCTTCACGCCGGCGTACGACCACGCGCTCGCCGCGGCGCTGGCCCATCGCGGCGTCGACGTCGAGCTCGTGACATCTCGCTTCCGGTTCGGCGAAGCGCCGGAACCGGTCGGCTACCGGCGCAGCGAGCCTTTCTACCCCATCTCGTCGAGGCTGTTCGGACGCTCGCGGTTGCGCATCCCACTCAAGGTCGCGGAGCATGTTCCGGGCATGGCCGCGCTGCTGCTTCACCGGCCGGACGTCTTGCACCTGCAATGGCTGGCGGCGCCGCAACTCGACCGGATCTTGCTGCGACCGCGCGTACCGACGGTCTTCACGGCACACGATCTCCTGCCGCGGCGAACGGCCCGCAAGCAGGGGCTCTGGAGAGAGCTTCTCGCTCGCTTCGACCGCGTCGTCGTCCACAGCGAGCGTGGCCGGGAGAGTCTCGCCGAGTTCGGCGTCGACGCGACGGTCATTCCACATCCTGTTTTCCCAAGCGATCCCGCACGTGCCGACGACGGGCGCACGCTGCTCTCCCTCGGCACAATCCGGCCGTACAAGGGGATCGGCGACGCAATCGCGGCGACGAAGCGGATCCCCGGAGCGCGGTTGCTCGTCGCCGGCGATCCGGTCGAGTCCGTGAACGGCTACCGCGCCGAGGCCGGAGATCTGGCGGAATGGCGGCTCGGCTACTTGTCGCACGCCCAGCTCGAGCAGGCGCTCGGCGAATCGACCGTCGCACTCTTTCCCTACCGGCCCGAGCTCGACCAGAGCGGCGCGCTCATGCAAGCGCTCGGAGCCGGAGTGCCCGCGGTGGCGTACGACGTCGGGGGGCTTGCGGAGCCGATCGAGAGGTTCGGCGCAGGACGCGTCGTGCCGCCGGGTGACGTCGATGCGCTCGCCGCCGCCGCGCGTGAACTGCTCGACGATGACGTTGCACTCGCGCGCGCACGAGAAGGCGCGCGCAAGGCACGAGACACACTGACGTGGGACGCAGCCGCCGCCACGCACATCCGGCTGTACGAGGAACTGCTGTGAGGGTCAGGCGCGCACGCTTCTCGGAGCTCATCGACCGTCAGCTCAACCTCTTCGAGCGCGAGCAGCGTGGGCTCATCGAGGACTGCGTCGCGGCCGAGCGGGCGTACAACCGGGCCGACCGCGAGGAGGCCGAAGAGCGTTACGGCGACTACGTCGACCTCGTCGAGACCGGCACGGAGATCCTCGCCGACCTGCGTGACACTTTCGCCACGACGCTCGAAGAGGACGCGTCCGACGAATACGAGCGGGCTTTCAACCAAGCTGTTCTCCGGCGCTTCCGGCGCTTCGCTCTCGAGATCGAGGACCGCTGATGGCGCGGATCGAGGACTACGGGATGATCGGCGACCTCCAGACTGCCGCGCTTGTCGGACGCGACGGCTCGATCGACTGGGCGTGCTTCCCGCGCTTCGACTCCGGCTCGTGCTTTGCGGCACTGCTCGGCACGCCGGAGCACGGGCGGTGGCTCATCGCACCGCGAGTGGACGCGTGGGAGGGCAAGCGCCGCTATCGCCCGTGCACCCTCGTGCTGGAAACAGAGTGGGAAACGGACACCGGGGCAGTGCGCGTCATCGACTTCATGCCGCCGCGCGGGAAGGCGCCGGACATCGTGCGGATCGTCGAAGGGATTCGCGGCCACGTGGAGATGTTCTCCGAGCTCGTCGTCCGCTACGACTACGGCGGCACGATCCCGTGGGTCAGACGGACCGGCGACGGTCGACTGGCGGTCGCCGGCCCGGACGCGCTCTGCTTCCGCACGCCCGTCGAGCATCGCGGCGAGAACCTCCGCACGCTCGGCGAGTTCACGGTGAGAAAGGGCGACCGCGTGCCCTTCACGCTGACCTGGTACCCGTCGAACGAACGGCCGCCGCGCGCGATCGACGCGGAGCACGCTCTCGACGAAACCGTCGATTTCTGGCAGGACTGGGCCAACGGCTGCGGCTATGACGGGGAATGGAAGGAGGACGTCCAGGCCTCGCTCGTCGTCCTGAAAGGCCTCACCTATGCCCCGACCGGCGGAATCGTGGCGGCGCCGACGACCTCTCTGCCGGAGAAGATCGGCGGCGAGCGCAACTGGGACTATCGGTACTGCTGGCTCCGGGATGCGACGCTGACCTTGCTGGCGTTCCTCAATGCGGGCTATCTCGACGAGGCCCGCGCCTGGCGGACTTGGCTACTCCGCGCCGCCGCGGGTGACCCGTCGGCCTTGCAGATCATGTACGGCGTCGCCGGCGAGCGGCGGCTGATCGAGCTCACGCTCGACTGGCTGCCCGGCTACGAGGGCTCGAAGCCCGTGCGCGTAGGCAACGCAGCGGCCGGGCAGTTCCAGCTCGACGTGTACGGAGAGGTGCTCGACGCACTTCACCAGGGTCGAGTCCACGAGCTGGAAGCGTCGAAGGAGGCGTGGGCGCTGCAGCGCCGGCTCCTCGGCTTTCTCGAGGACGCCTGGAAGGAGCCCGACGAAGGCATCTGGGAAGTGCGAGGCCCACGCCGGCACTTCACGCACTCGAAGGTGATGGCCTGGGTTGCCTTCGACCGCGGCGTCCAGGCCGTCGAGCGCTTCGGCCGCAACGGCCCCGCCGAGCGGTGGCGGACGATTCGCGCCGAGATCCACCGGGAGGTCTGCGAGCAGGGTTACGACCCGGAGCTCAACTCCTTCACGCAGTTCTACGGCTCGAAGCGGCTCGACGCCAGCCTGCTCATGATCCCGCTCGTCGGCTTTCTCCCCGCCGACGATGCCCGGATGGTCGGCACCGTCGCCGCGATCGAGCGTGAGCTCGTGCGCGATCGACTGGTCTACCGCTACTCGCACGACGAGGAAGCCCGAAGCGTCGACGGTTTGCCGCCCGGCGAGGGCGCGTTCCTTCCTTGCACGTTCTGGCTCGCCGACAACCTCGCTTTGCAGGGCCGGCTCGACGAAGCGAGGGAGATCTTCGAGCGGCTGCTCGACCTCCGAAGCGACCTCGGTCTTCTCGCCGAGGAATGGGACCCGAGCGCGCGACGCCAGCTCGGCAACTTTCCCCAGGCATTCACGCATGTCGCGCTCGTCAACACCGCGTTCAACCTCACTCGGCAGGAGCAGCGTTCTCCAATGCAGCAGCGCGCGCCGCACGAGGAACCCTCGACGTACTAACGATGACCGAAATGGTGAGCGCCGGGAAGGCTGGCGCCCACCTCGCTTTCCTGTGAGACCTTGCGCGCGAGCGGACCCAGGGTCTCGAGTGAGCGCACGAGCACGTTCTGGTTGCGCTCGATCCGCTCGAAACGGCCGCGCGCCAGGATGAGCGGCTCGCCGCGTACGATCGCGCGGTGCTTGTCGTAGACGGACGGCGGCACGATCAGGTTGACCGCGCCGAACTCGTCCTCGATCAGCATGAAGACGACGCCGTTCGCGGTCGCCGGCCGCTGCCGTGCGACGGCCATCCCTGCAATCGACACCTGCGCACGATCCGGTGCCTGCTCGAGATCTCTCGAGGAGATGACGCCTGCCGGGAGATGCGCGCGCAAGAGCTCGAGCGGATGCACGCCGACCGAGAGGTTCGTCGTGCGGTAGTCGGCGAGCATGCGTTCCCAGACGGTCGGTTCGGGCAGCTCGGGTGTCGCCGCGGTGGGCTCGAGCGGAAGCGCGAGCTGTTTCTCCTCACCGCCCGAGCCAGGGACGCTGCGCGAGCGCGGCACGAGGCCGAGCTGCCAGAGCAGCTGACGCCGGGAGGATCCGCTTGACGGATCCTCTTTGCTTCCGCCGAAGCAGTCGCAGGCGCCGGAGACGATCAGCGTCTCGAGGCCGTGCTCCGACAGCTGCGTGCGTTGTGCAAGGTCGCGCACGCTCTGGAACGACCCGTCCCGCTCGCGCTCCTCGACGACCGCCTTCGCATCCGTTTCGCCGATGCCGTTGACGTAGTCGACGCCGATGCGCACCGCGCTGTCCTCGACGGTGCATTTGGCGGAGCTGATGTTCACGTTGGGAGGACGCGTCTCCACCCCACGCCGCTGGCCGTCGCGGACGAGCGTCGCCGGCGGATAGAAGCCCATCGGCTGTGCGTTGAGGAGCGCGCACAGAAACTCAGCGGGATGGTGGTGCCGCAGCCAGGCCGATTGGTACGCGAGCAGACCGAACGCCGCCGCGTGCGACTTCGGGAACCCGAAGCCGGAGAAACCGACGAGCTTGTCGTAGACCATGTCCGCGGTCTTCAGGTCGACGCCCTTCTGCAGTGCGCCTGCGACGAAGCGCTCACGATAGGTCTCGAGCGCGTCGTGGGAGCGCTTGCGGCTCATTGCGCGGCGCAGGCCTTCCGCCTCCCCCACGCTGAAGCCGGCCAGCGCGATCGCCACCTCCAGCACCTGGTCCTGGAACACGACGACCCCGAGCGTCGAGCGCAGGCACTCCGCGAGCAGTGGATGGTCCACGGGCGGGACGAACGACGGATCCTCGCGCAAACGCTGGCGGTGCTCGATGTACGGGTGGACCGCCTTGCCCTGAATCGGACCCGGACGCACGAGCGCGACCTGGACGGTGAGATCGTCCATGTTCTCGGGCAGGGTGCGCAGCAGACTCTGCATCTGCGCGCGGCTCTCGATCTGGAAGTCACCGACCGTGTCGGCGCGCTGGATCTCCTCGTAGACGGCCTTGTCGTCGAGCGGGATGCGGGAGAGGTCGATCGGCTTGCCTTGCAGTTGCGCGATCTGGTCGACGCAGTCCTCGACGGCGGAGAGCATTCCGAGACCGAGCAGGTCGATCTTGAGAAAGCCGGCGTCGGAGCAGGAGTCCTTGTCCCACTGGCACATCTGCCTGCCCGCCATCGCGGCCGGTTGCACGGGGACGAGCTCGATGAGCGGACGCGAGGAGATGACCATGCCGCCCGGATGCTGTGAGATGTGCCGCGGCAGGCCGGCGATCTCCTGGCAGAGCTCGGCGAATGCGCGCCAGCGCGGCGACATCATCTTGCGGTCGGCGTCCGGAAGGAGCTGCAGCTCCTCCGCGACGCGCTTCGCGTTCCAGCCCTCCGAGACTCGTGCGATGCGCTCGAGCTCTGCGTACGGAAGGCCGAGCGCCTTCCCGATGTCGCGGATCGCTCCGCGAGAGCGGTACGTCGCGAACGAGGCGACGAGTGCCGCATGCTTGCTGCCGTAGCGTTCGGTGACGGCGACGATCAGCTTCTCGCGGATGTCACGCGGGAAGTCGAGGTCGATGTCCGGCACCGATTTGAGCTCGCGGTTGAGAAAACGGCCGAGCGAGAGTTCTGCCCCGACAGGGTCGACGTGGGAGAGGCCGGTCAGGTAGCAAACGAGCGATCCCACCGATGAGCCGCGGCCGCGGCCCGGTGGCAGTGCATGGCGGGGCGAATCGCGGCCGCGCACCTCCAGCGCGCATTGGCGTGCGAGCTCGAGAACGTCCCAATGCAGGAGGAAGAAGCCCGCGAGGCCGAGCTCGTCGATGAGCTTCAGCTCGTCCTCGAGCCGTGTGCGCGCCTCGCGGCGTAGTCGGTGTCCTCGCGGATAGCGCTCCGCGAAGGCACGGCTGCAGACGTGCCCGAGCTGAACGATCGCCGGCTCCGGGCTGTCCGAGAAGTCGGGGTAGCGGTAGCCGAGCTCCTCCGTCAGGTCGAAACGCAATCGCTCGGCGAGATCGACCGTCCGTGCGATCGCGACTCGGTCCTCGGGAAAACGCTCCACCATCTCGCCGGGCGAGAGCAGAACGCATTCGTGGTTGCCGCGCCGCTCGGCCTCGCAACCGTCGAGGGCGCTGCGGTGACGGATGGCGACGAGCACGTCCTGCAGGCGAGCCCGGCGCGGATGGTGCGCATGGACGTCGCCTGTGACGATCGTCGGCACACCGAGCATCTCGGCGAGATCGCGCAGTCCGGCGTTGCGTCGCGCGTCGCCACGTTCGTACGGACGTTGGAGCTCGACGAAGAAGCTGTCCGGGCTGAACGCACGGGCCAGGCGCGCGGCGTCGTTGGGGTTGCGCACCGCGATTCCGTGTCGCGCGCAGCCGGAGAGGCAGACGAGCCCGTCGTTCAGCTCCTCCAGCAGCCGTTGGTCGAGTGCAGGATCCGCCGCCGGCTGGGATTCCCTCCCTTCTGGCCGCGTCTGCGCATGCGCCGCGGTGATCAGGCGGCAGAGATTCGCGTACCCCTTGGCCGTCTCGACGAGGACGGTCACGTGCGAGCCGTCTGTGAGCGTCAGCTCGGCGCCGGTGATGGGGCGCACGCCGAAATGCTTTGCCGCGTGTGCGAACTCCAGTGAGCCGTAGACCCCATCGTGGTCGGTAAGCGCGAGTGCGGGGTAGCCGAGCTCGGCGGCGCTGAGCGCCAGCTCTTCCGGCAGGGACGCACCGTCGAGGAACGAGTACGACGAATGCGCGTGCAGTTCGATGTACGGAACCGTGCCGCTCCTGGCGTCACTCGGTGCGAGCTTGTCTCTTTTCCGGGTTCGATGCGGAAACTCGGGCTGCAGCTCGATCGTCATACTCGCCCGCAATGCCAGGTGTCGTGCTCAGGCCCGGCGAGGGCGAGGCGCTCTTCGACGGGCGGATCGTCATCAAGGCGAACTTCGACGAGCTCTGCATCACCGAGTCGCTTTTCGCGGCTGCTCGCCCCGGTGCGGATCCGCACTTCCACCGGCAACACGTGGATTCGTTCTACGTCCTCGAAGGTGGGCTCGCAGTCCTCGTCGACGACAAGGAGAAGATGCTGACTCCGGGTGCCTGCGTCTGCGCTCCCCGGGAGGTCGTCCATGGCTTCAGAAGCACGTCGCGCTCGCGGTTCCTGAACTTCCATACGCCGGACGGGGGTTTTGCAGCGAATCTGCAGGCTCGGGACCGCGGCGAGCCCGGCGGCTTCGACAGTATCGACGCTCCGCCGGGCAGTGGCCTCCCCGGTTCGGAGGCCGTCTTCCTCCCTCCCGGAGAAGGTGAACGTCTCGAAGGCAAGAACCGAATCGCGACGATCAAGATCGGGTGTGAGGAGCTTTCGCTGATCGAGTTCGAGCTCGAGCCCGGCTTCGAAGGGCCCGACCCGCACACACATGACGATCATGTCGACTCGTTCTACGTCCTCGAAGGTGAGCCAGAGTTTCTCGTCGACGAGGAGCGGCTTCGTCTCGGATCCGGCTCGTACGTCGCAGCGCCGATCGGCGTCGTGCATGCGTTCTCGAATCCCGGTCCACACCAGGCACGGCTGCTCAATGTTCACGCGCCGAGTCGCGGCTTCCACGAGTCCCTGCGACGGATGAGCTGAGCGTCTCGCGACGCTTGATTTCCCCTCAAGCCCCCCGCTGCGTGAACCAGCAGCTGCGCTCCTCGTCGCGAAAAACAACGGCGTTCTCCCCTGACTCCAACACGACTTCGAAGTAGCGCCGGGACACCGGCTCCTCCGTCCACCACCGATCCACCACACGCCACTCCTCGCGAATCACTGCGACTGGTTGGCGATTGACTTGCACGGGCGTCCCGTCGACTCGAGCCTCGACGACCGCCGCGCGCGGCTGATTCAGTCGTCCCGCGGAACGAACAACGCGCGCGCTTCCGGAATGCGCGACCACGGCGCGACCTCCACGACCTGATTGACAGATCCCGAGCCGGTGCTGGCACGCACCTGACGCAGGCCCTCCCGTAACCGCACGTCCAGCTCTCCACCCGCTGCGGGCAGAAGCTCGAGCTGCTCCCCATCGTGTTGGGTCAGCTCCACGAGCTCGAGCCGCAATTCGACCACGGGCGCAGGCAGCTCTGCGAGCTTCGGCCCGAGAGCGGCCTTGATGCGATCGAGCTCGGTCGTCGGATCGCGCAACGTCGCGCTACGCCGCCAGGAGCCGCCGCCGACGAGCCGCGCGGACAGCGCAAGCTTGCGCACGAACCGACCCTTTCGTTCGGGCCGCGCCATCAACGTCTCGACGAGCGCGCCGAATGCGCGCCGCAACGTGAGCTCGTTTCCGATCGCCTCGGGAAACTCGAGCGCCTCGACGATCTCCGCAGGAGGACGCCGGCCGCGAACGCGCGCGGCCTTCCCGCCTCTCGCCAGGCCCCAGGCGCGCCGGCCGTCCGGCCCCAATCGTTCGGCAACGGCACTGCCTGGTAGCCCAGCAAGCTGTCCAACACGCTTTACCCCGAGCTCGTGCAGTTCCGCCCGACGGTGCGGCTCCATCGGCACGAGCTCGAGCGGCAGCGGCGCGAGGAAGTCGCGCAACCGCTCGTCGGAGACGACCAAGATCTGCCCGGGGCGCGCGACGTTCGCTGCGGCCAACGCTGCGAACCGGCGCTGCGCTGCGCCCGCACGTGGATCCCAGGCAGTACCGACGGCGGTGAGAGCGCGCCGCAGCGCAGGCTCCAGTCCGCCGTACAACCTCTCGACTCCACGCGTCTCGAAGTAGACACAACCGACGTCGGCCGGATCGACCGCAAACCCGGTGTCTTCGAGCGCACGCAGGATCTCTTCCCAAGCCTGCTCGGCCGCGGCCGGGTCCTGCTCGACCAGGACGAGCTCTGGACAGGTCGCCAGCCCTTCACCGAGCCGCATCCCAGGACGGACGCCGAGCCGCTCGGCCTCGGCCGTGACCGGGCCCAGCAGAGGTTCCGTTCCGGGCACCGGCGACAGCGCGGCGGGCCGTAGCGCGAGGCCCGGCTGCTTGCGTAGCGCCGCCCGCAACTCGAAGCCGGGGATGAGAAGGCAGGCGATCATGGGAACGTCTGTTCTACACGAACACCTGTTCGCCTGTCAAGTCGGCAAGTATCCCGTCTTTGTAGAGGTCACCTCGGTGACTGTGAGGCGGCTCGATGACTGGCGAGCGCGCCCCTCTACGTGGAGGGCGGGTCCGGCCCAGTCTTGAGGATTGGCTCAAACCGGTCGAGGATGGACGCGATCTGCGTCCCTATCGCGTCGAAGAGTGGAAACAAACGCCATCGCTCGACGCATATCGCGGTTGTCGCCTCGGGATTGAAGTCCACATCAGGATTGAGCCCTGTGGCGTGAACGTAGATCCGGCCTACTTCGCTGCCCGGCTGTGGGCGAAGGGCAGCGGAGGGCAACTGAATAGACCCCGACCCGTCGGGCGTGCGATTTGTGTCGAGGATGCAGTCCCGGATTTGGTCGGGGCCTGGGTTTTGGACGGTGAGTCCGTGGATCCGGAAGAACGTCACGACAAGCACCCGATGCTTGTCGATGTTCGAGAGGTAGCGCAAAGCGCCCATCGGATCAGGAGGATCCGTGGCATTAGTCGGATCCCATCCCATGTTTGGTTGCACCGATTCAGCAACATCGACCGCTTGCTGCCCGACCCAGTGAGCGTGGGTGGCGGGTTCGAAGTTTTTTCCCGGCCGCCGGATAGGGAATTGGATGCTGGCGGCCTCTTCATCGGTTGGCACACGCGCAAGGTGTTTGACCGCGAGTTGCCACCAAGCGAGGTCAAGACTGGAACGGAAGTTATGCAGTCCGTCCCCGATGATCAGGCTCAAATCCTTCGGCAACTCCGGCATGCTCTCCACGACCGCGACAACAGCGCCGACGTTAGCTTTGTATTCGCGTCTGGTGTTGAGGGTGTGGACTCCGTCTCTATCAACGGAATCTGGAATCGCAGCTCGGATCGTGTCTACATGGGTTTTCGCCCATTCCAACTTCGACCAAGCACCGTCTAACGGATGCACACGCTAACCTCATCATGAGTGACCGACAAACCACAAGAGCCAACTCAGAAAACGCCGAAGGGCTTGGAGATCCCTGTGCCGAAGCGCAAGGATCTCATGGACGCTTTCCGCAAGATCGTCGGCCCAGTCAAAAAGCAGCCTTAGACGGTTCGTTCGGCGGCGGTTTCGATGAGGTCGCGGAACATCATGTTCCCGTCCTCGCGGCGGTTGTAGCGCCAGGTCCATTCGTTCAGGTAGCCCTGAAGCCACTTGTGCGAAACGGCGTGATGAGCGCCACGGACTCCCGTTTTGAACAGGCCAAAGAAGCCGTCGATGGTCTGTGTATGCACGTCCCCGTCCACGTAGACCCGGGCGTGATGCTTGATCCGGCGGTGGGTGTAGCCGGTTTTGCCAAGCCGTTCGTAGCCCTTCCATTCGTCGGTGAAGATCATGGAGCCGGGAAGGATGAACTCGCGTACCTTGGCGTTCAGAATCGGGCCGCGACTATTCGGCACGACCTCGGCGCGGATACGTCCGCTCCGCTCGACCGCTCCGAACACGATGGCTTTGCGGTTCCAGTAGTCGGTCTGTGCGTTCCAGCCTTGTGCGGCACGTCGCCGGCGATCCGACTCACGCGGCTTTCCACCCACGAACGTCTCGTCGGCTTCCACGTCCCCGGACAGCTGCGCTTCGTCCTGCGTCATCAGCTGGTTCCGAATCTTGTTGAACATCCGCCACGCGGTCTTGTAGTGGACGCCAAGCTCGCGCTCAAGATGCTTCGCGGAGATCCCGCATCGAGTGCTAGTGATGAGGTACATGGCGTAGAACCACAAGTGCAGGGACGTGGACGACTTGTGGAAGATGGTCCCGGCTGTCGGGTGGACGTGATGGCCGCAGGCTGTGCAAGTCCACGACTGACGCCGCTGCGTCGTGGCGTATCTCTTGAACGTGCGGTCTTGGTTGCACTTCGGACAGTGGGCCGTTTCCCCGTCAGGCGAGTGGCGAGTCCGCCAGAGGTATTCCAGGCAGGCGTTGTCGTCGGGGAACTCGCGCATGAACTCCATGAGGGAGCAGGACGATTCCGAGGAACGTCCGCGAGTAGGCTTGAGGCGGTCAACTGGGGGCATCTGTCGCTCCTTGTTGGCAAGAAAGCGTCTTGGGGTGCAACCCGAGGCGCTTTCGCTTTATCTAAGCCAAATCTACAGGACGGATCGGACGGACCCGCGTGATTTTTCGGGGCGTCAACTGGCCGCACGGGATGATCTGCGAGCGGTGCGAACGGACTTTTCGGGACGGGGAAACCATCTACCCGTCGCCTCTCGGGATTTTGCCCGGAGGTACTCCGATCACTCAGCCGGTTTGTTGGCGCTGTTTAGGGCAGGACGACGCCGGGACCCGCCTGGATGGGGATGCCACCCGTCTTGCTAGTAACAAGGTTGATCGCATAAACGCAATCGGCCACATTCGTGTAGCCCTCGCCCGATGCCGCGATCGCGTATTCGTTCCTCGCAACAAGTGTCCAGCGGTACTCGTGCTTGGGGCTCTTGTCGCGGTAGACGTAGAAGGCGAGGTGACCCTTGAGGACGCCCCTGATTCGGTGGGGAGCCATTGCCATGAGTATCACCCGGCACAGGGCCAAGAGTCAACAGTCGCTTATACAAAGAAGGGACACTTCCCGTCAAGTCGGGCAAAGAAGTCTCGGAAAAGGTAGGGGCGGGATGGAGAACCCACCCCTCCTGCGGCTAAAGCAGGGACGAAAGAAGCGGCGAGCTTCTCCGGGTCAGGGTCGGGACACCCTGCACTCCCTGAGGTCCCTGCTGCCCTAAGGCATCGGCACGACCAATATCTGCCTTGAGGGCAACCTAGACGGCGACAGTCTGGATGCCCCGGACGCGTTCATCCCCTGGGCTCCTCAAGGGATCACCCTGGCTACGGCGAAAACGGTCCGCCCATGCGTGCCAGAGCGCTCCTTGCTCTGCCCCTGATCCTCGTCGCCGCGGCCACCCCTCCCCGCGCCTCGGCGGCCAATCCGGGCATCGCCGCCCTCCAGGTCGGCCTGCGTTCGCATGGCCTCTACCGGGGCCCGATCGACGGGCTCACGGGACCTGCCACGGCGAGGGCCATTCGCCGCCTGCAGAAGAGGGCGCACATCACTGTCGACGGTGTCGTCGGCCCGCAGACGCGCAAGGCCCTCGGCCGCTTCGCGCGCCACCGCCTCGGCACTCGCAAGCTCCAGATCGGCAACAAAGGCTGGGACGTTGCGTCATTGCAGTTCCGACTCGCCGAGCACGGCTTCCCCTCCGGCGCCTTCGACGGGATCTTCGGCCGGCACATCGACGCCGCGGTGCGCCGCTTCCAGGAGTGGTCTGCGCTGAAGATGGACGGCGTGGCCGGGTCTGCGACGCTTGCGGCGCTCGCTGCTCCACCCCCGGCGATTCCGTTGCCGCTCGCCTGGCCGCTGACCGCGCCGGTGGTCGGCGACCGTTTCGGGCCCCGCGGCGACAGCTGGCACTCGGGCATCGACCTGCCCGCGCCGATGGGGGCGCCCGTGTACGCCGCGCGGTCCGGCCGAGTCGTCTGGGCTGGGTGGCGCGACGGCGGCTGGGGCTTTCTCGTCGTCGTCGCACATGGACACGGCGAGCGCTCGATGTATGCGCACCTCTCACGGATCGACGTGCGCCCCGGCGTCTGGATTGGACAGGGAGTTCGGGTCGGCCTGATCGGCGCGACGGGCGATGCAACCGGCCCGCACCTGCACTTCGAGGTTCGTGTCCGGGGTGCCTCGGTGGATCCTCTTCGTGCTCTTCCGCAGGCGAACGCCTAGGAGAACGTCACCAGAGCCGCGTTCATGTTCCGCGCGCCTTCCACGCATGCCCGCCGCGGGCCCGGGCTCAGCTCTGCGCACCCTCTGGTGCGGAAGGCGCCGTTCGTCACGACGGCGAGCGTCTGGCCCAGCCACTCGTAGCACCCGGACCGGGCGCCCGCCGCAACTCGGGCGCAGTCGCGAATCAGCCGCAGCTGCTGCGCGGGATGTCCTGCCAGCGCCTGGTCGGGGACACCGCGGAGGCACGCCTGCGCATCACCGGCCCGCATCTCTGCACAGACCCGCATCTGGTCGAACGGATTCGACGAGATCGTGAGAGCGGCCGCGCTGATGCAGCCGTAGCGCTCGAGCGAACGAAGCCCCCGGCAGTCACGGCTCAAATCCGCCGCATTGCGAACCGGCAGCTCAACCGGCTGTTCCAGGAAGTAGCGGTACCAGCACGGCCTGATGTATGTGAACCGCCCGTCGCACAGTGTCCGCGGCGACATCGTCCGCCGCGGCGCCGTCGTGCCGTCGGCACCTCGAAGCGAGATCCAGTAATCGTGAAATACGCCCTGCGCGCAGTCCGGGGCGAAGTTGCGCTGCAAGCTGCGGCACGAGCGAATCGCCCGGCCAATATCGCCGTGATAGGCACGAAGCAATGCGTGGCCGAGCCCGTGCACACACGTGTACTGCCTGTAACGCGTCGGCAGGCCTGCGCAGGAGCGCACCGCCGCCGTGGCGCCCGACCGGATGATCTGCGGGCCGAGGTACATGACGAGGCCCATCCCGAATCCGGCGGAGCAATTTGGATTGTTCGAACGCGGGACGTAACGCTGCAGCGTCGAGAGCGTCACGTGGTTGTCGCGCGCGTACTCCCTCCCCACTTCGTGCATGAGCACGTGGCACCCGGCCTCGAGCGGGCCCCCGACCGCGACGACACGCCGGTCGATGCGCGGCAACTCCTTCGCGGGATCTCCCGACGCCTCGATGTCGATCCGAAGGAGGCGGACGTAACAGTGATACTGCACCTCGAGGTTGTGGATCTGCGTGCACTGCCAGAGCCACGGTTTTCCGGTAGCGCTACCACCTCTCGCAGGCAAGACCAGCACCACCGTCAGCGCCAACAGCCCGATCGCGTATCTCACGCCTTGATCTCCGCAGCGGGACCGACCATTCCCGTGAGCCGAGGCACGACGTCGAGCACGTTCTCCCGCGCACAGAACGCGATGTCCTCCTCCAGACCAGGTGGCCCGTACGTCCGCGCGTTGAAGGCGTCGAGCGCCGTGGGGAAGGCCCGAGCGATCAGCTCCGAGGCGATCGCGGCGTCCGTGCGCTCGCCGTCCACCAGCTGCACGATCCGCCCGGCGCAATATGCATCGTCGAGCGCAAAGGCACCCTGGAAGCCCGCGCACACGACCACAGTGTCGCGATCAGCCGAGGCGCGTGCCACCGCCTCGAGGTTCAGCACGCTCCCGAGCACAACCTCCTCGCAACGTCGCGCCGTCTCGAGAATCGCCCGCGTCCCGTTCGTCGTCGAGAGGATCAGGGTCTCCGCGCGCGGCTCGAGGAACTCGCGCGGCGACGCGCCGACGTCGAAGCCCTCGACCTGGACGGCCTTGCGCTCGCCACCAACGAGTGAGTCTGGGAGCTCCGCACGCAGTGCCAGCGCGTCGGAGATCTCTGAGCAGCAGAGGACGCGCCGGTAGCCGGACGCAAGCGCTTGCGCGATGGTGGACGTCGCCCGGAGCACGTCGACCACCACGCCGATCGGGGCAGGAGCCGTCTCGACGGGAGTGAAGGCGACGCCGATGCGCATCCAACTACGCTACTTCGCGCATGGCTGAAGCGGTCGAGCAGACCTGTTACCGGCATCCCGACCGGCTGACCGGCCTGTCCTGCTCCGAATGCGGCCGGCCGATCTGCACGGAGTGCATGACGATGGCTCCGGTCGGGATCCGCTGCCCAGAACACTCGGGAAAGCCACAGGGCGTCGAGCGTGTGACCAAGGGAGTCCGACGTGCCGCCTTCGATGGCACGGGCGCAAAGGTGACGAAGGCGCTGATCGGGGTCAACGTTGCTGTGTACGTTGCGGAGCTCGCGCAAGGGGGCGGCGTCTACGGCGTCAACAGCACGATCTACGAGAAGGGGTTCTTGTACGCGCCGTTCGTTGCGCAGGGCGACTGGTGGCGGCTCATGACCGCTGCCTTCCTCCACTACGGGCCTTTCCACCTGCTCCTGAACATGGTCGGCCTCTACTGGTTCGGCTCGCTCCTCGAGCGGCGCATCGGCTCCGGTCGGTTCGTGCTCCTCTATCTCGTTTCCGGCCTCGCCGGCTCTGCAGGCGCGCTGGTCGTCAGTCCGACGAGCGCGACAGTTGGCGCGTCGGGCGCGATCTTCGGCATCCTCGGTGCGGGTCTGGTGTTGGAGCAGCAGCGGGACTATGTCTTCGGAGGGAGCGCGCTCGGGGTGATCGTGGCGAATCTCGTGCTCACCTTCGCCTGGGCCGGGAACATCTCGGTCGGGGGGCACATCGGCGGCCTCATCGGTGGAGCGGCGGCGACGCTCGCGCTCTCTCGGTTCGGACGCGGCCATGCGGCCTACGGACGCGCCGGCCTGCTCGGAGTCGCGGGCATCGTCGCCGTGGGCATCGTGTCGATCGCCGTTGCCTACTGGAAGGCGAGGGGCTACGCCTAGCCGCGGGCCCGCGATGGCAACAGTCCTCGTCGACGCCGAGAACGTCCGCCGCTCGCTCTGGCCGAACATGCCCAGCGAAGAGCTCGAACAGCGCAGCGAGGCCTGGGGTAAGGAACACCGACACGACGTTCGGGTCGTCTGGGAGGGAACGGAGTCGGGAGACGAGCAGATCGCCCAACTCGTCGAGGAGCTCGACCCGCCGATCTGGGTCGTCACCTCGGACCGAGGTCTGCGCGACCGCGTGCGTGACCACGCCGAGCGCATCATCGGCGGCGGCTCCTTCGCGCGGGGGCTGCGCACGAGTTAAAGAGCGGCACTCCCTCGATCGAGGTACCTCGTTCGAGGGAACCCTGACCAGCGAGACCTGCCGATCCACACTGTGTGGCTCGGTCTCTCCTCGCCCTCGTTTCCCTCGTCTGCGTCAGCGCTGGCGCAGCCGCACTTGCTCCGACCACCGCCGTCGGACGGGTCGTGATCGATCGCCCGGCAGGGGCGACCGGCTGGGTTCAGGTTCCGGCGCCGCGCCGCCCTGCACCCGCGGCCCACGTGATCGCCGAGATCCAGCCCGGCCACGCGCTCGCCTTGCGGAGCCGGCCGTTCGGGCCGGTGATCGCTCGCGTGGGCGCGAAGACACCGTTCGGATCCCCGCGCGCACTGAGCGTCGTCGCCACCCGGAACGGGCGCTGGCTGGCAGTCACCGAGGCCGGGGTCGGAAACAACCGCGTCGTCTGGGTCGATGCGAAGTCGGGCGGGCTGCACTACGTCCGGACGCGCCTCGAGCTCGACGTGGATCTTTCCGCGCGCACCCTGGTCGTGCGGCGCAACGGCACTGCGGTTCGCCGGCTCAGCGTCGGCGTCGGTCGTGCGGGCTCCCCGACTCCGACCGGGACCTTCGCCGTCACCGACAAGCTCAACGGCTCCTCCTACAGCTCGGCCTACGGCTGCTGCATCCTCGCACTCTCCGCAACACAGCCGAATCTCCCCGCAGGCTGGAGCGGAGGGAACCGGATCGCAATCCACGGCACGCTCTCGTCGAGCGATTTCGGCCGAGCAGTGTCCGCCGGCTGCGTGCATGCCAGCGATTCGGACCTGCACTACCTGATGCGCACCGTGCCGCTCGGCACGCCGGTCGTCATCCGACCGTAAGCGCGGGTTCGAGCCCGAGGAAGGCGCCGATGCGTTCGGCTTCGGTGTCGATGGCCAAGCGCTCAGGACGGGTGAGCTTCCTGCTCGGCGTCACCTGGAGCTCGACGCGCTTCCCTCGCTTCTTTCGTTCCCAGAGCCCGGCCGCGATACCGTCGATCATCAGGAAGCGCACGCCCGCAGGACCTTCGTACTTGCCGCGCCCGTGCTCTGCGACCTGGCGGCGCGCCTCCTCGGGGACGAGCTGGTCGCGCTCGCGGGAGCCCATCACGTAGACGTCGTACTCGGGCAGGAGCCGCACGGTCTGCTGCGGCTCGGGAAAAGACGTATCGCCCGCGAGGACGTGAGCTGTGTGACCTTCCACGTCGACGTCCTGGAGTTGCAAAGAAGCGAACAGCGCTCTTGCGTCGGCGGGTTTGAACCGCCTCGAAGAGAACCACTGCCCGAAATCGTTCGGCGTTGCGGGACCGTACGTCCGCAGATAACGGCGGCACACCTCACGCAGCGCTTCGTCCTGGTCGACTTCCTCCCATGTGCCGATCCATTGCTTCGGCAGCACGAACGTCACCTTGTTCCCCCGTGGCGGTCCCTGACAGATCTCGTCGAGGAAGAACGCCCAGCCGGACAGCAACCGGTCGCGGGGTCCTGACCCGATACGCGCAACGACCGCCTCGGCTAGCTCCTCACGGAGAAGGCAACGTCCGTCGAGCGCCTCGCGAATCGCCGCGTACACGGCTTCGAGCTCGGCCGGCGTGAACTCCCCGTACCCATCGGAGGGGACGCCGCCGACGGCGCGCCTGGCCGAGTACCAGAGTGGCAACTCGCCAGCCGGATGCAGGTGAAGGGTGCCCCGGAGCGTCCAGGCCTTGACAAGGGCACGATCGCGCCAAAGCGCGTCGCGGACGTCCTCTTGCGTGATCCCGTCGACCCTTTCCGCGATCGACAACTCGGCCGCCGCCATCACCTGCGCATGAACGCCTGCCGTCTCGTGGCCGACGTCGAGAAGGTGCTCAGCACTTGCGCGCTCGGTGAGCGAGCTACGCGCAAGGCGTCGCGCACGAACCTCGTTCCACGAGACGCTCTTCAGCTAGCTGAACCGCTCCCGGTCGATGAGCTTGCCACCTGTGAGCCATGCGAGCGTGCCGCGTTCGAGGATCTGGAGATGCACTGCTGAAGGATCGTCCGTCGCATGATCTTCGCGGTATTTCGTGATCCAGGCGCTGACCTCTTCGCCGGTGCTCATGTGCGCGACGCGCTCGCCGTCGAGGAGGATGGCGTAGCCCATCAGCCGCCGGCGGCCGCGTACGCGACGACCCCGCTTGCGGCGAGCGCCGCCTGGGCCGCGGCGAGCCGTGCGACCGGCACCCGATAGGGCGAGCACGAGACGTAGTCGAGCCCGAGCTCGTGGCAGAACGCCACCGACTTGGGCTCACCCCCGTGCTCGCCGCAGATGCCGAGCTTCAAGTCGGGCTTCGTCGAACGTCCTCGCTCGACCGCGATGCGCATCAGGTCGCCGACCCCCTCGATGTCGAGCGTCTCGAACGGGTTCTTCTCCAGGACGCCGTCCTCGAGATAGTGCGTCAGGAACTTGCCCTCGGCGTCGTCGCGTGAGAAGCCGAGCGCCGTTTGCGTGAGGTCGTTCGTCCCGAAGGAGAAGAAGTCGGCCTGCTCGGCGATCTCGTCGGCGCGGATACACGCGCGCGGCAGCTCGATCATCGTGCCGCAGAGGTACTCCACCTCCGGGCCTTCCTCCTCGGCAACGCGCACGGTCAGCTCGCGCAGCCGCCGCAGCTCCTCCTCGAACCCGACGAGGGGATGCATGATTTCGACGAGGGGCGGCTCCCCCGTTCGCTCGTCAACCGCGCGGGCCGCGCGGACGATCGCCCGCACCTGCATCTCGTAGATCTCCGGCCACTGCAGGCCGAGGCGACACCCACGAGTCCCGAGCATCGGATTCGATTCCTGCAGCTGCCTGATGCGGCGGCGCGTTCGCTCGTCCGTCACCTGCTCGGGCGGCGGCAGGAACTCGTGCAGCGGCGGATCGAGCAGGCGGATCGTCACCGGCAGCCCCGCCATCGCCTCGAAGATGGCCTCGAAGTCGCCCTGCTGCATCGGCAGGAGCTTGTCGAGCGCGCGGCGACGGCCTTCTTCGCCGTCCGCCAGGATCATCTCGCGCACGACCGGCAGCCGGTCGTCGGCCATGAACATGTGCTCGGTGCGACAGAGACCGATTCCCTGCGCTCCGAACTCTCGCGCTTTCGCGGCGTCCTCGGGCGTGTCGGCGTTCGCCCGCACCTTGAGGGTCCGGTGCCGGTCGCCCCACGCGAGGATCGTCTCGAGGTCGTCGTTCACCTCGGGCGCCACGAGCGGCACCTCGCCGGCGATCACCGCTCCGGTGCCGCCGTCGATCGTGAGCAGATCGCCTTCGGACAGTGTTCGGCCACCCACGGTGATGGTGCGCGCGTCGATGTCGATCGAGAGCCCTTCGCAGCCGGCCACGCACGGCTTACCCATGCCGCGGGCCACCACCGCGGCATGCGAGGTCATGCCACCGTGCGCGGTCAGGATTCCCGCCGCCTGGATCAGGCCGTGGATGTCGTCCGGGGTCGTCTCCCAGCGGACGAGGATGACGCTGTCGCCCGCCTTGCCCCGTTGCTCGGCCGTGTCGGCGTCGAGCACGATCGCCCCGCAGGCCGCGCCTGGCGAGGCGTTCAGACCCTTCGTGGCGACCTCCCAGTCGGCGGTCGGATCGATCATCGGATGCAGCAACTGCTCGAGCTGCGTCGGATCGATCCGTGCGACCGCGTCCTCGCGCGCGATCAATCCCTCTTCGGCCATCTCCACAGCCGCCTTCACCGCGGCGGCGGCCGTCCGCTTGGCAGAGCGCGTCTGAAGAAGGTAGAGCTCGTTGTCTTCGACCGTGAACTCGATGTCCTGCATGTCGCGGTAGTGCTCCTCGAGGCGACGCATCGTGTCGAGCAACCGGGCGAAAGCAGTGGGAAGCTTCTGCTCCATCTTCGCGAGCGGCTCCGGCGTGCGAATGCCGGAAACGACATCCTCGCCCTGCGCGTTCGCCAGGAATTCGCCGTACAGCCCCTGCTCGCCGGTCGAGGGGTCGCGCGTGAACGCAACGCCGGTACCGGATTCGTCTCCCTTGTTCCCGAAGACCATCTGCACGACGTTGACCGCAGTGCCGAGCTCATCCGGAATGTCATAGGTGCGCCGGTAGACCTTGGCGCGCGGCGAATCCCACGAGTCGAAGACCGCGCGCACTGCGCGCGCAAGCTGCTCGCGCGGGTCCTGCGGGAAGTCGCGACCGGTCTCCTCCAGATACACCGCGCGGTACGTGTCGATCAGGCCGGTCAGATCGCCGGCAGACAGATCGACGTCCTGCGAGGCGCCCGTCGACGTCTTCAGATCGGTCAGGGCCTGCTCGAACCGGTGGCCGTCGATGCCGTCGACCACCTCGCCGTACATCTGGATCAAGCGCCGGTAGGAGTCGTTCGCGAACCGCTCGTTACCGGTCGCGCGTGCGAGGCCGACAACCGCGTCGTCGTTGAGGCCGAGGTTGAGGATCGAATCCATCATCCCGGGCATCGAGATCGCTGCGCCCGACCGCACGGACACGAGCAGCGGATCGTTCGTGTCCCCGAAGCGCTTGCCTGTTTTCTCCTGGAGCGCGGCGAGATGCTCCTCGATCTCCTCCTCCACGCCGTCCGGCAGTGTCTTGCCGTTCGACATGTACGCGCGGCACGCGTCGGTCGTGATCGTGAATCCAGCCGGCACCGGGACTCCCATCTGCGTCATCTCGGCCAGGCCGATCCCTTTGCCGCCTAGGAGCTCGCGCCCTCCGGAAGAAGGCTCGTCGAAGTCGTAGACGTAGCGCTCGGCGTCCAAGGCGAAATCCTCTCACAAATGCCCTGCAATACTCGGCGTTATGCCGGAGCCGAGGATCGTGGCGATGGGCGGAACCCCGGACGACACGCTGCTCGACTATGTCCTCGGCCTCGCGTCGGGCAGGCGACTCCTCTACGTGCCGACCGCCGCCATGGAGGACCCGGCCCTGACGATTTGGTGGTACGAGAGGTTGCGCGGGCGCGCCGAGATGACGCACTTGCACTTCTTTCCCCGGCCGCCGTCGGGTCTGCGCGAGCTAGCGCTCGATCAGGACGTCATCCTCGTCACAGGCGGCAACACTGCGAACGCGCTCGCCGTCTGGCGCACGCACGGCTTCGATCGCATTCTCCGCGAGGCCTGGCAGCGGGGCATCCTGTTGACCGGCTGGAGCGCCGGAATGATCTGCTGGTTCGAGCACGGCGTCACGGACTCGTTCGGTCCCGAGCTGGCCCCGCTGGAATGCCTCGGCTTTCTCCCTGGGAGCGCGTGCCCGCATTACGACGGCGAAGAGCAACGGCGCCCCGTCTACACGCGCCTGGTCGCGGCAGGGCTGCCGCCAGGCGTCGCAGCCGAGGACGACGTCGCCCTTCACTTCGTCGGCACCGAACTTCGTGAGGCAGTGACCTCGCGCGACGGAGCCGCCGCGTACCGCATCGACGCAGGCGGCGAACGGGTACTCGAGACCAGGCTGTTGCGCTAGCGCCGACGACGCCGCGCGCGGAACTCCGCCAGCCAGGCGAGGCCTCTGATGCCGATCCAGATCGGTGTCAGCAGCACGTAGAAGAGGACGAGCGCGGCGCCGAGGATGGCCCACCAGACGGCCCAGCGCCACCACGGCACCGGCGGCTTCGGCTTCACGTGACCTCGGCCGCGGCCGCCGCCTTCCGACCCTCCACCGTGCGGAGTATGCGCTGCGCCGTCTCCTCGATCGACAGCTCCGAGATGTCGATCACCGGACACCCGAGCTTGCGTTGCACGGCTGTCGCCTCGTCGAGCTCGTCGTACACCTCCGTCAGCTCGGCGTAACGGCGGTTGTTGGCGCCGAGGTTGAGCACCCGCGCCCGCCGGATCTCGGCGAGCCGGTCGGCGTGGATCGTGAGGCCGACGATCTTCGCGGGATCGAGCTCGAACAGCTCCTTGGGCGGCTCGATCCCCTTCACGATCGGCACGTTCGCCACCTTGTGACCCAGGTACCCGAGGTAGATGGACAGCGGCGTCTTAGAGGTGCGCGAGACCCCGACGAGCACGATGTCGGCCTCATCGAGGCCCGCCCCCACGCCGTCGTCGTACTTGACCGCGAACTCCATCGCCTCGATGCGCCGGAAGTACGCAGGAGTCAGAGGTGCCCGAGAGCCGGGGGTCATGCGTGCCGCCTGTCCCGAGACACGGGCGACGGCGTCGATCGGATGACCGAGCAGGTCGCAGTAGTGAACGCGGGCGCGGCGACAGAGCCGGCGCATCGCATCCCGCAGCTCGGGGTCGACGAGCGTGTAGATCACGACCGCGGCATGGCCGCGGGCACTGGCGACGGCGCGCTCCAGATCGTCGACCGTCTCGGCCCGCGTGTGACGCACCTCCTCGAATTCCTGCTCGGGAAACTGAGCCTCGAGAGCGAGGACGAGGCGCGCGGCGGTCTCTCCCGTCGAGTCGGAGACGATGTGAAGCTCGACGGTCGGCTGCTCCGTCACGCCTGCATTGTCGCGGATAACGTCCCCGTCCATGGCGGACGCAGTGACCATGGACAAGATCGTCTCGCTCTCCCGGCGCCGCGGGTTCGTCTTCCCGTCCTCCGAGATCTACGGGGGCATGGGCTCGACCTTCGACTACGGGCACTACGGCGTCCTGATGAAGAACACCATCCGGGAGCGCTGGTTCGAGGCGATGGTCCGAAACCGGGACGACATCGTCGCGATCGACTCCGCGATCATCCTCCACCCGAAGGTCTGGGAGGCCTCCGGCCACGTCGGCGGGTTCACCGACCCGCTCATCGACTGTCGCACGTGCAAGCTCCGCTTCCGGGCGGACAAGCTCGAGGATTCCAACTGCGGCCGCAAGCCGAGCAAGCGTCCGGGCGAGACCCCCGAGTGCGACCTGACCGAGCCGCGGCAGTTCAACCTGATGTTCGAGACGACGGTCGGCGCGCTGCAGGAAGAGGGCTCGCGCGCGTACCTGCGCCCGGAGACAGCGCAGGGAATCTTCATCAACTTCAAGAACGTGCTCCAGATCGCGCGGCGCAAACCGCCGTTCGGAATCGCCCAGGTCGGCAAGTCGTTCCGCAACGAGATCACGCCTGGCAACTTCCTCTTCCGTGTCCGCGAGTTCGAGCAGATGGAGATGGAGTTCTTCGTCCCACCGGACGAGTCGGAGAAGTGGTACCGCTACTGGATCGACGAGCGGCTCAACTGGTATCTGCGCTACGGGCTCCGCAGGAGCAAGCTGCGGGTCCGCGAGCACGGGCCGGAGGAGCGGTCGCACTACTCACAGGGAACGAGCGACATCGAGTACGAGTACCCGATCGGCTGGTCGGAGCTCGAAGGCGTTGCGAATCGCGGCGACTTCGATCTGACCCAGCACGCCGAGCATGCGAACACCAAGCTGGAGTACGTGGGTCAGGACGGCGAGCGGTATGTGCCCTACGTGATCGAGCCGGCCGTCAGCATCGAGCGGATCATGGTCGCGTTGCTCGTCGACGCGTACGACGAGGAGGTCGTCGGCGAGCGCGAGCGGACCGTGCTGCGCCTCCATCCGAAGATGGCTCCCGTCACTGGGGCGATCCTGCCGCTGATCGGCAAGAGCGACGAGATGGTCGCGAAGGCGCGCTCTCTCTACGAGGACTTGCGCCGCCGCCACAGCGTCGAGTACGACGACAACGGCGCGATTGGGCGCCGCTATCGCCGCCAGGACGAGATCGGCACGCCGTGGGCTTTCACCGTCGACGAGCAAACGCTCGCGGACGACACGGTCACGGTCCGCGACCGCGACTCCCTCGAGCAGGAGCGCCTCCCGATCGCCGGCGTCCAGGACTGGCTCGAGGACGCGTTAGAGCGGGACTGGACGTCGCCGAAGGGAAACTAGGCGCTGCGCAACGTGCGCAGCCTGAAGTTCCCGAAGTACTCGTAGGCTGCGGTGATGACGGTGAGCGCGTCGCGCGTCGAACGATCCGTGAGACCCGCCTCCCGCGCTTCTGTGAGGGGACGCGCGAGCAGGGCTTCGATCCCCGCGATGCCGGCGGGCGAGAGCGCCAGGGAGCCGCCGGCGGCACAGTTGCTGCACACGGCGCCCCCCGCCTTCGCCGAGTAGCCGACGAGAGTCTCGCTCTCGGTGCCGCAGTCGGCGCAGCTCGTCAGATGCGGGAGGTAACCGGACAGCCAAAGGAGCTTGAGCTGGAACGACAGCGCGAGCGGGTCCAGCGACGCGCGACTGGTGAGCGGCTCGAGCTCGTCGAGGAGATCGAGGAAACGGGTCAGTGCTTGAAACGCGCGCGGGTTCCCCTCCTGCTCGGTGAAGAGGCGCAGCATCGCCTCCGCGCCGAGCAGCCCGACGCCGAGTCGGTATTGCTGCTCGCGCGACTCGTGGTGGGAGCGGAGAAGCTCGACTCCCGTGACCGTCTGCAGCTCGCTCGAGCCCTGGTACAGCATCAGCTCGACGTGCGACAGCGGCTCGAGCCGCGCGCCGAACCGCGACTTCGTCTTGCGGATCCCCTTTGCAACAGCGCCGATGCGGCCGCGCTCGAGCGTGTAGAGGTGCAGCACGCGGTCGGCTTCGCCGAGCCGGAACGAGCGCAGCACGACCGCATCGGTCTTGTAGGAGCGTCCGGGCATGGCCCGGCCAGTCTAGTCCCGGCAGTGGAGGGAACCTTTGCGGGCCTTTCTGCGTCAGAAGCGATATGGCAAGAGTCCGCGTCTACTCCACTCGCTGGTGCGGCTACTGCGTTCGGGCAAAAACGCTGCTCGAGAGCAGGGGCATCGACTACGAGGAGATCTCGCTCGATGACGACCCTGGCTTCAGGCAGAAGCTCTTCGATCTCACCGGCGGGTGGACCGTTCCGCAGATCCTGATCGACGGCCGGCCGATCGGCGGCTACACGGAGCTGTGGCGCCTCGACCGGGAAGGCCGCCTGAACGACGACCTCGCCGCCTGAGGCTCCAGCCGCTGGCAGCTCGGGCAGTACCACGTGCCGCGCCCTGCAGTTCGGATCTTGTCGATCGGCGTGCCGCAGCGACCGCACGGGCGTCCTTCGCGTCCGTAGACGCGAAAACGGTCCTGCATGCGACCGCGTCCGCCGTCCGGCGTGGAGTAATCGCGCAGGCTCGCGCCCTGCCGTTTGACTCCCGCCTTCAGCGCGTCCTTGATCCCATGTGTCAGCCGGGCGAGCTCCTCCTGGTCGAGCGTCGCGGCGGGACGCAACGGGTGGATTTGCGCCCGCCAGAGCGCCTCGTCGACGTAGATGTTCCCGAGCCCGGCAACCGTTCGCTGATCGAGGAGCGCGGCCTTGACGGGTGCGCGTCGCCCTTCGAGTTGCTTGGCGAGGCGGCGAGCGGTGAACGTGCGTTCGAGCGGCTCCACCCCGAGCCGTTCCTCGAGGTAGGGCTCCAGCTCGCCGGCCTCGAGCAGCTGCCACGTGCCGAAGCGCCGAACGTCTCGATACGCGACGTCCGATCCGTCGTCCAGGTTGACAACAGCCCGTCGATGCGGATCGTCGGCCAGCGTTCCTCTCGCCGCATGCCGAAGGCTTCCCGTCATCCGCAGGTGAATCAGCAGAGCCCGACCCGACTCGAACCGAACGATCAGATACTTGCCGCGACGGTCGAGCGCGGCCACTTGCTCGCCTTCGAGCTCGGCGGCGACAGCCACGGGCTCGAACGGACGCACGAGGCGCGGATCCTGGATCTCGACGCCGGCGAACCGCCGTCCGACGAGGTGCGGCTCGAGCTGTCGTCGAGTCGTCTCGACCTCGGGTAGTTCCGGCATTTCTAGGCGATCGTCTCGAGCACGATCGGCCGTGCGGGCGGAGGTTCGTTGCCGAGCTCGTACGCCGCGAGCACCTCGGTCTCGGCTTGCTGCCCCGACGCCTCGTCCCGGGCGTGAACCTCGGCCAGGACCTCCCCGGCAGCGACGGCGTCGCCGCGCTTCCTGAGACAGCGGATGCCGACTGCGTGGTCGATCGTGTCGTCCTTCGTCTGGCGTCCCGCCCCGAGGCGAAGCGCGGCCATTCCAACCTCGATCGCGCCGAGCGAGGAGACATACCCTGCCGCCGGTGCGACGACCTCGTGGACGACGGGCGCCGTGGGCAAAGCTTCCTCCCGAGCGTCTCCGCGTTGCGCGGCGATCCAGCGCTCGTACATCGCAACCGCCGTTCCGTCCTGAACGGCCGCTGCCGCGCGGTCGCGCCCCTCGTCCTCGTCGAGCTCGAGATCGGAGAGCGCAAGGAGGTGCGCGCTTGCGCCGAGAACCAGCTCTGTGAAGTCGGGCGGCCCGGCCCCGCGCAATGTCGCGATCGTCTCGCGAATCTCGAGCGCGTTGCCCACCGCATGCCCGAGCGGCTGATCCATGTCGGTGAGCACGCAGACGACCTCCCGGCCGGCGTGCTGCCCCAGCTCGAGCATCATCCGCGCAAGCTCGCGTGCATCCTCGATCGTCTTCATGAATGCCCCGTTGCCGACCTTGACGTCGAGCACGATCGCGTCGGCTCCGGCAGCGATCTTCTTCGACATGATGCTCGCCGCGATCAGCGAGACGTTGTCGACCGTTGCCGTCACGTCGCGCAGGCCGTAGAGCAACTTGTCCGCGGGAACGAGATTCGCGCTCTGGCCGATGATGGCGAGACCGACCTCTCGTACCTGCTGCACGAACTCGTCCGTGGTCAGCTCAACGCGAAAGCCCGGAATGGATTCCAGCTTGTCGAGCGTGCCGCCCGTGTGGCCGAGCCCGCGGCCGCTCATCTTGGCGAACGGCACGCCGCAGGCGGCAACGATGGGCCCGACGGCGAGCGATGTCTTGTCTCCCACGCCGCCGGTCGAATGCTTGTCGACAACCTTGCGGCCGAGCGCCGGGCCGAGCTCGATCGTCTCGCCGCTGCGAATCATCGCGTCGGTGAGAGCGAAGGTCTCCTCCCCGTTCAGACCGCGGAAGTACACCGCCATGCAGAAAGCGGCCATCTGGTAGTCCGGAACCTCGCCGCGCGTATAGGCAAGCACGAGCTCGGACAGCTCGTCGCTCGAAAGTCGCTCGCCGTCGCGCTTGCGGCGGATCAGCTCGGCGGCATGGATCACGTGGGGACGATCAGCGCTCGACGATCGACTGGCCTGGAATGCCGCGCGAGGGAGATTTCCCTCCGAGCCAGGCATTCACCGTAGCTCCGACGTCGGCGAACTCACCCTGGTGGATGCGCCCGGCGGCATTCTTCCCCTCGACGTAGGCAAGCAGTAGCGCGTGCTCGCGTGAGTGGTCGGTCGACGGCGTTGTCGGGTCGCAGCCGTGGTCCGACGTGAGGATCAGCAAGTCCTGGGGCCGAAGCGCATCGAGCAGATCCGGAAGCCTGCGGTCGAAGTCCTGCAGGCAGCGATGGAAGTTCTCTGGATCGTTCCGGTGTCCCCAGAGCATGTCCGTCTCGACGAGGTTTGTGAAGATCAGTCCGTCGTCGAGTTCGCGCAGGAGCCGCTCGGTCTGCGTGATGCCGTCGACGTTCGACTTCGTCGGATGGGACTCGTCGATGTCCTGTCCCGCGAAGATGTCGCCGATCTTGCCGACACCGTGCACCTCCATGCCGCCTTCGCGCACGAGCGTGAGGTAGTTCGGGCGACGCGGTTCGAGCGAGAAGTCGTGGCGGTTGGGCGTGCGCTCGTAGTTACCCGGCTCGCCGACGAACGGCCGTGCGATCACGCGGCCCACCGCATCCTTCCCGGTCAGGATCTCCCGCGCGCTGCGAGAAGCCTCGTACAGCTCTTCCAGCGGAATCGTCTCCTCGTGCGCTGCGATCTGAAAGACCGAGTCGGCCGAGGTGTAGACGATCCACTTGCCGGTGCGCTGGTGCTCCTCGCCGAGCTCCTGGATGATCTCGGTTCCCGAGGCCGGCTTGTTTCCGAGCACCCCACGCCCGGTCTTGTGCATGAACGGATCGATCACGTCGTGCGGAAAGCCGTGGGGGTACGTGGGCATCGGCGTCGGGGTCACGACTCCCATCAGCTCCCAGTGGCCGGTGGTCGTGTCCTTGCCCTTCGAGCGTTCGATCAGGCGGCCGGCCACCGCAGGCGCCCCCGTCTGCGGGGGGCAGCCTTCAAGAGGCTCGACGTTGCCGAGACCGAGTGCCTCCAGGTTCGGCAGGTCGAGGCCGCGCACAGCGCGCGCGACGTTGCCAAGGGTGTCCGAGCCCTCGTCGCCGTACTCCGCGGCGTCCGGAAGCTCGCCGGCACCCACGGCATCGAGCACGATGACACACGCCCTCGGCATGCGGCTATTGTAGGTCGGCGATGATGGACGCCCTCGGACTCCTCGGCATGTTCCTCTTCTGCTCGATGGTCATCGCGCTTGCGGCCGGAATCACGTGGGTCGTGGTGCGCTTGTCGCCCTCGAAGAAGCCCAGCTGAGCGGGCGCTAGACCGCCGATAGCGGCAGGACGTCCTCCAGCGGCTGGTAGGCGAGGCCGTGCGCGTCGGCAACTGCCTCGTAGGTGACCCTTCCCTCCACGACGTTGACTCCGCGCGCCAGGGCGGGGTCGCGGGCCACGGCCTCCGCCAGGCCGTAGTCGGCGACGGCCTCGACGTAGGGCAGCGTCGCGTTCGTCAGTGCCTTGGTCGACGTGATCGGACCAGCGCCGGGCATGTTCGCAACGCAGTAGTGCGTCACACCCTCGACGGTGTAGACCGGGTCGCTGTGTGTCGTCGGCCGCGAGGTCTCAGCGCAGCCGCCCTGGTCGATCGCGACATCGGCGAGGACCGAGCCCTCCTTCATCCCGGCGACCATCTCTCGCGTGATCAATCGCGGCGCGACCGCACCGGGGATCAGCACTGCGCCGATCACCACGTCAGCCTCCCGCAGGGACTCCTCGATCTGGAGGCTCGACGACATCAGCAGACTGACGCGGCCCGACAGGATCTCCTCGAGGTGACGCATCCGGTCGATCGAGCGCTCGAGGATCGTGACGTTGGCGCCCAGCCCGATCGCAATCACGGCCGCGTTGTAGCCGACGATGCCTCCGCCGATGACGACGACGCGTCCCGGCGCGACTCCGGGAACGCCGCCGAGCAGCAAGCCTCGGCCGCCCAGCGGCTTCTCGAGGAAGTACGCGCCCGCCTGGGCCGCGAGCCGGCCGGCGATCTCGCTCATCGGTGCGAGCAGCGGTAGAGCACCCGCGTCCGTCTCGACGGTCTCGTAGGCGACAGCAGTGATGCCGCTCTCGAGCAACGCACGGGTCAGGGCTTCGTCGGCCGCAATGTGAAGGTAGGTGAAGAGCACGAGGCCCTCTCGGAGACGGCCGTATTCGGACTCGATCGGCTCCTTGACCTTCAGCAGCAGATCGGCTTCGCCCCAGACCGCGTCGACGGGCGCGATGCGGGCCCCGGCGGCCTCGTACGCGGCATCGGAGAAGGCGCTTCCCGCTCCCGCACCGTTCTCGACGATGACGTCGTGTCCACGCTGGCCGAGCTCACGCGCGCCGGCAGGCGTGAGCGCGACGCGGTATTCGTCGGTCTTGATCTCCTTGGCGACGCCGATCTTCAAAGCGGCGTCACCCTACCTTGTGTGCGTTCGCCCGCCTCGTTGCGATGGAGATAGAGGAGCAACCCGGCGAGCGTCTTGGCGTCCTCGATCTCGGCCACCTTCGCTGAGATCTCGTCTCTCGCCCAACGGACAACCTCGAGGTCTTCGTCACTTTCAGGACTCGGCTCGCCGCGGTCGAGGTCCTCCGCAAAGAAGAGGTGCATCCGCTCGCGACAGAAGCCGGGTGTCGTATAGAACGCCGTCACCTCGCGCCAGGTCCCACCCGTGAGCCCGGTTTCTTCCTCGAGCTCTCGCCGCGCACAGGCGAGCGGCTCCTCGCCCTGCTCGAGCGTGCCCGCCGGCAGCTCGAGGAGCTCGGTGCGGACGGCCTCGCGTCGCTGACGGACGAGAGTCAGCATCCCGTCGCGATCGATGCCGACGATCGCGACGGCTCCTGGATGCTCGACGATCTCGCGCTCGTGTTCGCCCCAGCGCTCGACGGTGACGTCGATTAGCTTCCCGTCGTAGACGGTTCTTGCAGCGTCCGGCTTCATGCGGCAAGACGTTCTACAAGACGCCGCTGCTCGGTGTCGAACCAGGGTGGGTCGCCCGCTGCGGCGTTCTCGCGCAGGTGCTGGGGATCCGTCGTCGCCGGAATCACCAGGTCGACGCGCTGGTCGGAAAGCGCCCATTTCAAGAGGGCCTCCGCCCATGACTCGACGCCGAGCTGCGCGAGCGCGTCGCGCGGCACCGAGCGGCGCACGAGCGCGCCTTCGCCCAGCGGACGCATGACGATCACCGCGATGCCGAGCTCGGCCGCCAGCGGCAGGATCTCGCGCTCGCACTTCCGCTCGTGCGGGTTGAGCGGCACCTGCACCGTGTCGAAGCGGCGAGAACGAAGCGCCCGCGCGAGCTCCGGAAAGGCACTCGGCGAGTAGTGCGTGACGCCGAGCCGATCGATGCGTTCGCCTGCACGCTCACGCTCGAGCCACTCCAGATGCTGTTCCCACGCGACCAGATTGTGAATCTGCTCGATCTCGACGCGACCGAACCACTCGCGCTGCCGCCGGTATTGCGCGCGGCCCTCGTCGACGCTACGGGCCCAGATCTTTGTCGCGATGACTGCTCGATCTCCCCGGCCGGCGAGCGCGGTTGCGAGGGATGCCTCGGCGCCGCTGTACATCGTTGACGAGTCGAAGACGCGGCACCCGGCGTCGAGCGCAGCGTCGACGACGTCGTGCGCAAGACGCGTGTCGCTGCCGAAGGTATTCCAGGTCCCGAGCCCGACCACGGGCCCAAGGCGCCGCTCTTCCATCAGCGACTGCGAGCGGCCGCGACACGTCCGGCCGCGAAAGCGGCCGCGAAGAAGAGCGGGTCTTCGCGCGGTCCGCGCCCCATGTGCGCGAGGGGCAAACCTTCGCATGCCTCTTCCCAACCGGTGACATCGATCTCCGCACGCGGGTCGAGCCAGGGCGGCGCGTCGTAGCCCACGGGCCACGGTGCGATCACTTCGCCGAGGCAGAGCTCGAGCACTGCCTGTGCATGGTGGGAAGCACCCCGGTGGCGCTCGCGTGCGTCCCGCTCCGATGCCCGGACCGCGAGGATCGCCGTCCCGTGCAGCGCAGAAGCGGCGTTTGCGGCCTCGGCGGCGGCCAGCCCGCCGTGACCGAACTTCGAGCCCGTGCCGACGATGCCGGGGCCGATCGCACACACGACGACGTCGAAGGCTTCCGCGGCCGCCCACAGGAGAGCCGAGGCCGCGGACACACACTCGACGTCTGCATCCAGACAGGAGCCGACCGCAATCGACGTTCGAACGAGGCCCCGCTCATGCAACGCGCGCAACGTGTCCGACAGCGAGACCGGCAGCGCGCCGCCGGCGAGCTGCACGTAGGCGACACGGCGTCCCGCCCCGATTCCCGCGCACACGGGTGCAAGCTGGCTATGGAGCGAGCAGCAGACGATCGGCATGCCGGCCAGCGTCTCCGGCAGCGTCCGCTCCTCCTCCCCGTGTCGTCGTGCGCTTTGAGCGGGCGTATACGGCAGCTTCATGACATGCGCGCCGTTCTCCGGGCGCAGGTCGAGGCCGCGCGTCAAATTCGCGTAGAGCACGTCGAAGCCGCCCGAGCCGAGCTCGAGCTCGCGGGCCTGCGTGTTGACGATCACCTCGTCACCGAGCGCAACCGGGCCCGTGAGCCGTGGATACGCGACGCAGGGCTCCCCGTCGACCTCGAGCCGAGACAGCCCCTCCACACGCTCGACGATTGCAGTGACTCGACCGCGCCTAAGCGTCAGCATCACGAGCGGCGTCCACGAGCGCGAGGGTCACCTCCACCATCCCTTCCAGGTCGTCTACGGTGATGCGCTCGTCGGGCGTATGGATGTCCTGCATGCCGTTCGCCAGGTTGAGGCACGTGAGCCCGCGCTCGTTGAAGACGTTGGCATCCGCGGCCCCGCCGCTCAGCGCGTACGCCGGCGTGTAACCGCTTCGCTCGAGCGCGGCGGCTGCGATCCGAACCACGGCGTCGTCTGTCTTGAAGCGATAGCCCTTGTAGCTCTTCGACACCTTCGTCTCCACCTCGCAATCCTCGAGCCCTGCCGCGAAGGAGAAAGCGTCGACCATCTCCTGCACCAGCTCGTCGAGCTTGCGCTCGTCGTGCGAGCGCGCCTCGGCGTCGAGGGTGCACCACTCCGGAACGATGTTTCCTGCCGTTCCGCCCTGGATCAGACCGACGTTCGCCGTCGTTTCCTCGTCGACACGGCCGAGCCGGAGATCCGACACGGCGCGCGCCGCGGCCGCGATGGCCGAACGTCCCTCTTCGGGATACATGCCGGAATGCGCGGCGCGTCCGTGGAAGCGGACCTGCATTGCCCGCGAGTACGGTGCGCCGAGAATCACGTCCCCGATCGGCGCGGACTGGTCGTACACGTACCCGAGGCGGGCGTGCAGACGCTCGAGGTCGAAGGCGGCCGCTCCGAGGAGGCCCACCTCCTCTTTCGGAGTGAAGAGGAGCTCGATGCCGCCGTGCGGGCGATTCTCGGCGAGCACGCGGCGTGTGCCTTCGAGCATTGTGGCGACGGCAGACTTGTTGTCGGCCCCGAGGATCGTTCCGGCTGCGTTGCGCACGACACCGTCCTCGATCACCGGCTCGATCGGCCCCTCCGGTGGAACCGTGTCCAGATGTGCGCAGAGGAAGATGGGCTTGCCACCGTCGGTCGCCTCCAGGCGGCAGTAGACGTTGCCGATGTTCGAGCCGACCTTCGGGCCGGCGTCGTCTTCGTCCACCGACAAGCCGAGATCGCGCAGGTAGCCGATGACGACGTCTGCTACCGCACGCTCGTCGCCCGGCGGGCTCGGCAACGCCGCGAGCTCGGTGAAAAGGTCGACGACCTCGGAGGCCATCGCTCGATCTTATTTGCGTCTACTACGCGGAGGCTGCGCCGACGGCGGACCGCTCCCGCGAGCGTGCGAGCGCGGCGCCGACGAAGTCGCGGAACAGCGGCGCTGGGCGGGTCGGCCGCGACTTGAACTCCGGATGGAACTGGCTGGCCACGAACCACGGGTGGTCGGGCAGCTCGACGATCTCGACCAGCCGGCCCGCCTGGAACGTGCCCGAGACGACCAGGCCTCCCTCCACGAGCGCAGGGCGATAATGGTTGTTCACCTCGTAGCGATGCCGATGGCGCTCGTGGACGACGGGCTCGCCGTACGCGTCGTACGCGCGGGTTCCCTCCACGACTTCGACCGCCTGCGCGCCGAGCCTCATCGTCCCCCCGAGATCCTCGATCTCCTTCTGTTCGGGAAGCAGGTCGATCACCGGGTGCGGCGTCTCGGGGTCCATCTCCGTCGAGTTGGCGCCGTCGAGACCGAGCACATGGCGCGAGAACTCGGAGACGGCGACGTGCATTCCGAGACAGATGCCCAGATACGGGATCTCGCGCTCGCGAGCGACGCGGCAGGCGAGGATCTTTCCTTCCCAGCCGCGCGAGCCGAAGCCGCCCGGCACGAGCACCCCGTCGACCTGCTCGAGGAGCCCGGTCGCTTCTTCCAGGGACATCCCTTCGGCGTCGACCCACCGTACGCTCACCTTCGCACCGTGGTGCGCTCCTGCGTGCTTGAGGGCTTCGTGCACCGACAGATACGCGTCCTGCAGTTGCACGTACTTGCCGACGAGCGCGATCTCGACGAACTCCTCGCTGCGCTGCATCCGCTCGTTCAGGTCGAGCCAGTCGCCGAGGTCGGCCTCGGTGGGCGGCAGGCCGAGCTTCTCGCCGACCAAGCGGTCGAGCCCTTCGGCCTTGAGCCGTGAAGGAACGAGGTAGACGTCGGGGACGTCCGGACTCGCGATCACCGCCTCAGGCTCGACGTCTGCGAAGAGCGCGATCTTCTCGCGGATGTCCGCGGACAGCTCCTCATGCGAGCGGCACACCACGATGTCGGGGTGAATACCGATGCGGCGCAGCTCGTTCACGGAATGCTGCGTCGGCTTCGTCTTCAGCTCGCCGGCGGCTTCGAGGAAAGGCACGAGTGTCACGTGCAGGTAGAGGACGTTCTCGGCGCCGACCTCACGCCGGAACTGGCGGATCGCCTCGAGGAACGGGAGCGATTCGATGTCGCCGACCGTGCCGCCGATCTCGCTGATGACGACATCCGTCGGAGTCGAGATGGCGCTGGCGCGAATCCGGTGCTTGATCTCGTTCGTGATGTGCGGGATCACCTGCACGGTCGCGCCCAGAAACTCGCCCTTTCGCTCCTTCCTCAGCACGGAGTCCCAGATCGCTCCGGCCGTGTGGCTTGCGGCGCGCGTCAGGTTCTCGTCGATGAAGCGCTCGTAATGACCGATGTCGAGGTCGGTCTCGGCGCCGTCCTCGGTGACGAACACCTCGCCGTGCTGAAACGGGCTCATCGTCCCCGGATCGACATTGAGATACGGATCGAACTTCTGCGCCTGCACGCGCAACCCGCGTGCCTTGAGCAGCCGCCCGAGCGAAGCGGCGACGATTCCCTTGCCGAGAGCGGAAACGACGCCGCCCGTGACGAAGACGTACTTCGTCGGCCGCGTCGAGGAGGTCATGCTCGGCCCAACCGATCGACCCACGAAAGCACGGGGGCCCGCTCGATCCAGGCGCCGATCGACGTTCGCTCTCCGAGGATCGTGAGGCCGGCTAGGCCGCCGATCGCCACCCACTGACCTCTTCCCGTGAATCGCTTCACGGAATTCAAGCCTAGCAGGGCGCCAAGCGCGTTCGACCCTGCGTCGCCAAGCATCGCCATCTCCCGCAGATCGTATGGAAGCAGCAGGACGGCGACGCCGACCGGTGCATCCAGAGGCAAGGCCGCAGCCAGGTACACCTTGAGCGCACGGCCGGGACGCGTGTCGAACTGGTTGAGCACGTTGGCTGCGAGACCGACGAGTAGCGCTCCGGACACCCGCCGCGTCGCAAAGAGCCCGACCGCAGGGATGCCGACCAGCTTGAGGATCCCGGTCGTCCGGCCGCTGCGCAAATGGTCGCGAAAGCCTCGCTCGGGCCCGCTCCAGAGATCGTCGGCGAAGCCGAGCGCGGCCACCGCGGCGACCGCAGGACCCCCCGTCGCGCCCACCTTCCACCCGACGAGGGGGAGGCGCAGGCCACGGAAGTTGATCCCGAGCGGCCCGCAGGCATAGACCGTGTCGCGCAGTTGCCGCGCGCGGTGAAAGAATCCGGAGAGGTCGCGGCCGGTCGAACGGTGTCCCAGCGGGAGCTCTACCTCGCGCACGCGCAAACCCGCGCGTGCTGCGTCGATCGTCATCCGCACCTCGCAGCCGAACCCGGCGGCGACCGGGAAGCAGGCGGCGCGGGCGGCGGAGGACACCGCGCGCTGACCGGAAAGCGGCTCTCGCATCTCCAGCCCACCGAGCAGTTCGATCAATCGACGGGCCACGCTTTTGGCGAGACCGAAGCCACCGCCGACCGACTCCACAAACACGGCGACGTTGAGATCGCCGCCGCCCACGAGGAGAGGTTTCAGCTCGCCCGTGAGATCGGCGTCGCATAGGAGCAGCGCACCCGGCGGCGCGGCGCGCTCGGCAGCGGACAACGCCTGGCCTTTGCCGCGACGCTGGAGCCGGAGGACGACGGCGCCGGCTTCTTCGGCGACCGCGGCGGTGCGATCGCGCGAGCCGTCGTCCGCCACGATCACCTCCGCCTCCGGAAACGTCCTGCGCAGCCGCGCGACGGTCTCCCCGATCACCGCCTCCTCGTCTCGGGCGGGGACGAGGATGGTCAGCGGCTCATCCACCCGCCGGGGCCGGCAGCGGTGAAATCGGCGGCAACTGGGCTTGCGCAGTTCGCTTGGTTCCGAAGGCGCCCGTAGAGGTCGGATCGGCGAGCAGGGCGACGAGCCCGAGTTTCCCGATTCGCGAGTCGACGTCGTCGACCGTCGAAAACCCTGCCCGTTGGAATGCCTTCAGTGCGCTCGCCGGATCACTCGTGCTCTCGACTCCGATGACGGGAACGCCGACGTCGGAGAGGCCGGCGTAGAGACCTTTGAGGAAGAGCGCCGTCGGGCCCGTCTGAGCGGGCGCAGTCCGGACGATCACGACTCCGTCCGCCGCCGGTCGGGACGGGCCGGCCTTCTCCTCGACGATCAAGCTCTGCAGCGCAGTCCAGAGCGGCGTGTCCGTCCCCACGACGAACTCCTGCCCGAGATCGTGGCCGAGCGTCTTCAGCTGATCCGGTGCGGCGTAGTTGGCGAGCAGCGGCTTGGTCGCCAGCCTCTTCGCCAACGCGGACGGGTCGACCGGGACCTTGACGAATCTCATCCGCAGCGGCGTGCCCGCACCTGCGTCGGCCAGTGCCTGCGTGATTGCGGTTCTTCTCACCTTCTCGGACGAACCGATGAAGAGAACTGCGATCTTCTTGCCGTTGAGCCTGTTGGCCATGACGCTCTTGTACGTGCCCTCGACGAATGCACGATTGGCGGCTCCATTACTCGCGTCCGCCGCGACTTGCGTTCTGAGCACGTCGGCCTGGCTCTCCGCGCGCCGCAAATCCTCCTCGAGCCGCTTTCGCTCCGTGTTGCCGAGACCGTGCGACGCCAACGCGACGCCGACGAGAATGCCGATGACCAGCGCGAAGAAGACCGCGGCGAGGGACGCGACGTGGTAGCGGAAATCGAACATGAGGGGACGAGGAGCTCGTTAAAGCTCGGCAGCAGTCTGGCACAAGGCGTGGAGACGAGTCAGCGCCCTGCGGGGGAGGGCGCGGCTGAAGCCGTAGAGCCACGGCGCCTCGATGTCGAGCGTCGCGAGCGTCCGGCCGGGCCTACGCTCCTCGAGCCGAAGCTCGGCGTCGATGTGGTCGCCGGTCAACGTCCAGGCAAAACGCTCCGGACTTTCGATGCCCGTCACGAGCAACGTCCCGCTGGACGTCGCATGCCGTAGCAAAGTCGGTCGATCCCTGCCGCTGATTCTCCAGCGGGCTCCTTCGGCGAAACCGCGGCGGTCCGGTTGCACGCCGCCGATTCCAGGCCACCAGTCCCGAAAATGATGCGGCTCCACGACGAACGACCAGACGTCGTCTCGCGCCGCAGGTAGCTCACGCGAGGCCGACACTCGAGGCACTGGTGTCAGCCGATCCCGAGCAGGTCGCGCAGGCGCAGCGCAAGGTATTCGATCAGATGGCGAAGCGCTGGTGAGACGAGGATGGCGACGGCGATCGCGCCCAGGCCCGCGAGAGTGAAGAGCACGAGAGGCCAGATCCCGACCTGCCTGCTCGCCAGACGCGAGACGCCTTTCGCGTCGATCAGAACCTCCCCTACCTTCAGGCGCGTCACGAAGGTCGACGACATCCCGGCGCGGTTGCGCTCGAGGAACTCGATCAGGTTGAAGTGCGTGCCGACGGCGACGATCAGCTCCGAGCCCTTCTCGTGCGCGAGCAGCAGTGCAACGTCCTCGCTGATTCCGGTCGCTCGCACGACGTCGTACGCCACACCGAGCTCGGTTGCGCGCTCTTCCCCAGGCGCCACGCCGTCGAGGTATCCGTGGACGAGAATCTCCGCGCCGCTTCGCAACGCCTTGTCGGAGACTGAGTCCATGTCGCCAACGATCACGTCGGGCTTGTAACCGGCCTCGAGCAATGCATCGGAGCCGCCGTCCACGCCGATCAGGACCGGCTTGAAGGCGCGGATGTACGGCTTCACCATGCGCAGATCGCGCTTGTAGCCCGGGCCGCGTGCGACGACGAGCGCGTGACGGTCACGGAACCCCGTCTTCATGGTCGGGAACTCGATGCCCTCGGCCAGGAGCTTCCCTTCCTCGCGCAGGTAGCGCATCGTGTTCTCGGCGAATGCCTCGAGCGCTTCCGTGACCCTGCCGCGCTGTTCGGCGAGCTTCCGTTCGAGCTCTGGCTCATCGAGCACACGCCCCGTCGCAAGACAGGTTCCGTTGCGGTAGAGGCCGGCGCCGCGTACGGTCAGGAGCTCTCCTTCGTGCACGTGCTCGAAGAGGCCGTCCGCCGCAACGTCGATCAGGCGGATGCCGCCGCGCACGAGTGCGAGAGGCCCTGGATTCGGAAAGCGCCCGGATTGGGACGGTGCGACGTTGACCACGACGCGCACGCCCGACTCGAGCAGCGCTTCTGCCGAGACGCGATCGAGATCCGTGTGGTCGATGATCGCAATGTCCTCCGCAGAGAGCCGCTTGACGAGATTCTTCGTGCGGCGGTCCAGCTTCGCGTGGCCTGTGAGCTCGACAAAGCTCATCGGCCGACCTCCGGCCGATGAGCGGTGGAAGGGGCGAAGGGGGAAACCGGGAGGTTTCCCCAGTCTTTCTTCTCAGTGCGCGCACCGGCGGTCGCCACGGTGCGAGCGCTGAGGCGACTTCTAAAGAAGGGAGCTCGTGAGGGAGACATGGTTTCCCTCACGGGAGCGAGCCGAAGGCGAGCGGCGAAACTCACTTTTGCACGCTCGAGAGGAACTCCCGGCCGCCGAGCATGCGCTGCAGCTCGTCGCGCCGCTCCGCTTCGTCGAGGACATTGATGCGCGTGTGAGTCGGGTCGCCGGCGATCTTCTCGACGCGGAAATGACGATCGGCGACGCTCGCGATCTGCGGCAGATGGGTGATCGTCACGACCTGGGCGCGCTCGGCGAGTCTCCGCAGCGTGTCGGCGACACGGTGCGCCGTTTCGCCCCCGATACCCGCGTCGATCTCGTCGAAGACCATCGTCTCGCCGCCCGCCACGGCTGCAATCGCGAGGGCAATGCGTGAGAGCTCGCCGCCCGACGCGGTCTCGGCAACCGGCGCGAACGGCAGTCCCTGGTTCGGCCGGACGAGGAACGCCACCTCATCGAACCCGCTCTGGCCGAGATCGCGCTCGCGTAACTCGGCGACGAACTCGCCTTCACCCAGGCCGACTCCGACGAGCTCCTGCGCCACCTCTTCCGCGAAGCGAGGAGCCGCATCGTGCCGCCCAGCTCGAAGCTCCCCCGCGAGCCGGATCACATTGCCCTCGGCTGCGGCCAGGGCTGCCGCAGTCGTTGCGGCCGGGTCGACGCCGTCGTCGATCGCGTCCAGCTCGGCTTTCGCCTCGGCCGCGCGACCGAGCAGCTCTTCGTACGACTGGGCGCGAAAGCGCCGTTTCGCTTCGGCGATCCGGTCGAGGCCCGCCTCGATCTGTTCGAGGCGTCCGGGCTCGGCCTCGAGTGTCGTCAGGAATCCACGGAGCTCGCTTGCCGTCTCGCGCAGGCGTAGCTCGGCGTCGCGCAGCTCGTCTCCGGCGCTCGCAAGCTCCGGCGCAAGCTGCTCGAGCGGCGCGAGTACCCGCTCGGCGCTCCCGACGAGCCCGGCCGCACCTTCGCCTTCGTCGGGGGCGAGCGCCTCGGCCGCAGCGGCCGCACCGTCGGCAAGCTCGGTGACATGACGAAGACGTTCGCGGTCACCGCGGAGGCTCTCCTCCGCACCCGGCTCGAGTCCCGCCGTGTTTTCGACAAGTGCGCGCAGCTCGGCGAGCCTCGCCTCGGAAGCCGCAGCACCGTGTTGAAGCTCCTCGTGCCGACGCCGTGCGGCAGCGAGCTCGCGCCAGGCGAGTCGCGCCTCCGCGCGACGCTTGAGCTGCTCCGCTCCGATGAAGGAGTCGAGGACGTCGAGCTGGTAACCGGGGCGCGCGAGACGCCGTTGCTCGAACTGCCCGGACATGGCGATCAGTCGCTCGCCGGCAGCAGCCAGGTCCTCACGTGCTGCACTGCGCCCCCAGGCGTATGCCCGCGTGCGCCCGTCGGCGAAGACGCGCCGCGCGACAACGAGCCCTTCCTCGTCCTCGGGACGGAGCTCGGCGAGCGCCGAGAGCTCATCCTCTTCGAGCAATCCGGCAGGGAGGTCGAGCTCGGCTTCGACGTAGGCCTCGCTCCCGTCTGCCCCGATGTAGCCGGCATCACCTTTCGCGCCCAGGAGGAGCCCGATCGCCTGGGCGAGGATCGTTTTGCCCGCGCCGGTCTCACCGGTGATTGCGTTCAGGCCGGGAGCGAGCGTCAACTCGGCCTCCTGGATCAGGACGAGGTTCTCGATGCGGAGGCGCCGGAGCATGTTGCCGTCGAGATCGTAGGCGCCCCGGCCGCGCGGCACCATCGTCGAAGAGTCCCAGGCCTCTAGCAACGCCTTAGAGTTACACGCGTCTAGCCGCGGGATACCCCACCTCCCTCCCCTACGTCGAGCCTAGCCCTCGAATCCGCGCGGGTGGGTGGCGCGAATGCGCCGAAACGGGCCTACGACCCGAATGTCTCGCGATAGCGCCTGAAGAAGGTCGCCTCAGGCGGCGTGGCCAGGAGGCTCCGCTGCTCGCTCAGCCTGATCTTGATCGGGGGCCCATGGCCGACGTCCGTGAGGGGATGGCCGTCGATGAGCACCGTCACATCCACGTCCAACGTCTGGTTCCGGATCTCCAGATCGACACCGCGAGGGACGACGATCGGACGTGCGTGCAACGAATGCGGAGCGATGAAGGTGACGACCATCGCATCCAGCCCGCGCGCCAGCACGGGGCCGCCGTTCGAAAGGTTGTACGCCGTCGAGCCGGCCGGGCTCGCGCAAATCATCCCATCGCACGGCTGCACGCCCATATCTTCGCCCCCTAGCGCCCAGGCGAGCTCCACCATGCGGCCCTTGATCGAGCTCAGCACGACGACGTCGTTGATCGCGGCGCCGCGGAGCCCGTCGACTTCGACTTCCAGCGTCGTGAGCTGCACGACGCGGTAGTCGCCGGAGAATACGCGGGCGAGGCCCGACTCGAGCTCGTTCGGCGAGATCGACGCGAGGAACCCGACCCGGCCGAAGTTGACGCCGACTACGGGGATCCTGGTGCCGAGAAACCGCTGTAGCGCGCGCAGCATGGTTCCGTCCCCACCCAGGACGACCGCGATGTCGGCGTCCGAGAGGTCAGCCTCGGCCTCCCCGACGCCGTGCTTCTCCACCTCTTCGTCGGGCAACAGCAGCTCGACGCCGGCCTCGCTCGCAACCTTTTCCAGCCGCTCGAGTGCAGGGCCGATGGTCTGCGGCTTGCCATGCGTGATGACCGCTGCCCGGCGCACGGCTTCAGACGACCGCCGCTGCGATCCGGTCGTCGATGTCGTCGGGGAGCTCGGGATGCTCACGGTGAACGAGGTGGAGGAACACTTCCCGGTTGCCTTTGGGCCCGGGTAGCCCAGAGTCTACGGCCGCAACCGTTTCGCCTCCCCAGGCCAACGCCGCCTCGGCGATCTCGCGCAGGACGCGGCAGCGAACTCCCTCGTCTCGCACCACGCCGCCCTTGCCGACCTCGGCCCGGCCGGCCTCGAACTGCGGCTTGACCAGCACGAGCGCCTCCCAGCCCGGACGGGCCAGAGCAAGCGCGGGCGGAAGGGCGAGCCGCACGCTGATGAACGACACGTCGCAAACGATGAGATCCGGCGCGAAAGGAAGCTCACGCAGCGCGCGGACATTCGTGCGCTCGAACACCGCGACCTGAGGATTCGACCGCAGCCGTTCGTGTAGCTGTCCGTACCCCACGTCCACGGCAGCGACACGCGCCGCGCCGCGTTGCAGCAGGACGTCCGTGAACCCGCCGGTGGAAGCGCCGACGTCCAGACAGTCACGACCCGCGGGATCGACCTCGAGGACATCGAGCGCGTGCGCGAGCTTGTGCCCCCCGCGGGAGACGTACGGCGGCGGGGCTTGGACTTCCAGCGGCGCCAACTCGTCCACTTGCATGCCTGGCTTTTCATAACCCGGCACGCGACCCGCGAGAACGAGCGCCTGTGCCTGCGTGCGAGACTCGGCCAGCCCGCGCTCGACGAGGAGGACGTCGAGTCGTTTCTTCACGCGGCGCTTCGCCGTTGCAGAGCCTCGAACATCTGGGCCGCCACCGAGTCGAACGCTTCGCCTTGCGCCCTAACGTGCGCATCGAAAGTCCCAAGCGCGGGATCGAGCGGGATCCGCCCGAGCAGCTGGACGCCTTCCGCCCAGACCGATCGAGACTCCGTGACGGGCGCGAAGACCTCGATCAGCTCGCCGCAGTGCGGACACCGGAGACCGCTCATGTTCTCCACCGCCCCGAGCACCGGCACATTCGCATCGCGAAGGAACGCGATGAACTTCCGTGCGTCGAGGTGGGCGACGTCCTGCGGTCCGACGACCACGACCGCACCGTCCAGCGACACGACACCGATGAGTTGCTGCTGAAGATCGGCTGTCCCCGGAGGCAGGTCGAGGAGCAGGATGTCGAGCTCTCCCCACTCGACTTGATGGACGAGTTGCCGCAATGCCGCGCCGAGCAGCGGCGCGCCCAGCGTCAGCGCCTGCCGCTCGCCCAGGAGGAATCCAACCGACATGATCCGGATCCCGTGAGCCTCGAGCGCTTCGTGGCGCACGTCGCCGCCGCGCCAGAAGTCCAACGTGCGAGCATTCTCATGCCGCGTCAGGTTGAGCATGAGGGGGATGTCGGGCCCGTACACGTCGGCATCCAGGAGACCCACCGCCAAGCCGCGTCGCGCGAGCGCAAAGGCGAGATGAAGAGAGAGTGTGGATTTCCCCACGCCTCCTTTCCCACTGCCGACCGCGACGATGTATCGCGCCGGTCCGTCGTTCACGACGTTCGAGTCGCGAGGCCCGCCACGATGTCCACGAGCGTCGACGTGTCGGCCGGAACGTGGACGAGGCGTTCGCGCGCACGCGTTGCGGCCTCGTCTGCCAGTTCGCGCGCACCGTCTGCGCCGTGTGCCAGGACATACCCGTCTCCGTCGAGAATGTCGTCGACGATCTGGAACAGCAGCCCGAGCTCGTCGCCGAACGCACGCCACGGAGCCTGCTCGCGGTCCGGCACTCCTGCCACCCAGAGCGCCGTGCCGACCGCCGCGCCGAACAGGCAGCCGGTCTTGAGCTTGTGCAGGGTCGTCTCGTCCGGCGCCGAGCCCGTGATATCGAGGTACTGCCCGCCGATCATTCCGAGGGTCGCCTGGGCAAGCTCGCGACCGACCTGCGGCACCTGGTACGAGAGCGCCAGCCGGAATGCCTCTGCGAGCAGCGCATCGCCGGCAAGAACAGCGACTGCCTCTCCGTGCTGCGCCCAGACCGAAGGCCGACCGCGCCGCTCTGCATCGTTGTCGAGCGCGGGCAGGTCGTCGTGCACGAGCGAGAACGCGTGGACGAGCTCGAGTGACGCCGCCGCCGGCAGCCCCGCTTCGGCGTCTGCGCCGGCGGCCTCGACGGTCGCCAGGCAGATCACGGCGCGCACCCGCTTGCCGCCGACGAGCGCGTAGCGCACGGATTCGGCCTGTCCGTGAAGCTCGGGCGTCAGCGCCAGATCGCCGAGGTATCCCTCGACGAGGATGCGCAGCTGCTCAGGGCTCCGCATCGGTCTCAGCGACACGCTTCGCGTTCTGGAGCTCTTCATCGATCGCCTTGCTCAGCTCCGAGAGCTCGGTGAGCACGTCCAACGCCTTCTCCGCGTCGTTCGCCTGGGAGAGAAGTTCCAACTCCGCGCGCGTCTTCTCCAGGCGCGCGAGGAGCTCTTCCGCCCTGGCGAGGGAGTCTTCGGCGCTCATCGGCCGACCTCTGGCCGATGGGCGCTGGAAGGGGCAGGAGCGAGCTGCAGGCGAGCGACGCTCATTATCCGACTCGCTCTCGCACGATTCGTCCCAGAATGCCGTTCACCAGCCGCGCAGCATCGTCGGTTGCGTACCGCTTTGCCAGATTGACCGCTTCGTCGATGGCGACCTCGTCCGGAACCTCCTCCCCGTCCAGCTCGTGCAATGCAACGCGGAGAATGTTGCGCTCGATCGCGCCGAGGCGATCGGCCGTCCACCCTTCCGCCGCCTCCGTGATCCGGCGATCGTAGTCCGCTGCCTCGGCAGCCACGGCTTCGGCCGTCTCCCGTGCGAATGGATCGACCTCGCCCTCATAGAGCGACGCGAGCGGCTGGCCGGTGACGTCCCACTGGTAGAGGAGGAACAACGCGGTACGGCGTGCGGCGCGGCGACCGCTCATTCGACTTCCTCGACGGAGACGTCGACGCTGCCGATGCGGACCGCACACATGGTGGCAAGCGCATCGGCCACGTGCTCCTGCACTTCACGCGCCGCCTCCGGCAGCACGAGGCCGTAGCGCGCCGTCAGCTCCAGCCGCACGCTCGCCTCACCGAGTGCGACGTCGACGTCGAGCCGGCGTCGGCCCCGCCGCACCTGCACACCGTCGACGGCTTCCGCCGCCCGAATGACGAGACCGGCCAGGGCAGGCGGCGTCACCGTGATCGTTCCCGCCGCCTCCGGAACGACGTAGCTCATCCGACGCCCACCGCCGCCAACTGAATCTCGTCGAAGAAGTTCGTCGAATAGCTGCCGCTCCGGAAGACGTCGCTCGCGAGGATCTCGAGCGCGGCTTCACGCGTCGTCGGCACCCCGCGCAGCTCGAGCTCGCCGAGTGCACGGAGCGAGCGCTCGATCGCAGAGTCGCGGTCCTCGTCCCACACGATCAGCTTGCCGATCAGCGAGTCGTAGTACGGCGAGATCACCGATCCCTCCTCGACGTGGGTGTCGAGCCGGATGCCTGGCCCGAGCGGTGGCCGAAAGCGCTCGATCACCCCGGGCGCCGGCCTGAAGCCCCGGGCCGGATCCTCGGCGTTGAGGCGGACCTCGATTGCGTGACCGCGTCTCGCGGCCCGACCGGTGTCGTGCAACTGCTCGCCGGCGGCGATCTTCAGCTGCTCTCGTACGATGTCGATCCCGGTCACCAGCTCGGTCACGGGATGCTCGACCTGGAGCCGCGCGTTCAGCTCGATGAAGTAGTACGAGCCGTCCGGCGCGAGGAGAAACTCGAAGGTCCCCGCGTTGAGATACGAGATCGCATGGCATGCGCGCGCGACGGCCGACTCCATCGCCTCACGCGTCGAGTCGTCGAGCGCAGGAGACGGCGACTCCTCGATCAGCTTCTGGTGCCGGCGCTGGATCGAGCATTCCCTCTCACCGAGAGTGAGCACGCCGCCGTCCGCGTCGCAGAGCACCTGGATCTCGACATGTCGTGCAGGAGTGATCAGCTTCTCCAGGTAAAGGGTCCCGTCACCGAACGCGGCCAAGGCCTCGCCGCTCGCCCCCGCGAACGCGTCTTCCAGATCGTCGGCCCGCTCGACGAGCCGCATGCCCTTCCCGCCGCCGCCCGCCGAGGCCTTGAGCAGCACTGGGAAGCCGATCTCGGTGGCCGCGGCGCGCGCTTCTCCGGCCTCGACCGCCTCGCTACCCGGGACGAGCGGGAGCCCGGCGGCCGCCAGCTCGCGCTTCGCCTCGACCTTGTCGCCCATGCGGGCCATCACATCGGCGTCGGGGCCGACGAACACCAGCTCGTTCTCCTCACAGGCCTTGACGAAATCCGGGTTCTCCGACAGGAAGCCGTAACCGGGATGAACCGCGTCACAGCCGGTCGTCTCGCCCGCTGCCACCACCGAGGCGATGTTCAAATAGCTCTCGGTTGCGCTTGGCGGTCCGATGCATACCGCACGGTCCGCGAGCCGCGTGTGCAGTGTGCCCGAGTCCGCTGTCGAGTACACGGCAACCGCCTCGGTGCCGAGCTCGTGCAACGCACGGATGATGCGCACCGCGATCTCCCCACGGTTCGCCACGAGCACGCGCGAGAACATCGTTAGAGAGCGTCCAGCGGACGCGCAGTGAGCGTGGGTCTAGACCTAGACCGCATCCAAGGGCCTTCGACCAACGGTTCCAGTTCGAACAGCCCGAGGCATCGCTTGCGATGCCGACGGTAAAGGCCGTGCCGGCTTCGCCGGTGCGGCCGTCTGGGTCTAGACCTAGACCGCATCCAAGGGCCTTCCGACCAACGGTTCCAGTTCGAACAGCCCGAGGCATCGCTTGCGATGCCGACGGTAAAGGCCGTGCCGGCTTCGCCGGTGCGGCCGTCTGGGTCTAGACCTAGACCGCATCCAAGGGCCTTCCGACCAACGGTTCCAGTTCGAACAGCCCGAGGCATCGCTTGCGATGCCGACGGTAAAGGCCGTGCCGGCTTCGCCGGTGCGGCCGTCTGGGTCTAGACCTAGACCGCATCCAAGGGCCTTCCGACCAACGGTTCCAGTTCGAACAGCAGTTGACCGAATTCAACCGGCGCGGCATTCTCGACATGGATGGCGCGCACGACGCCCTCGACGTCGGCCTTCACCTCGTTCATGAGCTTCATCGCCTCGAGGATGCAGAGCGTCTGTCCCGCGCCGACGGGCTGTCCCTCCTCGACGAAGGGCGCAGCGCCCGGTTGGGCGGCCCGGTAGAACGTTCCGACCATCGGTGCCTCGACCCGCACGATGCCGTTCGACGGCGCGACGGGAGCGAGCTCGGCGTCCTCGATCTCTCCGAGTGGAGACTCCATCCGCGCACCCACCGGCTCGCGCTCCTCGGTCCGCCGCACCGAGACGCGCATGCCCGACTCTTCGATTGTGACCTCGCCGATCCCCGTTTCCTGCACGATGCGCACGAGCTCTCGGATCCTCTCTGCCCGCGCCTGATCGACGCCGCCGGCAGCCAGCGACCCCTCGCCCGAGGACCGTCCGCGGATCGTCCGGAGCAGCGGTTCTGCGTTGTCGCCGAAGAGGCCGAGTAGCAGTAGCTCTTCTTCGCTAGACGCGAGTCCTTCGGCCTGAGCCCGAACCTCCTGAAGCGGCGGCGCCGTCGCGTCTTCCCCTGAATCCGGATCGGCGGTGAGCGAAACGATCCGCTCGATCGATTTCTCGATCGGGGCCGGCGTGGTGCCGAGATGACCTTCGACGAGCGAGCGGAGCTCATCCACGACAACCGAGTAACGGCTCGCGGAGAGAACGTTCAGCAGCGCTTGCGACCCGAGCACCTGTCCGATCGGGGAGGCGAGCGGAGGCCAGCCGACCTCCGCACGGATACGAAGGAGCTCGGCGATCGTCTCGTCGAGCCTCGCACCCGCTGCGTGCACGCGCAGGTTGGCGTCGAGCGCCGCAACGAGGCTCGCAGGAAGGTCGTGCTGCGCAGCGCGAACGGCGATGCGCGGGGCGAGCGGCGTAACCGGCTCGTCGCCGATGTGTTCGTCAACGACATCGGACGCCTCCCATAGGGCCGAAACGTCGATGTCGCAGTCGAGCCCCAGCCCTGCCAGCGCCTCGGCAAGCGCCTCACCCGAAACGCGGTGCAACGTGAGCGCGATCGGGTACACGGCGCAAGCGATCAGATCCGCGCCCGCCCGTGCGGCTTCGAGCGCTGCCGCAAGCGCGTTGCCCCCTGAGCCCTGGCAGTAGATGCCGACCGGCAGACCTGTGACCTCGCGCAGGCCCGTGACCAACTCGCGCGCGCGATGCGGCTGCAAGGAACCGGTCGGGTCGTGGAGGAGCACTCGAACCGCCCCGAGATTCGGCAGCTCTGCGGCCTGTGCCATCAGTGGATTGGTCTCCCCCGTCCGTCCCGGGCTGTACACCAGGCCGGCCTCGAACTCGCCGCCCGCACGCGCGACCGCGTCCGCCGCCTCACGGAGGTTGGAGACGTCGTTGAGCGGGTCGTGCAGGCGAAAGACGTCGATGCCGTTCTCTGCGGCACAGGCGATGAATCTCCTGATGAAATCGTTGTCGACCGGGCGCGAGCCGACGAGGAAGCGACCTCGCAGAGCTAGGCCCAGAGGCGTCTTCACGTGCGCCCGGAGAGCGCGGATCCGCTCCCACGGGCTCTCCACCCCGCGCCGAACCGCGCTGTCGAAACACCCGCCGCCGGAGACCTCGAGATAGGCGTAGCCCGCCCGGTCCAGGATCGCAGCGATCCGCAGTTGCTCCGCCGTCGGCAATCTGCCCGCGAGCGGCTCCTGACCGAGGAGGCGGATCGTGGTGTCGACTAGCGAAGGCATGCGGGGAGCCTAGCGCCCTGCCGGGCCAGGATAGGTTTTGCAGCTATGGAGGTCCAGGAGCTCAGGCCCGGGTTGTGGCGTTGGACCGGGTCGCATCCAGAGTGGAATCACGCCGAGCACTGGGGCCCCGAGGTCGGCTCCATCTACGCGGAGCTGCCGGATGCTGTCGTCGTCGTCGATCCGCTCGTCCCGGAGGAGTCGGAGGAGCAGTTCTGGACAGCGCTCGACCGCGACGTCGAGAGGCTCGGTTTGCCGATGCACGTGCTCTTGACCGTGCACTGGCACGAGCGCAGCGTCGCGACCGTCCTCGACCGCTACAAGGCGACGCTCTGGCGTCCTGAGGAGAAGGGCGAGCTGCCCACAGGCGTGCACGTGGAAATCGTCAAGGGCGGCGACTGGGTCGAGGCGCTGTTCTTCCTCGTACCGCATCGAGCTCTGGTCGCCGGCGATCTCCTCATCGGGAAGGACGGCGGCGTCGAGTTGCCGGTGCGGTGGTTCCCGAAGGGCGAACAGGAGTGGGCTGAACGGGAGCTCAGACCGGAGTTGCGCGAGCGTCTGGACAAGCTTCCGGTGGAGCTCGTCATCGTGTCGCACGGCGAGCCCGTGCTCGAGAACGGTGCCGACGCGTTGCGACGGGCGTTGGGCTAGACCCGCGAGATATAGCGCTTTTCGCGCGGCTCGACCTTGATGCGGTCGCCCGTGTTCACGAAGAGCGGGACCTGCACGACGGCGCCCGTCTCGAGCGTCGCCGGCTTCGTCACGTTCGAAACCGTGTCGCCCTTCACGCCCGGTTCTGTCTCGGAGACCGTCAATTCGACCGACGCGGGCAGCTGGACACCGGTCGGTGCGCCGTTGACGAGCAGCATCTGCACCGTGCTGGACGGAAGCATGAACTCGAGCGCGTCCTCGACGGCGGCGTGAGGAAGTGACGTCTGCTCGTAGGTGTCCGTGTCCATGAACACGACCTCGTCGCCGGAGTCGTAGAGGTATTGCATGTCCTTCGTCTCGGTCCGAACTCGAGCGAACTTCTCGCCGGCCCGGAACGTCTTGTCGACCACCGCGCCCGTATCGAGGCCCTTGAGCTTCGTCCGGACGAACGCTCCGCCTTTGCCCGGCTTGACGTGCTGGAACTCCACGATGCGCCAGAACGAGCCCTCGAGCTCGATGTGCATCCCGTTCTTGAATTGATTCGTGTTGACGGTCTCGGCCACGCCGGGAGAGTAGCTATCAGCCGACCGTGATCAGGTCCTTGCGGAAGCCGGTGAAGTTCTCGATGCCGCTGTCGGTGACGACGACGTTGTCCTCGATCCTGATCCCCGCGCGTCCCTCCAGGTAGATCCCGGGCTCGACCGTGACCACATTTCCCGCCGCCAGCATGTCCGTCGACTCAGTGGAAAGCCGCGGCGCTTCGTGCACCTCCAGGCCGAGCCCGTGCCCGAGCCCGTGCCCGAACGTCCCGGCGAAAGCTGTCGCGTCAACGACCCGTCTGGCCGCGGCGTCCGCATCGACGCCCCGGACTCCTGCGCGCAGCGCATCGAAGCCCGCCTGCTGAGCGGCGAGCACGAGCGCGTAGGCCTCCCTGATCGGTCCCTCGACGAACCCGGTTGTGAAGGTCCGGGTGTAGTCGGATGCATAGCCGCCGACGACACACCCCGTGTCCACGATCACGGTGTTGCCACGGCCGATCTGGCGATCCGTCGCGCGGCCGTGCGGCCGCGCGGAGTTCGGGCCCGACGCGACGATGGTTTCGAATGCGACAGCCTCTGCGCCTTCTTCGTGGAAGAGTTGCTCGATCGTCCACGCCAGGTCCCGCTCGGTGCGCCCGACGAAGCGTTCCTCGACCAGCCGCTCGAAGACCCGATCGGTGATGGCGCAGGCCTGCTTGATCGCGCCGAGCTCGTCATCGTCCTTGACCGCACGCAGCCGCTCGACGAGGCCGCGTCGCGGCACCGGGTCGATCGAGCCACCACGAAGCGTCTCGAAGCCCGTGTACGAGACGAAATCCGCCTCGAAGCCGACGCGGCCCGACAGCCTCCCCGCGAGATCCGCGAGCAGTGCCCGCTTCGTCTCCTCGAATTCCACGCCCTCGACCGCGCGCGCCGCTTCCGAGTAGCGGAAATCGGTGAAGAGTCGCGCGCGCTCCTGCTCGACGAGAAGCGCGGCGTTCGAGCTCTTGAACCCGAAGAGATAGTGGATGTTGGTCGGGTTGGTGACGAGCAGCGGCTCCTCGAGCGATTCGCGGAGACGCTCGATGCGAGGGTTCATCGCGCAGCTCCAACCTGCTGGATGATGAACTCGAGCGCTTCGCGATATCCCTCCGCGCCTTTCCCGAGGACGCGCTTCGCCGCCAGATCGGCGACGACCGAGATCCGCCGCCACTCTTCCCGCTCGTCGATGTTCGAGAGGTGGACTTCGACGATGGGAGCGTCAAGGAGCTCCAACGCGTCGCGAATGGCGTACGAGTAGTGCGTCCAGGCCCCGGGATTCACGACCACCCCGTCGGCCCAGTCGAGTGCGTCGTGGCACCACTCCACGTACTCGCCTTCGTGATTCGTCTGCCGGCAGCGAACGTGACAGCCGAGGGCCGAGCCCCACTCGTAGATACGCGTCTCGAGCTCCGAGAGCGACATGCCGCCGTAGAGCGCGGGATCTCGGCGCGCGAGGACGTCGAGATTGGCCCCGTTGAGGACGACCACCTGCATCAGGGCACTCTAATCGGCGATCAGCTCGTCGAGAGCCGCCCGAACTTCGCTCGCCGGGCGCGTCTCCACGGCGGGACCTTCCTCCATGAGAAGCACGAGTCGCAACTCTCCGCGGTGCGTTTTCTTGTCCCGTTGCAACGCGGCCCAAGCGTGGTCCCGATCGACGCGAACGGGCTCGGGGCTGAGCACATCGTGGACGACGTCCGTCGACCGCCCGGACAACCGCAGAGCGGCGAGCAGGCCGAGAGCAACCGCATCTCCGTGCGACAGGCCCTGGTAGCCCGCCGCGGTCTCGAGTGCATGCGCGAACGTGTGGCCGAGGTTGAGGATCGCGCGCCGTCCCTGATCGAAGGGATCGTCCAGGCACACGGCCGCTTTGAAGGCGGCACAGGCTCTAATCATCGCGTCGTCTTCGAGCTCCCACAACGGACGGCCCGCGAGCAGTCCCGTCTTGACCACCTCCGCCATGCCCTCACGCCGTTGCGCCTCGTTCAGCGTCGCGAGCACTGTCGGATCTGCGACGACCCGAGCCGGGTAATGGAATGCGCCGACGAGGTTCTTCCCGGTCGGAAGATCGATTGCCGTCTTGCCGCCGATCGCCGCGTCGACCTGGCCGAGCAGGGTCGTCGGCACCGCGATCCAGCGAACGCCGCGCAGGTACGTCACGGCGGTGAGTCCGGCGATGTCCGTGATCGAGCCGCCGCCGTAGCCGACGATCGTGCCGCTCCGATCCAGCGCGAGCTCGTTCCACAGCCGATCGAGGACGGCCGGAGTCTTCGCCGCTTCTCCCCGAGGCACGCGATGGACGGTCGCAGGATCGAAGGCCAGTGGGTGGATGTCGAGCACGTGCTCGTCGCCGATCACCGCGACCGTTTCTGGTGCGGCGTCGAGTCGGCCCGCGAGCTTTTCGAGCAGGCCACGCCTGACGTCGATCTCCAGAGCGGCGAGCAGGATGTCTTCAGCACTCTCGACCACTCCCGCCGATACCTCTTCGTACAAGGGCCGCCGCTCGTCGAAGAGATGCCGGAACTGATCCTCGTCGCGTGCAAGCGGACGGCCCGAGTCGCGGACGCGTTCCCATGCTCCGGCGACGTCGACGTCGACCCACAGCGTGAACGCAGAATTGAGCAGCAGCTCGCGCGTCCGTTCGGAGAGCACCGCCCCACCTCCAAAAGCGACGACCGCCGGCGTCGACGAGGCGAGAGCTTCCGCAGCGACCTCTTCCTCCAAGCGCCGGAACTCCGGCTCGCCGCGGCCGAAGAGCTCGGAGATGGGACCGTGTCGACGCTCGAGCTCACGATCGACGTCGACGAACGGCCGGCCGCTCAGGGTCGCGACCTCCTGGCCGATCGTCGACTTGCCCGCGCCCATGAAACCCACGAGCGCGAGATGACGTCCGAGCGCGCCTACCGCAGTGACCAGTCGATCCGCTCCAGGTAGACGCGGTGCGCGGCGACAAAGTCGCCGAGTGCGTCGCCGCCGAACTTCTCCTTCGCCGCCCGGGCGAGCTCCCACGCCACGCAGGCCTCGGCGACGACCGAGAGCGCCTCGACTGCGGCCGTGTCACTGCGTTCGACAAGCGCCTGCGCCGGCTCGCTCGTCTGCAGGTCGACGGAGGCGAGCGGTTTCATCAGGGTGGGCAACGGCTTCATCGCGGCCCGCGTGACGATCTCTTCGCCGTTCGAGACGCCGCCCTCGATCCCGCCTGCGCGGTTCGTCTCACGGTAGAGGCCACGCGCGTCGCGCAGGATCTCGTCGTGTGCAGCGGAACCGCGCTTCGCAGCCAGCTCGAACCCCTCGCCGATTTCAACGCCCTTCACGGCCTGCGTGCCCATCAGCGTCGCAGCGAGACGCGCATCGAGGCGGTCGTCCTTCGTCGCATACGACCCGAGACCTGGAGGAACGCCGCGCGCGCGAACCTCGACTACGCCGCCAACCGTGTCCCGATCCGCGCGCGCTTCGTCCACGCGCTCCTCGAGGTCGGCGGTGAGCACGCTTCCGGTGACGGCGATGCCGATCTCGGAGAGCAAGGCCTTCGCCACCGAGCCCGCTGCGACGATCACGGCGGTGTGGCGCGCGCTGGCACGCTCGAGCACGTCGCGGACGTCGGACAGCCCGTATTTGAGCGCGCCCGCGAGGTCAGCGTGGCCGGGCCGGGGCAGGGTGACCTCCTTCGTTCCTTTCCCCGACGACTCGCCCTCCGGCTGCCACGGGCTCATCCCCCACTCCCAGTTCTTGTGATCGCGGTTGCGGACGACGAGGGCAAGTGGCGTTCCCAACGTGCGCCCGTGACGCAGACCTGCGAGCACTTCCACTTCATCTCGCTCGATCTGCTGACGCGGGCTGCGACCGTAGCCCTGCTGACGCCGATGGAGATCCGCGTCGATCGCGGCCTTGTCGAGCACGAGCCCTGCCGGCAGCCCGGTCACGATCGCGACGAGTGCCGGCCCGTGCGATTCCCCTGCCGTTGCGACCTCCAGAGCCATCAGGCGGAGCGTACTGCCGCGCGCATCACGTCGACCGGCGCCAGCACGCCCGTCCACATCTCGAAGGAGGCTGCGCCCTGCGCGACGAGCACGTCGAGCCCATCGATGACACGCCCGCCCGCCTCCTCGGCCGCGCGCGCCGTTTCGGACCGCGGATACGGAAGGTCGACGAGAGTCTGCCCCGGGCCGAGAGCGACGACCACGTCGTGGCGCTCCGATGTTGCGTTGACGATGAGGTCGACCTGCGACACATCCGGCGGCCAGGCTCCCTTGCGTGAGTAGCGCGACGCCTCCGGCAGTGCGGCCGCGAAGGCGACAGCAGCGCCCCCGTCCCCGAGGATCGCGCTCTGCTGAAACTCGAGCTCGGCGAGCACGGCCGCGTCGGTCGAGTAGCCAAGCAGGCGCCCGTCGCGAACGACAAGCGTGTTGACGGACGGTTCGTCGGTCTCGACGAGCGTCGCGACGGCGAGCTTGTGCGGCGTCGTGACGTTCGCGCCCGCAAAGCCGAGCGAAACGATGCCTCTGACGGCGTCCTCCAGCTTTTCAGCGGTGACCCGCAACGGCACGTACGCCCAGTCGAGCCCTCGCGCCGTGAAGGCGGCGTTCTGCATGAGGGGCGACAGTGACTGCGCGACCGGATCGCCGAGCAACCCGACCAGTCGTGTCTCACCGGAGATCAAGGGCCGTAGCCGTGCGCGTTCGCGTAGGCCTGAAACGCCTGATAGCTCGAGGTGAAGAAGTGATGCTTCTTGTCCGGCTTGCGAACGAAATAGAGGTACTTGACCTTCGCCGGGTGCGCCGCCGCCTGCAAGGAGGCGAGGCCGGGGTTTGCGATCGGCGTCGGTGGCAGCCCTTTGCGATTGCGCGTGTTGTACGGCGAGTTGCTCTGGAGCTGAGACTGGTGGATCGACTCCGTCGGCGGGATGTCGAGGCCGTATCGCAGCGTGGCATCGATGCCGAGCGGCATACCGACGTGCAAGCGGTTGTAGATCACCGCCGAGACGAGCTGCCGCTCGTCGGGCGACAGCGTCTCCTTCTCGACCATGGACGCGATGATCAGGACGTCGTAAGGCGTGAGGTTCTTCGAACGTGCGTAGCCGAGATCGAGCTGTTTCCAGTTCGCGCAAAAGGCGTCGAGTTGGTTCTGCACGAGTTGCGACGAGGTCGTCTGCTTGAAGAATTCATACGTGGCCGGGAACAGGAAACCCTCCATCGTCTGCACCTTGTTGTGGAAGCACGCCGGTACGCGTGGCCTGGCCGTCGCCGACAGATAGGCGGCCCGCGACAAGCGTGGCTGGACCTTTCGCTCACGCTGCGCGATCGTCGCCACCACCGCGACGCGATCTGCCATCTGCTTGCGCGTGAAGCCCTCCGGGAAGACGACGTGGAACGGCTTTGGGATTGCGATCACGGTCACGACGGTGCCGGTCGCCGTCGTGCGCGTCACTGTGCGGTAGAGGAGCGTGCTGGAGAGCGTCGACGACTGCGCCACCTTGTCGCTGCTGTTCCCGCCTCCGATTGCCGCAACCGCAAGCCACCCGAGACCGCCGAGCACGAGCACGAGGACCCCGAGCGCAAGAGCACGCCGCGTCGCCACCTGGCGCGGGTTGGGCCGTTGCGGCGGACGTCCTTGCCGCGGCGGGATTATGCCGGGGCGCTGCTCGCCCACGTCAAGTAGCCGGAGAGAAGATGCGCTGCCGCGCGCGCGTCTTCGGGCGCGTCGGCCGGCGTCTGTTCTGCAAGGTCGGTCGTGAAGCGTTCGTCGAAGGTGACAACCGGGACGTTCGTCACGTCGCTGAGAGCGTCGACGAATCGCTCGGTCTCGCGTACCTGCTCGCCGCGTTCACCGCGCAGAGTGAGTGGGAGCCCGACGACAACGCGGTCGACCTCGTGCTCACCGATCAGCGCAGCAAGCCGGGCCAGACCGTCACCGGTCGCAGCCTGTTCGACGACGCAGAGCGGCCGTGCGATGGTGCCGGTCGGGTCCGAGACCGCAACTCCGGTTCGCGCCCGGCCGTAGTCGAGTGCGAGCACCTTCACTCGAGCGCTGCAGCGATCGCTTGCTTCCCGGCGTCCAGTGCGCTGCGCAATCCAGCGGGATTCTTGCCGCCTGCCTCACCCAGTGCGGGCCGGCCTCCTCCGCCTCCCTCGATGTGCTTGCCGAGCTCTTGCACGAGCTTCGACGCGTCGAGCCCACGGCCGACGAGAGACTCGTCGAGGTTGACGACGAGATAGACACGCCCATCGTCCACGGACCCGACGATCACGCCGGCGACTTTCTCCTGCTGACGCAGTCGATCGGACAGGTCCCGCAGCGCGCCTCCCTTGAGCGACTTCGCCTCCGCGAGGACAACGCGCCCGTCGTTCTCCACGATCTCGAACTCGGCGGCAGCCTCTGCCTTCGGCCTCTTCGATTCTTTCCGGACCCGCTCGAGCTCCGCGCGCAGGTCGTCCGCCTCGCGTCTGGTCGCGTGGAGATACGCATGTGCCTCTCCGGACGTGATCGCCTCGATCCGCCGCGCGCCTGCGCCGACCGAGCCTTCGGAGAGGATCACGAAGGGACCGATCTCCGCCGTCGACCTGACATGGGTGCCTCCGCAAAGCTCGCGCGAGTAACCGGCGACCTCGACGACCCGCACGTGGTCGCCGTACTTCTCACCGAACAGCATCATCGCGCCGAGCCTGCGAGCCTCGTCGATCGGGGTCACGAATGCGCGCACCGGCAGGTTCTCGAACACCTTCTCGTTGACGAGGTGCTCAACTCGCTCTCGCTCCTCATCGCTTAGCTGCTGCGGATGCGTGAAGTCGAATCGAAGCTTGTCGGGGCGAACGGCAGAGCCCGCCTGCTTGACATGCTCGCCCAGGACGTCGCGCAACGCCTTGTGCAGCAGGTGCGTGGCTGTGTGATTCGCCATGGTCGGGAAACGGACGGCCCAGGCCACCACCGCCCGAACCCGGTCGCCTTCGGTGAACACGTCACCCTCGAAGACCAGTGCCTGATCTTCCTCCAGGCGGTAGGCCTCCTGCAGCTCGGCGCGGGCCCCAGAACCGTCGTCGCGCTCGATCCAACCGGCGTCGGTGACCTGACCCCCACCCCCGGGATAGAACGGCGACTCGCGCAGCTTCGCGAGGAAGAGGCCGTCATCCAGATCCTCGAGCGCCCCGATCTGGGTGAGCACCTGGGTCTTCTCATAGCCGACGAACTCGGTGCGAAAGTCCGCACGCTTGGCGAAGTCGGCCGCACGCCTGTCGTCCTTAGAGATCGCGCCACGCGAACGTGTTCGCTGCAGCTCCATCAGCCGCGTGAACTCCTCGTCGTTGACGCCGAGCCCGCGCTCGCGTGCGAGCTCCTGGGTCAGCTCGAGCGGGAACCCGTACGTGTCGTGCAGACGGAACGCGTCCTCGCCCGAGATCGTTTCGCCGTCTCGTACGACTTCCTCGAAGAGGCGCAGCCCTCGCTCCAGGGTCTTTCCGAAGCGCTCCTCCTCAGCGGTCAGGATGCGGTGGATCTCCTCGCGGTGCTGCTCGAGCTCCGGATAGCCGTCCTTCATCTGCTCGATCACGACCTCCGAGAGTCGCGCGAGGTAGGGCGCCTCGAGCCCGACCCGGTCACCTTGTTGCACCGCGCGCCGGATGATTCGCCGCATCACGTAGCCACGGCCCTCGTTCGATGGTGCGATGCCGTCGGCGGCGAGGAACGTCATGCCTCGGCCGTGATCCGCGAGCACACGGTGCGCCTTCGTCGCCTCAGGAGAGTCGCCGTAGGCGACACCGCTCTGGTCTGCGATCCAGCCCATGATCGCCTGGTAGACGTCGGTCTCGTAGACCGTCATGACGTTCTGAAGAATCGCCGCCGTTCGCTCAACGCCCATGCCCGTGTCGACGTTCTGCTTCGGCAGCGGTGTCAGCTTGCCGTCGACGTGAAGCTCGAACTCCATGAAGACGAGATTCCAGAACTCGAGGAAGCGCTCGCACCGCGTGCAGCTCGGCTTGCAGTCAGGCTGGCCGCAGCCGTGCTCCTCGCCCCAGTCGTAGTACATCTCGGTGTCAGGCCCACACGGACCCGGGCCTCCGACCGACCAGAAGTTCTCGGTCCTCGGCAAGAAGACGATGCGCTCGGTCGGCTGCCCCAGCTTGACCCAGTGGTCGTGCGCGACCATGTCTTCGCCCAGCCCGAGCTCGGGATCGCCCGCGAACACACTTACCCAGAAGCGCTCCGGGTCGACCTTCAGGTGGTCGAAGACGAACTCCCAGGCGAGCTCGATCGCGCCTTCCTTGAAGTACTGGCCGAACGAAAAATTGCCGAGCATCTCGAAGAAGGTCAGGTGCGAGCCGTCCAGCCCCACTTCGTCGATGTCCGGCGTGCGGAAGCATTTCTGCACGGTGGTCAACAGCGGCGCAGGCGGTGCTTCGCGGCCGAGGAAATACGGCATGAGCGGCTGCATTCCGGCTGTCGTCAGGAGCGTCGAACGGTCGTCCGCGCGTGGAACGAGCGACGCGGAGGGCCTGAAGACGTGTGCCTTCGACTCGAAGAAGGCGCGGTACCCCGCGCGTAGCTCGGCCGAGGTACGCATGGTCTCGATTGTAGGGGCGCGGTCAGGCGGTCTCGGCGACGAAGATCGTGGTGTGCCGCCGGACCCGAAGCGGCTCAGCGAAAGGCCCCGCCGTCACGAGAGAGCCCAGAGCTGGCCAGCTGGCCGCGTACGCGTGAACCATCTCTTCGTCCATCGGCACCCAGCCAAGGGCATCCCGCCGTGTGACAGACCCAAAGTGGCGTCTGAGCAATTGTTCGCCGTTCTCGCTGCGAAACGTGAATTCCCGGAGAGACGTCTCGAGTCCGGCCAGGTCCCAGAGCTCTTGCAAATGGTCGACGGCGTTCGTGACGGCGATGAGCCGACCGCCCGGCTTCAAGACTCGTGCAATCTCGGCCAGACCGCGGTCGAGATCGGAAACGTGGTGCAGCATCCAGGCAGCCACAGCGACGTCGAACTCGCCGTCCGCGAATGGAAGCTTCTGGACGTCGCCGACGCTTGCGTCGACCCCCTTCGAACGCTGAAGCTCGACCATGCGCTCGGACTGGTCGACAGCGACCACCTCTGGACCGAGCTCGTCGCGAATCCGCTCCGCGAGCTCTCCTTCACCGCCACCGACCTCGAGCACGCGTCGCGGCTTCGCCTCCGCAACCGCTTCGAAGGCGAATTCGCGCGGATCGTCACCCTCGGCGTTGGCGTAGGCTGACTTGCGGGCCCGGAGGTTCTCCTCGCTTGCGTACTGGGCGCGGACGAAGTCAGCCTCGTCGGCGGACTGCGTCAACCCCGCGCGACCTTCTTCTCCGTTGTTTCCTCGGCGGCGATCTCGTCACGGATCTTCTCCAGCGACCGCCGGATCAGCCGCGACACGTGCATCTGCGAGATGCCGACCTGCTGGGCGATCTGCGACTGCGTCAGTCCCTCGAAGAAGCGCAGGTGAAGGATTTTGCGCTCCCGCTCGTCGAGCACCCTGAACCCGGGTGCGAGCACCGCTCGATCCTCCGACACGTCGTACTGGTGTTCCTCGGTTCCGATCGACTCGAGCGGATCGAGGTCCTCGCCGTCATCGTTTCCCCCGCTGCCCGAGGAAAGCGAAAGGGACGAGTAGGCACGGCCGGACTCGAGCGCCTCGAGAACTTCTTCCTCCTCGACCCCGGCGCCCTTGGCCAGCTCGGCGATCGTGGGGGAGCGGCCGAGCTGGACGGTCAGCTGCTCGACCAGCTTGGAGAGTTGGACGTTGAGCTCCTGGAGCCCACGGGGGACGCGGACCGACCAGCCCTTGTCCCGGAAATGACGCTTGATCTCCCCGATGATGTTCGGCGTCGCGTAGGTGGTCAGCTCGACACCCCGGTCGATGTCGAACCGGTCGATCGCCTTGATCAACCCGATCGCTCCGATCTGGACGAGGTCCTCGAGCTGCTCGCCCCGATACGAGTAGCGCCGCGCGAGCGAGCGCACGAGCGACATGTACTGCTCGATCAGCTGTTCGCGCGCCTGCAGGTCGCCGTCTTCGTGGTAGCGGCGGAGCAGGGCCTTGTCGGCTTCGCTCACGCGCGACCCTCCTTCAGAACGTCGAGCCGTTTCGTCAGCACGACCCACTGCGAGCCGTCTCGGTCCTCGATCTCGACGGAGTCACAGACGGCACTGAGGATCCGGCCGAGGTTGAGCGAGCCCGCGCCCCCCTCTTGAAGCTCGGCGCGCACGGCGACGAACGGGCCGACGATCGTCCGGAGCTTGCCGTCTTCGACGAGCACTCGAACCGTCACTTCCCGTCCGTCGCTCGGCCGCTCGAGGAGGGCATCGAGCGCAAGCTCGAGGTCCTCGAGGTTCTCGAAGCTCAGGTTGAGCCGCGCAGCAAGACCGCCCAGCACGAGGTGAGCGACGCTGTGGAAGGCGTCGTCCGCAGGCAGCGTCAAGCGGATCTCGTCAGCCGTCATCGTCTCCCTCCCGTCCGGTCCCTTCGTAGAACGAACAACCGGCGCCGCCGGTTTCGCAGGCGATTGCCAGGACATTCACCCCGTTTTGGATACTACGGCTCAAGCCTGGATGAGCCCGGCGCCAACCACGACATCGTCTTCGTACAGGACCGCCGCCTGGCCGGGAGCAATGCCGTACGCGGGCCGGTCGAGCTCGAGCCGGAATCCGCCTTCCTGGAGCTGAATCCGGGCCGGAACGGCATCTGACCGGTACCGAAGCTTCGCGTGTGCCCGCTCCACGGGCAGGTAGAGCTTGCCTGCGGCGTCGAGCGCCGTCCGTGCAAGCGCGTCGCGCTTACCGACGACGACAGTGTTGGTCCTTGCATCCGACCGGATCGCATACAGGGGCTGCTGCGCGGAGACGCCGAGGCCCTTCCGCTGTCCCGGGGTGAACCGCCAGTAGCCCGAATGGCGTCCGACCTCCTGACCGTCCTCGTCTACGAGCGCACCGTCCTGCGCCTGGAGCCCGCGACGCTCGAGGAACGAGCGGTAATCGTCACCTGCGAGGAAGCACGCTTCCTGGCTCTCTCCGCGGCCCGCAGCTTCGAGCCCTGCGCGCTCGGCCTCGGCTCGCGTCTCTGTCTTGGTCTGCTCGCCGAGAGGGAACGAGATCCGGTCGAGCTTCGCGGGATCGAGACGGGCCAGCATGTAGGACTGGTCCTTTTCCGGATCGAGTCCGCGCGCGAGCAGAACCTTGCCGCGATGTTCGACGATCCGCGCGTAATGCCCGGTCGCGAGCTTGTCCGCGCCGGCGCGATCTGCAAACGCGAGCAACCTGGCGAAGCGGAAGCCGCCGTTGCAGTGGATGCAGGGGTTGGGTGTTTCACCACGTTCGTAACCGCGGACGAACGGGTCGACCACGGCACGTCGAAACTCTTCGCGCAGGTCGAGGGTCACGTGTGGCACACCGAGGGAGTGGCACGTCGCGCGGGCGGAGAGGACTGCAGCCGGAGAGCAACAGGCACGCTCGGTATCCGGCCCGTCAGGATCGAGCCAGAGCCGCAGAGTGACGCCGATCGCGTTCGGCAACGACTTGAGTAGCGTGACGGCGCTGTCGACGCCGCCGCTCATCGCAACAGCGATGCGACCGGGAGAACGCGGCGCCCGGAACACGGGCCCGATCGCATTGGCGAGCGCGTCAGCCGCAAGCGTCTCGCCGCCAACCGAGGCAGCCTCGAGCAGCGTCAACCCGACGAGCGAACGCTCGAGCCCGGAAGCATCAGCTTCGACGATGTGCTCCCCGTCGAACTGAAGGCGGACGAGCGCGAAGTCAACTCCACGCGAGGAGTCGCCAATGAGTTCCAGCATCGAAATCAGGCTAGCGGCAATCGCCGCGAGTGCCGGCTTTGCCGGCGCTCGCCCACAACCGCTCTCGCGGCCGGGAAGTCATCATGCCGCGCCGAAGGCGCGGCATGGACTTCACGGCCTGGCCCTGCCGTGTCCTGCGCCCGCTGTGAACCTGGATAGCCAGGTGGGTGCCCTGCCGGCTTCCGGCCGAAGCCGTAACCGGACGGAGGCTCCCTTAGCGTCGTTGTTGGTTCTACATTGAATGCGCAGGCCACGAACAGGGTCGGCCGGTTCCAGCGTAGCGGCTACTTCGCAAAACGCCACTGGATCGTCTGGGTTCCGTGGAGGTCGAGACGATTTGCCAGCGCCTTCGTGATGTCGAGGTCGCGACCGGGCACGTTCGGCCCTCGGTCCACGACCTGCGTCAGGACTTCTCGTCCCTGAAAGCGGATGTAGATCCGGACCCCACAGGGCAGGACGGGATGAGCAACGCCCTCCGTCGTCGCGAGGAAGGGCTTGCCGCACGCAGTTCTGCGGTGGCCGGGAGTCGGCCCGTACGGGGCCGCCTTGGCGGTGTAGTACCCGTTCTTCGTTCCCGGCACCGCGATGGCGCTCGGGAGGTTGCGGTTGCTGCCGGCACCTCGATGGTCGATGGCGAGCGCGATCAGCCCGGCAATCAGCGTGATTCCGGCGAGCCAGGCCGCGCGCTGGGCGAGTGCGGCATTCACGCGCCGACAGTGTGCAGCACGTCACCGAAGGCGTCCCGCACGAGCCCGTCGAAGTCCGTCGGCAGAACTCCGTCGGGCCCGGCGAACTCGCGTAGGTACATCAACAGGTATGAACGCTCTTCATTGCGTACGACGTCGTCGGTGACGTGATCGCGCGCCGCCCGCTCCAACGCCCAGAGATTCCATTCCCGCGGGCCGTCGTTCGCCTGGATGAACGCGACGACACGCGCCGCGTCAGGCTCAGGTTCCGGTTCCGGTTCCGGTTCCGGTTGGGGTTCGGGCTCGGGTGGCGCAGGGGACGGAACGGCGACGATGCGGGGCGGCTCGCGGCTCGGCTCCGTCGCGGGCTCAGGCTCGGACTTCCCTCGTGCCTCGACCGGCGGCTGCGTCTGAACGCGCACCGGCGCAGCGGGGACAACGGCGGGCAGCTCGGATTCGGTCGCCGCGGGCCCGACGGCCCGCGGCTGGCGGGCAACGACCTGTCTGCCCCACACGACGATCTCGACGATCGCGACGATGATCCAGGCGCTTGCGACGACCGCGATGATCCACAAGGTGCTCAGCCGTTCGAATCCGGCGACCACTGCGACCGCAATGATGAATCCGGCCTCGATCAGGAACCGGGAGCCGACGACGGGCACGTGGGGATCCTACGGCTGTTGCTCGTCCGGCGACTCGCCCGAGGCCGAGCCTTCGGACTGAGCTTCTTGCTTGCCGGGATCCTTCGGCGCGCTCTGGTCTGCCTTTGTCTTCTCGATCTTGGCCGCTGCCGGAGCCGAGACAGGCGGGGTCGCCAGCGCTGCAGCCGGCCGGGTCGGCGCGGGCGGCGTGCGCGCGGACTCGGTCGCCTGCTGGACAGCGTCGACGATCGCCTGCCCGACGCCCTTGATCTCGTCCTCACCGAGGCCTGCTGCCGCCAGCAGCTGCTCGGCGCCCGTCTGCGCGCGGCCGAGGATCGCGGAAGCCTGCGCACGCGCCCACTCGAGGGTCTGCTCGACCTCGGCGCGGGCCGAGTTCGTCAGCTCGGTCGCCTGGTGGCGCGACTGTTCCAGCAAACGGTTGCCTTTCGCCTCGGCCTCGCGTAGCTCTTGCGTCGCATCGCGATTGGCGTTTGCGAGCAGCTCACGCGCTTCGTTCCTCGCTGCATTCAGCATCTCCGCCCGCTGGCGCTCGCTCTCCTGGCGGTAACGCTCGATCTCGGCCTCGCGATCCTGTTGCTCGCGGCGACGGCGGCGCACCTCTTCCTCGGTCTTGGAGAGCTGCGCCTCGGATGCCTTCTGCGCATCGGCCTCGACTGTGTCCGCGAACTCGGAGGCAGTGCGAATGAGATGCAGCGCGTCCATGCGCACCGCGTGGCCGGTGGGCTCGACGGACTGGCCGCTCCGGCTCGCTGCCTGCAGCACCCGCAGCTGCGCCTGTAGCTGCGCCGAATGGCGACGGAACGACTCGAACGCCTCACGAACCTTGTCGGCGTCGTAGCCGTCGCCGCTTTTCGGCAGGTCTTCGAGACGCGGAAGCGCGGTGAGCGACGGTTGTTGTCCGGGTTCGGATGCGGCCATCTGCGGCTAGTCCTTCTGGCGAAAGTATGCAGGTTTCATCGGTCGGTCAGACCCCGAGGCTTAGGCCTTCGGTGTCTTGAGACTGATTCCGAGCTCGTCGAGCCTTTCCTTCGTCGTCGGCGCGGGTGCGCCGGTCAGCGGATCGGAGCCGCTGGCCGTCTTCGGAAAGGCGATCACTTCGCGAATGTTGGACTCGCCGGCCAGCAAGGCGACGAAGCGCTCGATTCCGAGGGCGAACCCTCCGTGGGGCGGCGCACCCATGCGCAGCGCTTCGAGGAACCAACCGAACTTCGCCTGAGCTTCTTCATCGGTCATCCCCATCGCGCGGAAGACGCGCTCCTGGATCTCCTGGCGGTGGATCCTGATCGAGCCCGAGCCGAGCTCCCACCCGTTCCAGATCAGGTCGTAGTGCTGGCTGAGGGCCGCACCGGGGTCGGTGTCGATCAGATCCTCGTGACTCTCGACGGGGCTCGTGAACGGGTGATGCACGAACGTCCACCGGCCTGTCTCTTCGTCCTCGAGGAACAGCGGGAAGTCAAGAACCCAGAGAAGCTCGTCGCGCGACTCGTCGATGAGCTCGAGCTGCTGGCCGAGCTGGAGCCTCAGGGCACCGAGGACCCGCTCCACCATCGGTGTGCTGTCCGCGACGAAAAGGACGGTCGATCCCGGTGGAGTGAGAAAGGCCTCCGTCTCCTCGTCCGAGAGAAACTTCGCGATCGGCGAGCGCACCTCACCCGACTCGTCGAAGACGAGGTAGGCAAGACCCTTCGCGCCCCATTCCTTCGCGAAATCCTCCAGCTTCTGCAGCTCCCCGCGTGAGAACGCCTCCGGGGCCACGAGGTAGCGGACCGTGTCCGCGCCCGCGAAGACGCCGAACTCCGAGCCGCGCGTGACCTCGGTCGCGTCCTGGATCTCGAGACCGAAACGCACGTCCGGCTTGTCGGAGCCGTAGCGCAACATCGCGTCGGCGTATGCCATGCGTGGAAACGGCCGCGAGGGCGGCGTGCGACCGAGTGCTTCGAACGACGCGACGACGACCGCCTCGAGCACTTCGAGGACGTCCTCGCGCGTCGGGAAGGCGAGCTCGAGGTCGAGCTGCCTGAACTCGAACTGCCGGTCGGCGCGAAGATCCTCGTCCCGCCAGCAGGTCGCGATCTGGTAGTAGCGGTCGAGCCCGCTGATCATGAAGGTCTGCTTGAAGAGCTGAGGCGACTGGGCGAGCGCGAAGAACTTGCCCGGTTGCAGACGCACCGGGACGAGGAAGTCGCGCGCACCTTCGGGCGTGCCGAGTGTCATCGAGGGGGTCCACACGTCGATGAACCCTTGCTCCTCCATCGAGCGTCGGATCGCGGCGATCACGGTGGCGGAGAGACGCAGGTTGTTCTGCATGCGGTCGCGGCGCAGATCGAGGTAGCGGTAGCGGAGGCGTGTCGGCTCCTCGACTCCCTCGTCGTCGAGCTGGAACGGGAGCGGCTCCGAGCGGGCGACGATCTCGAGCTCGCCGACCTGGATCTCGACTTCGCCTGTGGGAAGGTTCGGATTGACGGCCTCGGGCGCGCGGCGGACCACCTCACCTCGTGCATGCACGACGAACTCGGAGCGGATGTCATGCGCGACCTTTGCAGCGTCAGGTGCGCGGTCCGGGTTGACGACCAGCTGGACGATCCCGCGGTGGTCGCGCAGATCGATGAAGATCAGTCCGCCGTGATCGCGGCGACGGTCGACCCAGCCGGCAACCGAGAGCGTCTCTCCTACACGGTCGGTGTTGACGTCGCCGCAGTAGAGATCGCGCCAGCGGTTCATTCCGTGATCCTGTCGACAACTTCGTCGAGCGACGCGGTGAAGTCTCCGCGACCCTGCTGCCGGACGGTCGCCTTCGTGCCCTCGACGATGACCGTCCAGCCGGAGCCCAGTCGCGCAGCTTGAGTGAGCTGGCCCTTGGTCGAGCGACGGACGTAATCCATGTCGGCACGAAGCCCGCGACGGCGGAGCTCGGCGAGGAGCGGCAGGATGCGTGCACGATCGCTCTCCTGCTCGCACACGAAGAACACGTCGATGTGCTCCGGTTTCGTGCGGTCGGAACCGATCGAGAGCAGGAGCCGTTCGAGGCCCGCACCGAAGCCGATGCCCGGCGTCGACGGTCCGCCGATCGCTTCGATCAGCCCGTCGTAGCGGCCGCCACCGCAGATCGTGTCCTTCGCGCCGATCGCCTCGTCCTTGAACTCGAACGTCGTTCGCGTGTAGTAGTCGAGACCACGGACGAGCGTCGGGGCGAGCTGGTAGCTCACGCCGTAGGCATCGAGGTACTCGCGCGTGCGCGCGAAGTGCTCGCGACATTCCTCGCAGAGCGACTCGCCGATCTTCGGCGCGCCCGCCAGCAGTGCCTGAACTCGCTCGCTCTTGACGTCGAAGACCCGAAGCGGCGACGTCGCCCGCTTGGCCCGCGCCTCCTCGTCCAGCTCCCGGTCGTGCTCGTCGAGCCACTTGACGAGTCGCTCGACGTATGCCGGACGGCACTTGGCGTCGCCGATCGAGTTGAGCTCCAGCCCGTAGTCGGTCACGCCGACGCGGCGCAGGAGCTCGGAGTACAGCTGAATCACCTCCGCGTCGATTGCCGGGTCGTCGGTGCCGACCGCCTCGACGGAGAGTTGCCAGTGCTCGCGGTGTCGGCCTCGCTGTGGTCGGTCGTACCGCCACATCGGCCCGACCGTATAGAGCTTCTGCGGCTGCGCTTCACGGTGCAGGCCGTGCTGGACGTAGGCCCGGCAGATCGGCGCCGTTGCTTCCGGCCGGAGCGTCAGCGAACGTCCGCCGCGGTCGCTGAACGTGTACGTCTCCTTCTGGACCACATCGGAGCCGCCGCCGGAAGTCCGGACGATCAGCTCGGTGTCCTCGAAGGCGGGCGTATCGATGCGGCGATAGCCGTACAGCGAGCAGACGTCCCGCATCTCACCGGTCACCCACTGCCAGAGCGGCTGCTCGGACGGAAGGATGTCGTGCGTGCCGCGCGGCGCTTCGAAGCGCGTCACGCGCGCAGCTCCGCGAGAAACGGATTCCGGGCGAGCTCGGCGCCGAGCGTCGTCCTCGGACCGTGGCCCGGGAACACGACGGTCTCGGGCGGAAGACGATCGACGAGCGTACGGATCGACTCGACCAGAGTGTCCCAGTCTGCACCGGGGAGATCCGTCCGGCCGACCGAGCCGGCGAAGACGACGTCACCCGAGAAGAGTGCGCCGTCGGCGTAGTAGGCGAGGTGCGCCGGGGAATGTCCAGGCACGCGCAGCGTCTGGAAGGACAAACCCGCCAGCTCGAGCGTCTCGTCACCCTGCAGGAGCACGTCCGCGGCATACGGGCGAAGCTGAAGCTCTGCCGGCGCGAAGCTGTTGAGGTCCTCCAGGAGAACGCGCTCCTCCTCGGCCATGTGGACCGGAGCGCCGGTCGCCTCGGCGAGATCCGCCACGCCGCCCAGGTGGTCCCAGTGTCCGTGGGTGATGAGAATCGCGATGCAGCGAGCGCCGAGGCTGCTCAGCTCGTCGAGGACCCGCGCCGCGTCGGCCCCAGGGTCGACGACGACCGCTTCGGTGCTCGAATCGCCGGTCCGAACCACGTAGCAATTCGTCCCGATCGGACCGAGCTCGTATCGGTTCACTGCGAGGCTCACGAGGCGGTTGAGTCTAACGACGGCCTGTCTCCGCCCCTTAAGATCAGCGCAGTGCAAAGCTGGAACCTGCGCGAGATCGAGACGCCGGGCGGAACTCGCTCGCCCGTCGTTCTCCGGTCCGACGAATCCGCGCGCGCGGTGCTGATCGTGCTCGAGCCCGGACAGGCGCTCGGCGATCACCAGATGAAGGAACGGGCGCTCGTCTCGGTCATCGACGGCTCGGTTCGGGTCGAATCGGGTGGAGAGACGACCGAAGGCGGCGAAGGCTCGTTCTTCTCCTTCGATGCAGACGAACGCCGCTCGATCTCAACCGACGACGGTGCACGGATCCTGCTCGTCTTCGCCCCATGGCCCGGTGAGGGCCACTACCGCGGCGACACGACGAAGGCGTAGCTAGCGGGTCTTCGCGTTCTGCTGCCTGGCGAGGCGCTTCTGGAGCATGCGGTAGGCGAGCGAGTCGGTGAAGTAGCTGAACGGAATGAAGAACGCGATCAGGAAGACGGCCGGGAAGATCTGTTGCGCGAGCGACAGCTTCCGGTTGAGCAGCATCATCGCCAACACCAGGATCGGGCCGAAGAGGAGGGCCCGCCGGGCGGATCGTCGCCACGACGGCGGCTCGACCTTCCGGCGCCCTCTTGCGCCCGCGGTGTTCGCACTGCTGCTCTTGCGCGGCTTGGACTCGCGTTGGCCGTTCTTCTCGGCGCGGAGCTCGGACGGATCGACCGGAACCTCGTTCCCCTCGTCGTCGAGGTAGACGTACTCGTACTCGTGTCGACGAGCCTTCTGGTTCCGGCGCCGTTGCTTTTTGGTCGGCATGTCCGCTTAGCCTAACTCCGCGCGCTCGCCCTGGAGAACCACCCCGGCCACGAGGTTCGCTCCGAGGTGGTAGGCGAGATACCGCCAGTCCGGGGCGTCGAGCAAGACGACGTCGGCGGCATAGCCGCGGGCCAGACGCCCGTGGGTAGCCGCTCTTCCCAGTACATACGCCGAGTTGACCGTGCAGGCGGCGAGCGCTTCCGCGGGCGAGAGGCCGAGTTGTGTGGCCGCCAGGGAGCACACGATTGCCAGGCTTTCGCAGAAGGCGCTGCCCGGGTTGAAGTCGGTCGCGAGCGCGACGACGGCTCCCGCCCCGGCGAGCGCCCGCCCCGGGGGCATCGGGCGGCCGAGGAAGAGCGCGCTCGCCGGCAGGAGCACCGCGGCGACTTCGCTCTCGCCGAGAGCCGCCACGCCCTTCTCCCCCGTGGCCTCGAGATGGTCGACCGACCGTGCGCCGAGCTCGATCGCCAGTGGAACCGCACCCATTTCCGTGAACTGGTCGCCGTGCAGGCGCAGCGTCAGACCTGCCCCGGCGCACGCGGTCAGATACCGGCGCGCCTGAACGGCGTCGAAGGCGCCGCGCTCGAGGAAGACGTCCGCCGCCTCGGCAATCTCCGCAGCGGCGGGTAGGACCTCGGTCAATGCGAAGTCGAGGTATGCGTCCGCATCCTCGAACTCCGGCGGTACGGCATGCGCACCGAGCCACGTCGGGACACCGCCTGCGGCTTTGATCGCGCGCAGCGAGGCGAGCTCCGTGTCGTGATCCAGGCCGTAGCCGGACTTCGACTCGAAGGTCGTCGTTCCGGCGCGCAACATCCATTCGCGATGCTTGCGTACCGCGTCGGCCAGCGCCTGCTCTCCGGCGGCCCGCGTCGCGCGAAGGGTCGACATGATCCCGCCGCCCGCGGCGTGCAGCTCCTCGTACGACGCACCCTTGGCGCGCAGCGCGAACTCGTTCACGCGATCACCCGCGAAGCACGCGTGCGTGTGACAGTCGACGAGCCCGGGGATCGCGCAGAGGCCGCGACCGTCGAGCTCGTCGACGTCCCCGTCGAGAGACGGCAGATCACGCATGCGCCCCACGGCCTCGATCGACGTGCCGGCACAAAGGACGTACGCGTCCTCGAGCACGTCCACCTCGCCGAGCGCGCGGCCGCGCAACGGGGCAGCGGTGCCGCTCGGTGTGGCGAGCTGCGCAAGGTCGCGAACGAGCAGGCGGCGCTCGCCGCCCGTGGAGCTCATTCGCGGTCGCGTGGCGGCATCGGCGCTTCGAGCCCGTGCGACTCTGCGGCCGCGACCGCGTCGGGATACCCGGCGTCCAAATGACGCATCACGCCGATGCCCGGATCGGCCGTGAGCACGCGCTCCAGCCTTTCGGCGGCGTCGTCGGTGCCGTCGGCGACGACGACCATGCCGGCATGGATCGAGTTGCCGATCCCGACGCCGCCCCCGTGGTGAACGCTCACCCACGTCGCCCCGGCTGCAACGTTGAGCAGCGCGTTCAGGATCGGCCAGTCGGCGATGGCGTCGGAGCCGTCCCTCATCGCCTCTGTTTCGCGATAGGGCGAGGCAACGGAGCCGGAGTCGAGGTGATCGCGCCCGATCACCACCGGCGCCTTGACCTCACCGGAGCGCACGAGCTCGTTGATCGCGAGCCCCGCGCGGGCACGATCTCCCAACCCGAGCCAGCAGATCCGCGCCGGAAGCCCCTGGAAGGCGACGCGCTCCGCTGCGAGCTCCAGCCAGCGCTGCAGGAGCGGGTCGTCCGGGAAGAGGTCGCGGAGCACCGCGTCGATCGCCGCGATGTCCGCCGCGTCACCCGAGAGCGCCGCCCACCGAAAGGGGCCGATGCCACGACAGAAGAGCGGTCGGATATAGGCCGGGACGAAGCCCGGATATGAGAAGGCCTCCGCTACACCAGCTTCACGGGCTTCGCCTCGAAGGTTGTTGCCATAATCGAAAACATAGCTCCCGGCCCGGACGTACTCGAGCAGCCCCTCGACGTGCTGGGCGATCGACGAACGCGCGCGCACGAGGTATTCGTGCGGGTCGGCCGACCGCAGCGCCGCAGCTTCTTCCACCGAGAGACCGGCCGGGATGTAGCCGGTGAGCGGATCGTGCGCCGCCGTCTGATCCGTCACGAGATCGAAGTGCTCGCCGCGGCGCGCGAGCTCGGGAACGACCTCGGCTGCGTTCCCTTGTAGCCCCACCGAGAGCGCGCGACCTTCCGATGCGGCAGCTCGAATCCGCGCAAGCGCATCGTCGACCGACTCCGTCGCCTCGTCGAGGTACCGCGTCTCGATCCGCCGCTCGATGCGCGACGGATCGACTTCGATGCACAGGATTGCAGCGCCGGTCATCGTGCCGGCCAGCGGTTGCGCGCCGCCCATCCCACCGAGGCCGGCGGTCAGGATCGTGCGACCGGACAGGTCCGGCGAGCCGAAATGCGTCTCACCGGCAGCGGCGAAGGTCTGGTACGTCCCCTGCAGGATTCCCTGGGTGCCGATGTAGATCCAGCTCCCGGCGGTCATCTGGCCGTACATCGTGAGGCCGAGCGCCTCGAGGCGGCGAAACTCGTCCCACGTCGCCCAGCGCGGCACGAGCATCGCATTGGCGATCAGTACCCGAGGCGCGCCCGCGTGTGTGCGGAACACGCCGACGGGCTTGCCGCTCTGCACGAGGAGGGTCTCGTCTTCGCCGAGCGCGATCAGCGAACGGACGAGCGCGCGCAACGCCTCGGGATTCCGCGCGGCCTTCCCGGAGCCGCCGTAGACCACGAGGTCCTCCGGGCGTTCCGCCACGTCGGGATCGAGATTGTTGAGCAACATCCGCAGCGGCGCCTCTGTCGCCCAAGCGCGCGCGTGTAACTCCGTGCCCCGCGGGGCGCGGATGTGGGCGAGGTCCCCGACCAGGTCCTCAACCATGGCTTCGAGCGGGCGCGTCGTGCTCATGGGCCGACTTGTGGCCTATGAGCGGTGGAAAGGGCGTAAGGGGAAACCGGGAGGTTTCCCCGCTCTTTTTCCTCAGGGGGGCTGGCGGCGGTCGCAGCGCCAGCACCGCTGAGGCGATACCTAAAGAAGGGGGCTCGTGGGGGAAGCATGGTTTCCCCCACGGGAGCGAGCTGAAGGCGAGGGACGCTCATGCGAGGTCTCCGACCTCGGCCTCGACCGCCGCAACGAGCGATCCGTCGCGAACCGCACCCGCGACGAGCTCGATGTCGCGCGACAGCGACCGGTCGTCGCCGAGCCGTTGTGAGAGAGAGCGGACGAAGTCGTGCGTCGCGCGCACGCCGTGGCCCGGCTCGAGTGGCGCGAGGAACTCGACTGCCTGAGCGCCGGCGAGCAGCTCGATCGCGAGGGCGCGCTCGGAGTTCGCGATGACCTGCCACGCCTTCAGTCCGGCGGCATTCCCCATCGAGACGTGATCCTCCTGGCCGGCACTTGTCGGGATCGAGTCGACGCTCGCAGGATGGCAAAGCGACTTGTTCTCGCTGACGAGTGACGCGGCAACGTACTGCGGGATCATGAATCCCGAGTTGAGCCCGCCGTCCACGGTGAGGAACGCCGGCAGACCGTCGGAGAGGTTCGGATTGACGAGGCGCTCGACCCGGCGCTCGGAGATGCTCGCGAGCTCCGAGCAAGCCATCGCCAGCGCATCCAGCGCGAATGCGAGCGGCTGTCCGTGGAAATTACCGTTCGAGACGAGGAGCTCGTCCTCGACGAGTACGAGCGGATTGTCCGTCGCCGAATTCAGCTCGACGGCCACGGTGCCTTCGACGTAATCGAGCAAATCGCGCGATGCCCCGTGCACCTGCGGTGCACAGCGCAACGAGTACGCGTCCTGCACCTTGTCGCACCACCGGTGCGCCTCGTTGATCGCCGATCCCTCGAGGAGACGGAAAACGTTCGCGGCAGAGTCGCGCTGTCCACGCAGTGGACGCAAGCGGTGGATCTGCGGAATGAAGCTCGTCCGCGATCCCTGCAGTGCCTCGAGCGACAGCGCACAAGCAAGGTCGGCCGTCTTCGCAAGGCGACGTGCCCGCGCGACTCCGAGCGCGCCGAACGCCGCCATGAACTGGGTGCCGTTCACGAGCGAGAGGCCTTCCTTTGCTGCGAGCCGCGTGGGCGCGAGGCCTGCGGCTGCCAGCGCGTCTGCACCCGGGAGCAAATCCCCGCCGTGCCACGCCTCCCCCTCTCCGACGAGCGGCAGGGCGAGATGAGCAAGGGGAGCGAGGTCGCCGCTCGCTCCGACCGACCCGCGGCTCGGGACGTACGGCAGGACGCCCCGCCCGAGGCAATCGAGCAGCAGCTCAACCGTTTCGATGCGCGCACCGGAATTTCCCTTTGCCAGCGCGTTGGCCCGCAGCAGCATCGCAGCACGAACGATCTCGTCCGGATACGGCTCCCCCACTCCGCACGCATGACTGCGCAGCAGACGAAGCTGCAGCTCCTCCGTCTGCTCCTCGGGAATCGACTGTGAGACGAAGCGGCCGAAGCCGGTGTTGATCCCGTACGTGTGCTCGCGCGTCCCGTGTGCGGCTCGTTCCACGAGCTCGCGGGCGGCGCGCATCTTCGTCCGCGCTTCGTCGGACAACGCGGCCTCGGCAGCGCCGAAGGCGACCGCCCAGACGTCGTCGATCCGGAGATCCTCTCCGGTCAGGCGGATCGCGGTCGCCTGAGCCATCGCGCGGCCAGTCTAGCTCCGCGCCCTGCGGGCTCTCATAGACCTCGCTCGAGGAGACGCAGCTCGAGCACGTGCGAAGCGTTGAAGCCTTCGATCCGGAGCATCGCGCCGGCGGCTGCCGCAGCGGCGCCGGCAGGCATGAGTCCGACCAGCTCGGCGCCGGCGACCTCGACTCCGCGCAGATGGGCTTCGTCACCGACGCGAAGGACGATCTCGTGCAGAGCTGCGGCCTCGTAGTCCTCCACGTTCATGCTGACCTGCGCGTGACCGGCTCTCGGTAGGAAAAGTCCCAGGGCGCGTACGCCGGGGAAGCCGCCACGCTTCTCGCGCACGACTGCGGCAATCGTGCGCGCGACCTCGACGTCGTCGGTGGCGAGATTGACGTTGAACGCGATCAGGGGCCTGCGTGCGCCGACGATCACGCCGCCGGCGCGTTCGTCGAGTTGCCCCGGTCCGTAGTCGGGGCGAATCTCGCCTGAGTCGATGCGGCGCTGGAGCTCCGCCGGACCTCCGCGCCGGTAGAACGCCGGGCTCCGGTCGGGCGCCGAGTCGCCGTAGAGGAACACCGGCAGTCCGAGCTCTGTACCGATCCGGTCCGCAAGCCGCAGCGCGCAATCCTGCGCCCGCTCGCGATCTTCGGGATCGAGCGCGACGATCGGGACGACGTCCGCGGCACCGATCCTGGGATGCGCGCCTTCATGATTGCGGAGGTCGATGCGTTCGCGGGCACAGGCGATTCCCGCGAGCAGGGCGTCCACGAGCAACGGGTCGTCGCCGACGAGTGTGAAGACCGACCGGTTGTGATCCGGGTCGGAATGAACATCGAAAACGTCCGCACGCGCGGCAAGAGCGGACCGCAGCGCCTCGATCGTCCCGGCATCACGTCCTTCCGAGAAGTTCGGCACCGATTCGAGCGGCAACTCCACCGCGCGTACTCTACGAAGGTGTGAAGGCGTACTACGATCGGCGCGCACCGGAGTACGACGACTGGTGGCTGGGCCAGGGCTTGCACGCAGACCGAGAGCGCCCGGGGTGGGCGGACGAGCTTCGCTTGCTCGAGGGCGTCATCCGAGCTCTTCGGCCGGCGCGCACCCTGGACGTCGCCTGCGGCACGGGCTTCCTCACGAGACATCTTCGCGGCGACGTCGTCGGGCTCGATGCGAGCGAGCGCATGCTCGAACTGGCGCGCGCGCAAGCGCCGGCAGCTCGGTTCGAGCAAGGGGACGCGCTCTCTCTCCCGTTCGAAGAGGGTGAGTTCGATCGCGTCTTCACGAGTTACTTCTACTGCCACCTCGACGCCGAAGACCGTGAACGGTTTCTGGCCGAGTCCCGGCGTGTCGCGCAGGAGCTCGTCGTCGTTGCGTCGATCAGAGGCGACGGCGATGACGCCGAGCGCTGGGAGGAGCGCCGGCTCACGGACGGATCCCGGTGGAGCGTCTACAAGCGCGTGTTCGAAGGCCCGGACCTTGCGGACGAGCTTGGCGGCGAGGTCGTGTTCAAGGGCCGCTGGTTCGTCGTCGTGCGCGCTTGACACGTCGACGCTCGTTCTACCGATCGCTCGCGTCGTTGCAGCGTGACCTCCGTGTGTGTCGGGCCTGCGTGGAGGCGGGCTTTCACCTCGAGTCTTTGCCGGTCTCGAACGAGCACGTCGGCCAGCGCGCATACATGTACGGCCAGGCCCCCGGCGTCGTCGAAGGAGAGGAGCGTAGGCCGTGGCGCGGTCGCGCAGGCAAGACTCTTCGCCGCTGGCTCGAGCTCGAAGAGGACGAGTTCTACAGGACGTTCTACTGCGCCTCGGTGACGCGGTGCTATCCAGGCCGTGCGCCGTCGGGTCGTGGCGATCGAACTCCGACGCCCCGTGAGCAAGAGCTCTGCTCGTTCTGGACCGACCGGGAGCTCGAGGTGTTGAGACCGCGGCTGATCGTGCCGGTGGGCGGACTCGCCATCCGCCGCCTGCTCGGTGTCTCCGGTCTGGCCGCGTCCGTCGGCCGCCGCTACGAGCTCGACGACGCGGCCGTCGTTCCTCTGCCCCACCCTTCCGGAGCCAGCAGCTGGCTGAACGCTCCTGCAAACCGCGAGCTCACCGCGCAAGCCGCAGCACTCGTGCGCGAGGAGCTCGCTCGTCTGTAGGGACAACGCACGGCGCTAGATTTCAGGGGTGCAGGAGCAGAGCGGAACGCCGTACAGGAGGACATTCGCCCGTCTGCTCGGCTTCTTGCGCCCCTACAAGGTCTCGCTCGTCGTGTCGACGCTCCTCGCGATCGCCTCGCAGGGCGCGCAGATCGCGCTCGTGTGGGTCACAGCCCACGTGATCGACGACGCGATCGTCCCCCGCGACGCCGGCAAGCTCTGGGTGTTCGTCTGGGCGATCATCGGCCTCGGGGTGTTGCGGGCGGCGTTCATGGCCGGACGGCGGTTGATCTCCGGAAAGCAGGCGCTCGCCGTCGAGATGGACATGCGCCAGGGGCTGTACCGACACCTCGTCCGGCTCTCGTTCGGGTTCTACGATCGGCATCAGACCGGACAGCTGATGTCGCGGGCGACCGTCGATCTGCAGGGCGTGCGCTTCTTCCTCGGCTACGGCCTGATCTTTTTCTTCCAGAACGTCCTGACCGTGCTGTCGGTCACGGTCGTGCTCTTCTTCTTCCAGTGGAAGCTGGCGCTGATCGCGCTGGGGATCACGCCTGTTCTCGTCGCGCTTGCCTACCGGTACAGCCACGTCGCCCATCCGACGCTGCGCGACGTGCAACAGAAGCTCGCCGACGTTGCGACGGTGGCGGAGGAGAACATCGTCGGCGTCCACGTGGTGAAATCGTTCGCACAGGAGCCGCAGGAGCAGCAGAAGTTCACCGACCGCTCGGAGGCCGTCTTCAAGCAGACGCTGCGGGCCAACCGACAGCGCGCGCTCTATGTGCCGTTCATCTCCTGGGTGCCGCTGCTTGCGCAAGCCGCCGTCCTGCTCGTCGGCGCGCGGATGGTTGCCAACGGTGGACTGACCGTCGGCGGCTTCATCGCCTTCAACCTCTACCTCGGCATGCTGATCATGCCGTTGCGATCGCTCGGCATGTGGATCGGCCAGTCGCAGCGCGCAACCGCATCCGGGGAGCGCATCTTTCAGGTGATGGACGAGCCCGAGGAGATCTCCGACCGGGCCGACGCGGTCGAGTTGCCGGCGGGAGGCGGCCACCTGCGCTTCGAAGGTGTGGGCTTCGAGTACATGGAGGGGCGTCCGGTTTTGCAGGACATCGATCTCGAGCTCGCGCCCGGGAGGACGATCGCGCTCATCGGCCACACGGGCTCGGGCAAGACGACGCTCACCTCGCTCGTGCCGCGGTTCTACGACGCCACGTCGGGGCGGGTGACTCTGGACGGTGCAGACGTCCGTGACGTGAAGCTGAACTCACTGCGCAACGCGATCGGCGTCATCTCGCAGGACCCGTTCCTGTTCTCCGCCACCGTGCGCGAGAACATCATGTTCGGAGCTCCGGATCTCGACGACGCCGAGGTGGAGCGGATCGCCCTGCTCGCGCAGGCGCACGAGTTCGTCGAGCAGCTCCCGGAGGGATACGACACCGTCATCGGCGAGCGTGGCATCACGCTCTCGGGCGGGCAGCGTCAGCGCCTGGCGATTGCGCGGGCACTCGCGGTCGATCCACGTGTTCTGATCCTCGACGACGCGACGGCGTCGGTCGATGCCTCGACCGAGGCGCGTATTCGCGTCGGCCTGCGCGAGGCGATGCGGAACCGGACGACGCTGATCATCGCCCACAGGCTCTCGACAATTGCGCTGGCGGACGAGATCGTCGTGCTCGACGACGGACGAATTGCGGCGAGGGGCACGCACGATGAGTTGCTCGCCACGAGCCAGGTGTACCGCGACATCTACGAGCACGGCCTGCTCGAGCGGCAGTTCGCCGACGCCGTCGAGGCGCGCGCCGAGACCGACGCCCTGGAGGCCGCATCGTGATGCCGCCGTTCGGCCCGCAATCGGCACAGTTGGGTGCGCTTTCTCTGGGTACCGTCGATGCCGGGTGGCGGGTGGCGTCTTTCCCCTCCCGGGTGGGGCCGCGCGCGCGTGTACTTGAAAAAGGTCGCCGCCCATGAGGGTGTGGCAGCCTGGGACTCACCTGAGCTCCGTCAGGAAGGTCGAGGTCGACGATTGGTCCTGGCGGCGCACGCGACGCCGCATCGGGGCGCTCGCTCGCCTGTCCCAGCCGTACAAGGTGCGGACCGCTTTCTCCGTGGTCTCGCTGCTCGCCGCAACCGCGACCGCGCTGGCGCCGCCGTTCCTCGCCAAGTACGCGGTCGACGATGGGATCCGCAAGCACGACCTCGGTCTGCTCTGGTGGATCGTCGGAGCGTTCGTCCTGGCCGGGCTGCTCAACTGGGCGATGAGCTACGTGCAGACCTACTTGACGGGCTGGGTCGGCGAGCGCATCCTGGCCGACCTGCGGACCGGGCTCTTCCGCCATCTCCAGCGGCTCTCCCTCGGGTTCTACGAGCGAACGCGCGCCGGCGTGATCATCAGCCGGCTCACGAACGACGTCGAGGCGATCGACCAGCTGGTGACCGACGGCGTCACGAGCCTCGTGCAGAACAGCCTGACGCTGATCGGCACGGCGATCCTCCTCTTCGTCCTCGACTGGCGGCTCGCACTCGCAACTCTGGCGGTCATTCCCCTGATGAGCATCGCGACCGTGGTCTTCCGCGTCCGCTCCACGCGGGCATATCGCGCAGTCCGCGAGCGCCTGGGCCTGGTGACCGCCACGCTTGCGGAGGACATCGCGGGAATGCGCGTCGTGCAGGCGTTCACTCGCGAGCAAGCGAACACGAGGAACTTCAAGGCCGTGACGGAGCGCTACCGCGACTCGAACATGGAGACGGTCGTCCTGAACGCCCTCTACTTCCCCTTCGTCGATCTCCTCTCCTCGATCTCGCTCGCGGTGGTGCTCGGCTACGGCGGCCATCTCTACTTCAACGGAGACGTCACGCTCGGAACGCTGTTCGCCTTCATGCTCTACGTTCAGAACTTCTTCGATCCCGTACAGCAGTTGTCGCAGCTCTACAACACATTCCTCTCGGCCACCGCGGCGCTCGACAAGATCATGGACGTCATGGAAGAGGAGCCGGAGGTTCTCGACCGGCCGGAGGCGGAGCCGCTACCGCATGTGGAGGGCAGGGTCGCGTTCGACCGAGTCCGCTTCGGCTACGGCAAAGGGCCGGAGATCCTGCACGGCCTCGACCTGGACGTTCCCGCCGGAACGACCGTCGCTCTCGTCGGGCACACGGGCGCGGGCAAGTCCACGATCGCCAAGTTGCTCGCCCGCTTCTACGACCCGCGGGAGGGC